>WNGI01001485.1_pt1 | contig 19590 bp, 13 predicted proteins | sample 5400621 | NCBI WGS metagenome assembly WNGI01 (sample SAMN13153374, study PRJNA577476) | soil metagenome | isolation source: 20 cm soil or saprolite under Garry oak tree replicate 1 | place: USA:California | collected 2016-06-15
CCTGGAGGACACGCCCGAACAAGCCGCGACGACGACGGAAGGCATCGTGCGCGTCCGCCGTGCTGCCCTCGACGCTGACGGTGACGACGTCCACTGCGTCCAGGATCTCGCCGATGAACTGCCCCAGCAGGTCACCGCTGGTTCCCAGAAAAACGCGCTTCCCTCCCTGTTTGAGGATGCGGGCATACTCGAAGAGCTCCTTGACGAGGAGCGGTTCACCCCCGATGAGCGAGACGCCCCAGACGGTGCTGCGCGCCAGGCGATTTGCTATCTCGAGCCGTTCGGCGTGCGGCAGCTCGTCGGGAAGCGGACGATTGAAGCTGCAATGGGCGCAGCCGAGGTTGCACGCCAAGGTAACCGTCCACGATGCGAAGACCGGACTCTGTGCCCGCAGCCCCGGCACTTGGATACTTGCAACATTGCGCGCCAACGGCACCACCGCTGCGCCGAGATCGCGCAACGATACGCCCGACGTGGTGGGATAGAACTTGGCAGCAGCCATGTGCGGCTCGCGGATAGTTGCACAGAAGCCGCGAGGCCAGCAACCGGATTTTGAGCCTCCGGCAGCGCGGGCAGGCGTGGGCAACCACTCCCGGTGCCGTCCGTCTAGCCCGAATAACCCGTGTGGCTCCGTCGAGAGCGCTCCCTACGCGCTCTTTCGCGATGAATTGTCGAGCACGGCGCTCGCCGCGGCGATGCGATGCGCGTTCGCCATCAGCGTCAGGGTGATGTTCGTGGCAGGAATCGTCGGGAACACGCTCGAATCGATCAGGTGGACGCGCGCGAGGCCCATCGGCCGCCCGAGCAGGTCGCTCTCCCGGACGCCCGGATCGCGCCGCATGGGAAAGGCGCCGCCCGAGTGGTAGCTCTTTCCAGGCAGGCCGGTCCGGGTCAGGAACGGGATCGGGGACGCGCGTAGCGTCCCCGCGAGCCGCCGCAGCCGGGCGCGGACCCGACGCAGGGTAGGCCGCGTTTCGGAGTTCTCACGTCCCTCGACGACGAGCGTCGGCGCCTTCTCCGGGTTCCGTCGTAGCCGTAGCGACAGACGCGGCGAGACGTCGGAGTGCAGGTACCCCTGGAGTGCCACGATGCGTCCGACCACCTCTCGCTCGACCGCCGGAAAGAACCGGAGCGGTGTGCGCCGAATCTTGTCGCGATAGAGCGGATTGAACGTGTAGAGGAGGAACTGCACGTCGCGCGGACAGACATCCGGGTCGGAGAGGCGCAGACACAGCTGCGAGAGCGCCGTTAGTCGCTCCTCGGGGACGTCGGCGAACGAGCGCCACAGGAGCAGCGGGACGAGGAAGTACTGACTCTCGAGCATCGTCACGTCGAGGTCGTAGCGACCCAGCGATTCGAGGACGAGCCGCGCGGTGGAGTACGGGCCGCAGCCGAGGAAGAGCCGGTCGCCGTGGAACCGGGCCGGCGCGCGATCAGCCGCGCGGAGCGCGTGCACCTCGACGCCGTCGCCGCGTTCGACGAAGCGGGTTACGTAATGGCCGTCCACATAGCGGAACCGGGGGTGCCCCTCGAGGCGCGCCAGCGTGTGCGACGCATTCCAGATCCGGTCGAGCGGGCAGCCGTGCAGGCAGAAGCCGCACTGCACGCAGCCCGGGTGGTCGTCCGTGGGGGAGGTTCGGAGGGCGAGACGCGAGGGCGCGAAGCGCAGCCCGCGCGCGGCGACCGAGTCGCGGTGCGCCGACAGATCGCGCAGGACCTGAGCCGCCTGTCGCGAGAGCGGCCGCGGCTCGAGGCGATCCGCGTAGAGCGGCATCGCCTCCACGAGATCGTCTTCCGGGTCGGCCGCCAGCGGCACGTGGGCGAGCACGGCGCGGTAGCCGGGCGCGAGCGCGCCAGCGTCGAGCGGCCAGCCGCGCAGGTCCTCGTCGCTGAAGGACACGAGGTTGGCGCCCCAGATGTTGCTCAGTCCGCCGCGGGCGAGCGAATGTACCGGATCGGCCCCGCGGAGCTCGACCGGCATCACGTCGCTCGTGCGCCGAGCGAAGTCCGAGCCGAAGCTGGTCTTCAGCGGGAAGCCGTTCGTAGTCCCCCCGGACAGCGCCGCCAGCCTCTCCCGGTGCACAGCCGGCCATGCCTCGTAGGGCAGTCCGGCGAGCGCGTGCTGGATCGCGGCGAACTCGGGCTCGAGCGTACGCCCGTAGTCGAGCATCGTCACCTCGCCGCCGCGCTCGAGGAGCGCCAGCGCGGCTGTCACGCCCGACGGGCCCGAGCCGACGACGAGGTTCATGCCGAAGGATTACCTCGGAACGCCCGGCCGGCAAAAGAGGCGCCGGTCGCCGGCTGAGCGGGACGCCGGGAGCGACACCCGCTGGATGGCCGCCAACCGATTGTTGCATACTGCACATGTGAGTATTCCGCGAGTCGTTGGGCCACCGCGCATGAACGGGCGGCCGCGGGTGGACGTCTTCTGCGTGACCGCGGGGACGAGCGGGCACACACAAGACCGGCGACGACGGTCCCGCTGAGCGCGGCGCTGCCGAGGAGAGTGCCGTCGCCCGTGGAGCCGTCATGAACGTCGGCGTGCCGTCGGGCGACGTGGACGCCCTGGGGCCCTGGTTGGGTGTCCTTCATTTGGTTGCCGCGGGCCTGCTCGTGCCGCTCGTCCTGGCGTGGGCACGGAACCGCCGCCGCCGTGTCTTGGTCGGCTCAGCGTTGGGGACGGTACTGGCCGCGGCGGTGATTTACGTCAAAGCGATACAGCCGCGCGACATTCCGATCGACTGGATCACGGTGCTCCACGAAAGCATGGAGCGCAAGACGATAATGCATCTGTACACCCGCGGCGTGCACGCAGGGACGAACTTCGCGTTCATCGTATCGAAGATTGCTCGAGGCGGAGTTCCGACGCTGCACGATGTGGTGTGGCTCAACCTGCTGCTCGCGGTCGTCAATGCGGTCATCTTCTTCCATATCGCGCTTCGTATCGTGTCCCCGGTGTGGGCGCTGGTGTGGACCGCGGTGATGGCGCTGAATCCCGCCACGTTTCTCGCATCCTTCTCCGAGCTGCCGACAAATCTGTTGACGCTCTATTTCTTTTGCGCGCTGCTCGCATGGGATGTGCTGCACGATCCGTCGCAAAAGAGGGTATTGCGGGTCTTCGCCGTCGCGTGCTGTGCGGCGCTGACGATCGCCGTGGCCCTCACGCGGTTCGAGGTGGCGCTCGTCGGTCTCACCGCATTGGGACTCGAGGCACTCTATCGAGCGGTCGGACCAGAACGCTGGAGGGCGTCGGGCGAGCGCCTGGCGACCGTGGGTCAGAGGCTGCTCGAGTTCCTCAGCGATCATCCCATCGCGGTCGTGCTGCTGTGCGCGTTGGGTATTCAATTCTCGCTCGCAGGGCTCAATATACTGCCGTTCCGCTTCTCGGGCCGCGAGGCTACCAGTGCGTTGTACCCCTTCAATCCCTCAATCCTGTCGCTGTTCGTGTACCTCCCGATGCTGGGGTTGCCGATCGCGGTGAGTGTTGCGGTCCTATTCGGGTGGATCCATGCGCTTCGACATTTCCGACGCTTTGGCGGCCTTGCGCTGTCGCTGTTTCTTCTCGTCCGCGCATACTTTGCGGGCGAGAGCCAATACTTCGAGATGGGGCGATACGTCAGTTACATCCTTCCTGCCATGCTGTTCCTTGCGCTGTTCGGGGGTCGGGAGCTCGAGCACGTGACGAGACGACGATGCACGCCGGCGTGGCGGCGTGCTACTCACGTAGTCTATCTCATGGCCTGGTTCACGTTGCCGCTTCCGGGGTTGTACGAATTCTATGTTCGGCCGGGATTCGATCGGCACGGCGGCCTGGCAGAGCTCCTGCCCGACCGCAACACGCAGCGCGAGGTGCGGTATTTGATGACGTTGATGGAGCGGAATCCACAGTGCGTCTTCGTTGGGCGGGTCGTACAGGATGAACATGGTGATCCGAAGGTACGCACGGAGTATTCGTACGCGGTGTTCGGCGCGCCGATATCTCAACCCGTGATCGTGCCGGAGAAGACGATGGCGGTGTCGGAGGTGATCTCGGAGTACGCCGCCAATGCTGCGTGTGTCCGGCTCTACTTCGGCGGGGATTGCAACCTGACTTTCACAGACCGTTGCGCGGCGTTCATCGAAGGCCGACGGCGCGTCGATGAGGAGCGATTCTGGTCTCGTCCCTACAACAACTTCATGCAGAATGGCTATGGAGCGCCGGAGATCGTCCTCGCGACGTATGCATGGCCGTAGGAGACGCCGTGGTGCGTTGTCTCGCAGAAAAAGCCAAGGACGTGTCCGGCGGGTACCTTACAAAATCCCGCGAACTGGCGGTCAAGACCCTGTGTATCTTCGTGTTGGCGTTTGCCGTCCTCTACGTGTCAACTCCCGAGGCGCAGTTCTCGCTGGACGGCGCACGAGACGAGGCGGTCTCGAGCGGGACCATCGTCGATTGGCAGCGAGGAGTCCACGCGAGTATCGAGGGCTTGCATCACGGCGCCCTCTGGTTCCGGTATCTGCGCGCAACGCGTGCCGCCGGGTTCGATGTGCAAGGTCAGTACCTCCTGGTTACCATCCTGTGCGCAGCGGCCGCCGGCATCTTCTACCATCTGGTCCGAACACAATTTCCGGGGTACCCCGCATGGCCCGCCGTCGCGTGGTTCATCGTGCTCACCTTTGGATCGACGCAGCGCCCGTTCATGTGGAATCCGTCTTTGGTTCCTCTGTCTTCAGTGCTGCTGTACTACACCATCGCCCGGGTGATCCGGGCGGGGTCGTTGCTCGCAGCCGCCTTCTGCGGCGTATTTCTGGCCCTCTCGGCGGCACTACAAATCGGTAGTATCGGACTTCTGCCCGTTGTCGTCGGATCCGCTGCGTTATACTGCTCGCATCGTCTGGTAGGCGCGGCGTTGGTGGTGCTGACCGCAGTAACGGTCCTCTTCATAGATTCTCCGCAAAGCTTGCTGTCGAACCTGCATTTCGTGCGGAGCCATTACGGTCCGGTCACGGCATTGTTCGTAGGGTCACTCATCTGTGCTGTGGCCGCGGCGAGATGGATGCGCTTCAGCGTACCGGCAGAGCGCACGCTACCGTGGCTGTTCGGCATCTCGGTGGTCTGGTACGCCGGCCTGCTCGTAGTTGAAGGCGACATCGGCGGCCGCCTCTGGGTGCCAGTCATCACGCCCATAGCACTGTTCCTTGGTGTTGGCTTGGACAGCATCGCCCGGTCGCTGCGGATTCGCAGCATACGTTGGCCGACGGGTGCCGAAGCAGTGCCGATCATCGTTCTCGCTCTCCCCCTGCTGCGAACGGCGTTCGCGAGCAACACGCTCCGGCCAGACTTCTCGATGCGGGACTTCGTGGCTCTCGCCAGACGCCTCTCGCAATCGAACCATTCACTCCATGATGCGCGTTCGCGGCTTCGCGGGCCGGGGACGGCTCTTCTGGCCTTCGAGCTCGGCCTGTGGGATCGGTCCGAAAGCGTTCCGGGAGTGGAGAACCATGACCTGCGAGTATTGAAACCGACTACGAAGGAACTGCCGATGTCCAACTGGCCATCGGACACCGAGGCCATTGATGTTGGAGGTGGCCAGTTCCTTCTGCTGATGCCAGTCGATAGCTGGGTCGCAGGGCAGCCCGACCGGCTCTGTATCGAGCCGGTCGATGGATCGCTGGCGCAGTCGTGTTTCGACGAAGGGTCTCCAACGGATCAGCCTCTGTTGCAACACGCGAGAAGAGAGTACCTGTCCGCGCAACGAGGCTCACGATCCCTAAAGTTGACGTTTCACCTTCCGGTGGACATCCATGGTGAAGATGACGAACGCACGGTGCAACTCGTCGGTGTGGACGGTCAGCCGATCATCGTCAACGTCGCGGGTGTCGGATTTCGCGGTGATCTCCCGGGACGTCGCGTTACCATCACCCGCGATCACGTCCTCACCGGACACATCCTTGTTTCCGCGACTTTCTCGGATTCGGCGGCACAGTTCGCACTCGAGGGCGTCCTCGATTCGGTCGAGCTACTCGAAAGTCGCCCGGCCGAATCTGCACTGCGAGCCCTGGTAGAGCCCTGATGGCTGGGAATGGGTATCGCGACGGGCGTGTGGACTGAGGACAATCACGGCGCAGCGCGCTTCGCGGCTCGCGCCGCGAGTGCCGTTAGCACTCGCGAAACCACATCATCGACCGAGATCGCTTGCATGCACACGTTGTCCATGCACGCGGAAAGCCGGTGGTTGTAAACATTCAGGCAGGGGCTGCAGGCTAATCCTGCCGTTACGGCTTCACTGTGTCTCCCGAGCGGACCGAAAACCTGGGGCGTTTCGGGGCCGAAGAGGACGATGCTGTCCACGTCTGTCAGGGAAGCAAAATGACCCGGCCCGCAATCATTGGTGACCAGGACATCGGCGAGGGTGTATAGCACCAGCGCCTCGCGGAGCGTCGTGCGACCGGCGAGACAGACCGCACGTGACCCGATCTGATCGCGCATGGCCTCGATCGCGGGCTGCTCCGATGTCACACCGGTCAATCCGACAATGACATCCGGGCGCTCCGCGAGCAAACGACGCCCGACCTCGACGAAGCGTTCGGGGGGCCAGCGGCGCAGCGGCAATTTGTCATCGAGATTCGCATTGAGCAGCACCAAGTGACCGCGCAGCGGCCAGCCGGCCGCTTCCTCGACCTTCGCGCGCACCTGCGCGCGCTCGTCTTTGGAGGGCGCGAATACGGGCAGCACCGGGGTGGGCTCCGGCCGAGCCTTGAGCAAAGGCGCATTGGATGGGTCGGCCCACAGGGCCTCCACGAGCAGACGGTACGACTGCGAGGCATGAAGGTACGGGTTGTGTTGCACGCGGTGCGTGAAAAGATCGCCGCGATATGGCGCTTCCGCGCTGAAGCGGTGCAAACCCGCTCGCAGACGGGCACCGCTCAAGAACGCGATGATGGCCGTGGCGCGTGCGAAGAACTCCATATCGATGACGGCATCGACACGTGCCTGTCGGGCTCTCCGGAGCATGCGCAGGACATCGATGACGAACCATGCGAAACGGTCGCTACGGATCGGCAGAACGTTTGCGGCAGGCAGCAGGTCGAGCACATCGAGAACCCATCGGTTCTCGGCAAACACGCAGAAGTAAAGGTTCTCTGCACCGACACGCTCGGCGGCCACTCGAAGCGCATCGCAAGCGAGGACCGTCGCGCCTTGCTCGGTCAATTTGAGAAACAGGATCCGCTGCGGTGGGCCCTTCGGGTCGCTGGCGATCAGATCCCGCGCGCGTCGCACCGCGGTCAGTATCGCGCACAGGATGCGACCAAGCGACAACTCGATACGACGGATGGTTTCGGTTCGCATACAGCGGTGTTGACGGAACCGGTCAGACTTCAGGTAGCGACAACATTCAGAGCATGCTCGCGTGCGCGAGCGCCTTCAATAAGTGCTGGTTCGCGGCGGTGACTTCGACGAGTGGCGGATCCTCCAGCCACTCCGAGGCGGGGCCGAATCCGTCGGATGACACTTGGACCTCGAGCGTTCCCGTCGCTTGCCGAGTATCGAGGAGCTCCACATCCGGGCCGGGCAGGGCACCTTGAAATGGGATCCCGCTCACCTGGCTGATGCGCAGGTGCAGCGGCCATTGATCGATTACCCGGACCATGTGCGGTACCCCGGACCCGAAGGTGTGAAGAGGGACGAGAAACAGGGTGCAGTACCTTCCCGAGCGAGAATTGGCAGCGATTTCCCCTGGGCGGTCGGGTTTGTGTTTATTGATCCCAAAGTAGGGCGGTCGGTGACTCACGGGTTGATCGGGTTCGCGCTCCGTGCAGCGGTCAGCGGTCGGCTCGTCGTCGCACGACCCCAAATAGCAGGTGCGGAGGTGCGTCCGATCGAGATATGACGGGGCGCGGACCACCATCGCAGACCTCGAACCGTGCACCGGGAAAGAGAACCAGACGCCCTCCGTGCGCTCTACGAGCGGTGGTTCCACGATGAGCGCCAGCAGTGACCAGCCGTCATCGCGTACATCCTGCGGCGCGTCGAAGATGTTCGGATCGAGCATCGACACGTAATGCATCGTGCCGGGCGCCTGCCGCTGGAGTGCCGCCAGGATCTGCGAGAAGGTCAATCCCGATTGGTACAGGCTCTTCGCGAGCTTTTCCGCTGGAGCGATAGGCCATGAAAGCCGCTCCCGGCTGACGATAATGGTATCCGGGAGGCTTCCCGCGCAAATGGCGCCCAAAATGACGTACACGAACGCGGGACGGACCGCTGCCGACAGCGCGCGGCGGGCGAGCGACCACGAGCGCTGCGCGACGGACGCAATCGTGGCCACCAGGGCCCAGGCAGAGAATAGCCGAAGAAACATGCCCACCAAAAGGAAGGCAAAGGCGGCGAAGGGAAACGACAACAGCGCCGCAAACCCGATGAGCATCAGAAGGATCGCGTGCCGCTTCGAAAATTGGTCGCCTGCATCGGCAGCGAGAAAGACCAGGGGGAAGACCAACGGCGCGAGGTAATGGCGCTCGGGGACCGCGGATCTCACCAAAGCAGAGCCGATCCAGATCGCTGAGCTGAAGTAAACGAAAGCGGCCTTCATCGCCGCACGCCAGCGTAGGCGCAAGGAGACTGCGCTCCACCTTGCCCGCAGCTGTGAAGCGCTTCGGTCCAGGACTCGAAGGAGTCCGCGTCCTCTCCCTGAGCACAATCCGACTGCCGCGCCCACAACGACGGTTCCCCAAGCCGGATGCATCGCGACGATCACGCGGAGGATGTCACGAGCGGCGTCGTATGATTCGCAAGTGAAGGTCAGCGCAAACGCCAGGCACGCGACAGGCACGGCGACGCGCGGACGTGGGGAGCACAGGGCCGCCAAGGCGATGTGAAACGGCACGAGCAGGCCGTTCACGAGATTCGCGCTCATCGCGAGGGCCAGCGAAGCTGAACCGAGAATGCTCATGATGAGGCTTCCCGATTCGACCAGAAAAATCGTGCTCGCGGAGTACATGACCAACGGCAGCGGTGCGAGCGCGACATTGGTGAGCTGATCGAATCTCGCCGCGGCCGCTGCGGGCTGGAGGAAAAAGAGCATCGACAGCAAACCCGCGCGCGGCGACAAGCATCGCCATATCATGGCGGCTGACAGCGCCGCTGCCGCGATCAGCGCTGCAAGCGTCAGAATCTGTAAGGACGTCAGCCCTTCGCCGCTGAGGAGACAGTGCCGGACCAGGCGATTGAATAACGCACCATGCCGCAGACCGAGTGCGGAAGCGGGCGGGCCGGCGTGTGTGCAATGCCCGAGCTCGATGCAAGCACGTTCCTCACGCACAGCGTCGCCGGTGTCGTTATCAGCAGACTGATATGCAAGGTCCCACGAGATCGCGCTGAGGCATTGCGTCGCGAAAACCACGAGGGCGAGGGCGTGCTGCAATTCGCGACGCACCGTACCCTTTCTCCCGTGTTCCCGCGCTGTTTCGGCGGCTCCGGCCGCGATCAAAGCCAGCGGCGTGTCCATACCTCCGGCGTTTTGTCGCTGGCGACCTCCATTGCGAGATTGAACTTGAATGGGCGTGGTCCGCGTTCGCGTATCCAGGCGATCATCTGGCGGAGCCCGTCTTCCAGCGACACCGTCGGTCGATAGCCCAGCAACGAGCGGGCCCGATCAGCCGAGCAATTTGCCAGCTGCACCTCTTGGGGGCGGGCGGGAAGGTGAACGGGTCCCAGGTCGAATCCGAGGAGCTCGGAAATGTGCTGGGCGAGTTGATTTATCGTCACGAAACGATCGTCAGGGCCAATATTGACAACCTGGCGATTGCAGGCGGTCTCATAGGCCATCTGCTTCAACGGCGTGACCACGTCCGAGACGTAGCTAAAGCATCGCCTCTGGTTCCCGTCGCCGTAGATGCAGGGTTGGCGGCCTTGGAGCATCAAATTGATGAAAATGGCCGCCACGTTGCGATACGGGTCGTCATACTTCTGGCGCGGCCCGAAAATATTGTGAGGAACCGCGACGGTCCACTCCATGCCATGGGTCTCTGCAAGGTTGGCGAGGAGCAGCTCGGAAGCATATTTGCCGATGCCGTACGGATCCTGGGGCTTCGGTGTCATGTCCTCCGTGAACGGCACGGGATTCGAGCCGTACCGGGCCATGGAGGAACACAACACGAATCGGCGTACGCGTTGCGAAAGTGCGGCGGAGATCATGCCGGTCGTCGCCGTGACGATGTTCTGGGTCACCAGATGCGGCGCGAAGACCGACACCCCTTCGTACGGGGTGGCGGCGCAATGGAACACGACATCCACGCCTTCCATGCTCGTGCGGACGCGAGACCAGTCGTTGCAGTCTATCTGATAGAACTCGACACTGACCGGGACGTTGGCGAGCTCTCCTCCCAGCATGTTGTCGATGCCGATGACGTGATGCCCCTCGGCGAGAAAGGCGTCCGCCAGGTGGCTGCCTAGGAAGCCAGCCACTCCCGAGATGAAGACCCGCTGCGCACTCATGGCATCACCGGAGCCGCGGGAAGTGCGGGAACGGCGTGGTTGCCGTGACCGCCGTGCTCCTCGCCGGCCCCGAGCGACGCTATCCAAAGTGCCACCGGCTGTAAAGGTTTGGCCAGGCGCCGTACGCTGCCGCCGGCCCTCGCGGCGGTTCGTAGAGGACTCGAAATTCTTCATTGCCACTTCGACGCTCATTGCGTTATACGGGGCGCCGATGCCCCTGCGTCCGATCGTGTCTGTTGGCAGAAGAGGACCCTTCGGCGTGCTGCCTTTGTGCGCGGGGAACTCGGCCGCCTCTGCACGACGGTGTGGTTGCCGCGTCGGTCCCTATCGAGCCGCGCCAGAAGGGCGCCTTGGCAGCCGTGCCCAGGGTGCATCGACGGCGAGCGTAACAAGCCGAGGATTCGCGTACGCCGCGGTCTACGCGTCGGCCGCGGCGAATCCTCGACGCGCCGGCCGTGAAGGGGTGAGCGTGCGAGGTCAGATAGAGGTCTCGTCGTGACGGCGGCTCCCCGCCGGTACACGAGAGGGCGCTGATGGAGGGCGGCGTCCGCTCGGAGTGGCCATCTGCAAGGTCTCTTCGTGACGGCTGGCTACTCGCGGTGGCAATACTTCTCGCAATCCAATTCATTTTCGCCGCCGCCACCGCGGTCTCGTATCAACTGGCGGATAGTAATAGCGCCGATCTGATCGAAATCGCGCGAGAGTGCAGCGAGGCAAAGGAATGTGCCACCAAAGGTGGCGCCGGAAGGCTGGGGTTGTTCAGTGGAGCGTCCTGGGAGCGCTTGGTCGCCTTCTCGCTGCGCCGTGGCGGCTTGGGTCAGCTCCAGTTCATCCAGCTCGGTATGCTGATTGTGTCCATGGCAATCACGTTTGTGATCCTGCGCCGTTATCTCGGTACGCGTACAGCTGTCGCCTCGCTTGGTGTCTACCTGCCGCTCGTGTTCTGCGTAACTGAATTCCGAACGCTCGACGCCCCGAACGCCATCCCTCTGCCAGCGATACTCTACTGGGGGGGCATCCTGTTGTTCTTGGAGTTTCGCGCCGCGATCTTCGCCGTGCTCGCATCGTTCGCGTTGGCCGCGTGCGCCACGATCTACATACTCTTCCTTGTCGTCGTGCCGTTTCATCTTGGTATCGTGGCGCTGTGGGCGCGCAGGCCGCTACTAGGCGTCGCTGCCTCCTGCGTAGCATTCGTCATTCCATTTTGTCTCGATTCGCTGGACGCCGCTCGCGCGGCCGCTCAAAGTTTATTTCGGCCTTCGGCCGGAGCCGTCGCTATGGCGGTTGGCGGGGCGCTCTTCGTACTGGCCGTGCGAAGGCTCAGACGGAACGATCTGCTCGGGTCGATGTCGCAAGTCGCGCGGATTGGTACGGTCATGACGGGCGCGTTGCTCTATTTGACGCTGGCCGCTTGGGTGGCCTCTGTCTTCTTTCGTCTGCCGGTTCCCCCAGAGTCGAGATACTTTGCACCGGCCAGCTTTCCGCTGTTGTTCGTTTGCAGTGCATCAATTCCCGCGCTGGGGCGGCGGGCTTTCGTGGTGCTGATAGGAGTCGAGGCGGTGGCGCTGCTGCTGTTGCCGTTCGCGCCGGAGGCACCGCTTTCCGGACGAGGGCCGCTGGTCCTCATCATGACGGCGTTTGCGCTGACGGCCGCCGTATCAGCAACGATTCGGCGCGGCATGCTTTTGCCCTTCCGATCTTCCTTCGGCATGGTTCTGCTTGTCGCTTTTGCCGTCGGCGTGACTGTTCCGGACTTTTTCAAACCATCGCGGGCCGAGAAACATGCATTTGTGTTGTGGGAGGGCGAGCGGATCGTGTCGGCGCTCTACGGCAAAGGATACACGTACCCGGAAGTATTCGGGTCGCTGGAGGGACCGGCGGCAAATACCGTTTTGGCACTGGCCGCGTCCCTCGACCCGGATCTCTTCGGGAAGCCGGCATTTCCTGTCGAACCGGACTTCTCGCTTTTGCTTCTCAAAGTACCCCTGACCGGGGCTGCCCAAACGAAGGGAGTGATTGCGGCGATTCCAGTCGATCGAATCCGTGCGGCAATCGTGGTGCGTCAGGACCGGTCGTTCGTCGATTGGATTCGTGCCGAAATCTGCCGCACGGCGCATGGGCAAGCATCGAGGCCGGGGGACTGCATCCGGATTGTTCCGGATGCACCGTTACTGCATCTCGGGGAGTATGTTGCGATCAGGGACACAGCTTCTCCCCAGAGTGACAATCGTGTTCACGGCACGGAGCACTTTGCCCGGCCCAGCTGGAGATGGCCCGAACCCGGGGACGGTGCTCGCCCGGGTGGAAACACGGAAGGGCCCCTGTACGTCAGGATTCCGGTTCGCACTCCCGGCCGCGGCATCGCTCACGTTCTGCGCGGCGGCGGCATAGTGCCTGACGCAACGTGGCGCTTCCTGGACGTGAAGGGCGTGGAGTTCGAGGGTGATCTGCCGGGCGCGCAGATCCGTTTCCCGGACACTCATGCGTCGAGCGGTGTCGTGGATGTGGAGGTTCGTGGGATTGGGAATCATCCTCCATGGGAATGGCTGCGTCACTTCATCGAGGTAACGGAGGAGAATGCGCATCTATTGGAGCAGTACGAGCGAAGTACCTAGCAACACACACCGGTGGGCGGTCGACGTGGCGCGCGCGGTCAAGCGGGAGTGTGAGGCGCCGATTGTCTTTGGCGGACCCCACGTGTCGGCCGTGCCGGAGCGGGCCATTCTCGAGCCGTCGATCGATGCCGTCGTCGAGGGGGAAGGTGAAGGCGCACTGCTCGATCTGCTCGAGTGCACCGAAAAGGGCGGACTCGGGCGCACGGACATCTCGAACTGCACATTCAAAGGCGATCCGAGACCGGTGCGGAACCGTGTCCGTCCGCTCCTCAGCGATCTCGACACGCTGCCCCAGACCCCCGTTGCGGCGCGGATCTGGGGCCTACAAAACTACCGCTCCTGCCTCTCGCGGCAGAACCGGATTACCCAGGCGAGTGGTGCGGGTGGGTGCAAGTGTCGGTAACTCATTGCCCGTACCGGAGCTTGCTGGTAGGCTCATCGAATATTGTGACTCCCTTGCCGAGCCAGGGGTTCAGGACGTGTCGCGATATCCCGCTCGTCGATCGAGGTCGTGAAGACCGCCTGCTCCTGCTGGAGAGAACGCCATGAGGCCCTCATTGAAGGTCTGCCTCATCCGTCCTCCGACACTGATGAGCGGTTCGTCGGCGACCGACACGTTGCCACCTCCTTTGAACCTCGCGTACCTCGCTGGGGCGTTGCGCAAGGCGGGGCACGAGCCTTTCATCGTCGATGCCGTGGGTGAAAGCCCCTCGAACTTCGTTCCGCTCGGAAACTCGCGCTCGCTGCGAGGCTTGTCGTTCGATCAGATCGTCGCGAGGATCCCGGAAGACACCGCCCTCATCGGAGTCACTTGCATGTTTTCCGCGGAATGGGTGCCGATCCGCGCGCTTTTGGCGAAAATCCGCGCAGCTTTCCCCGGCCGGGTGATCGTCGGCGGCGGCGAGCATTTCACGGCAGCCGCCGAGCTCAGTCTCGAGCAAAGCCCCGCGCTGAGCGCCTGTGCGCTCGGCGAAGGCGAGGAGACGCTGGTCGAACTCGCGAACGCCTTGAAAGAGGGCCGCGAGCTCGGAACCGTCGCGGGTCTCGTGATCCGCGAAAGCGGCCGCACGGTGCGCACCGGAAAGCGCTCCCGGATCAAGAGCGTCGACGACCTCGCGCGGCCCGCCTGGGATCTCGTTCCGCTGCGGAATTACTTCGACAACGGCATGAGCTACGGCGTGAACCGCGGGCGCAGCATCCCCATGCTCGCCTCGCGGGGCTGTCCGTACCAGTGCACGTTTTGCTCGAGCCCCTTGATGTGGACGACGCGCTGGATCGCGAGAAGCCCGGGAGAAGTTGCCGACGAGATCGAAGAGTACGTTCGTCGTTACGACGTCCGGAACGTCGACTTTTTCGACCTCACCGCGATCATCCGGCGCGACTGGGTCATTCAATTCTGCAAGGAGCTTGTCAGACGAGGGATACGCCTGACCTGGCAGCTGCCGAGCGGCACGCGTTCCGAGGCGATCGACGCCGAAGTCTCGCGCTGGCTTTACCGAGCGGGCTGCCGTAATCTTGCGCTCGCTCCCGAGAGCGGCTCCGAGAGAATGCTGAAAAAAACCAAGAAACGCGTAAAAATCGCGCACCTCTTGCGGACCACGAGAGACGCGGTCCGCGAAGGATTGAATGTGAAACTTAATATCATCGTCGGCTTTCCCGACGAAACGCATTTCGACATCTGGAAGACCTTCTGGATGATGCTACGGCTGAGCTTCCACGGGGCGCACGACGTGATGGTCGGCTCCTTCGCCCCTTATCCGGGAACGGAACTGTACGACCGACTCGTCGACGAAGGGAGAATCACGCATTCCGACGAGTACTTCAACAAGCTTACGTATCTTGATCTCGGAGGCGCGGTTTCATACAGCGATCACGTCAGCAGCGCTTTGCTGAGGGTTTACATTTGGTTCGGCTTCGCCCTCTTCTACGGAAGCAATTACCTCTTCAGGCCGCATCGCGTTTTCCTGACCGCCCGGAATATCCTGACGAAGCGCCACGAGTCCCGCGGAGAAATGGCTCTGGCTTCGCTGATCGAGCGCTGGCGTTTTGCACTCTTCGGGTCGCGTACTGCACTTCGACCATGGCGCTGAACGTCTTCATCATGGGAAGCGGCGGATAGCGGATAGCTGGTACAAAGGCTCTGCCCGGGAGCATTTTGATGGAATGTCCCATATCGGATGTTCGCGAAATGCCCGCAGCCGCCCCCATGCACCGCTGGGCATTCATCCAGGTCGGCGACCCAACGGCAAGCCATAGCTCACACCTGGCAATGCGCGATGAAAAGCGAAACACCTTCGCATCGTCGTTTCACGATCAAGGCCATTTGCTTGGGTGTCATTCTGATCGCCACGTTGGCGGCGATCGAGGCTGGCCTCCGCGTGTTCTTCCTCCGCCTCAACTCGTTCCCCTATATTGCCCACATGTTTCGCGACGACCCGATCACCGGATTCGCGTTGACGCCGAACATGCGCATTCATGCCGTCGGCGATGGCAACGATTTCACTTTGGATACGAACTCAATGGGACTGCGCGGGAAGGAACCACTGCCGCGAGCTCCGGACGAGTGCCGCATCCTCGTCATGGGGGACTCCTACACCTACGGCATCGGCGTCGACGTTGACGAAACGTATTCCGTCCGACTCGAAACGCGTTTGCGCGATGAGCTTCAGCGGCCGGTCCGCGTGTTCAACGCGGGTGGTCCCGCTTTCGGAACGGTACAAGAACTGGCCTTCTACCGGACGAGGGGGCCTCTTTTCGATGCGGACGCCGTGCTGCTAGGCTTCTTTCAAAACGATCCCGAGGACAACCTCCGGGTGTTCAGGTACGCGGATGGATTTCTCTTCGAGAATCCCAGCAGGATCGTCAGCCTGGGCGGGCACCCGAGCTTCCTCTACGAGTTCATCGTGAAGGGGGTTTTAGGCTGGCGGCCGCTGGAGCCGGGCGACCAGGCGGCGAAGACGCGGGAAGTGCTCCTCGAGCTGAAGGCATTAGCTGCGAACCGCGGCCAGCCGTTCCTGGTCGCGTGCATTCCCGACCGCGAGGACACGAGGTTTGCGGTGCACGAAAAGCCGCACGGGAGCGGAGCCTGTCCTGATGTGCCTGAGCTGCGAATGCTGGATCTCTCGTCTGCCTTTGCGACCGCAACCACCACTCCCTTCCTTCCCGATCACCATATCAACAAGGTCGGGCACCGGATCGTGGGTGACGCGCTGGTTCCCTGGGCCGTCGAAGTCTGCCGTGCGCATGCAGCGGCAACAGCCGCCACGCCCGGAGCGCCATGAGCATTCTCTAAGTCGAACAACAAGACCGCAAAGATCCGACGGCACCTCGGCTTCGAACCCAAGGTGCCGCTGGAGCGGGGTATCGACCACTTGATCCCGTGGATGCGAGAGCAATCGGCAGAGGATAGGTTCCTGCTGGCCGGCGCGGAGCTTGAGGCACGAGGCGCTGACTGACAAAATAGATAGCCCCGCCTGCGCGATGGGACGACGTACGACGCGCACCGGATCGGGACGATGGACCAACGCTGCCTAAGCGCCGACGCGCGCTCTCCGAATGACGATCCCCTCGCGTCCACGGCCGCTGCCCGCGCGGGACGCATCGTGCAGGGACCAGATCGCGTCGCTCCTTGGCTCCCCCTGGGAGGCCCACCTGTAGATTGGTTGGTCCCGAGTCCCGCATGGCACCCTGTGCCGGCGCACGACGGTGACGCCGAGCACGTATGGAAGGATGGATGGAGACTCCTGGCGCTGCGGCCGGGGCAACGACGCGATTGTCGACGCGCTCATGCGTGACGGCTTCGGTGACACCGAAGACGCGGAGGTGTGTCCGGAACTCAACCCGTGGCGTTGTGCGCCATCATGGAACAACGTCGGAAGTTGTCATAACGTCCCCCTCTCAGACTCTGGCCTACGCCCGAGCGACGCCCCGCGCGTCTTCCGAAGCCCCATATAGCCCCGCGGTTCGATGCGCGAGCTCGACGACCACTTCGCCCGCGGGCATCCATACGAAGCCTTGACGATCGTCTTCTCAATGCTGCCCGTGGTGACCCGCAATCGCTCGGCAGTGCGGTGCCGTTGCGGAGCATCGCGCCGACCTGGTCGCCCTGTCCCGGTGGAATGACGTACGCGTCTGCCATGCGCTCCGTGTGCCGTCGCGCGGGTCGCGTCGTAGGGCCACCGAGAACTCTAGGATCTGCGTCGGCGCGCGTCGCCCCGCGCCCCAGGCTCCGCTGTCAGCGCCGCGCTCGCAGGCCGCCCGGAGTTCAGGTAGGCCAGGACCGCGTCGCCCGCGTCCTGGGGCCAGCGCCAGTCGCGCGACTGACTTCGCCGCTTTGTACGAGCCATGTCCCCGTACGACGACGTGACGATCTGCAGCCCGTGCCTCGACGGCGATCCGCGATCGGCGAAGGAGTACGACGCAAAGAATCGCCGCGACGAAAAGAAGTCGCACGCTGCTCCATTTTCTCCGCCGCCATGAAGCCCGCCGCCCGGATGGCTCTGGGGCGCGTCGCCTTGCTCACGGCGTCGCTCGCCGCAGCGAACGTCGCGGCGCGCGCGGCGCTTGAGTCGCGCGCGTTCGGCGACAGGCTCCGCGTCGGGAGCGCGGGGTGGCGCGCGATCTGGCTCGCGCGTCCCCCGCACGGCGAGCAGCTGGGGCTGGCGTACGACACGCACGATCCCGAGCTCGGCTGGACGCTCGCGTCGGGACTGCGCGACGTACCGCTCGCGAGCGCCGGATCGGTCAGTTCGAACTCGCGAGGCGTGCGCGGCGCGCGCGAGCACGCTCTCGCCAAGGCGTCCGGCACGACGCGGATCGTGGCCATCGGAGACTCGTTCACCTTCGGCGACGACGTGGGCGACGACGAGACGTTCCCGGCTCAGCTCCAGCGGTCGCTGGCGGCGGCGGAGGTGCTGAACCTCGGTGTCCACGGCTACGGGCACGACCAGATGCTCCTGCGCTTGCGCCGTGACGGGCTGCCATACGCGCCCGACATCGTGCTCGTCGGCTGGGTCGCGATGGACGCGGAGAGGGATATGCTCTCGTTCCGCGACTACGCGAAGCCGCTCTTCGTCCTGCAGGACGGCAGGCTACAGCTCGCGATCGCGCGCGTACCGCCACCAGCCGATCTGATCCGCTCCGCGCGCTTCACGCCTGCCCTGGCGTTGCTCGTCGACGCCGCGGTCGAGCGGCTGGCGTGGCGCGAGGACCCGGCGCGGCGCGCGCGCGTTGCGGGCGCACTGCTTGCCGAGATCGTCCGCGAGACGCGCGCGGCGCGCGCGACGCCAGTGTTCGTCGAGCTGTCCCGAGCCGCCGGACCGGGCGGGTCCATGCAGGACGTCTGCGCCGAGCAGAGGATTGATTGCGTCTTTACGGCGGCAGACCTCGCGGCGGCGAGCGCCGCCGGCACCCGTGTTGTCCGCCTCTCGCACCTCTCCCCCGAGGGAAACGCCATCGTGGCCGCGAGTGTTCGGGCCTACCTCGAGTCGCACCGCCTGCTCGCGGCGCGGTCCAGCCCGTGAGCGGTCGTCGTCGGCCGCACATGGTTGCCGTCGCCATCGCGCGACACCGACCGATGTAGGGGCTGCTCAGCAGCGGCACGACGGCGGACTGCAGCGCAGCGCGCAATCAGGGAGCGCGCCGCGGCATGGCGATGCCGCCGGCGCTCCATGGGTCGGGCAGTCGACGCGCGGCACGCGCGCATGGAGCCGGGTCTGTAACTGGCAGGTGTCGAGATGGCGCCACTCGCGGTCGCGGTGGTCGTAGATCGTACACGGGCTCTGGCATTCCGGGCACTGCGCCGGGGCGCCCTCGGTGCGCGCCAGCCACACGTGCACCGCGCCGCCGGCCACATCGAGGTCCACTCGGTCCACCGTCCACGGCGCCGTGACCCCCAAGATCGTCGCGTACAGCTCGCGGTCCCGCATCGTCTCCGCCTCCTCTGCCGTCGTGGCGGACCATCGGAGTCGCGTTCGCGGACGAACGACCCTGGGGTGAGGTTGCCCCGATGGGGATGCTAGGTCCGTGCTGAAGACCAAAGCAGACCTCAGGGTTCTCGTCCGTCCCGTCGTGACGTTCGCAGTGCCCAAGCGGGATGGCGACATCCGCGGTACGCCGGCCGACATCTCGCGAGCGAAGACGCTCATGGGCTGGGAGCCCGCGGTCGACTGGGAGGCCGCCGTGTCACGAACCGTGAGCTGGTTCTCCGAGCGGCTCGCCGTTGACAGCATCGTGGCCGCTTCCTAGAGTCTCAGACGCGCTGCGACTGGCGTTCGAGGTGGGCCTAACCACCGGGGAGTAGCGCGGTTGGACCGCTTGCCGTACGCCTGGGTGCCTCGGCGGTCCGTGACGCGAAGCGAGGAGGCACCATGAGCGTGATGACGAGAGTCGATCCCGCGCTGGCCGACGTCGACCCCGAGATCGCGGCGCTGATCGGTGCAGAGCAAGAGCGTCAGTCGGCGAAGATCAGATTGATCCCGTCCGAGAACTACGTCTCGAAAG
>WNGI01007773.1_pt1 | contig 19583 bp, 13 predicted proteins | sample 5400621 | NCBI WGS metagenome assembly WNGI01 (sample SAMN13153374, study PRJNA577476) | soil metagenome | isolation source: 20 cm soil or saprolite under Garry oak tree replicate 1 | place: USA:California | collected 2016-06-15
GTGTAAAGAATGGTCCGAAATCGCGACAGCGTCATTTGGTTGCGGCCTTTTCTTTTAGCGCCGAATCGACCACAGCCCGCAGGACCTCTGGTGTTCTGTCATTTGGGCCCAACGAGCGATTATTGACAAAAACTGTCGGAGTCCTATCCACCCCGACGGAATGACCCCGTTCCTGATCGGAATCGACTCGTGCTCTGGCTTTTTCCCCGTCCATGTCTTTTCTGAACTGATCGAGACTCAGCCCGATCATTCCCGCGTAGGATTCGAACGATTCGCGCACATTGTTGGCTTTGGTCCAGACCGCCTGCTCTCGATACAACACGTCGTGCATCTCCCAAAAACGCCCTTGCAGCCCGGCGGCTTCCGCAGCCAGCGCCGCATCGCGCGCGAGCTGATGGTTCTGGAGCGGAAAATTGCGAAAGACAATGCGCAAATGCGGATCATACTCTTTCACGAGCGCGTCAGCAAAACCTGCGAAATTGCCGCAGGGCGGGCACTGAAAATCGCCGAACTCTTCCAGCGTCACCGGCGCATCCGGATTGCCGCGAATGTGCATCGATTCGGCGTCGCTTTTTCCAGGGAACACCTTGTCTTCGGGAATAGTGAGGAGTTGCGGACGCTTTGCCCGATAGAGCATCGCTCCGCTGCCGAGCGTGGCCAATGCGATCACAGCAACAATAACAAAAGGCAGATAGCGTTTCATAAATCGGCGTGAGCGCGAGAAGTTTCGGCGCAACAAATCAGTCGTCAAGTCGTTCTGACAACGTTGAGGCGTTAAATTGTTCAATCGCTGAAGCGTTGAAACGTTGAAACGCTAAGCAATTACAAACGTTACAAATGCCCACGGCGCTGCGCCGGTTCGACTTCGCTGCCAATAGGCGCGCCAGAATGGAACTGGAAGTTAGGCTTCCAGCCTGACTCGGCAGGCGGGCATCTTGCCTGCCTTCTTACTCTACAGGTTGGAAGCCTGCCGCCGGGACAGACTGGTCGATTCGGCGCGTTTGCCCGCACAGACGCAAATCGTTTGACCCAATTCGAACTGGTGAGAGTAATTTAAATAATGGCATTCCGACAATTCCCAATCATTCTGGTGTTACTGGTCATGGCTGCATGTTTTTGTTCCGGGCAAACACAGTCCGGATCGGGAACAGGAATTGAGGGAGAGATTACGTTTGGCCCAACTCAGGGTGGGCCTATCAGGGCAGACACTCCAAGTTCGGCACCGCTCGCGAATGCCACTTTCGTCGTGGAGGACGAAAAGGGAGCGGAAGTCGCGTCGTTCACTACGGACGATCAGGGGCGATTTCGGGTTCCCCTGGCGCCCGGACATTACACCGTATCCAAGGAGGGCAAGAAACGCGGCATCGGCCACTTCGGCCCATTTCCTGTTGATGTTCTCGCGGGCCAGATAACCAAGGTAACGTGGGAATGCGACACGGGGATACGTTGAAGCGTTGGCTTCGCCACGTTGGCTTGCCCAACGCTTCCCGGGGTGCGACGCAGCAGGGGCGCCTCGACCCGCCTTCGCTCGCTCCGGCGTGGCAGGCCCAGTGAGGCGGCACAAAAAGACGCGGCGTTCGACAGCTGCCGACGCCGCGTCGATTACATTCTGCTAACTTGACTCTTTACAGGGGCGGACCACCAAACCGCACCGTGACTTCATTGGAGCAGTTGGAAGTCCCCGCGTCGCACACTTTATACGTGTAACGCACGTTGCCACCTCGCACACCGATGAAGTCCTTATAGGACCCGTTGTTAGGCACTGTCGCGATCACTACTCCATTACGGTAGATGTCGATAGTGGCCGCATTCGACTCGCTCCAGGAGAGATCTACCGTGTGCCTGCCCTGCACTCTCCGCCCTGAGGCCCTCAGTAAGATCTGGCCCGGCGTCGGAGTGGGCGTAGGCGTAGCCGTCGGCGTTGGAGTCGGCGTAGGTGTCACCGTTGGGGTAGGTGTAGGCGTGGGAGTTGGTGTGGGCGTCGGTGTCGGCTGGGCCAATTCGGTACCGTAACTCCCCTTGCCGCTCGCCAGCAGCAGTAGGGAGTTACCCGCGAAGGCCAGCTCGCGAGGAGCGACGACGCCCTCAAGGCCATCGGCGAAGGGCGAAAAAGTCGCGCCCCCGTCTTCGGAGCGCACGACCTGAGATCCCTCACTCTCCAGGCTGATGAAGAGCAGTTGCCCGCCGGGATGGCAGGCTACGTCGTCGGCTAGGGCACCCCCGGTCCAGCCGGTAGATGCCCAAGTCACGCCACCGTCACTTGTGCGAAACAAGCCGCTGGAACCGAAGCTGAGCCAGCCCGACAGGTAGAACGCTTGTGGGTCGCTAGTCGAGGCGCACAGGCGTGGCGCGCGCAGAAACGCGGTCGGCAAACCCGATCCTGATGGCAACCACGACAGGCCGCCATCGGTGGAGCGCAGTAGACCCCCCTGATTACCGCCACTGACGTCGTCGTGTGACGCGATCATGACCTGATCGAGCCCGTCCTCGACGATCTCGATGTCGGTCACCGGATGGAAGTCGCCGAACTCGTAGACCTTGGTCCAAGTCTGGCCCGCGTCGGGCGTGCGCCAGATAGTGCCCTCGAAACCTGCCACGCCGAAGTCGGAGCCGCCAAGCAGGATCAGGGCCGGGTCGTTGACGCTAAAACGCATCGTGTCGAGATCGGATTCATACAAGGGGCCCTGGTCCGGACCGAGTGGAGTCCAGCTCCCATCGTTCTCGCGCCGGTATAATCCCTCTTCGGCTACTGTCGAAGGACCGCTGGAGATGGCATAGAGCGTTCCGTCGGGAGCGAAGCGCACGGCGCTGTACCGTGTCGGCGGCGCCGATTCCTGCTGCCAAGTAATACCCCCATCGGTGGAGGACAACACGCCGCCATTGTTCTGGCCTTGGAATGCGACCGCGATCTCGTCCGGATCGAGCGGATTAGCGTCGATTGCGAAGAGATCCAGTTCAGAGATACCTTGGGAGGACTGGACGAAGGTGTCGCCGCCATTGGTAGAACGGAAGACCGCGAGCGAACTGGTACCGAGAAACACCTCCTGGGAGTCGCCGGGCCGAAAGCGAATCGAGCGCCCGGCCAGGGCTTGGCTGCCCCCGACGCCGATCTGCCAAGTAGCGCCGCCATCCGTGGTTCGGTTGACTCCAGTGCCGTCGATCGCCGCCAGAATTGTCGCAGTATTGTTGGGATCCACGGCGATATCTTCGACCACTAAGAGCGGCCACGTCCCGTTATGCAGCGGCGTCCAGGTGGCACCCAGGGTTGTTCGATTGGTACAATCCGACGAACTGCGGAGCCGAACAGCAACCCGCCGCCAACGAGCAGGCGCGTGCCGTTGTACACCGCGGCATTCAGGGGGTTGCCGGGAAGCCCAGCCGAGCGATCAGTCCATGAGTCCCCGCCGTCGGTGGTGACCCATACCTGGCCACCTCCAAAGTCGCCGCCGAAAACGGCGATCACTGTATTCGAGTCGTTGGGATCGACCGCGATGGCCCTGCCAGACATGGGTTGCCCCAGAGGGGGCGTGTGGTCGGTCCAAGTAAACCCGCCGTCGGTCGAGCGCATGATATTTATCGGTTGGGAGCCGGAGGCATCGCCGACACCCACCCAGAGGATGGAAGGATTAGAAGGGTCGATCGTCACGCCGAATACCTGGTCGTTCAAGCCAATGCCCAGGTTGCGCTCGGTCCAGCTCACGCCACCGTCGTTGCTCACCCAGACACTGTCGATTGTGCCGATGAAGGCGGTACCGTCGGGCGTGAACTCAATGTCGAAAATACTGAGGCCGAATAGAGCCGACACCTCAGACCATGTGACGCCCCCCGTCACTGGAGCGATAGAGGGTACCGCCGAAGCCGCCACCCGGAGCGATGCCAGCCAGGACGAGGTCGGGATTGACGGTCGAAACGGCGACATCGAAAACATCGCCCCCCGGAGGTCCGAGCGACGACCATGTGCCTTGCGTGGCGATCCGTGTTCCGTGACCTCTTCCGACCCTCGGACGCTCGAATGTGACGCCGTTCGGGCGATACCCGCGGTCATCCAGATAACGCGCGTTGTCGTACCTCGATGCCACATTTTCGTGGGATGGCAGTGGGCCGGGCGACCTTTTTACTTGGCCGGACGCGTGCGAGAACGCGCCAGGACCGAGCAGCGCCAGAAAGACGCCGGTCAGGAAGACAAAAAGAACTGTCAAAACACGCAGATTAAAGAAGGCGAATTGCGAACCAGATTTCCTTTTCATAGTTGGAGTTTTAGTTTTCGGCCGAAGGTGATCGCCTTCAGCGGAAGTGCCGAAGTCCTATCAGCACAATTTTTTTATTTATCTATTTTTAATTTGTCCCCTAATTTCCCTCATTGTTCTGGGAGTGGAGCGCTATTTTTAGCCGAATGCGCAGAACGGGATTAAGACTTTTGTCGGAAATTTTTCTAGATTCTTTTCGCGGATGAGGCGGATGGTGCGAGAAGGTTCGCGGAAATTAACGAAGCACCCGCCTTCGTTCGCAGTCGCGGGACAATGGCGTAGCAGGAAGCGAAGCGGCTATAGATGTCTATAAGCAAACGCGGCGTCCGACAGCTGCCGGACGCCGCGTTGATTACATTCTGCTAACTTGAGTCTTTACAGGGGCGGACCACCAAACCGCACCGTGACTTCATTGGAGCAGTTGGTAGTCCCCGCGTCGCATACTTTATAGGTGTAACGCACGTTGCCCCCTCGCACACCGATGAAGTCCTTATAGGTCCCATTGTTGGGTACCGTCGCGATCACTACTCCGTCACGGTAGATGTCGATAGTGGCCGCATTCGACCTGCTCCAGGAGAGATCTACCGTGTGCCTGCCCTGCACCCTGCGCCCTGAGGCCGTCAGCGTGATCCCACCCGGCGTTGGCGTAGGTGTGGGCGTAACCGTCGGCGTAGGAGTAGGTGTTGGCGTCACCGTTGGGGTAGGTGTAGGCGTGGGAGTCGGTGTTGGTGTCGGAGTAGGAGTAGGAGTAGGAGTAGGAGTAGGAGTAGGGGTAGCAGTAGGCGTTGGCGTGCCTCCCCCAACAGCGGCCAAGATATCAATCCGGCCCCAGCCATAGACGTTGTTTGGCGGGCCCGCGGCACCACACAGGGTTGAAGAAATAAAATGAGCCGCGTTATTCAAGGCTGCGCGACTCGGGTCGATCTGGTTCTGCAAGCTCGGAATGGCCGACCAGAGCAGCGCCACGGCGCCGGCGATATGCGGAGTCGCCATCGAGGTGCCGCTGGCCGTCGTATAACAAGTATCGCAGCTATTGGTGGCGGAGCGAGTGCCTGTGCCCGGAGCGGTGATATCGGGTTTTATCCGGTTGCTTCCATCGATAAGGACCGGACCGCGGCTGCTAAAGACAGCGATAGTGTCGGTGCCCGTGTTCAGAGCCCCGACCGTATAGGAAGCCGCATAAAACGACGGAGGATCGACAACTGTGGAACAGGAGGAGCCGGCATTGCCTGCCGCGACCACCATCATAATGCCAGCTGCGGCTTGCGCTTCCACGGCGGCTTGCAGACTGGTCACCGAACAGCCCTCCGAAGGCGGACAACCCCAGGAGTTAGTCGTAATGTCGGGTGCTTTGGTCGGGTCGCCTTGCCCGCCGCCTATCGGGTAAGGCGCCAGGAAAAACTCCATGCACTCGATGTATCTGGCAGGTGTGCCATTGCCCTGGTCCATGTTGCGGCAACCTATCCACTTGGCCCCCGGCGCCATTCCAATCTGGTTACCAGCGCCGTCGTCGCCGATCGCAGTGCCAAGGGTGTGGGTTCCGTGGAAAAAGTCGTCGCAAGGGAATGGCGAATCATTGCCGCACGGGTTGTTTACGCTGTCGTGGATGGAGTCATGCCAGTTGTAATCGTGATCGGCGTTTATCCCGTCCCAGCCGCGGTAGTGAGGTTTAAGCGCGTTATGTGTCCACCGAATCCCGGTATCAGCGCCTGCAATAACAATATTTTGGCCGGTGAATCCCTGCGCCCAAACGTCCGGCGCGTGCGTGTAAACGATTCCCGGTTCGATCGTCGCCGGCGCCCCGGGCTGCAAAGGCCCCTCCACAGACGGCCCAGGTTGAGGAAGTGAATTTTGAATATGCGGATTGCCCTCGACGCGCGCCACGTCCGGCCGGGCTGCCAATGCCTCGGCAATGTCGCGGCTGCCTTTCACTAAAATTGCGTTAATGATATAGAAGGAGCGATGCTCGAGCCCGCGTTCACGCAGCCACTGCAGGATTGGCCCTTGGGTGGTCTGGCTCTTGTTCCGTAACGCATCGTATACGTAGCGGCCCTTTTCAGTCTTTGTCGCCAAAGCCGCTGCCGGGCTCAGATCGGCCTGGTCAACGAGCACAACCATGAATTCGGCCTGCTGCCCATTGGCAGTGTGCTCCGTCACCCAGGGCGCGATCTTGCTAAGGTGGAACGCGTTGTCCCCAACGCGTTGGCCGCCTTGACCGGTAGCGCGCGAGGCGATCGTTCCGAGGGCAGCCACGGCAGCTGCTGCGAAGAATAATGAACAGAGGATACGCCGCCATCGCGAAGGCATGAATGTGCGTTTTGAGTTCGTAGTCATAAGAACGGGAGTTGCACCAGCTTTTTGGCAAACGCGGCGTCCGGAAGCTGCCGGACGCCGCGTCGATTGAAGTTGCTACTGATTGGTTATATCGGCGGACCGCCAAACCGCACCGTGACTTCATTGGAGCAGTTCTGTGTGCCAGCGTCGCATACCTTATAAGTGTAACGCGCGTTGCCTCCTCGCACACCGATGAAGTCCTTATAGGTCCCGTTATTCGGAACCGTGGCGATCACTACTCCATCACGATAGATGTCGATAGTGGCCGCATTCGAACCGCTCCAGGTGAGATCCACCGTGTGCCTGCCCTGCACTCTGCGCCCTGAGGCCGTCAGCGTGATCGCGCCAGGCGTCGGGGTAGGCGTAGGTGTTACCGTAGGAGTGGGCGTGGGAGTAGGTGTTGGCGTTGGCGTGACCGATGGAGTAGGCGTCGGGGTAGGCGTAGGTGTCGGCGTAGCTGTTGGCGATGGCGTTGGCGTTGGTGTCGGAGTTCCGCAAGTTTGCAGCGTGTAGCTTTGCCCGCCAGTAGCCGCACCACCTGAGCCGTTGCAGAAGTACTGGTCAAAGGCGGTGTCGTCTCTCTGCACTCCCGCTGTGGCCGATGTGTTGCCGTTGGTCAGAGTGCCGTAGATCACGTCGAAGCGAGTCTGCCCCTCGTACAACCTCAGCTCGAAGTTGGCAGTGCCAGACCCTGGGAAGTATTGTGCCCGCCACTCGATGTTGAAGATGCGGTTGGGTGCAGTACCCGATATCGAGGTGAAGATGCCAAACCCGCTGTTCACCAAATACAGGTCGTCCCAGTACGGCAAGATGGTGTAGTCGTGGCTGGTCCACGGCAGGCAAAGGTTGGAAAAGTCCGTAGCCAGGGTCGTGAACTGGGCATTGCCGTTGGACGACAGATTGATGCTATTGTAGGTCTGATCGTACAACGTGTAAGGGAAGGGGAGTGAAATAGTGGTTACTTGGTCATCCCCGTGGTTGCCGATGTCCGTCGTACCCGGCACGATACTGCCCCCTATCTCCGCGATGGTGTAATGGTTTTGCGGAGGGCAACCCTCTACCGTGTAATCACCTGTGAAAGCCGCGCTAGGATTGCCAAACGTGTCGGCGATAGCGCCGGCGGCAATGCTCGCCGTCATGCTACCTCCGAATTGGATATTCAGTGTGAACGTAGTGGTGCTCCCGGTGACGGTAACGTTCGTCACGGTGGCGCCAACATTGCCGGTTAGCGTCAGATCGCTCGTTTGGACTGATGTCGGATCAACCGCCATGTTCCAGTTCACGTCGTACGTATACGTGCCCGGCGCCGGTGGGGTGAACGTGCCATTAACAGGCGGGTTGGTCGTAGTCTCCATTAGCTGAGCTGTGCCATAGCGGAATGTGCACAGGAACTCGAAGTTCGGCTGGTTATCCGAGGCGCGGTTAAAGGCGCCAGCGGGAATATGCATCGTGTTTTCGCCTTGTACCACAGGTGTACTGCTGAAGCTAAAAGTGATCTGCGTATTGCTGTTGCCTAACGTAAACGAGCTGGCCGGAGTTCCGTTAACCGTGAAATCGGTTGCTTGGACAGTGTTCGCAACCACCGCATCGCTTAGGTTGATAACGAAGTCCGACGGCGCAGTGCCGATAACAAAGCTGCCGCAGGCAGGGTCGGTAGTAGTCACGGCGAAGCCTACCAGCTCCCTATCGGTGAATGCATCCTGCTGGGATTGGCCGCTGATGGCCACGCGCCCGTCCGTCCATGAAGTGACGTGCTTGGTAAGCAATGCGGAGCCGTAGTCGTAGTCGCCTGCATAGGTGGGCTGGATGCCTGGGTCAACTTGCGCAGGAAGCGGGCTGACTACGTCCGAGAACGTATCGTCAGGCAGCCACGTCACGCCGTTGTCGTTGGACTTGCGCGAGAACATCCGGTAACAGGGGACGCCCGGGTTACCAACGGTGCAGGTGGTGCTCTCCCGTGCGTCATACCACGTCGCGAGGAGGGTGCCGGCCGGGCTGACCGACAGGTTAGGCTGCCAATTAGGACGGGTCGTGGAATCGGTGTTCAACTTGAGCGGCGCGCCAAAGGTCACACCGCCGTCTGTGGAGCGGATGTAATAAACGTCGGCGGGGTCGCTGCCGGTGCCGTGCTGGTCATAGACGAGGGAAACGACATTGTTGAATGCAGCAGGCTCGCCCCAGCCCTCGTGCCGCCAGTAGCCGCCGTTATCGGGAAACATGCAGGCGAAGTAGCCAACAGCTGTCACACCCGGTCCCGGGAAGATGGGGCCAGTGTAGGTGTTGCTCCAAGTGGCGCCGCCGTCGGTTGACTTGAAGATGAGGTTCATGTCGTTGTGCGGGAAGCCTCCGTTCACCCCTTCGTTCATGCCGGCGATGTAGATGTTCCCGTTGCCCGCCATGTCACCCGTGATCTGCACGTTGCGGATGAATGGCGTGCCGCTGGTAATCTGTACCGGGCTGTGCCACGTGGCGCCGTTATCAGTGGAGAAGGTCTCGAACAGGGCGCCGCCACCGACATTAAAATCGTTCCAAGAAACGTACATTCGCCCGAAGAACGGAGAAGCCGGGTTGTTGTCGGACCAGCCAGACTCGCGGTCGGCAGAGCCCTCGTTGAAAACGCAGAAATGAGTCCAGCTATTCGGGTCCGCAGGAGTGGTCGATTTATACCCACCGAGGCCCTGACCGCCGCAGGCAACGTCCAACCAGACGGTGAGCCAAGTGTGAGTGGGTTGGTTATACAGAGCAACCGGATCACCCAAGGTATTGGAAAAAGGGCTTTGACCGCCGGCGGTAGTGATGCGGGTGAATGTGGTGCCGCCGTCGTTGGAGAACGATGCGCCGGAGATGTTGATCGGGTTGGCGTTGCGGCCTCGTGAGTCGTTGTAGGCGACGAGGACCTCTTGGGCGTTCTCTGGGTTAGCAAGAGTGTATGTCTCTGACTGGGTCACATTGGGAAAGGTCTCAGTGCCGGTGACCAGGTCAACGTCCGTAGCGCCATACGCCAGGGGTAGCAACAGTTTCTTGATCCCCCGAGGCAGAGGTAGTTTTTGGATAGCTTGGGAGAGGAAGCCGCCATGGGAAGCTGAACCTCCCTGTGCCTGGCCGCAGGCACTCAGGATGGCTCCGGCCCGGAAGTTTTCTTGCTTGTCGATGCCTAACTCGTGAATTTTGGAACAGTCAAACCCGTTAGGGACGAGCGGGTCCTTGGAGTCAGTGATAATGTGAGACTTCTGCAGCGCCTGTGCGAGTGCCGGCCAGGACTATAAACAGACCGATTAATACACGGAGATTAAAGAATGCGGATTGATTAGTGGATTTTTTCATAGATGGAATTCGAGACGAGGCGCGGTTTTAGCTGAAACGCTAGAAACACGTCAAGACTTAGTTTTCTTTTTTTTGTCGATTTTTGACTTTTACCCTGTTGACCCTCGAAGGAGCGCATGTTTTAGCTGAAACGCTAGAAACACGTCAAGACTTAGTTTTTATTTTTTTGGAACCGCAAGGCGGAGCGATTGTTTTGGCGTGCTGCAGTAGGTGGAACGCGTTGTCCTCAACGCGTTGCTAAAAGTAAATGCGGCTTCGCCGCGTGACTTTTAGTGCGCGCGATGCTCTGGGAGCAAGATCTTGCGCCCCGCAATGACGGGGCGATTGATTTTGGTCCGGCAGCTGCCGGATCTTCGGAGAAGCCGATCCACCTCAATGCTCGCGTGCGAATGGATCGATAACCCACGGCTAGTCTTCCGATTTCGCGCACAAACCGGCAGCCACTGGATTCTGCCGGATGTAATCCATCTTGGCTGAGAGCTGCGTGCCGCGCTCGTCAGCCCGCAGACGGTGATCGAAATATCCTTCCTGCCAGATGACGTAATTCATTCGCGCATGAAAACGTTTCCAATCTCTGATGACCTCGCTCATCGATTCATTGCGCGCGAAAGACAGTAGCGCGTGCAAATGATCGGGCATCAAAAGAAACAGCGTGATATGCCAGCGCGCCTTGGTTTCATACAGCTTTGCGGAATCGAAAATTGTCCGCCGCAGGACGGATTCGCCGTGGCGACCTTGCGCCAACGCCGGACCTGTTAACGGCCTTTGTTCTTTCTCGCGATCAAGGGCGATGCGGATGTGAAACAGCGCGCCTGGTTCAACCCAACGCGGCACAGTGTGGTGCAAACGCTGCGGGAACCCTCGATAAATTTTCATTGCTATGAGGCTAACCGGCGAGTCTAGCCGGCGAAGCGCGATGTCCGAGTAAATATTGCGCCTTCGGCGTTAGTTTTGGTCCGGCAGCTGCCGGATCTTCGGAGAAGCCAATCCACCAAGTGCGCTGGTGGAACGCGTTGTCCTCAACGCGTTGTTAAATTAAACGCGGCCTTCGCCGCCTAACTGTTGATGCGCGGGTGCGCTCCCCCTCGAGTTTTTATCCGCCCTCGGCACGGACCGCTTTGAACGTGCCACTCTTCGAAGGTCCGTCTCCGACGAGGGGGGAGAATTCCACCTCGCCCGTGATCAAGCTCTCTGTTTCAAACTTTGCTTTGAACACCAATGTTCCCGCGTCGCGTCCGACGTTGCCGACTGGAAATTCGACAGGGCCCGAGAACGTCACGGAGTTTCTTTCACCTCGGGTCCACTTTGCCGGCGAAGGTGTGGCCGGTCCCCACACCTTCAATTTGGGATCCAGAAGCAGGAAAGTGCCTTTTCCAGAGTCTTGCGCGTCAAAGCGCAATGAGCGCTGGTTCCCATTAGCGAAGGTGATCTCCACGTTCCATCTGCCGATCAGGTTCGGGGACTGTGCCTCAGCCTGGGCGGTGCAGCCTATGTGCGCGATTGCCATCAGAATCAATGCCTGTGTTGCTCTCACATTTTCGCCTAAGCCCAATCTGCTTTCCGCGCAAGGTGAAAGCGTTTTTAGAACTTTGAACTGCCCAACCACGAATGGACACGAATGGACCTAGCGCGGCTTGCGCCGCAGCCACAACATTTTTAGAGGAAATCGAACAGAAGGAAACGAAGATAACGAAGGTTTTTGTTGCCTTTGTTATCTTCTGTTTAGAATCTTTTCGTGTGTTTCGTGGGCAAATTGCTTGTAGCGCTAAAAGCGCTGATTCAGCTTCCTATCGATTGCGTGTTAAAGTGGAGGCCCGCCAAATCTCACCGTGACTTCATTCGAGCAGTTCTGTGTGCCAACGTCGCATACCTTATAGGTATAACGGGCGTTACCCCCTCGCACACCGATGAAGTCCTTATAGGCCCCGTTATTGGCCACCGTCGCGATCACTACCCCATTACGGTAGATGTCGATATTAGCCGCATTCGACCCGCTCCAGGAGAGATCCACCGTGTGCCTGCCCTGCACCCTGCGGCCATGCGCACTGAGCGTGATCGCGCCAGGCGTCGGGGTAGGAGTAGGCGTTGCCGTTGGAGTTGGTGTCGGCGTTGGGGTTGGTGTGGGCGTAGGCGTACCTTTGGGCACGGTAAAGGCATAAACTTTGTTGTCATTAGCGATGTAGATGCGGCCCCGGGCTACGATGCCGCTGTTCCATTTGCGCGTGCCAGTCATCAATTCGTTGGCTCCGCCGCCAGCATAAATAACCGCGCCGGTGTCACCGTTGTAGCCGTGTAAGCGCTGATCACCCTGGGCGCCGACAACCCATACGATCGCGTTGTTGGTTCCATCAGTAGTTGTAACCCATGGGGAGCCCTGTCCGCTCTGACTCACGCTCCAGGCAGGCACTATAGTCGGCGGATTTGTTGCAGTAACTTTATAAGCGGAAATGGCACCGCTGCCGGTGCGGAAAACAAAATAGGTTCCCTGGTTGGTATGGTAAGTGGCAGACGATTGTCCCCTGGTTACACCATCAACACTCTGCGATGCCACTGGATTGGTAATGCCGCCGAGGTTGTTACGATTAAGCAAATAGGCGTTGCCATCCTTGCCTAAGGCAAGCACCAGTTCCGAAGGCGTCGCTCCCGGAACATCGATGAGCATCGCGCTGACACCGCCCAGATCAGTATCGCCGGCATCGAGCTGCTGCCAATTGAGCGGTGCCCAGTAGTCGGTAGGCTGACCGCTAAAAATCGGACCCGCTTGCAAGCGGATAACTGCTTCGCCGCCACGCCATTCGTCCCCCGGCTGCGTAAACGTATTCCCAGTGATCACAAACATGTTCGTGCCGTCGCTAGCCACTCCGCTGTGTCCCCAAATCCCGCCGCCGATCCAGCCGGTAGCCCACGCCAACACGTTGGAAGGATTGTTAATCTGAATGCCGACTACCCAGCCGTGATAAAGACCGCAGTCGCCAAGATGACCGGAGAAGGGCACATAGACAATACCACCCACCAAGGCGAGTGCACCTCGCTCGTTTTCCACATTGGAAGTAAAGTTCATGCCATTGTAGGTAACGGTCGCATTCAAATCGACCGGCCAGCCGGGATTGATGGCGCCGGTATCCACGTTCAGGGAGAAGACGAAATGTTGCTTCGTCGGGCCATCGATCATTGCATTGAAGAAGAGCGCTCGCGAGGCAAGATCGACAACGGGCGTTCCGATAATGCCAAATGGGTTAACAGGAGCCCCGCACAGACCGGACGTGACCGGCGGGCCAACATCCGTTTGCCAGATAATGCTGCCATCCGCAGCGTCGAGCGCATAAACATTATTCGATGCGGTCACGGCAATGACCATTGGGCCCCTAGGACCGCCCTCGATATAAAGCGGCTGGGCGTGAACATTGCCCACGATTGTGCCGTCAAAGTTCAAGTCGCGCGTGACGCTAGCAGCGGCCGCTGGCGTGAATGCCGAATCGATATAAAGACCGTCGCGGGAAAGATTGTTGTTTTTCTGAATCACGTTGATCTGGGCGTTTGTCGGGAGAACCGCGCTCCACAAACCGGCAACGACGAGAGAGGAAATGGAAATTAGAGGTTTCATAAGGTAATCGCTCGATAATCGCGTGCTCGCTTCTACCACAATGTGCTGCCTTCCTGTCAAGCACCGCGGCAGCAAAATTCAAATCCTCTGAAGAGGTAAAGAGATCTGCCCACGAAAAACACGAAAACCTGTGGTGAGCGAAGCCGAATCCATGATACCAAAGCAAGCCGCATTACGAAAGTGCCGAGCTAGAGCAGCCGATCGGTTTTTGTTCGCTGGGAAATAGCCCAGCCCCGAAAGCTTTCGCGAGGTGCGAGGTGTTTAACAGCATAGATTCGTCCGCCGAACACGCTAAAAAACGCCGAAGATCCAGAGATTAGGGATGACTTAGCACTGCTTCGCTTCAAGGGAACGCTTAACCGCGGATTATACTGAGAACGATGATATCTAGAATATCAGTTTTTTGGCGTCCTTTGGTGTAAATTTGGCGGATCTCTTTGAATTTTCGCGACCTTTCGTGTGTTCCGTGGGCAAATTGCTTAGCTCTAAAAGCAAACGCGGCGCCTGGCAGCTGCCGGACACCGCGTCGATTCAGTTCAGTTCTCTTTACAGTGGCTACAGTGGCGGACCACCAAACCGCACCGTGACTTGATTCGAGCAGTTCTGTGTGCCCGCTTCGCATACTTTGTACGTGTACCGCACGTTACCCCCACGGACGCCGATCGAATCGGTGTAGGAACCGGTGTTCGGCACCGTCGCGACCACTACTCCATCGCGGTAGATGTCGATATTGGCCGAGGTTACCGGGGACCAGATGAGATCTACCGTATGCCTGCCCTGCACCCTGCGCCCTGAGGCAGTCAGCGTGATCCCGCCCGGCGTCGGCGTAGGCGTAGGCGTAGGCGTCACTGTTGGTGTCGGGCTTGGCGTTGGTGTCACGGTTGGCGGAGGTGTAGGTGTAGGTGTAGGTGTAGGTGTAGGTGTCGGTGTCGGCGTAGGAGTCGGACTTGCTGTGGGCGTGGGAGTCGGAGTGCCACCCTGTCCGGGGCCCTGGATTTCGGCTGTGATGGGCGATCCTGTTTTGAAGAAGCCTATTGTGGCATTAACAGTCTGCGGCGGTTGGTCGGCATCGAACCGGAAATTGTAAAGCGTGCCGAAGCGAATCGCATTGGCGTTCTGATTGGTCGCAAAAGTTTCCGTGCTCCAGGTGATAGAGCTGGCGTCTTGGGTAACATCCCACGGCGTGCTGCTATATCCAGCATCTCCCTGGGTGCCGTCATGCGCAAATCCAGGTTGCTGAGGCGGCGCATGAAACCCGATGGCAATCACGTTCACTCCTGGTCCTAAAGGCACGCTGAAAGATTGAATGGCGCGATCCAGGTTCTGGTTATAGAGCGCGTACTCATAGTGCCAAAACCCGGCATCTGGTCCCGTCACCTTGTAACCAATGAACCAGATACCATCGTTGCCTGGATCGGGTCGCTCACCGTTGCGCCAGTCCAAGCTCTAATGGCCGGTTGCTCTCGCACGGTGGAGCCCACGGGACTAAAATGAACGGCTGATTGATTCCGGTTACGCTGTAGTGACGTTACGAAGCGTCGTTATACATGTTGCACTGGTCCGGATGACTCTGGCACCAAGTGCCTTCGTGCGGGACGATGTAATTCGCTTCAGCAAAATAGGTCGCGCCTGGGTTCATCGTCGTGCTCAAGTCATTAACATCAACCAGAATTCGGTGAGACGTTACGTCATGAACGTGGCCGCTGTGATCGTTCGCTGTTGAACCTGAGAAATTTCCGGTGAATGGATTGACCCAGGCGCGCGAACCGATGCCGAACTGGCTGCCGTTCAAACCGGCGCGCCGTGACTCATACGGTAAAGATTCTGCGGAATAAACGGATGGTCATTGCTTGGCAAGGCAATCCAAGCCACGTCCACGGTCCCTTTGTTACACGCATCAGTCCCCAACGCGAGGCCGACGCGGCCTCCGACAGAACCATTGTCGGATTGCTCCAGGCCAATCAGGTCGCCTACGATGACGTCGGGGCCAGGAACGGTGCCAACGCCGGGTTGGTTCAGCGCTGGCAGTGTGGCGGATCTTACATCGCCGTTTTCATCGAGATGCGTGATCTCCATTGGTTGCATGATTGCGCCGACGGAGATTTTTCCAACGACTGCGCCGGCATCCGATGGGCGGCCGAGCGCGTTGGCAAACCCTCTTGAGATGAGAAGCCGTCCACTCTGGACGCTGAGTAACTGCGCCCCAGCATCGTAGTCGTATTGGTGACCCTCGACATCGAAAAAGACGAACCCTGTTTTTGCATCGCGCACGGCAAGGTCGAACGGTTCGCCAGAAGCGAGTTTTTCCACCATGAGTTGGTTGATGGACGCGCTTAATGCGGCAGGGAGAGTCGTAGAATTTTGTGAGATCAGCGCTATCGACCCAGGCTCAGGACCACGTAACAGGTCGTTAAAAACCAGGATAGGAAAAAAGGAATTGGCAGCGACGGCGAAACGCAGTGTGATGGGTCTTGCCACTAGGGAGCCCCTTCCATTGAACCCGTTAAGATCGAGATCCATGGTGACGCTTCCGCTCTCCACAATCATCTTCTGAAGAGTGCCGGTTGCCCCGTCCTGGCTATCCGGCCTTTTCTGTTTGGAGCCTGCCACAGAATTCTGCGAGCTGTTGCAGAAAAGCAAAAGCAACGGGAGCGCGAAAAGAATGAGCTTTGATTTTAACATTGTATTTTAACCCTCCGAGTCTTTGTGCCCTCTGGCGAAGTTATGAGCAAACCGCGAGTTTTCTCATGGGCCACGGAGATATGTAAAGCAAATTTTAACGCTTATTTCGGCTTTCTAACTTCCGGCCAACTCTCGCTGCGGAATGAATCAGTTTTGCCAAACGTTGTCCAAAGACAGCGGAGCACAGGCTTCCAGCCTGTGGGGCTCGCAGGCGTCTCGCCCGCGAGCCGTGATCCGGCAGGCAGGATGCCCGCCGGCCCCACAGCCAAGATGGCTGTGCTCCAGAATTTTCGCGGCATCTAAAATTGCTTAAAGCGCTAAAAGCAAACGCGGCGTTCGACAGCTGCGGGACGCCGCGTTGGCTACATTCTGCTAACTTGACTCTTTACAGGGGCGGGCCGCCAAACCTCACCGTGACTTCATTGGAGCAGTTCTGTGTGCCAGCGTCGCATACCTTATAAGTGTAACGCGCGTTGCCACCACGTACCCCGATGAAGTCCTTATAGGACCCGTTATTGGGTACCGTGGCAATTACTACTCCAGCACGGTAGATGTCGATAGTCGCCGCATTCGATCCACTCCAGGAGAGATCTACCGTGTGCCTACCCCGCACTCTGCGCCCCGAGGCCCTGAGCGTGATCACACCCGGCGTCGGGGTAGGCGTAGGTGTTGGTGTCGCTGTCGGAGTAGGCGTTGCCGTTGGGGTAGGCGTTGGACTTGGAGGCCCCTGCGGGGTAGGAGCTTGTATTTGGACCGTGACTGGGGAGCCTGTCTTGAAGAAACCGATCGTTGCATTGGTAGTCTGCGGCGGCTGGTCGGAATCGAACCGGAAATTATACAAGGTGCCCCAGCGAATGGCATTCGCGTTCGGATTTTGCGCAAAGGTTTCCGTGCTCCAGGTTAGAGAATTGGCCGTCTGATCCGGAGTCCAGGGAGTAATGCTAAATCCCGCGCTCCCAAGCGTGCCGTCGTTCGCAAACGCGGGGTGCTGAGGCGGGGCATGGAATCCTATGTTGCTCACACTTATTCCGGGTCCCAGAGGCACACTGAAGGATTGAATGGCACGATCCAGGTTCTGGTTATAGACCGCGTACTCATAATGCCAAACCCCAGCCGAGGGGTTTGTCACTTTGTAGCCTAGCAGCCCAAAGCCGTCGTTGCCCTGATCGGGTTCGATCCGGCCAGGGGGGATCTGGCCCGTCCAGGCCAAAATGGCAGGCTGCATTCGCACCGTGCCACCGATCGGGGTAAAGGTGAAATTGGTGGTGCCGCTCACATGATACTGCTGGTAAGAAGCGTTGTTATACATGTTGCATTGCCCCGGATGCGTCTGGCACCAGGCGTATTCGTGCGGGCTAATGTATGCCGCCTCCGCATAATAGGTCGCGCCGGGGTTTAACGTTGTGTTCAGGTCGCTGGCTTCCACGAGAATCCGATGGGATGTGCCCGTATGTACGTGGCCGGTGTGGTTGTTTGGAGGGGTTTGTGAATCGCCCCGCGGGAAGAACCCGGTAAAGGGATTGACCCAGGCGCGCGAACCCAGGCCGTTTTGACTCGCATTTAAGCTGGCGCCGTACGGGTCCGAGCATCCTACGCACAGATGCGAGCCTTGGGTGCAATTATTGGTGTTGCACCCAAAGCTGCAGGCGTCGTCTTCCAATGCCAGGAACGCATGCTTAAGCCAGGAGTGCCCAACTTGTTCGAAGCGCTCATCGTTATTGGCGCCACCGCTCATCCGATAGAGATTTTGCGGAATGACCGGGTGATCGTTATCTGGCAATGAAAACCAATCCAGCGGCTGGTCGCCGTTGTTACAGGAGTCGGTTCCCACGGCTAGGCCAACCTGAGTCCCATCGCTTCCAAATTGCTGTAAGCCGGACAGCAGTCCAACGATCACATCCGGGCCCGGGACACGCGCCGTAGGTGCACCTTGAACGGGCGGCAGCACTGCCGACTGGGGTTGGCCATTGACCATCTGCTTGATCTCGATCGGTTGCATGGCGGTTCCAACGGAGATCTTTCCAACCACCGAACCAGCCTCCGAGCGACGTCCAAGCTTCCCGGCGAACTCTTCTGAAATCAGAAGCCTTCCCCCTTTAATGCTAAGCAACTGAGCATTGGCATCGTAGTCGTAGATATTTCCTTCAACATTGAAAAAGACGAACCCGGTCTTGCCGTCGCGCACCGCAAGATCGAAAGCTGCGCCCGAAGGGAGTTTTTCAACCTCGAGCTGGTTGAGGGACGCGCTTAAGGCAGCGGGAAGAGTGGTCCGGCGGCTGCCGGACGGGATAAGCGCCATCGCCGACTCGAATTCAGGACCATGCAAAACATTGTTAAACACAAGAATCGTGAAAAACGAATTCGACGCCACAGCGAAACGCAACGTCTCTAATTTTCCCGCTGTGGAGCTGACTCCATTCAACCGGTTTAGATCCACATCCATCGCGACGCTTCCATCTGCGACGATCATCTTTTGACGGGTCCCGGTCTGGGTTTCCGGACTGCTCTGTTTGGAGCCTGCCACAGAATTCTCCGAGCTGTTGCAGAAAAGCAAGAGCAATGGGAGCGCGAAACGAATGAGCTTTGATTTTAACATTGTGTCTTAATTCTCCGAGTTTGTGCCGCCTGGCGAAGTTATGAGTAAACCGCGAGTTTTCTCATGGGTCGGGGAGCCGAGTAAAGCAAATTTTTATTTTGGCTTTCTGACTTCCGGACAATTCTCGGTGCAGAATGAATTAGAACCCATCTAGCACTGTTGGAAAGTTTTGCCAAACGTTGTCCAAAGGCGGCGGAGCACACAGGCTTCTAGCCTGTGGGGCTCGCGGGTGTCTCGCCTGCTAGCTGTGCTCCAGAATTTTCGCTTCCTTTCGTGTGTTTCGTGGGCAAATTGCTTAAAGCGCTAAAAGCAAACGCGGCGTTCGACAGCTGTCGGACGCCGCGTCGATTACGCTCTGCTAAGTTGAGTCTTTATATCGGCGGACCGCCAAACCTCACCGTGACTTCATTGGAGCAGTTCTGTGTGCCAGCGTCGCAGACCTTATAAGTGTAGCGCGCGTTGCCCCCTCGCACACCGATGAAGTCCTTATAGGACCCGTTGTTGGGTACCGTCGCGATCACTATTCCATCACGGTAGATGTCGATATTGGCCGAGGTTACCGGCGACCATGTGAGATCTACCGTGTGCCTGCCCTGCACCCTGCGCCCATGCGCACTGAGGGTGATCCCGCTAGGCGTTGGGGTTGGTGTAACTGTTGAGTTGGTGTAGGTGTCGGCGTCGGAGCTGAAGTGTATTCGATACTCAGCACAGGCGGGTTGGTGCTCTCTCGAGTGTCGAACCGCTTCGCCGTCGCGATGGCCGACTCGTCCCCCAACACCAGCCAGCCGAAATTGTT
>WNGI01004815.1_pt1 | contig 19571 bp, 16 predicted proteins | sample 5400621 | NCBI WGS metagenome assembly WNGI01 (sample SAMN13153374, study PRJNA577476) | soil metagenome | isolation source: 20 cm soil or saprolite under Garry oak tree replicate 1 | place: USA:California | collected 2016-06-15
ATCGCTTCCTCGTAGCCGCCGCACACCCGCACGGGCAGCGGCGGAAAGCGGGGCCAGCGGGGGTCGCTTTCGGCGCGAGCACAGCGAAAGAACGTCGAGCCGCGGCGGCTGGTGACGGCCCGCTTGAAGCGGCAGGTGAGGCACAGCCCCACCTCTGCGGGACCGTGTGCAGCGCTGTCCGGCGGCATCGCCCAACCTCCAACGTAACCGCGCCCGGCGCACCACTATGGCATTCCGGGAGGCGGATTCCGCATCTTGTACCATGTCCGCCGACTCGACGCGCAGCGAGCTGCCCCCGGGGCTGTTGGAAGAGTATCTGGAGAGCGCCCAGGGGCAGCTCGCGTATCTCGCCGGGATCGCCGGGCGCCTGGCGGCGCGCAACGACGACACGGCGGCCCTGGACGAGCTGCGCCGCGAGGTCCACAAGGTCCACGGGTCGGCGGGCTCGTACGGATTCTGGCCCGCCTCACGACTCGCCGCCGGCATGGAAGAGACGGCGAAGGACTGGGTGAGACGACCCGACGACACCGAGGTGGACCGCGGGTCGCTGACGCAGTGGTTCGTGGTCCGGCTCGCCGCGGCGCTGGGGCTCCAGGCGCCGGCCGCGGGCGCCGGCGCACCCCCGCCGGAACCACCTCCGGATCCACACCCCGTCGCCGCCGATCAGGGAGGGACCCCCGAAATCATCGTCGTCGAGGACGATCCCGCGCTCGCGGACCTGCTCGTCTACGGGCTGCGCTCCCGCGGGTACCGCTTCCTACTGTTCCGCAACGGCCGCGAGGCGCTCGACGCCCTTCTCGCTTTCGAGCCTGAAACGGGAGCGGGGGAGTGCCGGCCGCTGCTGCTGCTCGACGTGGACCTGCCCGCGCTGGACGGCTACTCCATCTTCGACACGCTCCAACGCGACCGCCCCGACCGGTTCCGGGTCGTGTTCACCACCGTCCATGGAAACGAGAGCGAGCAGCTCCGCGGCCTCGAGGCGGGCGCGCTCGACTACCTGGTCAAGCCGATTTCGCTGCGCGTCGCCCTCGAAAAAATCCGCCGCTGGGTGGGGAGGTGACGAGTCGCCACTTCCTCGCGATCGTGGCCCTCTCGCAAGGGACGTTGCTCGTCTCCCTGGTGATCCTGATCGTGCTGAATCGCTGGTTCCGGCTGCGGCGTCGGGCGCGAGAGCATCCCCGCCGCGTGGCGCTCGACGCCGTGATGCAGCGCTGGGCGTTGGGCGAGGCAGAGGTAGGAATGGTGCTGCTGCGGCTCGCGCGCCTGCCGGTCCCGCTCGCCGTGGACGCCCTCGTCACGTGGTCGGCTCGGGTGCCGGGTGATCGGTGGCGGCGCCTCGCGACCGAGCTGGAGCACCAGTGGTGGACGCGGCTCGTCCGCGCCAACAGCGACTCGGCCCGATGGTGGAAGCGGCTCGAGACGGCGCGCTTCCTGTCGGTCGCGGCGGCGCCGAAGGACACGGCTCGGGTCCTCAAGCTGCTGCGCGACCCCCACCCCGCCGTGCACATCGCCGCCGTCGCGACACTCGAGCGATTGGACAGCGCCGTGCTCGCGACCGCGGCCCTCGAGCGGCTGCCGACCCTCGTGCCGACCGTCGGCGCGTATTACGCGGGCATGCTGCGCCGCTCCCGCCCGCTCGTCGTGCAGCACCTGGACAAGATGTTGCGCCGCACCGACGACCCCGCCCTCCCGCGTCTGACCGAATTCGCCGCTCGGCTCCAGGAGCCCGCGCTGCGGGAGCGGCTCACGGCACTCGCCGAGCACCCCGATCCGGAAGTGCGCACCCAGGCCGTGCGAGCCCTCGGCGGCTACCCGCACTCCGCGTCGGTCGCCGCGCTGACGCGGGCCGCCACGGACGCCGCATGGCCGGTGCGCGCCCACGCGGTGCGGTCCCTCGGCATGCTCGCCGACTCGGCGACCCTACCCGAGGTGCGCGCCGCGCTGCGCGACGGCGAGTGGTGGGTGCGGCTGCGCGCGGCGCTGGCGTTGACGCGCTTCGGCCCCGGGGGGCGCAACGCCCTGCTCGAGGCGGAAGTTGGGGCCGACCCGAGCGCGCGGGACATGGCGCGGCTCGTACTGGGCCTGCCCGCCCAGGCGCTCGCCGAGTTCGCCGCATGAGCCACCTCGCCCACGGCGCCGACCTCGTCATCCTCGTCTATTTCCTGGCCCTGAACTCGTTCTACGCGCTGCTGTTGGTGCTCTCGATCCCGGAGATCTGGGAGCAAACCCGGCTCGCCGACGACGACGACTTCCAGCGCCTCATGCAGAGCGACGCGCTGCCCCCGATCACCATCCTCGTCCCCGCCCACAACGAGCAGGCGACCATCGAGCCCAGCATCACCGCCATTCTGACGCTCGAATATCGCAATTACGAAGTGGTCGTCGTCAACGACGGCTCGACCGACGGCACCCTGGAAGCCCTGCGCCACGCCTTCGACCTGTACGAGATCCCTCGTACCTACCCCGAGACCATCGCCACGCGACCGCTGCGGGCGCTGTACCGCTCCCGTACGCGGACCCGGCTGCTGGTGATCGACAAGGAGAACGGGGGCAAGGCCGACTCGCTCAACGCCGCCATCAACGCGAGCCGGTTTCCGCTCGTGATCGCCGTCGATGCCGACACGCTCATCGAGCCCGATGCGCTGCTGCGCCTCACCCGGCCCTTCCTGCTGGGCCGCCAGATCGCCGCCGTCGGCGGCACGGTTCGCGTGGCGAACGGCTGCGCCGTCCAGCACGGCCGCGTGACCGACGCCCGCGTGCCGCGGCGCTTCCTCCCCGGCGTCCAGGTCGCCGAATACCTGCGGGCGTTCCTGTTCGGCCGCCTCGGCTGGAACCGGCTCGGCGGCAACCTGATCATCTCCGGCGCGTTCGGCCTGTTCCGCAAGGACCACGTGCTCGCCGTGGGCGGCTACCACACGAACAGCATCGTGGAAGACCTGGACCTCGTGGTACGCCTGCACCGCTACCTGCGCCGCCGCCGGATCCCCTATGAGATCTCCTTCATCCCCGATCCTGTGGCGTGGACGGAGGTCCCGGAAAGCGCCCAGGTCCTCGCGCGGCAACGCGAGCGCTGGCACCGCGGTCTCATCGCCGCGATGTGGCAGTACAAGGGCATGCTGTTCAACCCGCGCTACGGACGGGTGGGACTCATCGCCGTGCCGTTTTACGCCTTCGGCGAGATGCTCGCGCCGCTCGTCGAGGTCTTGGGCTATGGCATCACCGCCGTCGGCGTCGCGGCCGGCGTTCTGAACACCTCATTCGCCTTGCTGTTCGTGCTCGTGGCGTGGGGCTACGGGATGCTGTTGTCGCTCTGGGCCGTGGTGCTCGAGGAAGTCAGCTTCCGCCGCTACCGCCGCGCCTCCGATCTCGCGCGCCTGGTCCTGTTCGCCACGCTCGAGAATTTCGGCTATCGCCAGCGTACGGTGTGGTGGCGGGTGCGCGCTTTCTTCACGGTTTGGAGGCACGGGGCGGTGTGGGGGGAGATGACGAGAAAAGGCTTTGAGGACGTAGGAAAACAGGTAGCAGGATAGGCCAAGGCTAGACGGGTAGACGCACAGCGGTGAACAGTAAGAGGGGACAGGTTAGGTTTGGTCTATGACCGCGACCAAGGTGCAGCTCGCGCTCGAGCTGAACGGGGAGCGGGTCGAGGTCGCGTTCGCCCCGCACAAGACGCTGCTCGAAGTGCTGCGCGAGGACCTCGGTCTCACCGGCACGAAGCACGGCTGCGAGCTGGGTGAATGCGGCACGTGTACGGTGCTGCTGGACGGCCGGCCCGTCCTCTCGTGCCTCGTCCTAGGCCTGGCATGCGAGGCCCGCCGCGTCGAGACGGTGGAGGGGATGGCGACCCGGGGGACGCTGCACCCCCTCCAGGACACGTTCGCCGAGCTGGGCGCCGCCCAATGCGGCTACTGCACGCCCGCGTTTCTGCTCACCGCCCTCGCGCTGCTGCGCCACCATCCGAGCCCCTCCCGCGACGAGATCAAGGCCGCGCTGTCGGGCAACCTCTGCCGCTGCACTGGCTACATCAAGATCTACGAAGCGGTCGAGCTGGCGGCGGCGCGGTTGCGGGGCGAGCAGGCCGAGCCGGCCCGGGAGAGCCTGTATGGCCGGTCGTAAGGAGGCAGCCCCGGAGAAGCTCCGCGTTGTCGGAAAGGCGCTGCGGAAGATCGACGCCACCGCGAAGGTGACTGGCGCAACCCGGTTCGCCGACGACCTGTTTCTCCCACGCATGCTGTTCGCAAAGCTGCTCCGCTCACCGCACCCGCATGCCCGCGTCAACGCCATCGATGCGTCGCGGGCTCGCGCGCTGCAGGGCGTGCACGCCGTCCTGACGGGGCAGGATCTCCCCATCCCGTTCGGGATCCTGCCGGTGAGCGAGGACGAGCACGCCCTGGCCCAAAGCAAGGTGCGGTTCGTGGGCGATCCCGTGGCGGCGGTCGCCGCGACGAGCGAAGAGATCGCCACCGCGGCGCTCGAGCTGATCGCGGTGGACTACGAGCCGCTCGCCGGCATAGCGTCGGCGCAGGAGGCGTTGACCACCCCTGAGCCGCGCATCCACGACTACGGCCACGCCGGCAACCTGCACAAGGTCGTTTCTCTCGAGTTCGGGGACGTGGAGCCTGGCTTTGCGGCGGCCGACCTCGTGCGGGAGGACTGCTTCTTCTTCGAGGGGAGCACGCACCTTCCCATGGAGCAGCACGCCGCCGCGGCCGATTGGTCGCCCGACGGCAAGCTCACGCTCTGGAGCTCGACGCAGACGCCGCATTACGTGCACCGCGCCTTGGCCAAGGTCCTGGAGCTCTCGCCCGCCCGCGTCCGCGTGATCGCGACCCCCAACGGCGGCGGTTTCGGCGGTAAGAGCGATCCCTTCAGCCACGAGATCGTCGCGGCCAAGCTGGCCATGGTCACCGGCCGGCCGGTGAAAATCACTTTGACGCGGGAAGAGGTGTTCTACTGCCACCGCGGCCGCCATCCCACGCTGATGTGGCTGAAGACGGGCGTGAAGCGCGACGGCGCGATCACCGCGCTGCACTTCCGGTCGCTGCTCGACGGCGGCGCGTATGGCTCCTACGGGGTCGCGAGCACGTACTACACGGGCGCGCTCCAGACGGTGACCTATCAGGTGCCCCGCTACAAGTTTCAGGGCGCCCGGGCCTTCACGAACAAGCCGCCTTGCGGCCCGAAACGCGGTCACGGCACGCCGCAACCGCGCTTCGCCCTCGAGGTCCATCTCGACAAGATCGCCGAGCAGCTGGGCCTCGATCCCGCCGAGCTGCGGCTGCGGCACCTGGTCCCGCCCGACAGCGTGACTGCGAACTACCTGCGCGTCGGCTCGATCGGCCTGGGCGACTGCATCCGCAAGGTGGTCGAGGGGTCGGGCTGGAAGGACAAGTTCCGGAAGCTCCCTCCGGGGCGGGGCGTGGGACTCGCCTGCTCGAGCTACCTCACGGGTGCGGGACTGCCGGTGTACTGGAACGCCATGCCGCATTCGGGTGTCCAGCTCAAGTGCGACCGCGGTGGAGGCGTGACCATCTTCTGCGGCTCCACCGAGATCGGCCAGGGCTCCGATTCCGTCCTCGCCATCATCGTCGCCGAAGTATTGGGGCTGGATCCGTTCGACATCGCGGTCGTCGCGGCCGACACGGATCTCACCCCCGTGGACCTGGGCAGCTACTCGAGTCGCGTCACCCTCATGACCGGCAACGCTTGCATTCAGGCGGCCGAGCGGGCGCGCGACATCATCGGCACCCACGCGGCCCAGCGGCTCGGCGTTCCCGCCAAGCGCCTCGTCTTCGGTGGCGCCCGCGTGTTCGATATCGCAGACGCGACCCGCGGCATCACGTTCGCCGAGGCGGTGCAGGTCGCCGAGGAGGCGCAGGGCACCGTGGGGACCGTCGGCTCGTACGCGCCGCCCAAGAGCCCCGCCGCCGGCCGCTACCGCGGCTCCGGGGTCGGGCCCTCGCCGGCCTATTCGTACAGTGCGGCAGTTGCGGAGGTGCAGGTCGAATCCGACACGGGGATCGTGCGGGTGCCGCGCATCTGGATCGCCCACGACGTGGGGCGCTGCATCAACGCCGCCGCGGTGATCGGTCAGATCGAGGGCAGCGTGTACATGGGACTGGGCGAGGCCCTGATGGAAGAGATGGCATACCGGGGCAATCGCAAGGTCGTACACAAGTTCCCGAGCCTGCTCGAGTACAAGAGCCCCACAACGCTCGAGATGTGCGACGTGGTGACCTACATCGTGGAGCACCCCGACCCCAATGGCCCGTTCGGCGCCAAGGAGGCGGGCCAGGGCCCGCTGCTCCCGGTCATGCCGGCCGTGGCGAATGCCGTGTACGATGCCGTCGGCGTGCGCGTGGACGAGGTGCCGATCACGCCCGAGAAGGTGCTCAAGGCGCTCAGACGCAAGGCGAAGGGCGAGGCCCCCCGGTACGGTCCGACCACGTTCCCCGACCTCCCCTGGCCCGAGCCTACGCGAGTCACGCCGCCCTGGGAGTCAGCAGACAGTATGCCGACATCATCGGGGCAGCGCTAATGCTTCGACTCCCCTCCTTTACGTATCGACAGCCGAGGAGCCTGCGCGAAGCACTGGACGCGAAGCGCGATGCCGGGCCGCACGGGACGTACGTCGCCGGCGGGACGGACCTGTACCCGAACATGAAGCGACGGCAGCAGGAGCCGACGACGGTCATTTCCCTGATGGGAATTCGGGAGCTTACGGGATGCGGGAGGCGGGAGGCGGGAGGCGTGATCGGCGCGTGCACCACGTTGCGGGAGCTGGCCGCCCACCCCGCGATTCGCGGGGACTACACAGCCGTGGCGTACGCGGCGGAAGCGGTCTCAACCCCGTTGCTGCGCAACATGGGCACCCTCGGCGGCAACCTCTGCCTCGACACCCGCTGCAACTATTACGACCAGTCGTACGAATGGCGGAAGGCGATCGACTTCTGCATGAAGAAGGACGGGGCGATCTGCTGGGTCGCTCCCTCGAGCCCGCGTTGCTGGGCGGTGAGCTCCTCGGACATCGCGCCCGTCGCGGTCGCCATCGGCGCGGAGTTCCTGCTCGTCGGCCCCGAAGGGGAGCGTGTGGTGCCGGCAGCGCGCTTCTACGAGAACGACGGCATCGCCTACCTGACCAAGCAACCGGACGAGATCCTGGTCGAGGTCCGTCTCCCGGCTGCCGCCGGGTGGGACGCCGTGTACGCCAAGCTGCGGCGCCGGGGCTCGTTCGACTTCCCGGTGCTGGGGGTTGCGGCTTGGGTGAGGTGGGACGGACGTCGGGTTGCGGAGGCCAGGATCGTGCTGGGCGGCGTGGCGAGCCGGCCGCAGGACGTCCCGGACGCGGCGGCAGCGCTCGTGGGCACGACGCTCGAGACAGACGCCATCGCGGGCGCCGCCGAGGCCGCCTACCGCCCGGCGAAGCCGCTCGACAACACCGACTTCGACCTCTCCTGGCGCAAGCAAATGACCCGCGTGTACGTCACCCGCGCCCTCGAGGAGCTCGCCTCGATCTCTTCGGCCGCGCGGGCCAGGACCTCGGCGACGCGTTTTCGTGCCGCCTCATCGACCTTCCAGCCCGCGCGGTAGGCCGCCTTGACGACGCGCCCGACGGCGCGGTTGACCTCGACCATCGACCCGCCCGTCACGTGCTCCACCGCTTCGCGCACGCGATCGAAGATGTCCTCCACCACGTCGCGGTGCTCCTGGAGAAACTGGCGTCCGGCGTCGGTAATCTCGTAGATCTTCTTGCCCTCGGCGTCGCGCCCGGTCACGAGGCCTTCGTCCTCGAGCCACTGTAAGGTCGGGTAGACGGTGCCGGGCGACGGGCTGTAGCAGCCGTGCATGCGGTCCTCGAGCTCCTTCATGACTTCGTAGCCGTGGCGCGGCTTGTCCTGCAACAGCTTGAGGATGACGTACTTCATGTCCCCCGACTCGAACCATTGACGGCGGCGGCGGCGGCCCGACCAGCCCCACGGCCGCGGGCCGAATCCGAATGCAAAGCCGTCCCAGCCGAATCCCCGTGTCATAATGCGTCTCCGTTAGATGTTACGTCAAGTTACTGCGTGCCGATATATCGTGTCAACGGGGGCGCAGCGAAACGCTGCGGCTGAAGGAGTTAGCTCATGTGGTCCAAGTCACCACCGTACCTCAATTTGCATCACTCCACCCCGGATGTAGATTACGTCGCTTGTTCCGCTTTTTCTCGAGAGCTCGCGCCCTAGTTAAGGAGCCCGCGCATGTCAGTGCAGGTCACACCACACCCCGCTTGGGTAGCGCACTTGGATGCCGCCCTGGACCCGCAACGCGACGCGATCCTCGAAACGCCCGTCGTTGTGGATGCGTCGGAGAATCGCCTCACCGACGGCAAGATCCAGAACTTCCTGGTGGCGTTCTACCCAATCATCCGCGACTTCCCGCAGTGGCTCCAGCTGCTGCTCGACCGCTCGCCCTCCGAGGGGCAGGCATTCTTCCGCGACAACATTCGGGTTGAGAAGCGCCACGACGCCATGTGGCGGGCGATGGGTGACGGGTTCAACGTGCCGCGCGAGCGGTTCCAGATTCCCGAGCCGATGATCCCGGAGACGCGGGCCTTCCACAACTACCTCACGGGCATGTGCAAGACGGCGGAGTTCGCGACGGCCGTGGGCGCGGTGAATTACGCGGTCGAGGGCGTGGCGCAAAAGATCTCGGAGAAGGCGCTGCGCGGGCTCGGCAAGAACGAGAAGATCGGCCCACGCGGCCGCTGGTGGCTCGAGGAGCACGCCAAGTACGACGACGAGCATCCGATCCACGCGCTCGAGATCATCAAGGCGTGTGTGGCGAAGGGTGAAGATCCCGACGACGTGGCGAGCGCGTCGACCAAGAGCCTGACCCTTATGCGGGAGTCCATGCTGGCCTCGTATGCGGCATGAGTAAACGGCAGCGCACGTCGCCCTCGCGCGGCCTGCGCCCGAGCGCCCCCTCCAAGCGACCCTTCGATCCGCTCGCCGTCGCGCGGGAGATCGTGGCCGTGCTGGCCGACGCGGTGGTGGTGACGGGGCAGGACCGGAACATTCTCACGGCAAACCGTGCGGCTGCCCAGCTGTTCGCGCGGCCCCTCGACGACCTCCCCGGGACCGCGATCGACGAGGTCGTGGCGCCGGGGGAGCGCCCGCACGTGGCGGAGCGGGAGTCGAAGGCGCTCCAGGGGGAGGAGCAGCGCTACGAGACGAAGGTGATCCGCCGGGACGGTGCCGAGCGGGATGTGGCCGTCTCGACGACGCCGCTGGTGGTGGAGGGACAGCTGGTCGGCACGGTGGCCACGCTGCGCGACATCACCGACCAGAAGCGCGCCCAGGATACGCTGGCCCGCTCCGAGGCGCGCTACCGCAACCTGTTCGAGTCGGCCTCCGACGCGATCGTGACGCTGGACGCCAACGGCCGGTTCACCACGTTCAACCACGCCGCCGAAGACATCTCCGGTTACCAGCGCGACGAGCTGGTCGGGCAGTGGTTCGCCCCCATGCTCCCCGACGACGAGCTCCCCAAGGCGCTGTCCCATTTCCAGAAGGCCCTCGCCGGCGAGACGGGCCTGTTCGAAACCACGTTCATCCGCAAGGATGGGGACGGCCGAACCATTCAAGTCACGTACTCGACGCCGCAGAAGGACGAGGAGGTACTGTGCGTCATCCGTGACGTCACCGACCAGAAGCTGCTGCAGGAGCAGCTGATCCAGTCCGAGAAGATGTCCGCGATCGGGCAGCTCGTCTCGGGCGTGGCGCACGAGCTGAACAATCCGCTCGCGGGGATCTCCGCCTTCGCGCAGCTGCTGCTCACCGAGAAGCGCTTTCCGCCGGATCAGCGCACCGCCGCCGAAATGATCTACGCCGAGGCGCGCCGCGCGTCCCGCATCGTGCAGAACCTCCTCACGTTCGCGCGCCAGCACAAACCCGAGCGCGCCCCCACGTCCGTCAATCAGGTGCTGGACGACACGCTCGAGCTGCGCGGTTACGAGCTGCGGGTGCGCGGCATCGAGGTCGCCCGGGACTACGACGAAGCGCTGCCGGAGACGCTGGCGGACGCGCACCAGCTCCAGCAGGTGTTCCTGAACCTGATCACCAACGCCGAGCAGGCGATGGAGAAACGGCAGCGGGACGCGCAGCGCCTCATCGTCCGCACGCGCCGCAACCCCGATGGCATTCGCGTCGAGGTCGAGGACACGGGACCCGGGATCCCGCCCAACCTCCTGGAGCGGATCTTCAATCCGTTCTTCACTACCAAGCCCACGGGGTCGGGCACCGGGCTCGGCCTCTCGATCTCGCTCGGCATCGTGCGCGAGCACGAGGGGCGGATCTGGGCGGAGAACGCCCCGTCAGGAGGGGCTCGCTTCACCATCGAGCTGCCGCTCGTGGCGGCGCACTCGGACGAGCAGTACTCGGAGCTGCCGGCCCCCCCGCTCACGGGCGACCGGCTCCGCATCCTCGTCGTGGACGACGAGGCCTCGGTGCGCGTGGCGCTGCAGCGCTACTTCGCGTCCCGGGGACACGAGGTGGAAACCACGGCGAGCGGCAAGGACGCCCTGGCGCGCCTGCGCGAAGGCACCTTCGACGCTGTAGTGGTGGATATGCGGATGCCGGACCTCTCCGGGGAGCAGCTGTACGAGGAGCTGCGGGTGCTGGACGCGGGACACGCGGAGCGCGTCATCTTCACGACCGGCCAGCTGGTGGACGAGCAGGTGCGGAACTTCCTCGCCTCCACCGGACGGCCCTACATCCCCAAGCCGTTCGAGTTCAGCGCCTTCGACGAGGCGCTCCCGGGCGCCCGCCGCGCCAAATAAAACGGGCCACGCGATCCCGCGTGGCCCGTTCAGTCTTACCCGCGCCGACCAGCGTCAGCTCTGGTCGTCCTCGGAATCCGAGTGCATGGGGTGGACCCGCATGCGGCGCATATGGTCCTGCTGCGCCGGCACGTGCCACGTGACGCTGCTCCGCTTCTGCTTCCGCATCACCTCGATCGCGACCGTTTCGCCAGCCTCGTAGGAGCGCAGGATGCGCATCGCGTGCGACGCGGACGTCGGCTTCCGGCTCCCGATCGCGAGGATGACGTCGCCACCCTTGAGCGGCAGGCTCGAGTCGGCGGGCGCCTTGACGACCAGGATCCCGTCCTTGGTGCCGAAGTACTCGCCCAGGTCTGCGTTGAGGTTGACGAGCTCCATGTCGCACCAGGCGTCCCCAAAGCAGAAGGAGAACCCGCCCTCGGGGCCGGGGCCCATCTGCATCATGTGCGGCGCCATCATCTCGACGCGGTCCATCCCGGGCAGCCCGGGCATGCCCGGCATGCCGCGTATGCCCATCGTCGGGCCCACGTCCGCTGCGACCACGGTGGCCTTCCGGGCCTCCGCACCGCGCCGGTACTCGACCTGCACGGTGTCACCGGGCGTGAGCGTGCGGGCCAGCATCACGAGCTTGCGCCCGGGGCCCGATTCCTCCTCGTCTTCCGCGCGCACTCCGGCGAGCGCGGTACCGTTGAGTCGCGTGATCACGTCGCCCGCCTTGAGACCGGCCTTGGCGGCAGGACTTCCCGGCGTCACGGCCTCGAGCCGCGCACCGATGCTGTCGGTCGCCGGATTGGGCTCCGTGTTCACGACCACACCCAACCGGCCGTGGTGGTCGTCGAACGCGAACCCCCAGGCACGGGCCGATGGGGAGGGGGGGGGAGTCGGCGCGGCCCGCGGCGGCCGCTGGCCGCTGGCCGGACCGGGCCAACCGAGGACGACCGCCATGAGTGTGAGGACAACAGTCGGCTTCATATTCATTCCTGCCTTCCGGGTGATGGCCACGACGGCGCTCTCTCTAGAGTCCCACGTACGCCGCGCGGGTCACGTGCACGTCCACGAGCTGTTGCATCAAGTCCACGCGGTCCTGCCACAGCGACACCAGGTCGCGACCGTCCCTCGCCCGGACGTCCCGCCCGGCGAGCTCCGCGTCCACGGCCGCGATCCGGTCTTCCAGCTCGGCCGCGAGCGCCGCCGCCCGCCCACTCTCCACGCGCGAGTCGGGATCGTAGCGCTGCAGGGTCGCTTCGAGCGACGCCGACTGGCGCTTCGCCTGCGCGAGCTCGTCCGCATACGCGGGCTGGCTCGCGAACGGATTGACGACCACCACGGCCGCCAGGGCCGCGGCGGCGGCCAACCCCGCTCCCCACCCCGCCCAGCGCCTGCGGCGCTGCGCCCGCCGAGCCTCGATGTCCTCGCGCACCACCGACCACCGGTCCCGCGCCGGCCCGAGCGCCGGTAACGCCTTGAGCTGCGCCACGCGCTGATACAGCGCCTCGAGCTCCGCGCGGCACACCGGACACGCCTCGAGATGCTGCCGCGCCCACGCGGACCCCTCGTTCGCCCGCAGGGCGAGCAGCTCTTCCATCGTACAGTGCATCATCGCGCCGCTCCCTCCCTTTCCAGCATGCGCCGCAGACGCGCGTGCGCGCGCGCCAGCTGCGATTTCGAGAAACTCACGGTCTTGCCCATAAATTCGGCGATCTCTTCATGCGTATAGCCCTCGACGTCGTGGAGCCAGACGACCGCGCGCGACGTCTCGCCGAGCCGCTCCAGGGCGCGCTCGAGATCCACGCGCGCCGGGACGCTCACCGGATCCGATGCCCCGGTCTCCTGCTCGTCGAACTCCTCCTCGGCCCGTACCTGATGCCGCCGGATGCGCATCAGTGCCTTGGAAGACGCGATGCGCCGGATCCATCCCCAGAGGTGCCCGTCCCCCCGGAACGAGCGGATGCTCCGCACCACCTCGAGGAACGTCTCCTGCAACACATCCTCGGCGTCTTCCGGGCTGCGCAGGATGCGGCGCGCCAGATTGTAGACGGGCGTCTCGAAGGCACGGTACAGCGCCTCGAGAGCTTCCACGTCCCCGGATTTAGCTCGGGCGATCAGGACGTCCGGAACGGCGAGCGAGATCGTCATCTCCTGCAAGCTAAGATGCCTGAACCGTGTGGGGCGTCGCGCCGTAAGCGACACCGTCTAACCTATTGCCATCTTGGGAGTTGCGACTATCTTCCCTGCATGACGGCCCCCGCACCCGCTTCCCCCCGAGCCCCCGACCGCCAAAGCCTGCACGAGTGGTTGCACCACTGGCAGGACGAATCCGACGCCGCCTATCTGTACGGCGAGCTCGCGGCGCAGGAGTCAGACCCGGGCAAGCGGCACATCTACCGGCAGCTCGCCAGCGTGGAGCGACGGCACACCGAGCTCTGGGCCAAGCTGCTCGCCAACAATGGCCGCCCCGTCCCGGCCGAGCCCCCGCCATCCCTCAAGGCCAGGACGATGGCGTGGCTGGGGCGCCGCTTTGGCCCGCGCTACCTCCTGCCCCTGTTGCTGCGCGAGGAGGGGCGCGAGGTGAAGGGGTACATGGACCTGCACACGGCGTCGCACGCCGCGGACGCCCGGGCGGTGTCGCTCACACTGGCTCGCGAGTCGGCCGAGCACGCGGAGACGCTGGCGAGCCTCGCCGGGCGGAGCGCGGAGCCCTGGCATCGCACCGAATCGGGCGGGTTCCTCCGCAACGTTGTGTACGGCTTCAACGATGGCCTGACGGCCAACTTCGGGCTGGTGGCGGGCGTGATCGGCGCCGAGGTCGCGCCGCACGTGATCCTCGTCTCGGGCCTGGCGGGGATGATCGCGGACGCCCTCTCCATGGGCGCGTCCGGGTATCTCGCCGCCAAGAGCGAGCAGGAGGTCTACGCCCACGAGATCGCGATGGAGAAGGAGGAGATCCGGTTGATGCCCGATGTCGAGGAAGAGGAGCTGATGCTCCTCTACCAGGCCAAGGGCGTAGACCCGCGCACAGCGCACCGTATGGCCTCGGAGGTCATGCAGGATCCGCAGCGCGCTCTGGGGGAGCAGGTACGCGAGGAGCTGAAGATCGGCGAGGCGCACGCGACGCCGCTCAAGGAGGGATGGGTGACCGGGACCGCGACGGCGGTCGGCGCGCTCATCCCCGTCGCGCCGTTCCTCGTGCTCCCGGCGCACGCTGCCGCATGGACGGCATTCACCGTGGCCATGCTGTCGCACTTCCTCGTCGGCGCGGCGCGCAGCCTGTTCACCGGCCGCGGGATCATCCGTAGCGGCACCGACATGTTCGTCGTCGGGCTCGGGGTCGCAGGCGTGGGCTACTTCGTAGGGGAGATTGTCGCGAAAGTCTTCTAGACCACGAGATTGAGCAGTCGATCCTGCACGTAGATGGTCTTCTTGAAGGCCTTCCCGTCCACGAACTTCCGCACCGCCTGGTCCTTGAGCGCCAAGTCGCGGACCTGGGTCTCGCCCAGACCGCGCGGCACGGTGAGTCGCGCGCGCACTTTGCCGTTCACCTGCACCGCGATCTCGACGTCTCCCGACGCCGCGAGCCGCTCGTCGAAAGCGGGCCAGGGCGCCGCGAACACCGAGGTGTCGTGCCCAAGCCGCTGCCACAGCTCCTCCGCCACGTGCGGCGCGTAGGGAGCGAGCATTACAACCAGCGGTTCCAGGGCATTCCGCGTTCCGCATTCCGCGTTCCGCACTTCGTTGACGTATTCCATCATCGCAGCGATCGCTGTGTTGTAGTCGAGCTGCTCTGTATCCGCCGTGACCTTGCGGATCGTCTGGTGCAGCTTGCGCTCGACCTCCATCGGGAGGGCGGACCCGCCGGCCTCATGCACCAGCGTCCACACCCTGTCGAGGAAGCGCCTCACACCGGTGATCCCCTCGTCGCGGAAGTCGCCACCCTCCTGGAAGGGGCCGAGGAACATGAGGTACATGCGGAACGCGTCGGCGCCCCACTTCTGGATGTAGGCGTCCGGGATGACCACATTGCCGCGAGACTTGGACATCTTCGCGCCATCCTTGATGATCAGTCCGTGCGCGCGAAGCTTGGGAAACGGCTCCTCGAACTCCACGTGGCCGAGCTCGCGCAGCACCATGGTGATGAACCGCGAGTAAAGCAGGTGCAGCACCGCGTGCTCGTTCCCGCCGATGTAGCTGGTGACCGGGAGCCACGTCTTGGTGCGCCGGGGGTCCCAAGGGCGGTCGTCCAGCTCGCTCGACGGATAGCGTAGGAAGTACCAGGCGGAGTCGAGGAACGTGTCCGAGACGTCGGTCTCGCGCCGCGCTTGGCCTCCGCATTGCGGGCACTTCACGAAGTACCACTCCCGATGGCGGGCCAGCGGGCTCACCCCGGTGTCGTCCGGCCGAAAATCCTCGATCAGCGGCAGCTCCACGGGGAGATCCCGCTCCGGGACCCCCACCGGCCCGCACCGCTCGCAATAGATGATTGGGATGGGTGGACCCCAGTAGCGCTGGCGCGAGATGCACCAGTCGTGCAGCCGATACTGGACTCGGAGCGCGGCGAGGCCCCGCTCCGCGAGCCAGGCGACGATGCGCCTGCCGCCCTCGGCGCACGAGAGGCCGTCGAACGATCCCGAGTTCGTGAGCGCGCCATCCGTCGTCTCGATCGGAAGCGGCTCGCCCTCGCGGCGCACCACCTGGACGATGGGCAGCTTGAACTGGGTGGCGAACTCGAGGTCGCGGCCGTCGTGCGCGGGCACGGCCATGATCGCGCCGGTGCCATACTCCATGAGGACGTAGTCCGCGATCCAGACGGGGATCGCCTCACCCGTCGCCGGATTGCGCGCGTACGAGCCGAGGAACACCCCGGACTTGGTCTTCTCGCCGACCTTGCGCGAGACGACGTCTTTGGCGGCGACTTCCCGCTGGTAGGCCTTCACCGCCGGCCGCTGCTCGACGGCGGTGAGCGCCTCCACGAGCGGATGCTCGGGAGCGAGCACCATGTAGGTGGCGCCGAACACCGTATCGGGCCGCGTGGTGAACACGGTGATCTTCTCGCCAGCGGGCGTCTCGAAGATCAGCTCCGCTCCCTCGCTGCGCCCGATCCAGTTGCGCTGCATCGCGACGGTGCTGGCCGACCAGTCGAGCCGCTCGAGATTCGTGAGCAGCCGCTCGGCGTAGCGCGAGATCGCGAAGAACCACTGCTCGAGGAACCGCTGCTCGACCTTCACGTCGGGGTGGCGCTCGCAGTAGCCGTTGATCACCTGCTCGTTGGCGAGCACCGTCTTGCAGGCAGGGCACCAGTTGACGGCCGCCTTCTTGCGAACCGCGAGCCCGGCCTTGAAGAGCTGGAGGAAGAGCCACTGCGTCCACTTGTAGTAGCGGGGATCCGTAGTGGACAGCTCGTGCCGCCAATCGAACATCCCGCCGAAACGCTTGAGCTGGCGGCGGAACGTCGCGATGTTCTGCGGAATGAGCCGCCCCGGATGCGCGCCGATGCTCAGCGCGTAGTTCTCCGAGTGGATCCCGAAGGCGTCGAACCCGATCGGCTCGAACACGGCGTGGCCCTGGAGCCGCTTGAAGCGTCCGTAGATGTCCGCGCCCGTGAAGGCGAACATGTTGCCGACGTGCAGCCCCTCGGCCGAGGGGTAGGGGAACATCATGAGGTTGTAGAACGGCCGCGACGGGTGGTCGAGGTCGGGCTCGTTGGTGTGGTCCTTGGCCCAGCGCTCCTGCCACTTCGTCTCGACCGCCGCGGGATCGTACGTCGGGATGTTCCCCATGAGTGCCTGAAGCTAAACGGCCTTGCTCCGGTGTGAAACCGTCCCTAGCTTCGCCTTCGACCCCTCATGGCGACGACGTCCCAACAACAACTGCGGTCGAGCTTCCTGTTCGTGGGAGTGGCGGGAGCGGTCACGCTCGCCGTCGGGATCGCGGTCGCCGGCAGCCAGAATGCGCGCGGCACCCTGGATCGCCTTGCCAACGCGCGCGGCCGCGAGGTGGCGACCCGGGTCGCGACGCTGGCCTCGACGTATATGCGCGAGCGGCGGCACGAAACCGAGGTGCTGGCGCGCTCACCAACGATCGTCGCGGCGGCCCGGCCGGCCCCGGGCGGCGATCGCGACCTCGCCGCCTACCTGCGAGACTATCCGCGGCGCTCTGACATCGCGGAGCTGCTCCTGACCGATAACCAGGGCGCCCCGCTGGCCGCCTCGTTCCGAGCCCCCGCCTCGCAGGCCGGCTATCGCGACGAAGCCTGGTGGATCGCCGCCATGCGGGACGGGACGTTCGAGGGATACGCACCAGGCGACTCGGGCGCCACGTCGCTCCAGTATGCCGTGGCCGTGCGCGCCCCGGGCGTGGGCCGGCCGGTCGGCGTGCTCCGCGCGGCGTTCCCGCTCGATCGGCTGGTGCAGCTGCTCGCGGCCTCCGATCTGGGCGACGGGGCCTACCTCGAGGTCGTGGACGACATGGGGAGGCTGATCGCCACGCCCAACCGCGCCCAGCTGCTCCAGCCGCTGCGCGATCAGGCGATTCCCCGCCAGGACCGCCCCTCTACGACGATCGTGAGCACGCCCCGGGGTTCCGAGCTGGTGGTCTCCGTCCCGGCGAACCTGGGGAAGTGGTGGGTGCTGTTCCGCCAGCCGACGAGCCGCGCGTACGCCGTGGCCCAGGCGACGCTGCGCACGATCTGGCTGGGCGCGGCGGCCCTGCTCGTCGTGGCGGTGCTGCTCGTGTGGCGCCTCGCCGCCTGGCTCAACGAGCGCATCACGGAGCCGGTGCGCGCGGCGGGTGCGGTGGCGAGTCGCGTCGCCGGAGGCGACCTCTCGGTGACGGTCGTGACCCAGCGCGGCGGGTCGAGCGAGGTCGGCGACCTGCTGTCGGCGGTCCACTCGATGGTGTACGCGCTGCGGCGGCTGGTGGGGGCGATCCGGACCGCGGCGGACGAGGCGGCCGCGATGGCGGCCCAGATCTCGGCGTCCACCCAAGAGATGAGCGCGTCCACGCAGGAGATGTCGGCGACGTGCCAGGATCTGTCGCGCCGCGCGGGGGAGCAGGCCCAGGTCGTCAGGGCGGCGGCGGACGATACCGCGAAGATTCTGCAGATCCTCACGATCCTCTCGGCAGGAGCCGAGGACTCCGTGCGCCGCAACACCAACCTCGCGACACTCGCCCGCCAGAACAAGGACATACTGGAGGACAGCACGGCGCAGCTCTCCAAGCTCGCGGACGAGGTCGCGCGCGGAGCGGAGGAAGCGGACGCGCTCGCGAAGGCTTCAGGAGAAATCCAGAAGTTCGTCACTCAGGCGAAGGCGGTGGCGACGCAGACCAACATGCTGGCCTTGAACGCCGCGATCGAAGCGGCGCGAGCGGGGCCACAGGGCCGCGGCTTCGCGATCGTGGCGGACGAGGTGCGGAAGCTCGCCTCGGTGGCCGCCGCCGCTGCTGGCGAGACGGCGGACATGGTGCGCGGCGTGCTGGGGCGCGTCCAGGCGACCCGCGAGCGGCTGATGGCCCTGGCGCGCGGCGGCGCGGCGGCGCGCGAGGCGGCCCAGACGGCGGCGCAGGGGCTCGCGACCATGGCGGCGGAAGCGTCGGCGAACGACGCCTGGAGCCGCGAGATCGCCAAGATGACCGGGGAGGTCCGTACGCTGCTCGAGGAGATCACGAGCCGGCTCGGGACCGTGGCGCAGGGGACGGAAGGGCTGCTCGCGTCCACGGAAGAGATCGCGGCCTCGAGCCAAGAGCAGAGCGCGTCCACTCAGGAGATCGCCGCTTCCGCCAACCAGCTCGCCGAGGCCGCGGACAAGCTCAGTGACGCGGTGAAGTCGTTCCGGCTGCTGGCGGATGCGACGGCGCCCGAGCCGCCGGCCCGCGAGGCGGCGGATTAGGCGGGCCCCAAAGGCCTAGAAGACCCGCGTGTATTTGATGCCCCTCGCGATCCTTTGATGCCAACAATCCGTCGGCCGGTCGCGAAACTGGTCCGTGTCCCCTTGCGTGACCTCGACCGCCGAGCGGATCATATGGGCATGGCCGCGCCGAATTACTTCACCGCCGACATGGTGCGGGCGCTCCCCGACGACGGCAACCGGTACGAGACCGTGCACGGGGAGCTGCTGGTGACGCCCGCCCCTCGCCTGGCGCACCAGTATGTCGTGACCGAGCTGGTGAGCCGTCTCCACGCGTACCTGAAGGCGCATCCAGTCGGCCAAGTGCTGACGTCGCCAGCGGACATCTCCTGGGCCCCCGATGTGCTCGTCCAGCCCGACGTTTTCGTCGCGGCGATGGAGGAGGCCCGCACGTGGGACTGGTTACGTGTGAGAACGCTCCTGCTCGCAATCGAGGTGCTGAGTCCTTCGACCCAGCGGCACGACCGCTTTGCCAAACGGCGAGTCTACCAGGAGTATCTAGTACGGTGTTATTGGATCGTGGACATCGAGAGCCGCGCAGTCGAGGTTTGGACGCCGGAGGCGACGTTTCCGGTGGTAGAGCGCGAGCGGCTGGTGTGGCATCCAATGCGAGCGACCGAGCCCCTCGTGATTCCCCTCGCCGAGGTTCTGCCCTCAGTCCCCGAGATTCGCGAGCCCCAGCTGTAAGAGGTCCGGTCCGGTAAGCGGCCGACGCGCAGCTCCCTCGAAGGGGACTCAGAATCCCGATAGTGTCGCTGCTGCAAGGACGATGAGCCCCACCTCCACGATCGTTAACGCTGCGGCCTGCGTTCCACCGAAACGCACTCCTGCATAGAGACCCCAGTCGGTCT
>WNGI01001491.1_pt2 | contig 19569 bp, 16 predicted proteins | sample 5400621 | NCBI WGS metagenome assembly WNGI01 (sample SAMN13153374, study PRJNA577476) | soil metagenome | isolation source: 20 cm soil or saprolite under Garry oak tree replicate 1 | place: USA:California | collected 2016-06-15
GACGTTTACGAAATTCTGATGCGAACACTCAGCTAGCGAGCGAGCGTGACAGTCAGAGAGCAATTCATCATTGGCGTAGATCTCGGAGGGACAAACATCGCCGCAGGCGCGATGCCCACCGACGGAACTCGCGAAATCGGCATGCGAATGGCGCCGACGCACGGCGAAGAAGGCGCCGACGCTGTCGTTGACCGAATCGCAAGGATGATCGAGGACGTCATCGCCCAGACGCAGGCCGAGACCGGTGCCGACCGATCGGATTTTCTGGGAGTAGGGATTGGATCGCCGGGTCCGCTCGACCGCGCGCGCGGGATCGTAATCGTGAGTCCCAATCTCGGATGGCGTGATTTTCCTCTGCGCGATGAAGTTTCAAAGCGTGTGAAGCTCCCCGCCGCTCTCGATAACGATGCGAACTGCGCGACGCTGGGCGAGTGGTGGTGTGGTGCAGCCAAAGGCGGCCGCAATGTCGTCGGCATAACCATTGGCACCGGCATCGGCGGCGGCCTGATCTTCGACGGAAAGCTGTATCATGGGTCGTCCGACGGAGCGGGAGAAATCGGACACACGACGATCGATTCCACCGGACGACGATGCAAATGCGGTAACTATGGATGTCTCGAGGCGTATGCGTCCGGTCCCGCGATTGCCGAGCGCGCGAGAGAAGAGCTGGAGGTGGATGGCAATTCGATTCTCCACGAGATGGCGGAAGGCGATCTGAGTCGCATTACAGCGCAAATCGTGTTCGAGGCTTCAAAACGGGGTGATCCGGTCGCGACTCAGGTGGTGCGTGACACCGCACACTTTCTGGGCGTTGGGGTTTCGAATCTGATCAACGTCTTGAATCCTGACATAGTCGTGATTGCCGGCGGAGTCACTCAGGCAGGCGATCTTCTGTTCGATCCATTGCGCGCGGAGATCAAGCGACGCGCATTCAAATCGTTGGTCGATGCGTGCAGAATTGTCCCCGGCGCGCTTCCCCTCTCTGCTGGCGTCGTTGGCGCGGTCGCGATCTTTCGTGCACAAATGCTCGGCGACTTGTAGCAGCGCTGCATGGCAGAAAAGAAGCGACTCGGAGTAATCGGAAGTTTTGTCTGGGACGTAATTCACGGTCGCGACCCAGGTGACGTGCCCGTCGAGGAGTGGGGCGGCATCACGTACGGGCTGGGCGCAATGGATGCCGCGCTCCCCGACGATTGGGAAATCGTCCCACTGGTGAAGGTCGGATTCGATTTAGCCCAGCGCGCACGTGAATTTCTGCGCGATCTCGAAAAAGTCGCTCCAGACGCGGCGCCAATCGAAGTGCCTCAGCGCAACAATCGCGTCAACCTGTACTACCAGAGCGAGGAGCGACGATGTGAGCGACTCACTGGCGGAGTGCCTGCTTGGAGCTGGCTTGGTCTCAAACCGTTGCTCGCTGATCTCGACGCACTCTTCATCAACCTGATAAGTGGGTTTGAGCTCGAGCTCGAAACGGCGCACCTGATTCGCACGCACTTCAAGGGACCGATCTACTGCGATCTGCATTCAATCGTTCTCGCGGTGCAACCTGACGGCATGAGAACTCTTCAGCCGCTCCCGAATCCGGCTGCGTGGTGTCGCTGCTTCGATTTCGTTCAGGTGAACGAGGATGAGATGAGCATGATGGCGCCCGACCCGATGGGACTTGCCGCGGTCGCAATGTCGGAAGGGGTAAAAACCCTCAACGTCACGCTCGGCAAGCGAGGGGTCGTCTACTTCGCGGCTCCTGGATTCGACCATTTGTCGGATCTCGATCGCGATCGATTCCATCCAGCGACCGGCGCAATTCGCACGGCGCTTTTGCCCGCGGCTCCAACACGTTCACCCTTCGACGGTGATCCTACGGGGTGCGGAGATGTGTGGGGAGCGACATATTTCTCACGACTTCTGGCTGGAGAAAATGTCGCGGAAGCGATGCGGCTTGCCCTCGTGGCGGCCGCAAAAAATTTCGATCACCGCGGGGCCTCCGGCCTCGCGCGCCATCTGCGAGGAGAGCTCAGCATCAAGTGACCAAAGTAATCGAGGCTCCCCCCTCACTGGACGACACAAGCTTCGAGCAGATATTCGAAGCGCTGGCACCTCTTCCCCCCGACGAAAAAATTCTCATCGATGCCCGGCGAACCCGGTGGGCGTCGCCGTACGGGCTGACCGCGCTCCTCGCCGTCGCGCAAACCCGGCTTCAGCGTCCGTCGCTTGCTGTGCCCGAGCTCGAGGACACCGCAAGCTATTGGAGCCGCGCCCAATTTTTCCGCTATGCCGAGGACCTCTACGAGATCAGCGGCCGAGTGCCGCGGGCTAGAAGCACCGAGGACCTTAGCGTCCTGCTCGAGGTCACGCCGGTAACAAAAACAGAAGACGTTCATCAGGTCGTGGACAGAATTCAAACGAAAGCGCAATCTATGTTGACTGGAACTCTTCACCTCGAGCCGAGCGCGACGATGCGCTTCACGATGGCCCTCTCCGAAATCTGTCAGAACGTTATCGAGCACGCCGGTCGCGGCGGATGGGTCGCAGTTCATTCATATCAATTTCGAAAGCGCCTTCAGGGGAGACGCGTCGTAGTCATCGCAGTGTGCGATGCGGGAATCGGATTTCGTCAGTCGATGGAATCCACTCATGGTCCGCGCGCGACCGATCGCTGGGACGATGGCATGGCGCTCGAAGAAACTGTTATGCGCGGTGCGTCTCGATTTCGCGATCCAGGTCGCGGCCAGGGCTTGGCCGGCGTCCGGAAGTTCATTCACACGTGGGATGGGAAACTCAGCGTGCGTAGCGGCACTGCCGAGATTGCCATCGTTCCCGAGTGGGCCGACGGTGAGCCGCTAAGGGAGAACATGCCATTCTTTCCCGGCGCGCAGGTTCAGATTACACTTCCAGAGAGAATTGTACCGTGATCGGCCACATCGATGTGAGCGGCGTGCTGAAGACGAGCGTGTGTGATCTTTACTCCAACCTCGTCACGCGACCAACCGGCGTCGCAGTCCGCGTTGAGATCGAGCACCGGCTCGATGAAATCGGCGATCGCGCACTTGCCGTGCTCGATTTCTCGAATGTCGGGCTCCTCGACTTCTCCTGCGCCGATGAGATTGTCGCGAAACTGCTCCTTCAATACGTGAGCTTGGACATTCCGCGGCGTGAGGTGTACTTCCTGTTTTATGGTATCAGCGAGTCGCACCTGGAAGCGATCGAAACGGTTCTCGAGCGGCACGGCCTGGCCCTTGTAACTCAGCGGCCCGACGGAAGCCGCCATCTCATTGGAATGATCGACAGCGACCTGCGTCGCATCTGGGAAACGATGCGCGATATCGGAACCGGCGATGTCCCCGACGTCGCGAATGCAGCTGGACTGCCCCATGATCGGGTCGAGCGCGCACTCGACGATCTCTGGAGACGACGACTCGTCATTCGCGAGGACAAGGCGTACGTCTCTCTCGCTGGTTTACGCCCAACACCGTAGTGAAACGCCTCAGACTTCCACCAAGCGGCCTGAAGATCAGCGGATTTCGCCCGGAGCTCCGCGTTCTGGACTACATCGCGACAAAAAAAGGCGACGCCGACCGGGGGCCGATGATCTGGATCAGTCCAGCCGACGCGAAGATCCGTCTGCTCCAGCAGGGCGAGCTCGCATGGGTCGATGGACCTCGGCGTCACGAGCTCGCTGTCGTGCAGATCGATGACAGCGTCCCTGAAGGAAGCGTGAAGCTGCGCGACATCGCCGGTGTCAGTGTCAGCGAGCGAGTCGTTGTCACGAAACCTGATCTCGATTCCCCGCGAAAGAGCGTCGGATAATCGGATGGCAAGAGAAACGAAGTCGGCCGGCCGTTCGACGATAGCGATACATGGCGGCGCCCCTCATCGGGGGCCTGGATCTCCGGTCGCGCAGCCGCTCATGCAGTCGGTGAATTACGTCCAGGACTTTGGCACAACCGATCTGCTCTATACGCGCTACGGCAATACGCCAAACGAAGAAGTTGTTCAGAAGCGGATCGCGATGCTCGAGGGCGCAGAGTCAGCTCTCGTGCTTGCGAGCGGAATGGGCGCGACTGCGTGCGCGTTGCTTGCGCTGCTTCGTCCCGGAGATCATCTCGTTTCGAGCACGTGGATTTACGGCGGCACTCGCCGACTGCTCTCCGACGAATTCGTATCGATGGGAATCGAGGTTACCTTCGCCAATCCCGACGAGCGACGCGTCTGGCGCAGCTCGATCCGAAAAAATACGCGCGCGATCTTCGTCGAATCTCCGGTCAATCCAACGTGCAGAGTGCTCGACCTCGACCAGCTCGCAACCCTCGCAAAGCTTCAGGGTGTCGCACTGGTTGTGGATTCGACGCTGGCAAGTCCGATCAATGCGCGACCACTCTCGAACGGCGCCGACGTAGTGATTCACTCAGCTACGAAATATTTGAACGGGCATCACGACGTTCTTTGCGGAGTTGTCGCGGGCACCGCGCCCTACATCGACGAAGTGCGAAACAAGATGATCGTCTGGGGTCAGGCGCCGGATCCTTTTGCGTGCTGGCTGCTCGAGCGTGGTCTCAAAACGCTCGACGTGCGGGTGCGCCGATGCAACGAGAACGGAATGCGCGTTGCGGAGTGGTGCTCCACGCGTCCTGAAATCGCAAAGGTTCACTACGCTGGATTGCCGAGCCATGTCGACCACGCAATCGCGAAAAAAATGCTCGATGGATTTGGGGGACTGATGTCGATCGAGCTCGCAGGAGGCGCCGCGGCCGCCGACAGCTTTGTTCGCAAGCTCCAGCTCATCACCTATGCGGCGAGTCTTGGAGGAGTGGATACCCTTGTCATCGAGCCACGCTACAGCTCGCATGCGCACATGACGAGTGAAGAGCGCGCGGCAATCGGCATTCCTGACGGCTTCCTTCGTTTGAGCATCGGCATCGAAGACGCCGACGACATCATCGCCGACATCGAGCAAGCGCTGAAGTAGGCGCAACATGATCACACTCGAAGACGTCGCAAAGGAATACACCCGCCAGCGAGTGGCGCTGAGCCATGTCACGTTCCAGGTAAAGCGCGGCGAGTTCGTTTTTCTCATCGGCCCCAGCGGATCGGGAAAGACGACGATTCTAAAACTCCTCTATATGGAAGAGAGGCCAACGCACGGTGGCGTATGGGTAAACGGGATTCATTCGAGCTCTGCAAAGCAGCGTGAGATCGCCCATCTGCGCAGAAAGCTTGGAATTGTCTTTCAGGAATTCCGTCTGCTCGAAGATAGAACGGCCGAGCAGAACGTCGCGTTCGCGCTCGAGGTGACGGGCGCGCCGAAAGAAACCATTCCAGCGAAAGTTGCGCGGGTAATGAATCAGGTCGGACTCGCGTCGAAGGCGACACAGCGTCCGCAACAACTTTCCGGCGGGGAGCAGCAGCGAGTTGCAATTGCGCGCGCACTCGTCAACGAGCCCTACTTCATTCTCGCCGATGAGCCCACCGGAAATCTCGATGAACGCGCGACACGCGGAGTTTTCCAGCTTCTCAAGGACATCAATGCGGGCGGAACGTCGGTGATCATGGCAACACACGATCTCGAGATGGTTCGCAGCACCGACTTTCGGACGATCGAGCTCAATCACGGCCGGATCGTTTTCGATTCTTCGGAGAAGCCGCCACCGGAAACACGCTACACTCCGCTCATCGGACAACCGGCAATCGGTGGACCGAGCGAAGGGAATTGGCCACCCCCGCCCGCCGGCGAATCTTCCGGATAAATGCTCGCGCTGCGTGAAGCACTGAACGCGTCGAGGCGCGCGCCACTTCTTAGTGGGCTCGGAGTCCTCACCATCGGATTTTCGCTTTTCGCGTTTGGATTGTTCGCGCTCGTCGCTGTCAATATTCGAGAGGCGCTGCGCGCCGTAGAAGAGCGTGTCGAAGTCCGTGCTTTTGTCGCCGACGGAACTCCACCGGAGGCGATCGCTACCGCAATGAGTGATATCGGTGCGTTTCCCGAAGTCGCGCACGTTGAGTTTGTCACGCAAGAGGGAGCTCTCGAGCGCGCGCGCAAAGACCTCGGCGAATTCAGTGACGTGTTCGAGGAGGCGACGCTTCCTGCATCGATAGACATTCACCTTCGGGCAAATCTTCGCGGACCCGAGAATGTGAAGTCTGTGGCTGAGCGCGTGAAATCGTATCAATTCGTCGATGATGTGAGGTACGGGCAGGAATGGGTCGAGAAGCTCTATCGTTTGCGGGGCATCGCGCAGGCGGCCGGCTTCGGACTAGGCATCGCATTCGCGGCGGTCGCAATAATCATCATCGGCGCGACGATCCGCGTTTCGGTGCTGGCGCGTGAAAAAGAAATCTCGATCATGCGGCTGGTTGGAGCGACCGACGCATTTGTTCGCGCGCCGTTTTTGATAGACGGGTTCGTCAAAGGAATACTCGGCGGACTGTTAGCGCTTTTGCTGACGTGGATTGCCTATCGATTGATCGACACCAGGTTCCTCAGGCTGGTGTTCTTCGATAGTCAGGTCGTGCTGATAGGAATATTCGCTGGTGCGTTGATCGGCGTCGCCGGAAGTGCAACGTCAGTGTGGAGGCACCTACGCCTTTAGCGAGGTACGATCGATCCGCATGCGACGTCTTGAAGTCACTGCTAAAAGCATCCTTCGTCGCCTTGGCACTCGTTTCACCACACATCCTCCTGGCGCAGGATCAAGGAGAAGCGAAGCTCAGAGCGCAGCAGGATTCGCTCACGCGCATACGACGCGAGCGCGAAGCTCTCCAGCAGAAAATGCGGGGGCTGCAGAACAGAGCACACGACATTTCGGAAGAAGTCGACAATCTCAATCGTCAGCATAGCGCGACTGTGAGAGTTGTCCACTCGCTCGACGAGCAGCTCACGACTCTCAACGGCGAAGTAGAGCACACAACCGCGAATCTCGTTCGCGCGCAGGATGAAGTTCAGGTGAAGCGCGCAATTCTGAGTCAGCGTCTCGTCGAGATCTACAAGCGGGGTCCGCTGTACACGCTCGAGGTGATGCTTTCGGCAAAATCATTTGGCGATCTCGTCGCGCGATACAAGTACCTCCATATTCTCGCGCAACGTGATCGCGCGGTGCTGAGACGTGTTGATCAGCTGCGCACGATGATCATCGGACAACGTCGTCAGTTAGTCTCGCTGCAAAACGGAGTGGAGCAGAATCGCACCGACAAAGCTGAGGAAGCCGTCCGGCTGGCGACGCTCGAGCAGGCTCGGCAAAAAACACTGGCGCAGGTTCAGCAGGATACCAAGAAGGCGAAGCAGCGGCTCGACCAGTTGGCAAAGAGCGAGGCTCGACTCAACAACGTTATAGCGGGATTCGAATCCGCACGACGCCGCGCTGCATCACGCGCAGGCGGCGCACCCGCGGCGCCAAGCTCGATTCGAACATCGGATCTTGGGAAACTGGATTGGCCCGTAGAGGGTAACATCCTCTACCGGTTTGGCCGAGTGATCAATCCGAATAACACGACTACTCGGTGGAATGGAATCGGCATCGCTGCGGCTGAGGGTGCTCAGGTTCATTCGGTGTCGGCCGGCACGGTTGTTCTCGCGGATGTGATGGGCACCTATGGAAATACCGTCATCCTCGAGCACGGCGGCGGCGACTATTCGGTGTACGGCTCGCTCGAGCGAATGTCGGTGGCGAAAGGTGCGCATGTAACCAAGGGTCAGGTGATCGGGACAATCGGCGCGACTGATCCTGCGCTGCCGCCACATCTTCATTTTGAGATTCGAAGAGGCGGACCCGCCGTTGATCCGCTGGACTGGCTGCGGGGAACACAATAACGAGAGCGAAATCCGCTCAGTTTGCGCGTCGGGTGTGAACAGTCTTTCAGTTCGGCGTTTCGAGTAGCATTGCCGCGACGACATGTCTTCGCGCCGTTCTTGAACAATCTGATCTGTCGCCACGGCAATGCTACTGAATCACGGCCCACTGAATGACTGAAAACTCCCTACGCGCAAACTGATCGTTCAAATCAAATGCCGATGAAGCAGAACTCATCCCGCCGACAACGTGACCGTAATCCCCCAATTTTATTGGGCGCTCATGTCTCCATCGCCGGCGGATCTCACAATGCTCCTGTCCGCGCAAAAGCAATCGCAGCAACCGCCATGCAAATGTTCACGAAAATGGCGAATCGGTGGGCAGAGCGTGCGTGCGAAGACGACGAATGCAAAGCGTTTCATGTCGCGCTTGCCGAAACCGAGGTGAGGCAGACATCTGCCCACGACAGCTACCTCATCAATCTCGCTTCACCGGACGCAACACTTCGCGCGCGTTCGATTGAATCGTTTTCGAAAGAGCTCGAGCGATGCGCCGCATTCGAACTGGATTATCTCGTGTCGCATCCCGGGAATTACATGGACGATCGAGAGAGTGGGATTGCGCGAAATGCCGACGCCGTCGCCGGGGTGCTCGATCGCGTTCCTGGCAAAACGAGGATTCTATTCGAGACCACGGCCGGCAGCGGCACCGCGATTGCGTCGACGTTCGAGGAGATGGCGCATCTAATAGAACGAATCCCGAAACAATTTCGGGCGCGCATTGGTGTGTGTCTCGATACCGCCCACATCTTTGCAGCCGGTTACGATCTGGTCTCTGATTATGAAGGAGTCTTTGCGCGATTTGACGACACAATTGGATTGCGCCGCCTCCGAATGATGCATTTGAACGATTCAAAAGCTCCGCTGGGCTCGAAGCGCGATCGTCATGAGTTGATCGGCGAAGGCGCAATCGGCGAGGGTCCATTCAGGCGAATCATGAACGATCCGAGGTTCTCGGGCGTAGCAAAGGTGATAGAGACTCCAAAGCTCAACGACGCTGAGACAACGGATCGCCGCATGCTGGAGCGATTACGGAGCTACATCGAGTGAGAACATTGCTGCTGAGTATCGACCCGACTAAGCTTTCAGGGGTATGAATCCGATAATGACCCGACAACGAGCTCGGTTTTACTTCAGGCTCTTCGCCGCGACAATTGCCGCGGCCGCGCAAGTCTCGCTTGTTGGGGCACCGCTTGCAGAGGGACGATTAGGGCCTGACGCTGTCGCGCACATTGAAACAGCGGGAACGCGGCTTCATCACGCTCACGACGAAGCAACCTGCGCAGCGTGTGTTTCTCAGCATCTACTCTCTTCGTCTGAGCCGGCTCATTCCGAGGATTTTGTCCTCGCCGCTTCGTCATCGCCTCCAGGCGACGCAGTCCGTGGCGCGATCTCTCGCGCACATCTTCTCTTTACCCGCTCGCGAGCGCCGCCCACCGCAGCTGTGTAGTGGATGCCGCGCCAGAACGAGGCGCGCATCGAAGTTGTTTGTGTTTCGGTTGACGCATGGATGACAACTCTGCCGTCCGGGTCCCAGACAAACTCACAACACAGGAACAATGCAAATCAGAAAACGCGCCTTCTTTTGCGCAATTGCGATCGCCATGCCGAGTGTGATGGCCGCGCAGGTTCCGCAACCGAAGTCGAAAAAAGATTCGCTCGCGAGAGCAGATAGCATCGCGCGCGCCGACTCTTTGGCGCTCGTTCAGCAGCTGGAAAAGGAACTCGGTAGCAACACAGCAGACACTTCGTCAGCGGGCACTGCGCCACGCGCGACCGGTGGCTACATGAACATTGGTTTCGTCACTCTCGCCGACGCAGGCTGGTCGAGTGCGGACGACATCGGCTCGCTCGAGAGAGGCGATCACGATCCACACGTGAGGGGCTTCACGATGCCCAACGCCGAGATTTCGCTCGATGGCGCCGTGGATCCGTACTTCAAGGGATTCAGCAACATCGTCCTCAAGATCGATTCCGCAGGTGAAACTGGAATCGAGCTGGAAGAGGCGTATGCTCTCACCACTGCTCTGCCCTACAATCTGCAAATCAAGGCGGGGCAGTTCTTCGCAGAATTCGGCCGCCAGAATTCGCAGCATCCGCACGCTTGGGCGTTTGTCGATCAGCCCCTCGTGCTCAGCAGCATGTTCGGACCTGAGGGTTTGCGCAGTCAGGGCATAAGACTTTCATACCTGCTGCCTACTTCGTTCTACACCGAGGCGCTGGTTGGAATCTTCAATAGCAACGGCGGCACCGCGTGGAGCTTTCGCTCACCGGAATCAGCGGAGATACACGGCGGAGTGATTGACCTGCGGCCGGTAAAAGGAATTTCGGATATGCTGATTGTTCCGCGCATAAACACATCGTTCGACATCTCCGATACGCAGACGATGGTACTCGGAGCTTCAGCGGCGTTCGGTCCGAATAATTCTGGACCTTCCGCCCGAACACGGGTGTACGGAGTCGACGGATATTGGAAATGGAAACCCTCCACCGCTGAAGCCGGATTCCCATTTCTGTCGCTGCAAGGCGAGGCGCTGTTCCGCAGCTATGATGCGCAGTCGCGCGTCTCAGCAGATGATGGGGCCGTGAAGTTTCCGAGCGAGACGTTGAAGGATCGCGGAGCCTACGCGCAGGTGTTGTGGGGCATCAGGCCTCGCATCGTTGCGGGACTTCGCGGTGACTGGTCGGATGGTGACGACGCAGCCTTCGCGTCGCCGCTTCGCATCCACCAAACCCGCGTGTCGCCAAACTTCACCGTGTATCCGACGGAATTCTCCAAATTCCGCGTGCAGTACAACTTCGACGATCGCAGAAATATCGGCACCGATCACTCACTCTGGTTTCAGTTCGAGTTCCTGATCGGCGCACATGCAGCACACAAATTCTAAAGGTGAAAAACTCAACAATGAAAAGCTTCAATCTTCATAAAATCGCCGGCCTCGCCTTCCTCGCTCTCGCGGGAGCCGGAGCACCTGCAGCCGCTCAAATCAAGGTGGTTGCAACTACTCCCGACTTCGCTTCAATAGCGAGAGAGATCGGCGGAAGCGCCGTGACCGTTATCGCGCTCGCGAAGCCGACTGAGGACCCCCACTTCGTCGACGCGAAGCCGAGCCACATCGTGACGCTCAACCGCGCCGACGTACTCATCGAGGGCGGCGCCGAGCTGGAGCTTGGATGGCTGCCTCCGTTGCTCGAGAACGCACGCAATACCAGGATCGCGGCGGGAGCCCCGGGTCGCGTCGTAGCATCGGAAGGAATCAGACTCATCGAGATTCCAACGAGCTTCGATCGCTCGAAGGGTGACATTCATTCACTCGGCAATCCGCATTTCATGGTTGATCCGGTGGCTGGGAAGACAGTTGCAGCCAATATCGCTCAACACTTTGCGCAAGTTGATCCAAAGAACGCGGCGCTGTATCGAGCGAACCTCGCGAAATTCAACTCCAAGATCGATTCGAATCTCGCTGGTTGGCAAAAACAGCTTGCGCCTTACCGCGGTGCGAAGATCGTGACGTATCACAAGGACTTCGGTTATCTCGCGAACCGATTTGGTTTGCAGATCGTGGACGAGCTCGAGCCAAAGCCTGGCATCGCGCCGTCGCCCGCGCATCTGGCGCAAGTCATTGGCGAAATGAAGTCGTCCTCCGCTCACGTTATCCTGGTGCAGCCATTTCAAAATCGCAAAACGGCGGAGACTGTAGCGCGTCAAACAGGCGCCGCCGTGCTGGACGTTCCTCAGCAGCCGGGTGCGTTGCCGAATACGAGCAGCTACGAAGACAACATCGACCACATCGTCCGCACGCTCGCCGACGGACTCTCGGGGAAGAAATAACATGGATCTCCAGGTCGTCTGGGAGGTAATGAAGTGGCCATTGGCCGCGTGCCTCCTCTTTCCGCCACTGCTGGTCTATCTCGGACTTCATGTCGTGAAGCGAGAAGTGATTTTCGTCGACCTCGCGCTGGCGCAGGTTGCCACACTCGGCACCTGCGTCGCGCTATTGATGGGATATCATTTCGACGACCGCATCACGTTCTGGATTTCGCTCGCCGTAACCTTCGTCGGCGCGGCGTTTTTCAGCTGGTCTCGCAGCACGAAGAAAGGGCCAGTGCCGCAGGAAGCAATTATCGGAATCACGTTCGTCGTAGCCGCGGCGGGCGTGATTCTTCTACTCAGTCGAGTGGCCGGCGGAAAGGAGGAGCTCGAGCATCTTTTGACGGGCGACATTCTCAACGCGACAAGAGGCGAAATCGGTCAGCGCGCCGTGCTATTCGCGGTCCTGGGCGGCTTCTACGCAGTATTTCACCAGCGCTTTGTCCTCATCTCATCGGATCCTGAAAAGGCCTTCGCAGATGGAGTGCGCGTACGCCTTTGGGATTTCCTTTTTTACGCCGCGTTTGCGCTCGCTATCGTGAGCTTCGTTCGACTTGCGGGTGTGTTGCTGACCTTCGCGTATTTGATCGTACCGGCCGTTTGCGGAACCATGCTCGCGCAGCAATGGGGGCGGCGTCTGGTAATAGGTTGGTTAGTCGCCGTGGCAGCGAGCCTGGTCGGATTGTGGGCCTCGTATCAGATGGATCTTCCAACGGGTGCGGCAATCGTTTGCGCGTCCGGTCTGCTGCTTGTGATTGTCGGAACTATCGCGAGCGTACGCGGATCGGGTAACGGATAGACGGATCGAGAGATAGACGGATCGAGAGATTGACGGATTGACAGATTGAGCGCTTTATCTGTCTATCCGTCGATCTGTCTCTCTCTCTATCCGTCTCTGGTGCCCAATCGCTGATTTTCGGGCTAATTTGACCGAATGCAGCGCAAAGACGCTCTCGATTACCACTCCAATGGGCGCCCCGGCAAGATCGCCGTCGTGCCGACAAAACCACTCAATAACCAGCGCGACCTCGGACTCGCCTACTCCCCAGGCGTTGCCGAACCCTGCCACGAAATCAAGGCCAATCCAGATGACGCTTACCTCTATACGGCACGCGGAAATCTTGTCGCAGTAGTCACCAACGGCACTGCTGTTCTTGGGCTCGGCAACATCGGCGCACTCGCCGGCAAGCCGGTGATGGAAGGAAAGGCCAATCTCTTTAAGCAGTTCGCGGATCTGGACGTGTTCGACCTCGAGGTCGGCTCCGAAAATCCGGATGACGTGATTCGCTTTTGCCAGATTCTCGAGCCAACCGTCGGCGGAATCAACCTCGAGGACATTCGCGCACCCGATTGTTTCTACATCGAGGAGAAACTCCGCGAGACTCTCAACATTCCAGTTTTTCACGACGACCAGCACGGCACCGCGATCATATCGGGCGCTGCAATGATCAATGCAGTCGAGATAACCGGAAAAGACATTTCGAAAATCCGCTGCGTTTTCTCGGGCGCAGGAGCCGCTGCGATCTCGACCGCTGAGCATTACGTGCGTCTTGGCGTCAAGCGCGAGAACATCATTCTCGTGGATCGCGCGGGCGTGATCTACAAGGATCGTCCCGGCACGATGGATCCGTACAAAGCGCGATTCGCAGGCGACACGGCCGCGCGAACGCTTGCCGACGCACTCGTAAACGCCGACGTATTTGTCGGCCTTTCTGTTGCTGGAGCAGTCACCGCCGAAATGATCGCGTCGATGGCGCCGCATCCAATCGTCTTCGCGCTCGCGAATCCTGAGCCGGAGATTCTGCCTGATCAGGTGCGCGCCGTTCGTGATGACGCCATCATCGCAACTGGTCGCAGCGATTATCCGAATCAAGTCAACAACGTTCTCGGATTTCCATTCATCTTCCGCGGTGCACTCGATTCACGCGCGAAAGAAGTGAATGAAGCGAGGAAGATGGCGGCAACTCGCGCACTCGCGAACCTCGCGAAAGAAGACGTCCCCGAAAGCGTCTCGCGCTTGTACGGACTTCGCTCGGTGAAGTTCGGGCCCGACTATCTGATTCCCTTCCCCTTCGATCCGCGAGTTCTGCTTTGGGTAGCGCCGGCGGTTGCCTGGGCCGCGGTCGCAAGCGGTGCGACGAACAAATTCATGGATCTCGAGACGTATCGCGAGCAGCTCGAAGCGCGGCTGGGTCGAGCGAGAGGAATAATGCGCGGCATCATCAACCGTGCTGTGCGCGACCCGAAAAGTGTTGTGTTTCCCGAGGGCGAAGATCCAAAAGTGATTCGCGCTTCACAGATGCTGCTGGATGAAGGAATCGCGTTTCCGATTCTTCTTGGAAACCCCGACGTCATTCATCGTCTTGCGCGCGAAAATGGAATTCTGCTCTCCGACGTTTGCATCGAAGATCCCGCGACCTCACCCCACCGCGAAGAATACGCCGACTATCTGTGGAAGCGCCGACAGAGAAAAGGCTTGAGCCACGGCGAGGCGCAGCAGCTTCTCTTCAACGGAAATTATTTCGGATCGGTGATGGTCGCCTGCGGTCACGCCGACGCCCTCGTGTCGGGCGTGAACATGCATTATCCCGAGACAATTCGTCCCGCACTTCAAGTGATCGGCCCGCATGCAAAAGCCGAAGTTGTGAGCGGTCTCTACATGCTCGTATTCGACAAACATGTTATCTTTTGCGGTGACACCACTGTAAACATCGATCCGTCAGCCGAGCAGCTTGCACAGATTGCTTATTCGGCTGGGCGGATCGTTCGCACTTTCGGCATCGAGCCGCGAATTGCGATGCTTTCGTTCTCCAACTTCGGATCTGTACGACATCCGGAGGCAGAGAAGGTGTCACGCGCGGTGCGGCTGCTGCGTGAGCGCGATCCGTCGCTGATTGTCGATGGAGAGATGCAGGCGGACACCGCGCTCGATGAGGAGCTGCTCGCGTCGGCCTACGAGTTCAGCGTTCTCAAGGAGCGCGCGAATGTTCTGATTTTTCCGAACCTGAGCGCGGGCAACATCGCCTACAAGCTGTTGCATCACCTGGGCGGTGCTACGGCTATTGGGCCGATTCTCGTCGGAATGAACCGACCTGTGCATGTACTCGAGCGCGGGGCGGATGTGCAGGATATCGTCAACATGGCCGCTGTCGCCGTCATGGATGCACAGGAGAGGTCAACTGGGCGTCTGAATCCGCGGCCGTCGAATGAGAAATCGAATATTGAGGGCTAGACAGAGTGGCAACTGAAACCAAACCCGAGCGCGCGATGCCACAACGCGAAAGCACGATCGGACTGTCGAAGCAGGGACTGAATCCACACGGCGACATTCATTGGAACCTCATTGCGCCGGAGCTGATGCAAGCCGCCGCGAGACGCAACGAAGGTGAATTCGCCGAGATGGGTCCGTTCGTTGCCCGCACTTCTCCGCACACCGGGCGCTCGCCGAACGACAAGTTTGTCGTGAAGGAGTCGTCATCAGAGAAGGATGTCGACTGGGGCAAAGTCAATCAGCCATATGCACCCGACAAATACGCGGCGCTGATCGCCGATGTACGCGCATACCTCAATGACGCGACAGAGCTGTTCGTTGAAGATCTCTACTGCGGGGCCGATCCCAATTACCGTCTCTCCGTTCGCTATGTCTCGCCGAATGCGTGGCACATGGCGTTCGTCCGGAACATGTTCATTCGTCCGGAGCTCTCGGACCTTCCAACATTCGATCCGAATTTCACCGTTCTTCACGCCCCTGAATTTCAGGCCGATCCCGCCAAGCACGGTACGCGCACCGGCACGTTCATCGTTTTGAATATTGCCGAACGAACGATTCTGATTGGAGGAACGCGCTACGCGGGCGAGCTCAAGAAGTCGATGTTCACCGTCATGAATTATCTGCTTCCAAAACAGGGCGTGCTCTCGATGCACTGCTCGGCAAATGTCGGACATGAGGGAGACACGGCGCTGTTCTTCGGCTTGTCGGGCACAGGGAAGACAACTCTGTCAGCTGACCCTGAGCGCGCACTCATCGGCGACGACGAGCACGGGTGGTCCCGCGACGGCGTCTTCAATTTCGAGGGCGGCTGCTACGCGAAAGTCATCAATCTGTCTCCTGAGAGTGAGCCCGACATTTACCGCACGACGCAGATGTTCGGTACGATCCTCGAGAATGTGGTACTGGATCCTGCAACGAAGCGTGTGAAGTTCGAGGATCAATCGATCACGGAGAACACCCGTGCGTCTTATCCTCTCAACTACATCCCGAACAACGTGCCGAGCGGCCGCGCGGGACATCCGAAGAATGTCGTGTTTCTTACGGCCGATGCGTTCGGAGTGCTTCCGCCAATCGCGAAGTTGAGTCCGGAACAGGCGATGTACTATTTCCTCTCCGGCTACACGGCAAAGGTTGCCGGAACCGAGCGCGGTGTTACTCAGCCGCAGGCGACTTTCAGCGCATGCTTTGGCGCAGTCTTTCTTGTTTGGCATCCCACGAAATACGCCGACATGCTCGGCGAAATGCTTCGTGAGCACAAAGCGAATGTGTGGCTCGTGAATACCGGCTGGAGTGGCGGCGCGTATGGCGTGGGAAAGAGAATGAAGCTGCCACACACGCGCGCAATCATTCATGCGGTGCTTGGCGGGAAGCTCGACTACGCCGATTTCCGAATCGACCCCGTCTTCGGACTCTCAGTCCCTACAGCAGTTCCGGGCGTTCCGTCTGAAGTTCTGGTTCCGCGTAACACATGGCCAAATGGGGAAGCTTACGACGCTCAGGCGAAGAAGCTGGCAGGAATGTTCCGCGACAACTTCACGAAGTTCGCCAACGCGAGCGACGCCATTCGGGACGCAGGCCCGAAGGGCTAGCGTCACGCGTCGCGCATGAAATTCGAGATTCTGCGCGACCCACTCTGGAACAATATCCGCGTCGATGAGCTGACCCTTCGCCTCCTCGACACAGACATTTTTCAAAGACTCAGATACGTTCGTCAGCTCGGACTCGCGTATCTCGTTTATCCCGGCGCGACTCACACGCGATTCGAGCACGCACTCGGCACTTATCATCTCGCGCGCGGAACGCTCGCGACGATGTCAGAACGCGAAGGGCTCGGCGGAGCTGATGCGGAAGAACAAGCCGTCGTCCGCGCTGCAGCGTTGCTGCATGATGTGGGTCACTATCCCTTCTCGCACGCGCTCGAGGAAATCGGCCAGCTGCATCATGAGGATGTTGCGCGTCCTCTGATCACATCGGGCTCTCTCGCAGATATTCTCGCGTCGGCGATTTCGCGTGATGCACCGCGCCGAGTATTCGATCTGGTTTGCGGGAGAAGCGAAAGTCCGCTTCAGGGTTTGATTTCCGGCTCGCTCGATCTCGACAAGATCGAATACTTGAAGCGCGACGCATTCATGTGCGGCGTTCCGTACGGTGAGATCGACGTCGACCGGCTTACGAATTCACTGCTTGTGCTCGACGATCCAGAAACCGGCAAGCCGGCGATTGGAGTTTTGGAAAAGGGGTTGTCTGCACTCGAGTCACTTCTCTTTGCGAAATATCAGATGTACCGCAACGTGTATTGGCATCACGCGGTTCGCAGCGCGACCGCGATGTACAAGCGCATGGTCGAGGATGCTCTTTACGCTGGAGCGCTCGATGCAGAGCTGCTCCCCTCATATACGGACGAGGGATTGCTGCATCGGCTCGAGCACGCAGCCCCGTCGACATTACTCGATGCACTCAAGAGCCGGCGACTGTACAAGCGCGCGCTGGAGTGGCCGGCGAGTCAGCTCGACGACGGCTTCGGCGAATGGGTCGCGACGGATCGCGAACGAACCCGAGTTGCTGAAGATGCGCTTGCTAAAGAAGTAGGAATCAAGCCGGGCGAGCTGCTTCTCGATTTTCCGATCAAGACTCAGATGCTCGGTCTCGATATTCCCGTGAAGCGTCGTAGTGGAAAGATCGAGATGCTGACGGGCGAAGGTTGGCCGGGCACGATCAACCTGCCGACTCTCTCGGAAGAACTTTACACCAGCGCGCGGTGGCTCAGAGTTTTTGTCGCTCGCAGAATCGATATTCCGCGAGAGCCTGTGTTGCGCGCACTCGCCTAAGGACCAATCGTGACACCCTCGAGTGCAACGCCACGTGTTTCATAACCCGCATATAATCGGTAGGTACCTGGCGGCACTGTGTGGCCTGCGAATTCAGGACCAATCGAGAAGTCGAAATACTGGCGTTTCGTCTCGCCCGCCACGAAATACCTCATTCCGGAATCCAGAACGTCGGTCCACCCACTAATCCCCGCTGCAGGACCTGAAAGCGTGTAGAAGAAGCTGTGGCTCATCGCGTCCACGTTCGGAGTAACGACTATCGCGTGGGAATTTGGATTGGTCGCTGTGATGATCACCGTGAATACGCCGCCGTCAACAGATGAGATGGGAGCATTGGGCACGACGGAAACGAAGAGTTTGAGCACGTTCGAAGTGACGCGTTCGGTTTTCCAGTCAACGTTCGGCGCCGGCCCAGCATCCGTCACGCAACTCGAGGCGCACGAGACAACTCCTCCGCAGCGTTCAAGAAAATATTCCCTCGGGTGTCCCTTTACGTTTCGAAGGAGCGCGTGAAGCATCTCGTGGCGGACGACTACTCCTGCCAGCGTTGCTTCTCCGGCCAACACAATGCTGTTGCTGTGCTGCGTCCAATATCCGGATACTTCATCGCCCGCGAGATCGAGAGTCTGGGTGCCCGGAACCTGATACCAGGAAACGTCCGACATGGAGCCTTGGAGTCCTGAGCAGCTCTCTACCATGGACCACCACCGAGCGTACACTGGCAAAGGTTGCAACGGCACGGCTCGCGGATCGAGAGGTGGATCGGTGATCGAAGTGCAGGCCAGTGCACTTAATAACAACATCGCCGTGCCTCGGCGGATGAACTTCGATTCGCTAAGCATGAAGTTCATCGCGCACCGATGCCGTGTCGTAAAGCTTCAGCGCCTCCGGATTTGCGAGCGCCTCCGTGTTCTTCACCGCGCGTCCGTGAATCACATCGCGGACCGCAAGCTCACTGATCTTTCCGCTGATCGTTCGCGGAATGTCGCTCACCTGAATGATCTTCTGCGGGACATGGAGCGGACTGGTGTTGGATCGAATCTGCTTTCGGATTCGCTCCCGTAATGGCTCATCAAGCTCAGCTCCCTCCCGCAAGCGCACGAACAAAACGATACGCACATCGCCCGTCGCATCATCCGCGATCTCCTGACCGATCGCAACGCTCTCTACGATTTCCGGTAGTTGCTCGACCTGGCGATAGATCTCGGCGGTTCCGATGCGCACTCCACCAGGATTCAATGTCGCATCGCTCCGGCCGTAAATGATCATCCCGTCGTGCTCGGTCAGCTCGCACCAGTCACCATGACACCAGACGTTCGAATATTTCTCGAAATACGCCGCGTGATATTTCGATCCATCGGGATCATTCCAGAATGCCACCGGCATGCTCACGAAGGGACGAGTACACACCAGCTCGCCCTGCTCGCAGATCACCGCCACACCATCTTCGTTGAAAACGTGCACCGCCATTCCGAGCGAGCGCGTTTGCAGCTCTCCGCGGTACACCGGTGCAATTGGATTTCCTCCGGCGAAACATGACACGATGTCAGTGCCGCCGCTGACGCTCGCGAGGTGCACATCCCGCTTTACTCTCGAGTACACGTAGTCGAAGCTGTGATTCGCGAGCGGGCTCCCGGTTGAAAGAATTGCGCGAACGGTGGAGAGATCGTGCGTCTCACGCGGCGCAAGTCCATGCTTCTCGCACATCGCCAGGTACTTCGCGCTGGTTCCGAAGACGGTAATCCGCAGTTGTCCC
>WNGI01001492.1_pt1 | contig 19567 bp, 16 predicted proteins | sample 5400621 | NCBI WGS metagenome assembly WNGI01 (sample SAMN13153374, study PRJNA577476) | soil metagenome | isolation source: 20 cm soil or saprolite under Garry oak tree replicate 1 | place: USA:California | collected 2016-06-15
GCCGGAAGTCGGCAGGCGCTGCAGCCATGATCAGGACGTCAGCGGCCGGAAGATTCTGAGCCACCGAGCGCGACATCTCCTGCACCGTGTCGACGTTCAGCGTTGGTATCTCTGCCGGAAGTGGAATGTCGACGTGGCCTGCGATCAACGTCACCTCGGCGCCCCGTCTCCAGGCCGCGCGCGCAAGCGCGACACCCATTTTGCCGCTACTGTGGTTGGATATGAATCTCACCGGGTCGATCGGCTCGCGGGTCGCTCCAGCAGTGACGATTACTTTTTTCCCCTTGAGCGTGGATTTTCCCTCAAGTAGACGTCCGACGTGGCTCATGATTTCGTCGGGCTCGGGCATCCGTCCCGGCCCACTTCCCTCCCCGACGGCCAGCGGACCTTCGGCCGGCTCCAGAATCTCGTAGCCCAGCGATCGTGCATGCGCGACGTTGCGCTTCGTCTGTGCGTGTGACCACATCCGGTCGTTCATCGCCGGAACCAACAGAACTTTCGATTGTGCCGCGAGCAGACAGGCTGTGAGCAAGTCGTCAGCGAGCCCATGTGCGGCGCGACCGACGAAGTCCGCAGTCGCGGGCGCGACCACGATTATGTTCGCCTCGCGAGCCAGGCGGATGTGATCGAGCGCGTGGCCGGGACCGAAGATCTCTGTGTGGACCGGGCGGCCGGTGACCGCCTCGAACGTGATGGGCCCGACGAACTCGCGGGCGCCGCGAGTCATGACGACGTCGACCTCAGCCCCCGCTTGCGCAAGCAAACGCGCCAGCCACACTGACTTGTAGCTGGCGATGCCCCCGGTTACACCGAGGAGGATGCGGCTGCCCGCGAAAGGACGCGCGGTAATTACTCCGTGCGGCGGCGCGGAACTACGCGATACTCGACCTCGCCGTCGGTAAGCTCCTCGAGGGCGCGCGTTGTCAGCTTCTTCTCGCCCGGCGCCGAGCGATCGCGCGGGAATTCGTTGAGGACGCGCGCGTACTTGGCCGCGACCAGAACTCCCAGATACTTGTTCGTCGCATGCCTTGCGACTTCGTTCGGGATGAATACCTGCATTTACTTCCTCGGTGTGTATTGATCGATGGCGTGTTGAATACCGTCCATCAGGTCCTTTATCCGCGCATCGACCGTCTCGTTGCGGGAGCGTTTCAACTCCTCTGCGTCAATTATTTTCGACACCGCCGCGACAGCGGAATCGATCTCGGCATTGACGATTACGTACTGGTACAAATCTATCGCCTTCAGCTCGGCTTTGGCACTCTTGAATCGACGAATAAGCGATTTGGTATCCTCGGTGCCACGGGCTTTGAGCCGATCCACCAGGATTTGGGCCGATGGCGGGAGTATGAACACGAGGACCGAGTCCGGGAACGCCCGCGCGAACTGCTTGGTTCCCTGAACGTCGATGTCCATGATTACATGCTTTCCGGAGGACAGCACGCGCTCGACTTCGGCACGCAACGTACCGTACAAATGACCGTGAACCTCGGCCGACTCCGCGAATTCCCGGGCTTTCTGCCCGCGCTTGAACTGTTCGAGGGAAAGAAAATGGTAGTCTCGGCCGTCCGCTTCCCCGTTCCTGGGAGGCCTGGTCGTGCACGACACCGAGTACCCGACGTCCGGCCTCATCGCCAGGAGCATATGCGCAATTGTCGTCTTTCCGCCTCCGGAGGGCGAAGACAGGATGATCGGGAATGGCTTCATTCGAGGTTCTCCACCTGCTCGCGGATCCGCTCCAGCTCTTCCTTCGTCGCGATTACGTCCTCTTGAATCTGAGCGTCGCTCGCCTTGCTGCCGACCGTGTTGGCTTCGCGCAGCATCTCCTGAAGAATGAAACCCAATCGCTTGCCGACTGGTTCGGCCGTCCTTGATTGAGCCGTTTCGCGGAACGCCGCCAGGTGCGAGCGGAATCGATCCAGCTCCTCCGCGACGTCCATCTTGTCGGCGAGAATCGCGATCTCCTGGGCGATCCGCTGCGGATCAGCTCCGGCCCCACCGATCAATTCCGAGACGGTCCGCTTGATTCTCTCGTGCTGTTCCTTGAGACGGATTGGAGCCCGTTGTTCGATTCTCGCCAGCCTTGACTCCACTGCGGCGACCCGTTCAACGAGGAAAGCAGCCAGCTGAGCCCCCTCGGCGCGTCGCATCAAGATCAGGTTGTCGACGGCCTTGTCGACTATTGCCGCGAGCGCGTCACCGGCGCCTGAATCAACTTCCTCGCTCTGGGCACCCACGACGTCAGGGAGCCGAAGTATTGTGGCGAGGTCCACTTCGCCTCCCAACCCGTGCTTTTTCTTTATTTCCTTCAGCGTCGCGGCGTACTGTGCGAGGCGAACCTCGTCGATGACCGGCCCTGTGCCGACCGCGCGGTCAAAGCGCGCGGTGAGCGTGACGTGGCCCCGCGCAATCTTCTGCCGGAGAATCTCGCGGATCTCGCCTTCCCACCGCGAGAAAGCAGCGGGTAGTTTGAGGTTCGGGCTGAAGAACCGGTGATTGACGGTCCTGATCTCGACGCTCGCCCGCGCGTCCCCAATCGTGCCATCCGCAGCGCCGAAGCCCGTCATGCTGGATATCATGTGAAGTGGCCTATCTTACGGTCTGACAATGAGTTTGTCAATTCCAGAAATCCCACCTGACGCCATAGATGGCCAGCACTCGCGGCATGTCGAACCCGGGGACCACCTGGTATGGGTAGCCGAGGATGTTGCGCTGCTGGTAGCTGAGTACGGCGCGCATGATCCTGATTTCGAGAAGGCCTGACACAGTCTCGGCGACAGTAGTCTCAATATCGCCCGCGCTCAGCGGAAAGTTGGTATGTCCCCGGAATTCGAAGACTCCTGCAGCCCGAATCTCGAAGTCTCCCCGTGGAAAGTGTTTGGCGAAATTGTTCGAGTAGTTGAGCTCGGACCGACTCTGGTATTGTGGGCGATATGGGCCGTTCTGGTCCCACTTTGTTACCCAGGCGTCGATCCCGATGCCGCCAAAGATCGGACCACGGATTGATACCGTCCTGGCCGAGATTCTTCCTGCGCCGGTCGGGAGCAGAAGCGTGTCGTAGACGATCGGAGCCAATCCGGCCGTTCTGTCGGTTGTGATAAATCCTGCGGAAAGCCAGGGTCGGAACAGCTTGAGTCCGACTTCCCCGCGCGCCGAGGTCGTACTGCCTCCTGTAGATCCCGTGGACGTGACGGGAACCGCTCGTGAGATCGATCCGGAAAGAGCGATGAATGGCAGCGGCTGGGCGCGAATGCCGGCGTCGGCATTTGTAGTCTTGCGAAATCCATCGTGCTCGATGAATCCGCTCACGACGCCAATCGGCGTCACGAGATCGAGTCGTCCACTTGCACCGTTGTACGACGTTCCTTGGAGAGCTCGTAACCGGTCTTCAACCTCGAAGCGCGCGGGGCCGAGGGTGTAGCCGGCGCTCACGTTGTATTGGCTCTCTGAGACCTTTCTCTCGAGCGTATCGGAGATCGGTGCCGCCGTAACGGCTCGGTCCGGACGCGTGGTTCCCTTGAATGCAATCGAGGCGACTGTGAGCTGGGCCCATGGTCCGCTTCCGACTCGCCCCACGGCAGCGCGGATGTACGCGTCGCTGTTGGTTGCGTCCAGCGATAGAACGGGCGGACGGCCGATCGCCGCCCGCTCAATGTCCCGCGTGAGATGGTGGCGAAGCGCAAATGCATCGAGACTCCATCCTTTCTTCGCGATACCGACTCTGCCCAGCAGCGACAGCGCGTCTCCGCTCCCCGAGAAGCGTGGGCTCGCCACTCCGAACTGCTGACCGGCGAACTGAAGCACGCCCCCATTGTCGAAGCGCCTGCCATAAAATCCCCGGTAAAGATTGGTGTCCTCGTTTCCGGTGGCGATATCTACGCGCGTGTATGGGTCGGTATTGTCGGCGCGCCAGCTGCGCATGTAGATCCTCAGCTCGCTGGCACTTCGCTCTATGCTGAGATGCTCAAGCGACCACAGCTGGACGGTCGAGAGATCGAGAACCCCACCTGTTCGACTGTCGAGGTCGTCGATCTCGATCCCGTCGTAGAACACCCTGACGCGCTGGAAATCGGCATTGTAGGTAGCCGTCTGAGGCGTCGCCAGCCAGCCAGACCTGAACGTTGTCACCCCCGGAATACGGTCCAGCAAATCGATCACCGTGAGAGCTCCCGTCGCAAAGAGCTGCTCGCGGTTCCATTCGTACTGCGGTCCGATCTCGTAGAGTGCCGGGTCGGCAAAGCGGCCGATGGGTGGCTTGATCGAATCGGCTTTGACCTTGATCGAATCGCTTTTGATGCGGACGCTGTCGGGACTGGAGTCGGTTTTTGGCTTCGGCGGGATCGGGACCACACTAATGGGGGGCGTGGGCACCTGTGCCCGGGCAGGAAAGGCAGCCGTGTACAAAAGCGCCCCGGCCACGAGGCCGAGGCGGGCTGGGGTGCGCAAGGGCCCGGAAGCTCTCTTCAGCGAACTCTCCCGCGAATGAATTCGATGAAAGTACCCGTCGGGACTCCCGTCGGTCCTTTGGGAATCGTGACGAGATCGGTCTCTGAATAAGCGGTACCTGCAATGTCGAGATGCGCCCACGGATATCCTTCGGCGAATTCCTTGAGAAACATCGCCGCGGTAACGGCACCTGCGGGTCGACCGCCGGAGTTCTTCACGTCGGCGACGTCCGACTTGATCAGCTCCTTGTACTCGTCCCACATCGGCAGCGGCCAACCCGGCTCACCCGCGCGCTTTCCGGCCGCGAGAATCTCCGCGACCAGCGCGTCGTCGCTCGAGAACACGCCGCTCGCGGTGTGACCAAGCGCGATCACACACGCTCCGGTGAGCGTTGCCGCATCGATCACGACATCCGGATCGAAGCGCTTCGCGTAGGAAAGACAGTCCGCGAGAACAAGCCGTCCCTCGGCGTCAGTGTTAATGATCTCGATGGATTTCCCGTTCTGCGCCTTCACGACATCCCCGGGATTCATGGCTGTTCCGGATGGCATGTTGGTCGTCGCGCCGACGATGCCCACGACGTTGACAAGTGGGTTCATCTGTCCCAGTGCCTCGAATGTACCGAGCACTCCGGCACCACCGCACATGTCGAACTTCATGAACTCCATCCCTTGCGCCGGCTTGATGGAGATTCCGCCACTGTCGAAGCAAAGACCCTTTCCGACGAGGACTACCGGCTTGGTGTTCGGCTTGCCGCCCTTGTACTCGAGCACGATGAGCTTGGGATCCTGCGGCGTTCCCTGCGCGACCGCGAGGAACGAGCCCATCTTCTCAACTTCCATTTCTTTGCGTCCCAGTACGGTGATAGCCATGCTGTAGCGCTTCGCGATGTCGGCCGCTGTCTGCACGAGATACTCGGGCGTGCAGAGGTTTCCCGGCATCATCGCGAGGCGTCGCGCCAGACTCTGACCGGAACCAATTGCCTGCCCGTTCGCCAGCCCGCCGCGGCTGTCGTCGGTATTGCTGGTCAGAATCACCGCTTTCTCGAGCGGTCTTTTTCGTTCGGGTTCCGGCACGGGCGATTTGAGATCCGCGTACTCCCATGCACCCGCAATCAGACCGATGGTGATCGACTCTGTTTCTTCGGGGGTGATCTGTCCGGAGTACCACACCATCTCGCCGACTCCGAGCCGGTGCGCGTTGCGGGCGGCGAGAGTGGCGGCGCGACGGAAAGAGGCTCGCCGATCGGTGACTACTCCCATGCCGATTAGAAGGATTCGCCGCGGACCCTTCGGGATGCCGGTCAGATGAAGCATCTCATCGCGAGAGCCGCGGAAATCTTTCATCTCTATGGAGCGTGTAAGCGCGCCCTGGGTGGCCGAATCGAGCCCGGCAATCCCCGCAATGGTGGGGTTTTCCGGAAGCGCGACTACGAGGAGAGCGGTTCCTACTTCGGCCGGACTCGCCGAGTTGATGCTGACGGCGAGCATCAGCTAGCTCTTCATTCCGGTAATTACCTGATCGCCAAAAGCCGAAGTCGAGATTTCGGTTGCGCCGGGCATCTGCCGCGCGAGGTCGTACGTGACTCGCTTCGACTTGATGGCTTTTTCCACTCCCTTGATGATCAGAGCCGCCGCCTCGTTCCAGCCCATGTACTCGAGCATCATCACTCCCGACAGAATGACGCTCCCCGGATTAATCTTGTCGAGATTCGCGTACTTGGGAGCAGTACCATGGGTTGCTTCAAATACGGCGACCCCGTCGCCAACGTTGCCTCCGGGGGCGATGCCAAGGCCTCCCACCTGCGCAGCGGCGGCGTCTGACAGATAGTCACCATTGAGATTTGGGGTCGCGATCACCGAGTACTCCGATGGGCGCAGCAGCATCTGCTGGAACATTGAGTCCGCAATGCGGTCACGGATCACTACCGCATCGGCACGCGCAGTTGGGCCACCCTTCGCTAGCTCCGCTTCCGTCGTCGTGTCCTCTGGAAACTTCTCGCGTGCAACCTCGTAGCCCCAGTCGCGGAAGGCGCCTTCGGTGAACTTCATGATGTTGCCCTTGTGCACGAGGGTAACCGACTCTTTGCATTTCGTGATGGCGTAGGTGATAGCCATCTCTACGAGGCGCTTCGATCCAAACTCGGACATTGGCTTGATGCCGATGGCCGACTTTTCGCGAATCTCGCTCTTGAACTCCTTCCGCAGGAACGCCGCGACCTTTTCCGCCTCTGGAGACCCCGCCTTCCACTCGATTCCGGCGTACACGTCTTCAGTGTTCTCCCGGAAAATCACGACATCCACCCTTTCAGGCTCCTTCACCGGAGCCCCGACTCCCTCGAAGTAGCGCACCGGACGAATGCAGGCGTAGAGATCCAGTACCTGGCGCAGCGTCACGTTGAGAGAGCGTATCCCCCCGCCTACCGGAGTCGTGAGGGGGCCCTTGATGGAGACTCTGTACTCCTGCATCGCATCGATCGTTTCCTGGGGGAGCCAGTCCTGAAACTGCTTGAAGGATTTCTCGCCCGCGAAGACCTCCATCCAGGCGATCCTTCGCTTGCCATCATACGCTCGCTCGACGGCCGCATCGAACACGCGAACGGATGCGCGCCAGATGTCGGGACCGGTGCCGTCGCCTTCAACGAACGGGATGATCGGGTTGTCCGGCACGCTGAGCGTACCGTCCTTGTAAACAATCCCTTCGCCGCGCGGTGGAACTCGGGCGAACTTATACTTCGTCATTGGCTCCTGGTGTCGATACGAATCGCCAAATGTAGTGCAAGCAGGCGTCGCACAAAACCTCTCTATAGATCAGCAGAACCGGCGTGGGCAGCGTATTGGGAATAATGTCGCATACTACGAGATATCTCCAAGCCATTTCCCTGCTAATTGTTTCTTTCCTCGCGGGTTGCGGAAATCCGCCGCGGGTAAACGGAGCTGCGGGTGCATCCCCATCCCCCAGTGTACCCTGGATTCCGCCGGCCGGCGCCATCAAACCGGAGTCTTTGCTGACGCCTATCATCGCGATCGCAGTTCCAGCTGACTTGCAACAGCGGATACGCCAGCTCACGCTGATCGATGTGGTCGATCTCGCGTTGCTCAACAATCCAGCGACACGCGCGTCGTGGGCACAGGCGCGCGCTACCGCCTACCTGTTCGGCTCCGCGCAAGGACAGTACTATCCGACGATAAACGGCACGGGGACGGCGTCACGCATCAAATCACCCGCAACGCTGGCCCGGCCGGCTGGCCTGCGGACGGAATACGGACCGTCCCTATCGCTCAACTATCTGCTGCTCGACTTCGGTGGCCGCTCCGGCTCGATCGAGAAAGCCCGTCAGAATCTCTTCGCCGCTAACCTCACACACAATGCAACGATTCAGAACACAGTGCTTCAGGCGGAGGTTGCCTACTTCACATACATGGCGACATTGGCACTGCTTGCTGCTGAGCGGTCAGCGATCGCGGAGGCGACTGCAAATCTCAACGCCGCCACGCAACGAAACAGGGTCGGACTCGCTACGATCGCGGACGTGCTGCAGGCGCGCACCGCCCTTTCGCAGGAGCAGCTGAACCTCGAGACGACGCAGGGGAATCTTCAGGCCGCGCGGGGCTCGCTCGCATCGGCGCTCGGACTACCAGCCAATCTGCCCTTCGAGCTCGAGCCGGCGGCGGGCGCGATACCTGTTAAGGCGCTCGGGCAGAGCGTGGACAGCGTAATCAACGAAGCTCTGCGCAATCGTCCGGATCTGGCAGCTGCCCGCGCGCAAGCAGCAGCCGCTGCCTCGCAAGTTCGCGTAGCGCGAGCCGCGGAACTTCCATCGCTCTCCCTTGGAGGAAACGCGGCGCGCACGTGGTCCAGCCCCTCCAACTTCGCGGGTCCCTCTTATACGATTTCGCTCGGATTGGCAATCCCGATATTCAATGGGTTCTCCCATCAGTACGACGTGTCGGCGGCCCGAGCTCAGGCCGATGCTGTTTCGGCGCTCGCAGAACAGACGCGGCAGCAGGTCGTCACTCAAGTTTTCGTTTCGTATTACGCGCTGCAAACAGCGGAGCAGCGCGTCGCCACCGCTGATGATCTTCTCGTGAGCGCTCAACAGTCGGTTCAGGTCGCCGCCGGACGGTATAGAGAGGGTGTCGGTAGCATCATCGATCTGCTGACGGCACAGACTGCTCTCGCCAACGCAAGAGCGCAGCAGGTCCAGTCGCGCTGGCAGTGGTATACTTCCCTCGCTCAACTCGCCCGCGACGCCGGCGTACTCGGAGTACACGGCGATGCACCGTTTGCGTTCTCCGCAGATTCAACGGTATCGCATCCACTTCCCAATCCAGCCAATCGATGAGCGCGCGCGCCTTGTCCACGTACATTGCCGCTGTCGCGCTCTCAGCGATTGCCGCCTGCTCCAAGAACGATCCTCCGCGGCAGCCACCAGTCCCCGTCAGCGTGACGACGGTGAAGCGCGCCTCGATTCCTTATGTCGTCAACGCCAACGGAGTTGCCGAGCCGATGCAGACGGTCGCGGTCGAAGCTCAGGTCAATGGAATACTGAACCGCGTCACTTTCGCTGAGGGACAGCCAGTTCAGGAGACACAGGTACTCTTCCAGATCGATGCCCGCCCTTACGTCGCGGTTCTGGATCAGGCGCGCGCCCAGCTCTCGCGGGATGAAGTGATGGCGGCGAACGCACTGCGTGATGCTGCCCGTTATGCTGCCCTGGTGAAGGAAGGATATGTAACCAGCTCGCAGGCCGATCAGGCCACGGCGACCGCTGCGTCGGCAGCTGCTACAGTAGCCGCGGATCGTGCCAACGTTCAGAAAGCCGCGCTCGACGTTGCCAACTGTACCATTCGTGCGCCGATCTCCGGGCGAACCGGAAGCCTCCTCGTTAGACAGGGGAATCTCGTCAAGGCGAACAGCAACCCCCCGCTTGTGGTGATCAATCAGATTCAGCCGATACTGGTCAGGTTCGCGGTCGCTCAGAGCCAGCTCCCCGACATTCAGAGGTACTATCGTGGCGGGAATGCGCTACTCGTGCGCGCGACTCCTTCGGAGGGATCCGGGGTACCGCTACAGGGCACCCTCGCCTTCGTGGACAATAACGTCGATTCGACGACGGGAACGGTTTTGCTTAAGGCGAGGTTCAGTAATCCCGAAGGCACCATGTGGCCGGGACAATACATGAGCGTCGCGTTACAGCTGTACGTCGATGCAAATGCTTTGATTTTGCCCGCTCCCGCCGTACTGACCGGGCAACAAGGCACTTACGTGTATACCATCGACTCTGCGGGTACCGCGCGGCAGCGGCCCGTTCAGGTAGCACGCACCGTTGATTCTGTGTCCGTCATAGCGAGCGGGCTGAAGGATGGCGAGCGAGTGATTGTCGATGGCCAGTCGCGGCTCGTCCCCGGCTCCAAAGTGGCGATCAAGGGAGTACCTCGATGACTGCACTATTTATCCGCAGGCCCGTCATGACCGCGCTCGTAATGATAGGGATCCTGTTCTTCGGCGCTGTTTCGTACACGCGTCTCGCCGTCAGCGACCTTCCCACCGTGGATTTCCCGACAATCCAGGTCAACGCGAATCTTCCGGGAGCGAGTCCGGAAACGATGGCTGCCGCAGTTGCGACGCCGCTGGAAAAGCAATTCTCCACGATCGCCGGCATCGACAACATGACCTCGTCGAGTGGTTTGGGATCGAGTTCGATCACCATCCAATTCTCACTCGACCGCAGCATCGACGCTGCGGCGCAGGACGTTCAGGCGGCAATCTCCCAAACGCTGCGCAGCCTTCCGCTGGGGATTCTCCCGCCCTCTTATCGCAAGGTAAATCCGGCCGATCAGCCGATCCTGTATTTCACGCTGACGTCGAAGACCATGCCGCTCTCGCAGCTCGACGAGTACGGCGAGACGTTCATGGCACAGCGCATCTCCATGGTGCCGGGGATTGCGCAGGTACAAGTGTACGGTGGGCAGAAGTACGCGGTGCGCGTGCAGCTCGACCCCACGTCCCTCGCCAACCGCGGGATTGGCATCGATGAAGTCGCATCTGCGATCGGCTCGCAAAACGTCAGCATGCCTACGGGAACCCTCTGGGGCCTCAACAAAGCATCTACCATCAAAGCCAATGGACAGCTCCAGAACGCCCAACAGTTCAGGCAGATGGTTGTCGCCTACCGTAACGGCGCCCCTGTCCACCTCGACGAGCTCGGCCAGGTGCTCGACGACGTCGAAAACAACAAGGTCGCCAGCTGGTACAACGGCGACCGCTCCGTCATTCTGGCGATTCAGCGCCAACCAGGGACGAACACTGTTGCAGTGGCAAACGGCGTGAAAGCGTTGATCGCATCTCTGCGCGAGCAGATCCCACCGAGCGTTGAGATCCACACGCTCTACGATCGTTCCGTGTCGATCGAGGAGTCCGTCGGCGACGTGAAATTCACGTTGATGCTGACCCTCTTCCTCGTGGTGATGGTGATCTTCGTTTTCTTACGGAACATCTCCGCGACCATCATCCCGAGCCTGGCATTGCCGATGTCACTCATCGGCACGTTCGCGGTGATGTACCTGCTCGGTTTCTCCCTCGACAACCTCTCGCTGATGGCTCTGACTCTCGCGGTCGGCTTTGTGGTCGACGATGCCATCGTGATGCTCGAGAACATCGTCCGACACATGGAAATGGGTAAGGATCCGATGAAGGCGTCGTTCGAGGGCTCGGACGAAGTGGCGTTCACGATCCTGGCGATGACAGTCTCCCTGACCGCCGTGTTCATTCCACTCCTCTTCATGGGTGGCATACTCGGCAGGTTGTTCCACGAATTCGCGGTAACGATCGGAACGGCGATTCTTGTCTCGGGGTTCGTTTCATTGACGCTCACCCCGATGCTGGCAAGCAGGTTTCTAAAGCCGCCGTCCCACGCTCACGGACGCCTGTTCAACGCATCCGAGCGCGTTTACACGCGCATCCTGAACCGGTATGAATCGAGTCTCGAATGGGTGATGGTCCACAGATTCCTTGCGCTGATGTTCTCGCTAGCCGTGCTCGTCGGTACGGTGGTGCTCTACAAGCTGGTGCCGACCGGATTCATTCCGACACAGGACACCGGGCAGATCATAGCCACGACCGAGGCGGCTCAGGGAACTTCGTTCAAGGACATGGTGAGCCACCAGCAGCAGATCGCCGCGATCGTGGCACGCGACCCCAACATCGCCGGATTCATGTCGTCGGTAGGAGGAGGCGGCGGCGGGAGCGGAAATCAGGGTAGAATATTCCTCGGGTTGAAGCCGCGCGGCGAAAGGCTGAGCGCCGACGAGATCGTGAACGAGCTTCGGCCGAAGCTGTCGAGCGTTCCGGGCATGAACGTGTATATGCAGGTGCCACCAGCCATCCAGATCGGCGGCCGGCCTTCCAAGAGCCAGTATCAGTTTACCCTGCAGGGAACCGACATCGCCTTGCTCGATACGGCAGCAAAAAGGCTGGAATTGCGAATGAGAGACATCCCGCAAATTCAGGATGTAACAAGTGATCTTCAGATCTCGAATCCCGAGGTGAACGTAGCGATAGACCGCGATCGCGCCGCCTCCCTCGGCGTTTCCGCGCAGCAGATCGAGAGCGCGCTATACGACGCGTACGGGTCGCGACAGGTGTCGACGATTTACACGCCGAACAATCAGTACATGGTGATAATGGAGCTGCTTCCGCAGTTCCAGCAGGACGTCAACGCGCTGCGGATGTTGTACGTGCGCTCGGAGAAGGGCGACCTTGTCCCACTCAGCGCGGTGGCGAACATCTCTCAGGGCGTGGGTCCGCTTTCTATCACGCACGCGGGGCAGCTGCCCGCAGTGACGATTTCGTTCAACACCAGACCCGGGGTGGCCCTCGGTCAGGCGACGGCTGCCGTAGAAGCAGCGGCCGCGACGACTGTCCCTTCGACGATCACGATGAGTTTTTCCGGCACCGCTCAGGCATTCCAGGCGAGCCAACAGGGTCTGCTCGCCCTGCTCATTCTCGCCGTCTTCGTGATCTACATGGTTCTGGGGATTCTATACGAGAGCTTTATACATCCGGCAACGATTCTCACCGGGCTTCCCTTCGCCGCCTTCGGCGCGCTCGTCGCGCTGTTCATTTTCAGAATGCCGCTCGACGTGTACGGATTCGTCGGCTTGATATTGCTGGTCGGCATCGTAAAGAAGAACGCCATCATGATGATCGACTTCGCGCTGGAAGCGGAACGAACGCAGCACATTACGCCGGAGAAAGCAATCGTTCATGCGGCCAGCGTGCGCTTCAGGCCGATCATGATGACGACGTTCGCGGCGCTGATGGCGACTTTACCGATCGCGCTTGGACGAGGTGCGGGCGCAGAGGCGCGTCGTCCGCTCGGAGTCGCGGTGGTGGGAGGCCTGGCGTTCTCGCAGCTCGTGACGCTATACGTGACGCCGGTGTTCTACACCTACTTCGACGAACTGCCGGACAGAGTGCGCGGATTCACGAAGAGAACATACGCAAGAATTCGCGGCCGCCGAGCCGCGTCGCTGGCGCCGAGCAAGCCCTAGTTCAGCCGAAAAAGTGAACATGATGCTCTCTCTGAGCGCCCTATGAAGGGGGCCGAAGCATCATCACGAGGTCCTCGGCGGTGTCCTTCGCCTGGAAATAGTTGTCTTTGCTTCCGACGAAATGAACTGCGCGGTAGGTCTGAAAGTCCTGAACGTAAGCGACATTCTGAGCGTTAATCCACACGACGCGACCCGTTGTGTCCGTGACTCCGACCCATCTCATCTGGCCTCCAGAGGTCCAAAAGCAAAATACCCGGGACGAGACTCGAACTCGTAAGGCCAATGGCCGGGGGATTTTGAGTCCCCTGCGTCTACCGATTCCGCCACCCGGGCGCGATTCCAATTTAGCCGATTGACGGCTTTGTCACGAGAGATCAGTGCGGTCTTCGGTCGTCGTCGGAGGCTCGCGGCCCAGGGAGCTGTCCGCTCTGGATTTTCTTCGCTGAACGATCAGGAAAAGCGTGATTCCCACAGCTCCAAGTATGAGGACTCCCAAGCTTGCACGTGAAATGTATTTCTCGAGCAGCGGCAGGTCGCGTCCAAAATTGAAGCCAAGGAAACCGAACACTATCGCCCAGACGACGCTGCCGATGCTGGTGTAGATCACGAACTTCGTGAATGACATTGACGCCGCACCCGCGACAACTGCCGCCCACGTGCGCAAGATTGCAATGAACCGCCCAAAGAGAATCGTTTTCGCGCCATTCCGCTCGAAAAAGGCGTGGGTCCGTTCGATGTGGGATCTCCTCACGCCGACGTAACCGCCGTACCGCACGACGAACGGCAGACCACCCCTGATTCCGATCCAGTAGCCCAGAATTCCGCCCACGATTGCGGCAACGGCTGCAAGAATGATGACGATGTAGATGGAGATGTGGCCCAGCGACGCGTACGCGGCCGCCGTCACCAGCGCGATCTCGCCCGGGAGCGGGATGCCGACGCTCTCGAGCAACACCAGCGCCACGAGCACTGGATAGGTATACGACTGGAGCAGTCGTGAGAGGTGGTGTGCGAGATCAGGCATCTTTGGATCGAAGGCAATAAAAGAGCCCTCGATCCTTCGGATCAAGGGCTCAGAATGTCAAGTCCCCACGAAACCTGGCGAAACGCTAGGGCCTTTTTTTCAATCCGGGTCGGACCCGCTGCAGACCCATGCCATTCTTTTGCCCACCTTGTTGCGCGCCATTTTGTCCGGCAAGCTCCTGCGCCCGTCTCCGGAACTGCTGCTGGAGACCGATGTAACGCGCCCGTTGCACCGGCGTCATGAATCGCGCGAGCTCTTTCTGCTCCGCTTCTACGATCGCGATGCGCTGCTTCTGGAGTTGCAACGAAGCGTCGATGAGGTCACTGACGTGCTGCTGATTCGGCTGGCCACCCGATGTCATCTCGAGCCTGAGCTGGCGGCGGGTTTCCCACTCCTGCGCCGCCACCTGACTCAGCTGGGGGGCGAAGCGGGCGTTGGACTGCTCCAGCTGCGCCATCTGCGCATCGGTAAGGCCAACCCGGTCCTGAGTCAGCCTGGCGACGCGCTCGCGAAACTGCTGCTCGAGCGCTGGCCGGTTTGCCTTGGCAACGGGAGCTGTCACGGGCTGGGCATATGCTGCACCTCCGCTCAGCCCGACCATCAGCGTCGTCAATCGGAGCGATCGCTTCATCGACTTAATGATGTTCAAAGACTGTCACCACTGTCCACGGAGATCACCGGATCCGGCTCGGAACCCGGGAGCGCATCGAAGCCGTCCATGTCGTTCATCAACTGCACGAGACTGCCATCGCTAAGGCCGTCGGCGTCGGCGGCGAGAGCAAGGGCGTGCGGGTGCAGCGCAGCAACCGACCGGTCAAGCGGTCTGGAAACGACAACCGATTCGACAGGAGTCAGATGCGTCCCTGCCGAACCCTTCGCAACCTGGTTCGGAACGTTGTTATACGCCGTCGAACTCGACATTCGAGAATCCTTCGATTGAATCATCAGAACTGATCCCCCTCCCAGCACGACGAGCGCAAGACTCGCTGCGACCAGCCACGACACCACACGCGTGCTCGCTGGCCGTTCGATGCCGGGTACAATCGTCCGATAGGGCGGAATCTGTCGCACCACCCCATCGACATCGATCGATGGCGCGAATATCGCCGCGCTCTTGACCGTGCGAAGGACGTCCAGATCCTCCTGGCAGCTCTCGCAAGTCGCGACGTGCGCTTCGACGCGCTTCCTCGCATCGTCCGCGAGCGTGCCATGCAACAAATCCGGAAGCATTTCCTGGATGTCGCTGTTAATGCACTTATTCATCTTTCAAAAACTCCTTTACCGTCTTGAGCGCATTGTGGTAGTGGACTCGTGCCGCCCCTTCAGTGCTTCCTACCACTTCCGCGATCTCCTTGTATGACAAACCCTGTTGCACCCTCAACGTGAACACCTCTCGCTGCGTCGGAGAAAGCGCTTCAAGCGACTTCCTTACTCTCTCCTGCGCCTCTTCGGCGATCAGCCCATCGAGGGCGCCATATTCACTCACGTGATCCGATTCTTCCACGGGAACTGTTTCCCGACTCCTTCGCTCCGCCCTTCTTCGGTCCAGCATCAGCCGCCGCTCGATCGTGAAAAGCCATGTCCGCAGCGTGCTTGAACCCCGAAACGAATCAAGCGATGCGAAAGCGCGAACGAACGTGTCCTGCACCAGCTCCTCTATCCCCTCCCGCTCCCCGGCACTCGCGGCGAAGCGCGCCAGAGCCTGCGAATGACGACCCACCAACCGCGTTGCAGCCCGGCTGTCTCCGGCCTTCCAGCGGTTGATTAGCTCCGTATCGGTCTCGTCGGGCCTGCCCTCGGGGCTAGGAATCATGGAGCCTCATCCGGTAGACGCTGCCAGGTCCCTGCCGTTAAGGCCGATTGACCGCGCCGAATCGCACTCATATGCTTCGCGCTCATCGTGCCCAATACTACTACCCTGAGGAACCCCTGACTCATTCTCGGCCGCGCCCCAAGCCCGAAAAGATCTCCCATCGCGGGGCGCACCAGACGCTGCCGGAGAATTCGATACCAGCTTTTCTCCGGGCGATCGAGCTCGGAGCTGACGCGATCGAGCTCGACGTGCACGCCACGAGCGACGGCGTCGTCATTGTGCACCACGATCCGATCGTGAACGCGCCGGCGGCGGCGAGAACTAGAATAGCAGATCTCTCCGCATCGGAGATTAGCCGCTTCCCACTGGCGCATGGCGTTGAAATTCCCACGCTCGAAAAGGTTCTCGATGCTGTCGGTGATCGGGCGACGGTTTATGTCGAAATCAAAGCGGCTGATATCGAGCCACTGGTAGTGCGGTGCATTCGTGAGTCCGGCGCGAGGTGCGCCGTGCACGCTTTCGATCATCGCATTGTCAAAACCGTGAAGAGAATTTTCCCCGCCATTCGAACAGGTGTGCTCGAGGTAGCGCGTCACATCGATCCGATGGCATCGCTGCTGGCTGCCGAAGCGCAAGATCTCTGGCAGGAGGTGTCGTTTATCGATGAGGAACTGGTTGTGCGCGCTCATTCCGTCAATGCGAGGGTTATTGCGTGGACCTCCGATGATCCGGACCAGTGGGAAACCCTCGGGGCGATCGGCGTCGACGGCATTTGCACCGACCGCATCGCCGAGCTCGCGACAATGAGTCTGTAACTGCGCTAGCTTATTGCGACCCACAGCCCTGGTTAAGAGGAAAATCTTTCACATGCGCGCTTTTCTTTGTCTGCTATTGATGGGGACGGCAGCCTGCACTGCTCGGACCCCGACGACCACGCCCTCGCCAACTCGCGATTCAGCGCAGGCCGACGTCGGTCGCGGGGGCACATCGACGCCCAACGCCGATCCCTTTCCGAGCACATACGTCCCATTCCCATCGCGAACGACCGTCGTCCGCAACGTCAACATTCTGACCGCGGCCGGGCCCCTCATCAGGAATGGCGCGATTCTCCTGCAGAACGGCAAGATCGCGGCGGTAGGCACGACGGTCGACGCGCCGGCCGATGCGCTCGTGATCGACGGCTCGGGCAAGTACGTCACTCCCGGCATCGTCGACGACCATTCACATCTTGGTGTCTACGCAGCACCAGGCGGTAACGCGCTGAGCGATGGCAACGAAGCCACCAATCCCGCCACCCCCCAGGTGTGGGCGGAACATTCAGTGTGGCCCCAGGACCCGCAGTTCCCTCGCAATCTCGCCGGCGGCGTGACGACGCTGCAGGTGCTTCCGGGCTCGGCGAATCTCATTGGTGGTCGCAGCGCCATTCTGAAAGTCGTCCCCGGACGCACGGTGCAGGCGATGAAGTTCCCTGGCGCGAAATACGGACTCAAGATGGCGTGTGGCGAGAATCCCAAACGGGTCTATGGGGGACGCGGCGGACCGTCAACGCGGATGGGCAACGTCGCCGGCTACCGCGCCGCCTGGATCAAGGCCGTGGACTATCGCCGCAAGTGGGACAAGTGGAACGCCGATCATAAGGGAGATCCACCCGCGCGCGATCTCGGTAACGAGACTCTCGCTGAGGTGCTGCGCGGCAACATTCTCGTCCACAACCACTGCTATCGCGCCGACGAGATGGCGCAGATGATCGACATCGCGCACGAGTTCGGATACCAGATCAGGTCGTTCCACCACGGAGTGGAGGCGTACAAGATCGCAGACCTTCTCGCCAAGGAGGGAATCGCCGGCTCCCTCTGGGCCGACTGGGGCAGCTTCAAGATGGAAGCGATTGACGCGGTGAAGGCGAACATGGCGCTGGTGGATCACGCCGGCGCCCGAGTGATCGCCCATTCCGATGATCCATCGGGATCGCAGCGATTGAATCAGGAAGCCGCAAAGGCGATGGAAGCGGGAGCGGAAATCGGGATCCCGGTGAGCGAGGAGCAGGCAATCAAGTGGCTCACCATCAATCCCGCATGGGCACTCGGCCTCGACGACAGGATCGGGTCACTCGAAAAGGGAAAGAACGCCGATGTCGTGCTGTGGACGGGCGATCCGTTCAGCGTCTACTCGAAACCGGAAAAGGTGTGGATCGACGGCGCTCTGCTGTACGATCGCCTCGACCCGTCCGAGCAGTGGCGAACTGACTTCGAGCTCGGCTTCGTACCGTTCAACCGGAACTAATCGATGATCTCCTACAGGCTCAATTCGCGTATCGGCGCAGTCGTTTTCACGGCGATACTGGCAATGCCCGCCGCGGCGCAAACCATCGCGATAACGGGTGGCAAAGTGTATCCGGTGAGCGGGCCCCTGATTGAAAACGGAACGGTCATAATCACCAACGGCAAGATCGTAGCTGTCGGCGCGAATGTGCCGATCCCGGCCGGCGCACAGCGCATCGACGCAACCGGTAAGATCGTGACGCCCGGCTTCGTGGACGCGTCGACGCAGCTCGGAGTTCAGGAAATCGCGGCGGTGAACGATACGCGTGACATGAGCGCGCGTGGTAAGGACAACATTGCTGCCGCTTTCACTGTGTGGGAGGGCTTGAACCCCAATTCGGTGCTGATTGCGCCCGCGCGCAAAGAAGGCATCACCAGCTTCGTCGTCGTTCCAACAGGCGGGCTCGTGTCGGGTCAGGCCGCACTGGTAGACGTCGTTCCGGGAACAACAACCGACATGATCGTCAGATCTCCGGTCGCGATGGTCGCTGAGGTTGGTGATCCGCAGTCAGCGGGATTGGGCTCTCTCGGAGAGCTGATTGTGAAGCTACGCGAGCTCCTCGAGGATACGAAATTCTTCCAGACCCACCGCGACGCGTTCGATCGTGCTCAGACGCGGCCATTCGTGGCGAGCCGCCTGGACCTGCAGGCGATGATTCCAGTCGTGGAGGGAAAGCTTCCATTCCTCATTACAGTAAACCGCGCTTCTGACATCGACGCTGCGATGCGGCTCGCCCGCGACTACAACGTCAAGCTGATGATCAGCAGCGGCGCTGAAGCGTGGATGATGGCCGACAAACTTGCCGCCGCCAGGATTCCGGTTCTAACCGGAGCTATGAACAACATCCCGGACGGATTCGCGTCGCTTGGCCAGCGCCAGGAAAACGCCGGCCTGCTGCGGAAGGCGGGAGTTCAGGTGGCTCTCATCGGCAACGCCGGAGGCGGGGATGAGGAAGCATTCAACGTTCGCAACCTGAAGCAGGAAGCAGGCAACGCAGTCTCTTACGGAATGACGTGGGACGATGCACTACGCGCAGTAACGCTCGCACCCGCGGAATTCTTCGGGGCGGCGGATCGAGTCGGCTCGCTTCAAGCCGGCCGCGAGGCCAACGTTGTTGTCTGGAGCGGCGATCCGTTCGAGTTCACGACGCGGGCCGAGCACGTTTTTGTGCGCGGTCGCGAGTACAACGAGAAGACGAGGCAGGATCTCCTGATCGAGCGCTACAGGAATCTGCCGAACACGCACAACACTCCATCTCCGCGCTAAGAGCGAATCACCAGGAATTAAAAAGGGCTCCCGCCAACAGCGGGAGCCCTTTTCGCATCAGCGACTCTTAGCTCGGAGAACCCGGGTAACTGTCGCTTGTGCCCGCACTGTCAGACGCAGCGTTCGCTGATCCGCGCGCTG
>WNGI01002093.1_pt1 | contig 19561 bp, 17 predicted proteins | sample 5400621 | NCBI WGS metagenome assembly WNGI01 (sample SAMN13153374, study PRJNA577476) | soil metagenome | isolation source: 20 cm soil or saprolite under Garry oak tree replicate 1 | place: USA:California | collected 2016-06-15
CGCGAGGACGATGATCGGCGGCAGGGCGAGGAGGACGATCTGCCACGTCCGCGCCGCGAGGCCGAGGAGGAGGAGACCGAGGGAGGCCGCGGCGAGGCCGCTCGACAGCGGCGTCCGCATGTCACGGCACCTTCGGGACCGGGACCTGGGCCAGGACGTCCGCGAGGACCGTCGTCGTCCGCACCCCGCGGATCCAGGGGTCCGGCTTGAGGATCAGCCGGTGGGCCAGGGCCGGCCCGGCGACCGTCTTCACGTCGTCCGGCGTCACGAAATCCCTCCCGGCGATCGCGGCCCGGGCGCGGGCGACCTTGAGGAGCGCGAGGGATCCTCGCGGGCTCGCGCCGACCTCGACCTGGCTGTGGGCCCGCGTCCCGAGGACGATGTCGACCATGTAGCCTTCGACGGCCGGGTCCACATGCACGTCCTCGATCACGGCCTGGAGGGCCCGCACCTCGTCCGGCGTCGTCACGGCCTCGATCGTCGCGTCGTCCGAGCGACGTCGCCGGCGGCGCTCGAGCACCTCGATCTCCTGCTCCCGCGTCGGATAGCCGACGTCGATCCGCAGGAGGAAGCGGTCGACCTGCGCCTCCGGCAACGGGTACGTGCCCTCATGCTCGATCGGATTCTGCGTCGCGATCACGAAGAACGGACGGTCGAGGCGGAACGTCTCCCCTTCCAGGGTCGCCTGTCGCTCCTGCATCGCCTCGAGGAGCGCCGACTGCGTCTTCGGCGGGGCGCGGTTGATCTCGTCCGCAAGGAGGACGTTCGTGAAGATCGGACCGCGGCGGAGCACGAACTCGCTCGCCTTGCGATCGTACACGTAGGTCCCCGTGATGTCCGCGGGGAGCAGGTCCGGCGTGAATTGGATCCTGCGGAAGGCGAGGCCGAGGCCCGCGGCGAAGGACTTGGCAATGAGCGTCTTCGCGAGGCCCGGGACGTCCTCGATCAGCAGGTGGCCGTCTCCGAGGACGGCCCAGAGGACGCGCTCGAGGACCGGGCGCTTGCCGACGATCACCCGCTCGACCGCATCGAGGATGTTCCCGCCGACGTCCGCCACGGAGGCCACGTTCATCGCCATTCCTCCATGCGGGAGAGGACCTCGCGAAATTCGCGGGAGAACCCACCGCGCGCGCGGGCCTGAAGGACCCACTCGAAGCGCTCTTCCAGATCGCCCACGCGGATGTGGAGGAATTCCGCGAGACGCTCGTCCCCGACGGTGCGCCGCAGGGCCTCCGGGTCCCGCTGGAGTCGGCGCAGGCCTTCCGGCGAGAGGCCGAGGGTCAGCCGCACATGCTCGAGGAACGCGGTCCGGGCGCGCGACGTCACGAGGACCTGGCTATACCGCAGGCCGCGGGCCGCGCGTTGCATGGACCCGGAGAGCGCATCGAGTTCCCCCGTGCGGATCGGTTCCGGGGCGACCGGTCCGACGAGAGGGCCCGGCTCCGACGTGCCGCGGAGGACCTGACGCCACGCGAGGAACGCAATCAGGCCGACGAACGCGAGGCCGAGGACCCATTGCACGGAGCCGCTGTACTGTGCGTAGTATAGCAGGAGCCCGAGGACGACGGCCGCGGCCAAGACCATGATCGCCGCGGAGATCGAACGCGACGACCTCTCGCGGTCGGCCGATTGAGCGTCCATCCGGAAGAGAAAGACCCGCGGGCGCACATCACCCCTCCAGGGCCACCCGGATTCTGCCGAGGCTGTTGATCGCCCGCGCCCGATCGATGTCGCCGAGCGGGTGCTCGCTGTACCGCGCCTCCTCGAACAGGGAGGTCAAGGTCTCCGAGTCGTCCCGCGAGACGCGCAACCGGTCGACGGCCAGCCGCTCGAGCTCGCGAGGGGTCAGCGGATCCTGCTTCGTGATGCCGCGGGACCCGAGGAGCGCGCAAAACCGCTGGAAGCAGGCGAGGATCACCGGGCGCACTTCGCCTCCGCCCTCGATCTCCTGGATCGCCTCCCGGACGGTTTCGGCCGCGACCCCGCGGGCCATGCTCACCGGGAAGGCGTCCTCCCAGTCGGTCGAGTCCCCTTGCATCCGTGCCCGCCGGAAGAGGTAGGCGAGCCACGCGACCGCCAGGAGCACCGCGACAAGGAGGAAGATCTCGATCGGCCCGGCGGCCGCCGCGGGCCAGACGGTCGTGAAGGTCCCGCCATCGGCGGTCGTGTTCGCCTGCGTGCCGGCCCGCTCCCGGGCGGCCTGGATGGCGCGGGGCCATGCGATGAGGACCGCGACGAGGAACGCCACGCCGAGAGCGCGGGCGAGGACCTGCCACCAGGTGAAGGGCTTCGCCGGGGCCCGGACTCGCGTCCGGTTCCGGAAGAACAGGATCGCGCCACCGAGCATGACGAAGCCGAACAGGACCGCCAGGACCTGCGTCACGATGGGATCGGGGAGGTAGGATTCGGTTGGCGGGAGCCCTCCCGCCGCCGGGGCTTGTGGGATCGTCTCGCGTCCCGGGTCGAGGTTGGCCACGTTGAACGCCAAGGCGGCGACGAGGACGACCGCGAGGGCAAGGAGGAGGGGGACCGCCCAGGCCGACTTCCTCCCCTGGAGCCGGAACACATCCGCACCAAGGCGGTGGCCGCTCATAACGATTTCCCGGAGGCGGGGAAGGGCTCAGGCCGCGCCAAGTTGCTGGAAGAACCGCTCTCGCCGCCGGATCCCCACACGCTGGATGACGAGGGCCCGATGAGGCCGGCCCCGATTGAAGGGGTGGCATCCCGGACCCCCTGAAGCGCGGTCTGATTCGAATAACCGGGGCCCGAAAGGACGCTTCCGCTTGAGGAAATCAGAGCGAAAGCTCCGATCGCCGCCAAGACGATGGCCGACGCGAGGGCGAGCGTGATGGCGACCTTCTCCGGATGGAGGATCTTGCGACCCTTATCGGTGAGCTCGTAATAGATCCACTTGCGCCCTTCGTCGATGCGCTTGACGAGGCCCGCCGTCTGAAGCTTCTCCAGATGCTCGAGCAACGTCGGCTTGCTGAGCTGCAACAGGTTGCTCAGGTCCGTCACCGTCTCGCGGCGCGAATCGAGCCGCTTCAAGATGCCTACGCGCACGTCGGAAGCGAGGGCCCGGAAGCTCTCTTGGTCCAGGGTGATTTTCCCGCCGCCGGAATCCATGTCATGGTAAGAAGGCGGACTGAGTTCATGAACGATTCCCTTCGATTCGGGAAGAATCTAACAATCCGGCGGCTGGCCGAGTGAAGAAAACGCCCCCGGTTCACGCGGCCCGGGTGACGGAACAATCGAGAGAACGTATTAAGAGAGGTCGGGACGATGAACCGGCCAGCGTCGGGAGTTTGAGTTCTCTGGCCTAGGACGCAAGCCCCTCGACCGGAGGGCCGGGAGGAACAGTGTGACGAGACCCGCGACAGCCGCACTGACAGAACCGTCCACGTCGACCGCTCCGCATCCGAGCCAACCGCGAGGCCGTCGCCGCGTGCTCTCCGGCGGCGCGATCGCGATCTGGGCGGTCATCGGCGGCCTTGGAATCCTGTTCGGCGTCTTCGCGGTCGCCATCGCGCTTCAGGCCGCCACCTTCGACGTCATGCGCTGGCTCCTAGCACTCGCCATTGAGGCACCCCTGGCCGGAGGCATCATTGCCCTCATTCGGTACAGCCGGGTCCTGACGCGCACAACGGCGGCCGGAGAGGCTGCATCCAGCGCCCTGGCGAATTCCGAGGCGAAATACCGCGAGCTGATCGCCTCCGCCCCGGACGGCATCTTCGTCCTCGACCCGCAGGCCAAGGTCCTGGACGTGAACGAGGCGGGGGAGACCCTCCTAGGTCGCGAACGCGGCGACATCGTGGGCCATTCGTTCATGGAATTCGTCCCTACCGACCGCCTGGCTTCCGCCCACGGTTACCTGGACGACCGACTCCGAGGTTTCCGGGCCACGGAGTTGTACGAGGCGACCTTCAGCACGGCCAAGGGTAAGCGCGTGCACGTCCAGCTTCGATCCCAGGTGGTCCGGCCAGCCGACGCGGACTCGTATGTGGTCTACATCGTCCGCGATGTGACCGACCAACGGGAGGCCCAGCGGCAGCTCCTGGAAAGCGAGCGCTGGGCGTCGATGGGCCGGCTCGCGTCGTTCGTCGCGCACGAGATCAATACGCCGCTCACGAACATCTCGCTGCTGACCGCGAGCATCGCCCGACGCGTTTCCGATGCGGAGGTCCAGGAACGCCTGAAGAAGATCGCCGCCCAGGGACGGATTGCCGCGAGCATCACGGCGGAACTTTTGAAGTTCGCCCGACCGGGCGCCATCAACCCGGTCGAGACGAACCTCACGGACCTCGTCCGCGAGGCCGTCGAGCAGGCGGAGGCGTTCCGCAAACCGGGCGTGGAGGTCCGGACGGAACTCGGGAGCGAACCCGTCGTCTGCACCGTGGACCCGCTCCGTATCCATGAGGTCCTGGTGAACCTCCTGAAGAACGCCTTCGAAGCCACCGCGAACGGCCGGATCCGGGTTCGGCTCGAAGACCGCGGGCCCTCGGTGGCCGTCTCGGTCTCCGACACGGGGACCGGCATCCGGCCGGAGGTCCAGCAACGGCTGTTCGAGGCCTTCTACACGACGAAGAAGAAAGGAGAGGGGACGGGCCTGGGCCTCGCGATCAGCCGCAACTTCGTGGCCAGCCACGGCGGCGACATCACCGTCACGTCGGAGGTCGGCAAAGGGTCGACCTTCACCGTCTTCCTACCGAAGCAGCCCGTCAGCGTCACAACCCCGGCGTAAGAAGGCCTCGCGACCCGTTTGTCAAGTGTTCTTGACAAAGAGAATGACCCCCTTTGAAGGGTAACCGCCAACAAGCTATGGACCGTTCCAGCGCCCCCTCAGAGGCCAGCCGAAGGCCCGGGATCCTCGTCGTCGACGACGATGCGGGGATCCGCGAGAACATCGCGGACCTCCTTTCGAGCGAGAACTACGAGGTCGTCTCCGCGGCCAACGCGGACGAGGCGATGCGCGTCCTCGAGTCCCAGCGCATCGACTTGCTCCTCACCGATTTTCAGATGCCCGGACGGAACGGGGTCGAGCTGATCGAGGCGGCGCGCCGAGCGAACCACCGGGTCCCTGCGATCTTGATGACCGCGTACCTGTACGTGTTCGAGCAAATGGATGAAAGGCGGCGCGAAGGGGTCACCCTGCTCCGGAAACCGTTCGATGCCGAAGAGATCCTGCAGACCGTCGCGGAGAAACTGGCCGACGGCCATGCGGGGAAGTCCTAGGCCACCATCGGCCGTTATTTCGGGACCTTCTGCCAATCGTCGAGGAACCGCTTCAGGCCGACGTCGGTCAGGGCGTGCTGCGTCATCTTCTTCAGGACGTCGAAGGGGAGCGTGACGATGTCGGCCCCGAGCTTCGCGGCCTCGATCACGTGGAGGGGATGCCGGATGCTTGCGACCAGGATCTCGCACTCCCAATCGTAATTCCCGAAGATCTCCGCGATCTCTCGGATCACCTCCATCCCTTCTTGGCCCATGTCGTCGAGGCGGCCGATGAACGGGCTCACATACTTGGCCCCGGCCTTTGCGGCGAGGATCGCCTGATTCGCGGAGAAGATGAGGGTCGTGTTGATCTTCACGCCCTCGGACGAGAGGGCCTTGATCGCCTTCAGCCCCTCCGTCGTCATCTGGATCTTCACGACGACGTTCTTGTGAAGCTTCGCGAGCTGCCGCCCTTGCTTGATCATCTCGTCGGCGGCGGTTGTCGTGACCTCCAACGAAATCGGCCCGTCCACGAGGGCCAGGATGTCCTGGATTACCTCGGACCACTTGCGACCCGTCTTCGCGACCAGCGTCGGATTGGTCGTCACGCCATCGAGGACGCCCCAGGAGGCGGCCTCTCGGATCTCGTCGATGTTCGCGGTGTCGAGGAAGATCTTGACCATGGACGCCCCCGACGGCCGAAGGCACGCGGCCCGATATGAGCATTTCCGCCTGCCGGGAGACGTCGTCTCCTCCGCAGTGTGAGAAGATAGATAACGCGGTCGCCCGTGCGGGAGTCTCGCGTGGCGTCTTCTGGCCTGTGGCGTCATCGGGACTTCCTCCTGCTGTGGGGCGGCCAATCCGTCTCCCGGATCGGAGACCAGTTCACCGGTCTCGCGGTCCCCTACATCGCCGCGTTTGTCCTCGGCGCGCACGAGGTCGAGATGGGGTTCCTCGGAGCCGCCGGGACCGTTCCCTTCCTGTTGTTCGGGCTCTTGGTCGGGGTCTGGGTCGATCGGAGGGCGAAGCGGTCGGTATTGATCTTCGCCGACCTCGGCCGTGGCACGATGGTCGCCGCGATCGCGGTCCTCGGAATCATCGGCCTCCTCCACCTCGCCTATCTCTACGTAGCCGCGTTTCTCATCGGAGTCCTCACGGTTTTCTTCGACGTCGCCTACCAAGCCTACCTTCCGGCGATCGTGGACCGCGGACAGTTGGTCGACGCGAATAGCAAGCTCGAGACCTCGAACACGATCGCAGGCACGTTTGGACCGAGCATCGCGGGGCCCGTCATCGACCTCTTCAAGGCGCCGTTCGCGATGCTCTTCGACGCGGCCTCGTTCATCGTCTCCGCGGCATCCCTCGGGGCGATTCGGCGGCGGGAGACGATACCGGCGAGGCCTCCCGGCGAATCGATCCAATCCCAGGTCCGTGAGGGACTTCACGTGGTCCTCCAGGATCGCCGGTTGCGACACATCGCGGCCTGCACTGGTTGGTCGAACTTCTTCTCGAGTGCTGTTTTCTCCGCCCTGTTCCTCCTTTTCCTGAAGGACCTCGGGTTCACCGCGACGACGCTCGGTCTCTTGTTCGGCCTCTCGTCCGTCGGCGGAATCCTCGGAGCGATTTTCTCCGGACGGATTGCGAAGCGAATCGGCGTCGGCCCGGCCATCATCCTCGGCGCCGTCATCTTCGGCCTTCCGCCGCTCCCCTTGCCTTTCGTGACCTCCTCGATTGCCTTGCCTGCGATCGCCATCTTGCTCGGCATCAGTTTCTTCGGGAATCTCCTGTACAACATCAACCAGGTGAGCTTCCGTCAAGCGATCGTCCCCGTCGCCCTGCAAGGCCGGCTCAACGCGACGATGCGGACCATCGTGTGGGGCACATTGCCCCTCGGGGCCCTCTTCGGCGGCTTCCTCGGAAGCCTCATCGGGTTGCGCCCGGCGATCCTGGTCTCGTTGCTGGCCGGAGGGATCTCCTTCCTGTTCGTGCTTTTCTCGCCCGTCCGCCAAATCGCAGAAATGCCCGAGTCCGCTCCATAGAACCGCAGGTCGAGTCGGGGATTCGCGCCGCGACGGGCCTCACATCGGGTGGAAGAACCTCACCGCGACCACGGCGCCCAACGACACGAGGATCACTCCGATCGCTCGGCTGAAAAGGACCGTGCGGACGCCGAGTTTCTCCGCGAAGATCGCGACGGAAATACCGCCCATCCAAAGGAGGCTCATGGAGCCCGAGATGAACAGGACGAGCATGAACAGCCAGCAGCAGCCGATGCAGTAGAGCGAGTGGCGGAATCCCATCCGCATCGCGCCGATGCGACCGCTCCGCCAGTACTGCAGCACGAAACCCATCGGGGAGGTGCAGTGGGAGAGGCAGATCTCCTTGGTTCGCGTGACCTGCCAGAGGCCTCCGGCGAACAACGTCGCGGCCGAAATGAGCAAGGTGGGGCCCACGAGCATGGATCCGACGAGGCCCAAACCCATCAGGCCGACCAACGCTGCGACTCCGAAGAACCCCCAGACGAGGAAGTAGGGGACGACGAAGGCGACGGTTCCCAGGACGTCCGCGGGTTTGCTGGGCTGCCCGTTCTCCAGGCGCGTCAGGCCGTGGTATGCAAGGGCCATCGGGAGCGCGGACGGCAGCATCATCGCAACCATCATCACGACGATGAGCGCGAAGAAGAGGGCGAGGTCCGTCGACCCGAACGTCGCGGGCGCCATCACCGCCATCGCGCGATCGGACGAGGTCCAGGTGACATACCATGCGACGGCGACGAGGGCCGCGACCCCGAGGCCCACGGGAATTGTGAGACGGCGCAGCAGATTTGGAGGGGTGGCGAGGTCGACGGCCTCCATCAGAGTCTCGGTAGCAGTGGGCCGAAATATGAACTCATCTCGAGCCGTACGCGACCCGCGCTGAAAATACGATTATATACGGTGGGCGGAATCCCGCGTTCGAGGACGGAGGGGAGCGATTGGCGACAAAGTGGAACATGGAAACGGAATACATCCAGAGTTGTAACTGCGACTACGGCTGTCCCTGTAATTTCAACGGTTACCCGGACAAGGGCAACTGTGAGGCGTTCGTCGGTTACAAGATACGCAACGGGAAGTTCGGGGACACGAAGCTGGACGGGGTTAAGTTCGCCGCGGCATTCTGGTGGCCGAAGGCCATTCATGAAGGCAACGGCACCGCCCGCATCTACGTCGATTCCGCCGCGACGGACGCGCAGGTCAAGGCGATCGAAGGAATCGCGAGCGGCCAGAACGGCGGGGGCGTCTTCGAGATTTTCGCCCGAACCTTCACCAAGGTCCTCCCGACGAAGCGGGCGAAGATCGATTGGAAGTACGGAGAGTACGTCGCCTCGTTCAAGGTGGACGGCGTGGGCGAGGTCCAGAGCGACTACATCGTGAACCCGGTCTCCGGCGAGAAGTTCATTGGCGAAATCCTGTTGCCCACCGGATTCAACTGGCGGCGGTCCGTCGTCTCTCGGATTAAGAAGTTGGTCCTTCACGACGCGGATTTCCAGATGGACCACAAGGACACGGCGGGCTTCACGACCGTCATCAAGTTCACGGAGAAGGGCCCCGCCTGAGTCCTGCGCTTCGCGGTCCTACTCGCGACCGGGGGCGGGAACTTGGAACATCCTTGAACACACTTGAACCCCCGGCCTTGAAGCCCCGTGGGAGGTCATGCCGGCCCCACGCCCACCGAGGTTGACCACATGCGACACAAAATCACCGACGGCTTGGTCGGGTTCCTACTGGGGATCGCAGTGATGCTGATGATCATCCAGATCTGGGGACTCAGTTGGGTCCAGATTCTGGCCCCCAGTTGGAAACCAGGCATCTAAGCGCCCGTCCGAAGGGCTACGTCCGCCGATCGCCACGCTTCACCAAATCGTGGACCGCGTCGACGATTTTCTCGACGGTCAGTCCGTACTTCCGAAGGAGTTCCTCCGCTTCCCCGCTCTCCCCGAAGACATCTTGCACGCCGACCATCGCGATGGGGACGGGATGGTTCACCGCGATCGCCGCGGCGACGGCGGCCCCGATCCCGTGGACCACGGTGTGTTCTTCCGCGGTCACGATCCTTCCCGTCTCGCGCGCGGCGCGGTCGATCGTCGCCAGGTCGAGCGGCTTGACCGTCGAGAGGTTGATCACCCGGGCCGAGATCCGCTCCCGCTCCAGCGTCTGCGCGGCCTCGAGACAGCGCGCCACCATGAGCCCGCAACCGATCAGCGTGACGTCGGATCCGTCGCGCAGGGTGTGCGCCTTCCCGATCGCGAAGCCGTCCTGATCCGAGGTGACCGTCGGCACGTTCGTCCGGGAGAATCGGCAGTAGACCGGGCCCTTCATCCCCGCGGCGGCGGTCACGGCCCTCGCGGTCTCCGGACCGTCCGCCGGAACGAGGACCGTCATCCGCGGGATCCCCCGCATGAGCCCGATGTCCTCGTTGATCTGGTGCGTCGCTCCGTCGGGTCCGACGGTCAGTCCCGCATGGGAGCAGAAGATCTTCACGTTCAGGTTCGTGTAGGCCACGTTCTGCCGTATGACGTTGTACGTGTGGGCCGAACCGAAGACGGAATACGTGGTCGCGAAAGGGATCTTGCCGGCCGCCGCGAGCCCGGCGGCCACGGAGATCATGTTCGGCTCCGCGATGCCGAGCTGGAAGAAGCGATCGGGAAAGGCCTTTCCGAAATCGATCGACTTCAGCGATTCCGTGGTGTCGGCGCCGACGACGACCACATTGGGGTTCCGGCGCCCGAGGTCCACGAGGGCCCGGCCGAAGTAGGACCGCTGGCTCTCTAGCTTCCACGGTCCCGCAGTCACATCGACGCCTCCATCTCCTCGAGTTCCGCGAGGGCCAGCTTCAATTCGTCGTCGCTCGTCGCGGCGCCGTGGTACTTGATCTTGTTCTCCATGAAGGAGACGCCTTTGCCCTTCACGGTCCGCGCGATGATCACCGTCGGCCGGCCGCGGGTGCGGTGGGCCTCCTCGATCGCCGCGAGGATCTGGCGGAAGTCATGGCCGTCGATGTTCAGGACGTGCCAGTTGAACGCCTCCCACTTGTTCCGCAGCGGCTCGAGCGGCATGATGTCCTCCGTCCGGCCCTCTTGCTGAATCCCGTTGCGATCGATGAAGGCGGTCAAGTTGTCGAGGCCGTACTTCGAGGCGGCCATCGCGGCCTCCCAGGTCTGGCCCACGTCCTGCTCTCCGTCGCCGAGCACACAGTACGTCCGCCAGGCTTTGTGATCCATCCGCGACGCGAGGGCCAGGCCGACGGAGAAGGAGAGGCCCTGGCCTTCCGCCCCCGCGGCGTTCTCCACGCCGGGCGTCGTCCCGAGCTCCGGATGGCCCTGCAGGCGGCTGTTCAGCTTCCGGAACGTCATGAGCTCCTCGACCGGGAAGAAGCCCCGCTCCGCGAGGGCGGCGTACCACACGGGGCACGCGTGTCCCTTGCTCAGGACGAATCGATCGCGGTCGGGCCACGTGGGGTTCTTCGGGTCGACGCGGAGGATATGAAAATACAGGGCCGTCACGATGTCGCAAGCGCTCATCGAGCCGCCGGGATGGCCGCTCTGCACGTTGTGCGTCATGCGGACGATGTGCTTTCGAAGGGTCACGGCCTTCCGCTTCAAGGCCGCGATGAGTTCCTCCGTAACCTCGACCACGGACCGCCTCGCCCCCGCTCCGTCCCGGGACGGTCCCGACAGGACGCGCCGGGTTTAAGGACTTCGCTCGCGGCGCGTGCTTCGAGAAACTCGACGAGTGCTCATCATCAGGACGACCGCGACGATGAGGACCACGACGAAGAGGCCGCCCCAGACGAATAGGAGGTCGACGAGAACTCCGATGAGAGCCACCCACATGAATACGAAAAGATACACCGGCTCCCACTGCCAGCGATTGAATCGCCACCGAGATGCGTGCGCATGTCCGGCCCCCGAAGACACGGCGCTGCGAGGCGAACCAATCGGATAATCATTGTCGATTCCAGGAATCATATTCCACGCATATCCACGCAGTATTGATCGCGACCCTCACGAGCCAGGCCGCAACCGCACGTTTCATGACCGTCTAATAACCGCCAAATATCCGACCGGGAGATGAGGCCCTCCGCGACTCGGAGAATAGGGATGCACCGAACAACCATCGCTGCGATCGTCCTGTGCCTCGTTGGCGCCTCGGCCTTCGTCGCATTGGCGGTGGGCCCGGCGACCTTGATGAACCTGGCGAATACGAGCCGGCCCGCCGGACCCGAGGCGGGGACGGGCCCGAGGCCCAATTCCTTCGACGCTCCGACCTGGCATGCGGGCGACACCTGGACCTACGACGCGAACGCCACGGCCGGCGGCATCCGGGCGGACGGCCCCTCCGCCACCGGCAGCGTGACCCGCACGGTCGTCTCGGCGGACGCGTCCCAGTACAACTTGAGCCTGAGCGGGACGCTGCACATCCGATGGATGGTCGACCCCACGCCGATGGCCAGTGGCAGCGACGCCTACGCGGCCTCGATGGCCGCCGGCATGCTCCAAGAGGCCTCCCTGAGCGGATACACCTGGTTCCGCGCCTCGGACTTGGCGGTCATCAAGGAGGTCCGGACGCTCGAAGTCCACGGCTCCGCGGCGACGGCCGCGGGGACGTACAATGCCTCGTACGTCGCCACGATCATGACGAGCTTCGATCCCGCCCTCGACGTGTGGTCGTTCCCCCTCCAGGCGAACGAGACATGGAATGTCACCGGCAACGCCACGGTCCACGGGTGGATCAGGTGGGATCTCAGCGGTCCGAACGCGACCTTCGGCGCCATGGTGAACTTCTCCTACACCGTCCCGGTCCGCCTCTTCCTGGTCAGCGGCGCGACCGAGGACGTCTCGACTCCCGCGGGGACCTTCCCGGCGATCCCGGTCAGCATGGGCCGGCCCGAAATCCTGTCCGGTCGCCCGGGGATCGTGTCGGCTCCATCGGATCCGGCGCTCGGCTTCGATCACGAGATGCCCGTGGAACCGCTGCATTCGGCCCAGACATGGTACAGCGGCACCGTGAAGAACGTCGTGAAGTTCCACCTCTTCACCGATGGCATGCGCCTCAACCTCGTCCTGAGCTCGTACCACATCGCCTGAGCCCGGCATCGACGATCGCGCCGTCGCAGGACAGAGGGCCGCAAAGGAATCCTTATTCGGGGCGGTCCATTTCGCCTATCCGATGGCCATCAAGATCGCCCCCTCGATCCTCTCTGCACGATTCGACCGCCTCGGGGAGCAGGTCCTGGAGGCCGTGGGCGCGGGGGCCGACATGCTCCACATCGACATCATGGATGGACACTTTGTCCCGAACCTCACGATGGGGCCCGCGATCGTGTCGGCTCTCCGCCCGCTCACGAAGATCCCGTTTGACGCCCATCTCATGGTGACGCACCCGCAGGATTTCGTCAAGCCCTTCGCCGACGCGGGGGTGGACGACCTCACCGTCCACGTCGAGAGCGACCACGAGATGAAAAAGACCCTCCGGGCCATCCGCGACGCCGGCGTCCGTCCGGGCGTCGTCCTGAATCCCGCGACTCCGTTGGAGCGCGCGATCCCATATCTGGGAGAAGTCCACCTGTTGCTCCTGATGACCGTGCATCCCGGGTTCGCGGGCCAGGCGTTCCGAGCCGACGTGGTCCCGAAGATCCAGGCCGCTCGAGAACACATCGACCGTGAGGGGCTCTCCGTCGAGCTCCAGGTCGATGGCGGGATCAAGCTCGACACGGCGGCGGTCGCGGCGAGGGCCGGCGCGGACATCCTCGTCTCGGGATCCGGGATCTTCCCGGACCATGTCGCGGCGAATCTGAAGAAGCTCCGCGAGGTCGCGGAACGGGCCGCGCGGGATCGAGCATGAGCGCGGCCCGCGGGACGACCCCGCACGAAATGATCCGCGGCGCAAACCTTTAGGACCTGCAGGCTTTCGAGTCGATCGCATGGTCCGTCTCGGCCCGATCATCGGCATCGTCCTGCCCCTCGTCCTCCTGGGCGTCAACGTCGGACTCGGATACGGAGGGATCCTCGTCACGGTCTTGCTCTTCGTCTGGCTCGGGACCGGAATCCTGTTGCTGCCGACCGCGGACGAGGAAGTCTAGCCCTTTTCGTAGAGGGAGTCGCCGGAGACGGATAATTCGACCCACTCGTCGATCGACCGGACGTCCTCCAGCAGGACGTTGACCATCTCGCCTTGCTCGTCCTCCACGATGAAGGAATCGAGCACGTCGTCCGCTTCGTTCGTGTCCCGCACGATCCCGACGAACTCGCCGTCGGAATCGACGACGTTCAGGCCGGTGAAGATCTGGGCCACAGGGCCGGAGAGGGTGATCGCATCGACGACTCCGCGGACGTACCGCCGACCGAGGCGCATGCGACCGGCGGACCCTTCGCCGAGCACGAGGACGTTCGGCTCTTCCCCGGACACGTAGCCGACCTCCACGCCGTCCGGATCCGTGACGGCCATGCCGACGAGCGAACGACCCCGCCGCGCCGCCACCAACGAGCACACGCCCCGAGGATCCCGCGAAGGCGATCCGAACGGGCGCTCGGAAGGCGAGGCACGTACTGAAGCTTTTCGGACAATCGCGCGGACGCGGTCCGAGCCATATAGTTATCAGGCAGGATACCGAAGACGCTTGATTTATACCCGCTGACCCGACATTCGAAGGAGTCGTCTCCCTCCATGTCGGAGGGCATCCCTTCGGTGTGAGCCATGGCCCGCTGCCCTCTTTGCGAATCGGACGTCCCGGACGGCCGGGCGGACTGCGATGCGTGCGGGCAGCCGTTCGATCAGCCGCCGACGGTCCAGGCAGGCGCCGGCGAGGTGCAACGGGCCGTCGCGGCGGCCAAAAAGGACATCTCCACGGCGGGCCAGGACCCGGCCGATGTCGCCTTCCCCCAACGTCTGCTGGAGCGTGCGGAGCAGGAGGTGGTCGCGGGAAACCTCGGACGCGCCCTCGATCTGGCCCGCGGGGCCCGACGGGCGACCGGCATCATCCGGCGGGAGGCGCGCGTGGCGGATGCCCTGGCCCGGGCGGACGCGGTCATCGCCGAGGCCACGACGGCCGGCATCGACACCGAGACATTCCGGCGGAACGTCGAACAGGCACGGGCCCTCGCGTCTCGCGGGGACCATGCGTCGGCGGAACGCCTCCTGAAACGGGTGTCGCTCCGGGGCCTCGACGAACGCCGGGAGGACGCCCTCCACACGAGTCTGGAAAAGGCCGAGGCCCGCATCCGGTACGCGAAGGAACGGGGAGGGACCGTCGGCGATGCCGAGGCCCTCCTCCAAGAGGCCCGCAAGGCCCTCGCGGTCCGGCAGTACGGAAAGATTCGGACGCTCGCCTCGAAGGCGGTGGAGACCGCAGACTCGCAGGCGAGACGGGCCCGGCTGGAGGGGTTCCTCGACCGCGCCGCGTCCGAGGTGGACCTCGCTCGGAACGAAGGGGTCGACATCGGGGAGGCCCGCAAGTTCCTCACCCAGGCCCGCGACGCGGTCCGCCGCGGCGTCTTCGGAGACATCCCCCTCCTCGCCCAGCAGGCGCGGAACAGCCTGCGCGAGGCGCGAGGGGTCGCGGCCGCAGAGGCGGCCCTCCGGGAGGTCCGACGGGAGGCGGGCCGGGAGAAACGGAAGGGGGCCGACGTGAGACGGGCGGAGGTCATCTTGGACCAGGCCGAGGTCGCGATGGCGACGAAGGATTTCGGTAAGGTCAAGGGCCTCGCCAACGACGCCCATGATTCCGTCCGCGAGGCGACCCTCATCAAGACCGTCCGGGACGCGTTCGCCAGCCTCCAGATGGATCGGGACGACCTGAAGAACCTCGGCGCCGACATCGCCGGGTTCGAGCAGACGCTCGTTCAGTTGGGAGCTGCCATCGAGGGCCAGGATGTCGGCGCGGCTCGGCGTTTGGTCGCCGCGGCGCGGCATACGGCGGAAAGCGTGCGGGACGCGCATTTCCGGACCGTCATGGAGAATTCGTTGCAAATCGTCCTGGCGAACGCCGCGAGGGGACTGGATCCCCAGGTCGCTCGCCAGCTCCTCCGAGAAGTCGACGAGGCGATCCACCTCGGCAGGCCGATCGACATGCAGGCCCTGATCGACCGGCGGATGGCGGACCAGGACACGGAGGCGCAGGAACGCTTGAACGTCCGGGTCCTCCAGGCGCGGGACGACATCGTCGCCCTGCGGCAATCGGGTCAAAACGACACGGTCGGCCTCGAAGGGAAACTCGCCGACGCCGCGATGGCGGTCGAGGACCGCCGGTTGGTGCAGGCCGACGCGCTCCTCGACAGCGTCGAGCACGACATCTCCGCGACACGGGAATCGCTCCGGAGCACCGCGGCAGAGACCCTCGGGCAGGCCCGCGGCGAGGTCGCTCGTGGGAGGGCCGACGGGATCGTGCTCGAGGCGGCGGAGCAGATGCTCACGGACGCTGAGACGTCCTATTCCGAGGCCCGGTACGGGGACACGATCTACGCGGGAAAGGCGTGCATCTCGGAGGTCGAGGAGCTCGCGCGCGCGAGCCTCGAGGCCAAGCGACAATCCGATGCCGAGGACACCCGGGTGCGGGTGGAGCGGACGGACGGAATCCATCGACGGATGGAGGCGGTGCGCGCTCAGATCGCGGACCTGCTCACCCAGAACATCGACCTTGCCCGGGCGACCGACGTCCTCACCGCGGCCGAACAGGCGGTCGGACGCGGCTCCTTGGAAGAGGCGGAACATCTCCTCTCGTCGGCCGAGGGGCTCGTCGAAGGCGTGCGGGTCACGTTGAATGGACAGGCCCAAGACGCCTTGCGGCGAACGCGCACGGCGATCGCGAACGCGCACAACGAGGGCATCGACGTCGGTGAGTTCTCCTCGAACCTCGCGAAGGCGGAGGCGGACCTTCGGGCGGGTCGCCCCGGGACGGTCCTCGATGCCGTCGGCCAAGTCAACCAGGTCCTCTCCGAGCGGCGACGGACCCGGCAGCTGGAGGAACAACGGATCGCGCTCGAAAAGGCCCGCACGGCGGCGACGAAGTTCATTGCGGTCAAGAAGCTCATCGAGAGCCTTCGGAAGGCGGACATCGACATCGCGGGAGCGGAGGAAAGCCTCCGCGCGGCGGAGGAGGCGATGGAGAAACGGAAGTTCGACGACGTCGACGCGATCCTCGCGAACCTCGACTCGACGGCAAAGGAACTCCTGGAGGAGCTCGTCGCCGCCGCCAAGAATCTCATCACCCGCGCGGAGCGCCGGATCAAGGACGCCCGGGAGAAAGGCCTCCGGATCGACGAGGCCGTCACGCTCCTGGACACTGCCGAGGCCCATTTCGAACGGGCGGAGTACGCGGATGCCGTCGAGCATGCCCGGGCCGCCGAACAGAAGGTGAGCGAGGCCCTCAAGGTCTTCTCGGAACAGGCGAAGGAATCGCGACGGAAGGCGCAGGAGACCGCGCGCGCCCGGATCGCCGCGATCCGAAAGACGATCACGGACCTCTCGCGAGCGGACATCTCCATCCTCGGGGCGGAGCAAGCCCTCGCCCAGGCGGACGCCGCGTTCGAGGCCGGCCGCTTCGAGGAGGTCCCGGCGGCGATCGCGGAGACGGAGGAAATGGCCCTGGCCCTGACGCAGGGGCTCGAGTTGGCGGCGACGGACTTGGTGAAGTCGGTCGAGCGCGTGATGGAAGAGACGCGATCCGCCGGGACCGATCCCGGCCGCGCCGAAATGGTCCTCCTCAACGCCCGCGAGGCGATCAAGGACCAGCGGTACGTCGAGGCGATCGAATACAAGAAGGTCATCGAAGACATCCTCCGGGACGCGCGGCGCCAGAAGGATTCGCGGCGGGTTCGCGACGGCCTGTCGGAACTCCGGGCGAAGCTGGAGGCCCACGCGAAGCTCGGCGCGGACGTCCGCATGGCCTCGGAGCTCCTCGCTCGGGCCGAGGTGCTCGTCGATGCCGGGGAGTTCTCCGACGTCGACGGATACGCGAAGCGGGTCTCGGACGAGATCGACATCGCCCGTCGGAATCACCTCGCCTCCATCGTGGAGACGTTCGGCCCGCTCATCGAAGACGGTCTTTCCCTGGGAATCCCGCGAGGGGATCTCGAGGAATTCCGGACCCACGCGCAGGAAGCCGCGGAGGCCGACGACCTGGAGGAAGTCTACCGCTTGAAGGGCGACCTCCAGGAACGGCTCCTCGAGGCGAAGCGCAAACAGATCGTGAAGCGCTCCATGGACGAGGTCCAGACGCTCGATGAGATGGTCACGCAGACGGAGCGCCTCGACATCCCAGTCGAATCGGCGCGGACCGGGCTCGAGGACGCGCGGAAGGCAATCGTGGCCGGCGACGTCGATGGGTTCCAGCGAGGACTCGCCGTCGCCCGCGCGGCGCTCGAGGAATCGCGGACGAAGCATTTCATCGACAAGTACGAAACGCGCGTCCACTCCGTGTCGACGATGATCGCGAACGCGAAGAAACTCGGGGCGGAGCTCGGGGACGCGGAGAACTCGCTCCACAAGGCCGAGGCGGCGCTCCGGACGAGCGACATGGCGATGGCGGACATCCTGATCAAGCAGGCGGAAGTCTCCATCGGGATGCAGATCCAGAATTTCATCAAGAATCGATATCCAAACCTCGCGCTGCGGCTGCCGAGTGCCGGGCTTCAGGCGGGCGAATGGAACCAGTACGCGTTCGAGATCGAGAACCGAGGCAAGCTGCCCGCCAGGAACGTGCAGGTCGAGCTCGGGGGGGACGTGGAGACGAAGGGCGTGCTCCCGATCCCCGAGATCGGAGTCGGGGAGGTCGTGCCGGTGCGGATGGGCGTGAGGCCGAAGTCCGCGGGGGCGATCCCCATGTCCGTCGGCGTCTCGTACCAGCGCCTCTTCGATGAGAACCGGTACGAGGTGCAGGAGAGGAAGCAGATCAAGGTCGAGCCCGAGGCCACCTACCTGGTGGAGGACGTCTTCCTGATCCACTCCGATGGACGGCTGATCGCGCACCACAGCCGCAAGTTCCGGGAGGAAATCGACGAAGACATCTTCTCGGGCATGCTCACGGTCGTCCAGGACTTCGTGAAAGACTCGTTCAAGGCGCGCACGAAGACCGGGATGAAGCGCCTCGACTTCGGCGACTCGAAGATCCTCATCGAGCGGTCTCCGCACACGTTCCTGGCGGCGGTCGTCGTCGGCCAGGAACCGAAGCTACTCCCGCTGTACATGCTCCAGGTCCTGAAGGAAGTCGAGGACCGATACGGGACCGTCCTCGAGAAGTGGACCGGCTTGCTCCACCAGCTCGAGGGGATCGACGACGCGATCAAGAAGCTCGTCCTCGTCGCGAAGGACCCGTCCGCGGAGATGGGGCCCCTCGCGGAAAGCCCCGTCACCTTGACGGCGAGGGTCATCGAGGCGCTGGGGACGAACGAGGCGCTCGAGGCCAATGAGCTCATGGCGAAGGCCCAGTCCACGTTGGAGACGGACATCCAGCTCGCATGGCAATTCATCGAGAAGGCGAGGGGGCAGGCGGTCCAAGTCCAAGGGCAGCTCAAGGACCGCATGGGGGACATCCTCAAGGCGGCTCGCGACACGGTCGCCCAGATGAAGGAGATCGGCGCGGACACGAGCCAAGCGGAACTGCTGCTGCGCGAATCGGAAGAGGCGTTCCACGAAGGCAAGTACGAACGCGTGCGGGAGATCCAGCTCGGCCTGCACGAGTCCCTCGAGCGCCAGAAGGGCGAGATTGCCGGCAAGAAGGTCGAGGTCGAGCTCGCGTCCCTGATCAACGACATCCAGATCGCGAAGAGCCAGGGCCTCGATGCGCGCGAGGCCGAATCGTACCTGACGAAGATCGAAGGGGCGATCCAGAAGAAGAGCCACCGCCAGATCGAGGATTACCTGCGGCGAGCGAAGGAGTCCCTCGCGCGCCAGCGTCGCCGGACGGTCCTGGAGAAGGCCCTCGAAAACATCGCGCGCCTCCATGCGATGCTCGCCCAGGCGAAGGCGATCCACGCCGACTTCGGCGACATTGAAGAGCTCGTGGCCAAGGCCGACCAGGCGTTCCAGCAGGAAGACCTGCGATCCCTCGAGGCGCTCATCGAGCGGGCGGATGCGACGGCGAAGGCGCGCGTCGAACAGATCCTGAAGGACCGCTACCCGCGCCTCTTCCTCGAGACGTCGAATGCCGGACTCCAGGCGAACCACTGGACCCGCGTCGACATGCAGATCACGAACAAGGGGAACTGGCCGGCGGAGCGCGTCACCCCGATCGTCAGCGGCCCGGTCGACGTGACGGGGCTGAAGGTCATCGATCGGCTCGAGCCGAACGAGAAGGCGTCGATCGAATTCGGCCT
>WNGI01001494.1_pt1 | contig 19553 bp, 21 predicted proteins | sample 5400621 | NCBI WGS metagenome assembly WNGI01 (sample SAMN13153374, study PRJNA577476) | soil metagenome | isolation source: 20 cm soil or saprolite under Garry oak tree replicate 1 | place: USA:California | collected 2016-06-15
ACGGAGTTGGTGCTGAAGAGCCGGCGTGTCGTTCCGGGGCGCCTGGCTGCCCTCGATTTCACGTTTGCATTTCCCACGTGGCCTGAGGCGGCAGCCGACCTGTGCAGCCGCTGGCACAAATTGCGCGAGACTCGGTGGTTGTCGGCCTAGCACCGCGTTAGGCCGCACCCGCACACTATGCTCTGCAGCAAATCCGTCGCGTGGCTCTATCGCGCTGAAGCGAGCTTCAGCTGGGACTCTGGGATCCCCGTCCGAGCGGATCAGGTGTTTCTCGACGCCACGGGACAGGTCCGACTCGTCATCGAGACCACCGGCCGCATGACCGTGACTCGTGGCTACGCGTGGAATGGGTGCAGCCCCAAGTTTTGCTTCCTGGACCTGCTGATCGGGACTCCAGACGGAGTCGTCGATGCAGATACCGGACGCCCCAAAACTTATTTTGCGTCGATGGTGCACGATGCCCTGTATCAATTCCTCGGCGCGGAGTCTCCGATCAGTCGGCGTGAAGCAGACGGCTGCTTTCTTCGTCTGATGACGGAGTCTCATTTCAGGCTGCGCTACATCTATTGGGTGGCGGTCCGGCTGTTTGGCCGCTTTGTTTGGCATGGCAAGCGTGTGAAGCGTCGGTGGGATGGCCGCCGCCTCCTGATTGGAGATCTTTCCGAGCCTCAGTAGTACCGCGGAGGCTGCATCGGTGCATCCCCTTTGTGTATCGAGGTCAACATCATGGGAATCGTAACGTGGATCGTTCTCGGGCTGGTTGCGGGAGTGCTGGCAAAGATCATCATGCCGGGCAGAGACCCCGGCGGGATCATCATCACAACCGTACTCGGCATCGCGGGCGCGGTGATTGGCGGCTTTGTCGGAACCCAACTCGGGTTCGGTCGCGTCTCGGGTTTCGACGTCCGCAGCCTGGCGCTCGCGGTCGGGGGCGCAATTCTACTCCTGTTCCTGCACCGCTTGTTGAGACGGAGAGGAGCCGTGTGAGTCGCAATGCCACGAGTGAACGAGCCCGCCATGTCTGCTCAACCCACGAATGCACCAGCCGGCCCCGAGACCGGCGCAAGATTGATTGCGCTGGCTGGTATCGGCCTCGTCGGCTACGGAGTCATGTTCCTCATCCGTAATTTCACAGGCTTCATTGAGCTGGGCCTCACACCGGAGCACGTCGGTGGCACACCCGAGCAAATCCGTGCCTTCAGCCCTCATCTATTCAACTACATCAGTCACCTGCAGGTGGCGCTGGCAGCGTTCATCCTGGCTTTTGGGATGGTGGTGATCGCCCTGGCCTGGTTTGGGATTCGCCGGGGCCAGCGTTGGGCCCTCGGCACGACGTTGTTCGCCTCGGTAATTGCCACCGTGTTGGCCCTGCCTCTGCACTACGTGTACGGCCTCGCCACGCTGTGGCACCTCGGCCCCCTATACCTTGATCTTGCCATGCTGCTGATCGGCATTGCTTTAGCACAACGCGGCTTCGCCCGGTGATCAGTTTGCGCACCGTACAGCTACGCATCCCGAGCTTGGGGCGCGCCTTCTTTGCCGCGATCATGATCTGGCTCGGCGTCATGGGCCTCATCAAGGGCGACTTCGTCCAGGTTTGGCAGCCCGTGCCCAAATGGGTGCCGGCGCGTGAGGCAGTGGCGTATCTCTGCGCGGTCATCTCGCTGGCGTGCGGCATCGGCCTGCTCTGGCAGCGCACCGCGGCCGTCGCGTCCCGCGTGCTCTTCGCGTCGCTCCTGGTCTGGCTGCTGCTGATGAGACTGCCCAACCTCTTCTTCGAGAAGCCCGTCGTCCTCGTCGCATGGACGTTCGGTTCCACGGGCGTGATGGTCGCGGCCGCCTGGGTGCTGTACGTCCGGTTCGCCGGGACGTACGACCGGCAGCGCTTCGGTCTCTTCACCGATGACAGGGGCGTGCGCATCGCGCGAGCGCTCTACGGCCTGTCCCTGATCCCCTTCGGTCTCGCTCATTTCATGTATCTCGATGCGACCACCGTGCTGATTCCCGGTTGGCTGCCATGGCACGTGGCGTGGGCCTACTTCACCGGTGCTGCCTTCGTTGCGGCGGGGCTGGCCGTCACCGCCGGCGTCTCGGCACGCCTGGCCGCCGTGCTCGTGACACTGCAGATGTTCCTGTTCGGTCTGATCGTGTGGATACCACGCTTCGTGGCGGGAGCGCTCAGCGACTTTCAACGGGGTGAGTTCGTCGTGACCTGGGCGCTGACGGCGGGCGCCTGGGTGGTCGCGGAATCCTACCGCTCGCCTGAAGCTGGCGGTGCCCGTCCTCTGACGTAGGTTTGCGCTTGTGCAACGTACAGCGATGGGTCTGCTCGTTGGCGCCGTGGTAGCACTCACGGCCTGCGGCGGCGACAAGCCGCCGGCGCCGCAGGCAGCGCCCGTCGAGGAGACCGAGGCTCCACTTCCACCCTCCGTTCTCGAAACCCAGCTGCCGCCTTCGGTACGCGCGGCGGTGCTGAAGCCGTTTACCGGCGACCTCGACTCGCTTGTCAAGCGACGGGTCGTGCGGATCGGCGTGGCGTTCAATCGCACGTTCTATTACGTCGACAAGGGCGTGCCACGCGGCATCGCGTACGAGTACGGCCAGCTCATGGAGGCGCGGCTCAACAAACACTTCCACACGGGCAACAGCAACAAGATCCACGTCATCTTCCTGCCCGTGCCACGCGAAATGCTGTTGTCGGCGCTCATCGACGGCAAGGTGGACCTGGTCGCGGCGCAGGTCCCGGTGACGCCCGAGCTGCAGAAGCATGTCGCCTTCAGCGATCCTACCCGGATGAACGTCAAGCAGATCCTGGTCACCGGTCCTGGTACGCCCACGATCCGCTCCATCGAGGACCTGTCGGGCAAAGAAGTGTTCGCCCGCGAATTCGGCGGCTACTCCCAGAGCCTGCAGGCGCTCAACGAGCGATTCACAACCCAGGGGAGGCCACTGACCATCATCCGGGAGCCCCCGCCGAACCTGGAGGACGACGATCTGCTCGAGATGGTGAACGCCGGCTTGATCCCGGCCGTGGTGGTCGACGATTATCTCGCGGTCTTCTGGAAGAAGGTGTTTCGGAAGCTCGTCGTCCACGACAGCATCGTGTTGCACGCCGGCGGGACCCTCGCGATCGCAGTCCGCAAGGACAACCCCCAGCTGCTCGCGGCGCTGAACACGTTCATGGGGAAGTATGGGTTGGGCACGGCTTTTGGAGACCGGGTCAACCGGGATTATCTCGTCAACGCGACCTACGCGAAGAGCGCCACGTCTGTGCAGGGGCGCAACGCGTTCCTGGCGGTCGTGGCGCTGTTTCGGAAGTACAGCGCGCGGTACAACATGGATTTTCTGCTGATGGCCGCTCAAGGGTACCAGGAGTCGCGGCTCCATCAGCATGCCAGGAGCCCGGTGGGTGCCGTCGGCATCATGCAAATCATGCCGGAGACCGGCAAGCTGCTGAAGGTCGGCGACATCACGCAACTCGAACCGAACATCCATGGCGGCGTGAAGTTTATGAGCGACCTCCGCAACAGGAACTTTGCGAACGAGCCGATGGACGACCTGAACAAGGGGCTGTTCAGCTTCGCGGCCTACAACGCGGGACCGAACCGGGTACGCCAGTTGCGGCAGGAAGCCGAGCAGCGCGGATTAAACCCCAACGTCTGGTTCGGAAACGTGGAGCAGATCGCGTCCGAGCGCATTGGGCGAGAGACCGTGACCTACGTGGCCAACATTTTCAAGTACTACGTTGCATATCGGCTCGTGCTCGAGGAAACGGAGCGCCGGAACGCAGCCAAGGCGGCGGTGAAGGCGCAGTAGAACGAAGGTCCAATTCGGGGGTGAAGCGCCGGTATTACATCCCTATCATGCCGCGCGCATTGCTCGTAGTTCTCGCGTTGAGCTGGCCGACACTGCCGGCGGCCGCGCAACATGGCTCCAAGCCGCATTGGGAATACGAGGGCACGCTCGGTCCGGCACATTGGGGCGCGCTGGATCCGTCGTATCACTCCTGCGTGGCCGGCATGCACCAATCTCCCATCGATATCCGCGACGCCAAATCCGGCGATCTTCCCGCCATCAGTTTTTCCTATCACCCTTCGGCACTGAAGCTGATCGACAACGGGCACACCATTCAGGTCAATTACGCCGCGGGGAGCTTCATTACCGTCGCGGGGAAGCAGTACGAGCTGCAGCAGTTCCACTTCCATCATCCCGCCGAGGAGCAGGTATCGGGCACGTCGTATCCGATGGTCGCGCACCTCGTGCACAAGAGTGCCGATGGGAAGCTGGCGGTCGTGGCGGTGCTGCTGTCCGAGGGCGCGGCGAACGATTTCGTCGAGCGCCTGTGGAAATACCTGCCGGAGGAGCAGGGGAAGGAGATGGCCGTTCAGGGCGTGACGGTCGACGTCAGCATGCTGCTCCCGGCGACGCGAGGGTACTTCACCTACGACGGCTCGCTGACCACCCCACCATGCACAGAAGGGGTGACCTGGTTCGTACTAAAGACCCCGGTCCAGGTGTCCCAGAACGAGATTGCCGCGTTCGCCCGAAAGTATCCGCACAACGCGCGGCCCATCCAGCAGCTGCGTGGGCGCGTCATCCAAGCAACGAATTGAAGCGCCGCTGGGCGGCGGTAAAAGCGCAGCCATGAAGGCCCCCGTAAATCCGCGCGCAATGCGCCGTGCGTTCATCAACGGCTTGTTCACCGAATTACGGGTGGTATGGCCGGTCATCTCGGCACTGTTGTTAGCGATGGTGGTACTTGGCCTGGTGATCGGGCTGCTCGAAGGTTGGTCAGTATCCGAGTCGCTCTATTTTGCGTTTGTATCGGGATTGACGATCGGCTACGGTGACTTTGCTCCCCACAGATTCGCGACGCGCGCACTCGCGATCGTCATCGGTATCTGCGGGGTGCTGCTGGTCGCCCTGGTGGCAGCGGTCGCCGTCAAGGCTTTGCCCGCGGTGAGTGCGGAAGGGGATCGCAAGGATAACGATTAGGCTGGGTGTCAGCGCGTCCCCAGGCCCTTCACCGCATTCACAACAGCCTCTGGCTGCTCCTCATGGATATAGAGGCCGCTTCCCGGCACGCGCTCGATCGAGAGCGACGACAGCCCGGCGCGCAGCGCCTCCAGGTCGCCCGCCGGCACTCCTCCCTGGTGTGGTGCGGTACCGACGAGAAGGCGAACCGGACAACGGATCTCGCCGAGGCGCGGGACGAGAAGCTCGGGCTCTCGGGCCTTGGCCATTCGCAAGAAGGCCTTGAGCGTAGCGTCCAGGTCGGCGGCGGCGCCCGCCGTATACGCCGCGACGACCGAGTCCGTTACCCAGCTCGTGTCGCCCGATGCCGCCACCAGACCGCTCCGGATCTTGCTGCGAACGCGCCCAATCCCGCCAAACCACTTGATCCAGGGGGCGAAGCGCATGGCGCGCCGAAAGCTCGGCGTCGCGGCAGCCTCCGCGGGGCCGCCCTCCAGCGAGACGATACCGCCGACGAGATCCGGCCGCCGATAGGCCAGGCGATATGCCATCGAGGCACCGACGGCATGGGCCACGACGACGGCGTCGTGCACGCCGAGCGTATCGAGCACCGCGGCGATGCGGTCCGCCTGCGCGGTGAGCGAGTAGTCGCTGTCCTCCGGTCGCGCCGACGACCCGATACCGAGCGGCTCGATCACGATCACCCGATAACCCGCCTCCGTGAGGCGGGGGACGACGTTCCGAAATCCGAAGCTCGAGCCGAAGAGGCCGGGGATCAGGACGACAGGCGGGCCGTCTCCGGTTACACCGACCTGCAATGATTCAGCTCGAGCGACCGGGACGCGAAGCGCAACTGTCGAGTCACCGAGGCAAAGGATAAGGGCGAGGCACCACACGGTTGTTCTCCTTCCACACGACGACCGCAATGCCGAGGCCGATGGCGCAGACCGCGAACATGACGAGGGTTTGCGTGGACAGCGGGATCACGAGCCCGAGCGCTGCGAAGAACCAAAGTCGCGGTGCCCGTCCCAGCGCCGTCGCGAGCAGGTACCTACCCATGGGATAGCGCGAGAGGGGCGCGAGAAACGAGACGATCCAGTACGGGATGGGACTCCAGGCGCAAAGCCAAACTGCGAAGAACGGGCTGCGCTCGAACAGCGCGAGCGTCCGTTGCACCAGGCGTGAGTTCTTGGCCTTCTCGAGGCGCGGATGTTCGATCGCCGCACCGAAGACGTAGTAGTTGACGTAATCCATGTACAGCACGCCGATGATCGCGACCAACGTCACCAGCAGCGGTGGGTAGGCTCGGCCCGCCACCATCAACATCGGTTCGAATGTCGCGGGCAGAACAACGTTGAGCGGGCTGCTCACGAACAGGGTCAGGCAGAAGAACCCGACCAGACCGGCGATCCAGGGCCAGCGATAGCTGGGATAGAGAGACAGCAGCGCCACCAGACCGGTTGCCCGTAACACCGCGTCCCACTCGGCGGTGCCGCGGCGTTTTTCAAAGAATGCGCGAAGGGAGTTCATCGGGTCGCTCCGGCTGGGGTACCAAGGCGGGAAAACGGAACACCATCGAGACCGTCGGGAACCGGGACGCCCAATGCTTCGAGCATCGTGGGCATGAGGTCGACAGACCGCACCGGTGTCTCGGGAAGGGACAAGCTCGAGGCGATGGGGACCAGCATGTGCTCGGCGATCAGACTGCCGTGCCCCGACCGATGCGCGGGCCACTCCCACGGTCCGCGGAAATCCGTACCCCGCTCGGCCGCCAGGACGACATCGCCGCTCCGCGGCGACGACATCAGTTGAAGGAGCTGGCGCGGTGCATCAGGAAACTCGGTACACAGTGATCGCGCGAGCAACTCGCGGTCGTCGAGCATCACCTGGCCACCGAGACCCAGCGGGTCGCCGAGCAGCGGCCGGTAGGTCACCTGCCCGGCGTCTTCCGTGAGGCGTGCGCGGAGGTGCCCGCGCGCCACCACCACGCCTTCGCGCCCATCGCGATACGCGGCCAGCGCTACGCCGGGAAAGGGGATGACTCGCTCGACGAGATCGGCTTGGGCGGCCCCGTCGAGAAGGTAGACATGGGCCGCGCCGTTTCCAGACGCCATGACGGCGGCGCGGGCGTTGCGGCGCCACAGGTGCATCGGATGGCGGATCGTCGGAACGCCCATCGCCTCGAGCTCGACCGCGACGTCGCGGTGCTCCTGCACCGCGCTCGCCCCATGATCGGCCACCACGAACAGGGCTGGCGGCTCACCGCCAGCGACGGCACGCCGCATGAAATCCCCCAGGGCGCGATCGATCTCGCGGCAGCTATCGAGGACTTTCGGATGCGTGGGGTCGAGCAAGTGCGTCAGGCCGTCCGGCCCGGGAAACACCACGAACAGGAATCGCCAGGGACACCGCGCCACGGCGATCCATGTGTTCGCGACCGCGCGGTCAAGCGCGAGGTGGCTGCCGAAGAAATGGGCGGCGATGCCCAGGACTGCACGGCGCACCGGCATCAGATGCGCGCCGCGTGCCAGCCCGCGCGTGATCGGCGAGCAGATCGCCAGGCTCTCCGGGACGAGATCAAAGATCGACGGACCGGCTGCGATGTCGCTGTTGATCAAGCCCGCCTGAGGCCCGCAGTAGCTGCGCGCCGCGCGCCACCGATCGATCGGACCGCTGGCGATCCCCGCTCGATCGAACCAGCGGATGCCGGGCACGTTCGCCGGACCGGGGTAGCGGCCAAAGAGAAATGGGATGTAGGCGACACAGGTGGTGGAGGGAAACACGGTGGTTCCGCTCGTCATGCCGCCGGGCTCGATCACCCAGCGAGACAGATTGGGGAGGTCACCCCGGTCCAGCAGCTCCTGCAAGACGTCGGGCCGCACACCGTCCAGGAGGAGGCAGACGACGCGGCCGGCACTGAGAGAGCCCATACGAACCTCGCGAAAGTGGTGTCACCGAGTCCAGCGTTCGGGACGGAGGTTCGCTCGGCCCTCTCAAGCCGATTTCAAGCTCTCGTTAGGCATTTTCCTTTCCACGTTCGCGGTACCGCCGTACCTGTCCTGGAGTCACCATCTCCTGCAGCAGGATCGCCCGCTCGATCGGCGCCGCGAAGGTGTATCCGCGCGCGTCGACCGTGAGCCACCGGTCCCATTCCAGGCGATCGAGCGCGCGCTCCACCTCGCCACCTGTATGGCCCGTCGCACGCTCGAGGTCGTCACTGGTGAACCGCTCGCCGAGTGCCGCCGCCGCCGCAAGGATGGTCTGCGCCGGTTCCGCGACCTGCCGGACCCTGAGACACACCGCACCGACCACCGCGGGCGGCAGATCGCCGGGGAGCGTGTCGACAAGAGTCTGCTGCGCGCCCGGCCATGCAGGAGCGTCGGGAGATATGCGGTATCCGAGCGCCACCGCTTCGAGCATCGCGGTGGCGAGGAGGGCCACGCCGGCGCTGTCCCGTTCCACACGCCGCACAATCCGCTCGATCTCGTCCGCGGCGTAGCGTGGCAGCCACCAACGCGCCACCGCCCCGATTGCCGCGCGGTCGAGCCGCCCGACGCGGATCACGTCACCGGCGATCCCTCTCCCGATCTGTGCGCGCAATCCGTCGAGCCACGCCAGCCGTTGTTCCCCCCCTCCCATGCCCACGCCGACGACGATCAGCACACGACGTCCGGCGCTACTGCGCGCCAGCTGGGGAAGCGCACCGGCTGTTTCGGCGTCGAGACACTCCGCGTCGTCGAGCGCGAGTAGGACTGGTTGTTCGTCGGACACTGACCTCAACGCGGCAGAGAACGCCTGTTGGGGATCCATGCCAGTCGTGCTGTCGGGCGACTTGTACTGCACCTCGAGCGCCGGGCATAGTGTGCTCAGAGCTTGGAGTGCCGCGCCAGAAACGCCCGCGATGCCAGGAGCCGTGCCCAGGCCGCCGCTCAGGAGTCCACCCAGGCCGGCCCAGGCCACGCGCGCGTCGGAGGGAACCGCGCGGCACGTTGCAACCGCCGCATCCTCGAGTCGGGCCCGGTCCAGCAGCTCGTCGAGCAGCCGTGTCTTTCCCTCACCTGGCTCGCCCTCGATCAGTACGATCCCGGCCAGGCCGCCTCGCGCGCGCTCCCACGCCGCCGTGAGACGCGCTACCTCGGCGCTCCGGCCGATCAGTGGCGCGCGCGGTCGCGCCCCACTTGGCGTCGCAAGGACCCGCTGGCCAACCCGAGCCTCCCGAACGCGCTCGACAAGACGGCGCGTTTCGGGAGCCGGCTCGGTACTCAGCTGTTCCCGCAATGCGCTCGTGAGTCGGTCAGCGATGGCCAGCGCTCCGGCGCGATCGCCGGCGAGCGCAAGCGCACGGATCGCCGCTCGAGCCGCCGGCTCGGCGGTGGGCTCCAGCTCGAGCGCCTTGAGCGCCGATCCCCTGGCCCCCGCGGTCTCTGCCGCGGCGAGCTGTGCCTCCGCCCAATTCGTGAGCGCCTCGACCGAGCGCGCGCGCCACAGCAGCCGCTCGCCCGCCATCCAGGTCTCGAACTCGTTGGCATCCGGAACGGAGAGGCCTTCCAGGAATTCGCCGCTCACCAGGCGCGCTGCGGCAGCCCAATCGCTGGCCGCCGCACGGTCCGCGAGCTCATCACAGTCGAGCGACGCGGCGCCGTCCGCCAGCGACACCTGATCCACGTCGGCGTGTATCCGTTCGTCACCCAGGACCCGGCGAAATACCCGCAACGCCTCGCTCAAGGAGTGGCGCGCCGATTTCTCGTCGCGCTCGCTCCACAGCAACCCGATCAGGTGCTCGCGCGTGCGCGCCCGGCGCGGACTGCGCGCCAGGTACACCAGCAGCGCGAGGTGCTTGCGCCAGAGCAGCTCGGCGGGCGCGGCGGACCCGTCGATTGTAATCCGTGCGGGACCGAGAACGTGAAGGGAGACGGCGGCGGACATACGGCGATAGTAATAGATTGACCGCGCGATGGTGACGCCAGATATCAATGACGTGCAGGGCGCTGTCGGCGCGCGCTACGAAGTGCTGGACGTGATCGGAACCGGCGGCATGGGTGCGGTCTTCCGCGCGCGGCACCGCGAGCTCGGCCACCTGGTCGCGATCAAGGTACTGCCACCCGAGATCGCAGCGAGCAAGGTGCGCGAAATGCGGTTCCGGCGTGAAGCGCAGCTCGCCGCGCATCTCTCCCATCCCAACGTCGTCCCCGTCTACGAGTTCGAGACCCGCGAGGGGATCACCTATCTCGTCATGCCATTCGTGCAGGGGCACACGCTCCAGGCGATGCTGGTCGGGCGAAAACGGCTGCCGCTGGCTGACCTGCTGCGGATCCTGAAGGATGTGGGAGCCGCGCTCGATTTCATTCACCCGCGCGGCATCGTACATCGCGACGTCAAGCCGCCAAACATCCTCATCGAGGACGAGACCGACCGCGCGTTGCTGGCTGATTTCGGGGTGGCACTCGCGGCCTCGGGAGCCAGCTCCCTCACCGGCGTCGGAGGGTATGTTGGGACCCCCGCCTACAGTGCACCCGAGCAGTTGGCGAGCACGGAACGGGTGGACGGACGCGCCGACCTCTTCGCTCTCGCCCTGGTTGCCTTCGAGGCGCTGGCGGGGGAGTTGCCAGCCGCGGGCCTCGACCGCGCGGCAATTGCTGCCGCGTTGCACCAACGTCGCCGCGACGTGCCCGTCGCTCTGGCGAGAGCGCTCGTCGCCCCGCTCGCCGAGCGGCCCGACCAGCGACCTGCGACCGCTGCCGCCTGGCTTGCGAACGTCGGAGCCTCGGTTCGGGGACGCTGGCGGCGTCCGGTCTGGAGTGCAGCCGTCGTCGTGCTGTCAGTGGCGATCTGGATCGGCGTACGGGGTTTCCAGAAGCAGCGGGCTGGTGAGAACAGCCTCGCCATGATGCCGTTCACGCTATTGGGAACGAGCGCTCAGCTGCCGCCGGCGCAGCTTCCCCCTTTTTTTCTGCAGCGACTCGGATCGGTGCCCCGCCTGCGCATCATCTCCGAAAGCCGGGTGCATTTGTTAACTGGCACTCAGCCGCCGGTCATCAGTGAGGCCGACTCCCTGGCGACGCAGCTCGGTGCCACCTATTTCGTGCAGCCGAGTCTCGAGCTGCAGGACCAGCGGGCGCGGCTCAGTGCGCAATTGTACGCCACGAGGGGCGCCAAGCTGCTGGCGACCGGGCACCAGGAGGGGTCCCTCGATTCTCTCTCCCAGCTGATGGACGCCGTTTGGGCGCAGGTCCTTCCGGCCATCGTGCGTCACAACTTCGCCCCGGTCTCGAACGTGACCCTGCCGCGGGGTCTTGCGGCAATACTGTCGTATGCGCGCGGCGAGGACGCGTTTCGTCATGGCGACTACGCGAGCGCGCTCGATGACTACAACGACGTGATCGCCGCCGACTCCACGTTCGCCCTCGCATACTTCCGGCGGGCGCTCGTCATTGCACAGGTGGATTTCCGCGAGGAGAGCATGCGGGGAGCGATCGCGGGCGCCCAGCGCCACCAGTCCGGCCTAACCCCCGCGGACAGCCTCCTGCTCGAGGGGTACGGCCTGCTGCTCGATCGCGGTGACGGACGGCGCGCTTTACAGAGGTTCCAGGCAGCCGCCGACTTGGCGCCGGACGAGCCACAGACGTGGCTCGTGCTGGGAGAGTTTTACTTCCACTACGGGGCCTTATTCGATCAGCAGATCGGCGGTGCCGAGGACGCGTTCACTCACGTACGAGACCTGACGCCCGGCGGCTCGGCAACGGCGATTGCGCACCTGATTTCGCTCGCACATATGCGAGGCGACAAGCACGCCACCGCGGAGCTGATCGCTGAGTACGAGGCGTTCAACACACAATCGGTCGTCGCGGAAGCGGTCGGCATTGCCGACACACTCCTGCTCAGGGGACTCCCGGCGCGCGCGGCCCTGCTCAAGAGGCTCGACAGCCACAGCTTCACAGCGCTCGAATACCTGGCGTTCCAGGCACAGGAGGTCGGCACCGTGGAGGAGCGGACGGGACCGGGCCGACGGATCCTGCGCGCGCTCGAGCGGCGCGCCACCACGGACTCGCAGCAGGTGCTCGCGCTGCGCCTCGGGGTCGCCGCCGATCTCGGCGAAGGGTGGACGGACAGCGCGCGCGCCCGTCTCGCCCGCATTCACACGCCCGCAACGGAGCACGAGCGGGATATGTGGCTCGTGCTGCTCGCCGCGGTGGGCCTGGACTCGCTCGCCGGGTGGCGCGACGCCGCCGATCGTGTGGGCCGCACCCCAGGGAACGGGGGAGAAATCGGGCACTGGATGCTGGCGCGGCTGGGTCGCGACCGCGCCGGTCACATGGCGGCCCTCGAGCGGCTCGCGGCCGACAGCTCACCGCTGCCGCTGTCATTGAAGCTCGATCTCGAGGCGCGACGGGCGCTTGCCGGCGGCGACACCGTTCGCGCGCTGCAGCTCTGGGAACAGGCGACAGAGCGCTACGCCGTGCTGCGCGTACCGTTCGGTCTTGTGGCGTCGCTGTGGTGGTTGCGGCTCGACATGGGGCACGTGGCGCGAGTGTATGGCGACACTGCGCTCGCGACACGCGCATGCGACAGTTTTACTTCGCTCATCGGGTATGTTGACCTGGTGGTCCGGCCCCAGTGGAAGGCACGCTGTGCCCCCTCAGGCTCTTGAAAACTGCTTGAACTAGCCCGCCCAGGATGCGCGAAGCGTACGAAATGGCTCGGGCGGGCGCTCGTCCTACGGCGTGACCACCACCGCCAGTCGCGCGTTCTGGAGCGCGTACTTCAACTGGCCAGCAAACCCCTTCCCGTTTGGACGACGATCGAGCGTAGCCTTGATCCAGGTCAAGCCATACCCCAACTCGACCCCGGCGTGTGGAGACAAGAAGTAGCGTCCGGCTGCACCGGCCTCGTACACGGTGGCGGCCGTGCGGTCGACCTTGACGTACAGTCCGCGCGCATCGGTCTCGATGTACCACCGCTGCGCGACCTCCCAGCGACCAAAGAACCCGAGCGACGCTGTCGGGCCCGTCGTCCCCCTCGCGACGGAAAACGGGACGATCGCGGTATCCGGGCCGCCGGTCGTAGCGCCCGCGATTGCGTCGACGTCGAGATTGACAAGCAGCGCGCCGAGGCCAACCGCCAAGCCGAGCTGGCTTCGCTCCGCCGCGTGCAACGCGTACCGATACGTCAGGAATAACTGGTCAGACTTGAGCGCCGAGTTGACCCGCAGCCCCTTCGCGAAGGTCGTATCGCCGAACGCGATCGTGTCAGCCAATGCCCGCGAACCGCTGCTCCGTGCGAAGAGATAGCCGAGCTCCAACTCGTGGCGCCGCCCCGCCCCCGGACGCCATCGCACCGCCAGCCGCGGCTCCCAGCTGTGGTTCGCTGCGCCGACGTCCTCCGGCGTAAACTCGGTTCCCGGTGTCCCGTCACTGCGGTCGAGCCGCACCGTGGATCCGAGCCACACTTGCGTCCCCGACACGGAGAACTGGTATCGGTCATATAGATGGCTGGTCGCCCCCGGCGGCGCCGGGGAAGGGGCCTGCGCCTGGAGCTGCGCCGCCACGACTAAGCATGATGCCACGCACACCTTCGGGCCGATGTACACGCGCACCTCGCGATCCTGAGTGTGATGAGTGATGCAAGCTGCCGCCTGGGGCGGCCGCTGACAAGAAGACTCCCTCTGACGGCGCCCGTCACCGGTGGTAGAATTGCGCTTATGATCGCGTCCAGGCGCCGCCGGGGGTTGATCCAGGAGGCGCTGCAGCTCTGGCTCCATCCACGCTGATGGTGTCCGCCGTACGACTCGAACACATGTCCAGCGTGCCGCTCGCGGTCATCCGACGCATCGCGAGACAGGCCGAGCTGTCGCGCGTAGTCCCCGAGTGCTGCGGCCTGGTCTGGAACGCGGTGCGTGCCCAGGGAGCACCGGCGGGCCGGAATGTCGCGGTCTACTGGGACGGGCGTATTCGGCTGGAGGTTGGTGTCGAACTGCTGGGATCGCTTGTCGAGCAGGGCGACGTCGTGCGCTCAGCCACGCCCGGTGGGCTCGTGGCGTTCGTAACGCATTTTGGTCCATATGGCGCCCTGGGCGCGGCGCACAATGCGATTCGGGAGTGGTGTCAAGCCAACCACCACGATCTCGCCGGGCCGAATTGGGAGATTTACGGCCATTGGCAGGCCGACTGGATAAACGATCCGTCGCAGATTCGTACCGATGTGTTCTATCAGATTCGCTCGCCGGCTGCCTGACGTTGCAGTTCCTTCGATCGCTGCGCGGAGGTAGCATTAAGCTCGATGGACTCCGCGCGGTTCGCGAAACTCTTCGATCATTCGATCGTCCGCCCCGATGCCACACGCGCTGAGGTGGAGCAGTTCGCCGCTACTGCCGCAAGACTCGGAACCGCGACGCTGACCGTTCAACCCCACTACGTCCCACTGGCCGTTGCAGAGTTGCGAGGATCGGGAGTGCTCGTGGGAACGGTGGTCGGATTCCCGCATGGGAACGAGACGCCGTCGATGAAGGTACATCAGGCGACTGAGGTCCTCGAGCTTGGCGCAGAAGAGATCGATATGGTCATGAACATCCCGGCCCTGAAAAACGGCGAACAGGATCTCTTCATGCGCGACGTCGCGGGCGTAGTAGGAGTGGCCGGGGGAAAGACGGTGAAGGTCATTACCGAGAACTGCTACTTGACCGACGAGGAGAAGCGGCGCGCCTGTGACTGGATTGCGCGCGCCGGCGCTCACTTCGTCAAGACGTCGACGGCGTACGCGACGGGGGGTGCGACGCTGGACGACGTGCATCTGATGTACGAAGCGGTGCGGGGCAGGTGCCAGGTCAAGGTCGCAGGAGGCGTTCGGCAGATCGAAGAGGTGCTGCAATACCTGCAAGCCGGCGCGCGGCGGTTCGGCTCGACCCGCACCGACCAGTTCGTCGCAGCCTTCAAGAACCTGCCCGCAGACGCAAGGGCGGGCTTCGGAGAGGAGACCCTATGGCGCACGTCAACTACCTAGCCGTTCTCGCAGCAGCTGTCGCTGTCTTCGTGTTGGGCTGGCTCTGGTACAGTCCTCTCTTGTTCTACAAACCGTGGATGCGGCTCCGCGGCTTGGACCCCGTCGCGGCGATGGCCGGCGCGAAAATGCCAGCCGGCCGGCTCGTCATCGAGTTCGCGCGGTGCCTCGTCCTCGCGTACGTGATCGCAATCTTGGTGACGGAGCTCCACCTCGTCAGGCTGATCGGCGCGGTACACTTCGGTGTGTTCGTGTGGATCGGCTTCCCCGTCCTCATTCTCACGGGATCGGTGCTGTGGGAGAACACGCCGTGGAAGGTGGCTGCGATCCATGCGGGGGACTGGCTCGTGAAGCTGCTGACGATCTCGATCATCGTCTTCCTGTGGCGCTAGGCGCACGCATTCCCGCGAGCAGGACAGAGGAGGTCTCACCCAATGGCACGCTTGCTTAAAACGAAGCCGCGGCTGACATCCTTGGCCCCCCAGTTCCTGGTCGACGACTTGGCGCGCTCGATGACCTATTACAAAAAGCTCGGCTTTAGTTTCGGCGAGCCGTGGGACGGGTTCTACGCGATTGGTGAGCTGGACGGGTTGGAGCTTCATCTGAAGGAGCCGCCAAAGAACGCCCCCCCCGCCGACCGACAGTTCCGGCGCGAGCACGAGCATCTCGATGCCGCGGCGGGTGTGGACGGCATCGAGGCGTTCTACGAGCAATGCGTCGCCAATGGCGTAACGATTCTCCGGCCGCTTTCGGCGACGGCTTGGGGAACGAAGGATTTCTACGTCGAGGACCCCGATGGCAACATCATCTCGTTCGGCGGACGGTAGTGCGTGGACCCCGGTCTTCGTCGCCGTCGCCGTGGCCTGGCTGGGGTTGTTCGTTCACAATGCCGTAGAGTTCCCACACATGCCGCTGTCTCGTCCCGAGTACAGTGCACCGACCGCGCTCTGGCTCGTGCTGACCGTGATCTGGTGGGGGCTGCGACGCCACGAGTGGCCCGCGAAAGTCCTCTTCGCCTGGGGCGCGATCAGCCTCGCCGGCGCGATCACGACGGTACTGCCGCTGCCCTTCCTCCCCTTCCGGCCGGAGCAGTCGCTGCGCCACTATGGAGTCCATCTCATCTACGCCCTGACGCAACTCCCGATTCTTTGGATCCTGTGGCCGCGCCGGCAGTCACGAGCGGCGGAGGACTATTAGGCGAATGAAAGCGGAGCTCCCCGGTCCCGTGCCCGAGATTCCGGTGAGGGATGTCGCGGCCGCGGCAGCGTATTACAAAAACAATCTCGGTTTTACGGTGGATTGGGATGAGAGGGAGCTCGGGCTGACAGGCATCTCGAAAGACAACTGCCGGCTGTTTCTGGCCAACCAGCAGTTTCGGAGCCAGAATGGCAACGCCCCACCAATCTTGATCTGGCTGAATCTGGGCAGCAAAGAGGAAGTGGATGAGCTGTATCGCGCGTGGAGCGCCAGCAACGCGAAATTGATGTCCCCACCGGAGTCGAAGTCCTGGGGCTTGCACGAGTTCACGGCAGCAGATCTGGACGGGAATCTGTTCCGTGTCTTCTATGACTTCGCCACACCTGCGCGCGCCAAGGACGTCTAGGCGGCTCGGCAAACGCTTGCACCGGAAGATCATCGTCCACATCGGTACCAGCGCGGACGGTTACATCGCCCGTCCTGACGGTGACCTCGAATGGCTGACGTCCCGTCCGGCTCCCGCAGGCTTCTATGGCATGAATGCCTTCATGAAGTCGATCGACACGAAGCTGCTGGGCCGAAAGACCTACGAGATGAGTCTGCGTCTGGGAGCAAAGTTCGATGGGAAGGATCGGACTATCGTCTTCTCCCGGCATCCACCCCCAGCCGGCGCTCCGCGAGGCGTAGAATTCGTGAACGGAGCCATCGGCTCATTCGTAGGGCGGCTGCGCGAGCAGCCCGGCAAGGACATCTGGTTGATGGGCGGCGGCGACCTCATCGCATCCTTTCTGGACGAACGCGCGATCGACGAGTTCGTCGTCAGTGTGGTCCCTGTGTTCATTGGAGAGGGCATTCCCCTGATCGCGCGACGTCACCGGCACCAGCCGTTGGCATTGGAGGCCGTGGAACGCTTCGCTGATGGTGTCGTGCAGCTGCGTTACCGCGTTCAGAATCATTCTTGACGGCGCCGCTTAGAAGGAGATCCGCACTCCCAGCGCCAGCCCGCCATCCGGCGTCGGGCCTACGTCCACGCGTTTTAACGGCACCGTTACCCACGTGGCGGTCTTCGTCATGGATCCGACGATCATTCCAGCTAGGGCACCCGCGGCGCCCAAAACGGCAATGCGTGTGTCCATATGCGGAGACACCTGGTAGGCGATGCACTCGACCGTGGTGCAGTTTCCATCCTCGTCGAGCACATCGGGAGACGCGATCACGGCGACGATCGTACCGGCGAGCACGCCTAATCCAAGGCCTTCGAGGGTCAGCGTACGCTGACGAATTATCTCCAGGCGGGTGACCGAGTCGGTCGGCACGAGGAGCGCGAGTCCTGGAGCATATCCGTCCACACTCACGCGTAGCGTGTCCGCCTCCCATTCCATCAAGGTGCCGGTCAGCCGACCACCCAGGCTCGGCGCGTCGAAGCGGATGCGTGTGCCTGGTGACGGTCGGGATTGGGTGCATTCAGCGGAGCGGGTGACGGCCAGGAGAGCGGTGCAGACCAGCGCGACGGAGCGCATGATGCCGGCGCGTTCCGCACGACTCGTGCCGCGTCAGACCATCGGGCCCCACGCCAGTGCCTGTCTCGTGGAAGGGACAGGCGTGGTTCGCTGACTCGCGGGCCGTCCGCAATCGCACGTGCTAGAATGTCCGAATGATGAGATTGCTTATTGTGGCGTTATGTGCGCCGATCGCCGTCATTTCGCAGTGAGCCTCGGCATGGACGAGCCGATCTCGCGGCGCGACTTCCTGAACGGCACGCTCCTCGCGAGCGCCGGCCTGCTGATCGGGGGGGGGCGACAGGGGCAGGCGCCGGCCACGATTTCCCCGGCCGATGCCTGGGACGGCTACGGCGGCGTCGGCGACTATGCCCGCGCCCACGGCAACATGTACGACCTGATGACGACGGCGCATCGCATGCGCGACGGAGAATTTGAGCGCGCCGTCGCAAGCGCGACCGACACCGGCGAGATGTACGATCTGGTCGCGGTCGGCGGTGGGATCAGCGGTCTTGCCGCGGCGGTCTTCTTCCAGAAGAAGGGCGGCGGTCGCTGCCTCGTCATCGACAACCACGCGATCTTCGGCGGCGAGGCCAAGCGCAACGAGTTCACCGTCGACGGCCACTCCCTTGTCGCGCACCAGGGCTCGGCCATCTTCCTCGTCCCGCAGAAGGGTGGCTACACCGACGCCTTCTACAATCTGATCGGGATGGACCGATCGTCGTTCGAGTATCAGAAGTGCACCGCCATGCCGCTCGCGCACAGTCCATACGACGAACCGCAGAACTACGGCTTCTACTTCGGCGCCCAATTTGGGCAGCGTCCCGGCGTCTGGGTGATCGATCCATGGGGACGCAATCTGGAAGGTGCACCGCTGTCCGACTCCGTGAAGGCCGACTTGCTGCGATCGCGCACCGTCGCCAATCCCGGACCGCGGCCGAAGGCCGAAGGCGACGACACTTCCCGACAGCTCGACCGGATCACGCTGGAAGAGCATCTCATGGCGCGGCACCAGATCAGCCGCGAGACGGTGCGGACTTTCCTCTCACCCGTCGAGGGCGGCGGCTACGGCCTGGGCCCGGACGTGTTGTCGGCCTACTGCAACTACGCGATCGAAACGCAGTTCCCCGGCGACGGCGACTCCCAACTCGGCGATCAGATGTTCCCCGACGGCAACAGCGGCTTTGCTCGCCTGATGGTGAAGGCGCTGATCCCCGACGCCTTCTCCGGCCCGCGCACCGTGGACGCCGTGTGGCAGAATCGTGTCCACTTCGGTGCGCTCGATCGCGCCGGACAGCGCACGCGCATTCGCCTGAACGCGACGGTGGTCCGTGTGGTGCATTCGGGCGCTCCGGCCCAGGCGCCGCATGTGGTGATCACATACGTCAAGGGAAACCGGCTCTTCAGCGTGAAGGCACGCGCCGTCGTCATGGCGGGCGGGAGCTGGACGGCGAAGCACATCGCCGCCGACCTGCCCGATAGCCATCGCGCGGCATACGCGGAGTTCTACCGCTCGCCGTGCCTGATGGCCAACATCGCGGTGCGCCATTGGCGATTCCTGTACAAGATGGGGATGTCCGGGTGCCGCTGGTTCGAGGGCCTCGGCAACTATCTCTCGGTGCGCAAGCTGGCGACGGTCGGCGGCATCAGTCCCACGCTCAGTCCGGATTCGCCGACGGTCCTCACCATCAAAGTCCTGTTCGCGCAGCCGGGCCTGTCCATCGGCGAGCAGGGCAGCCGGGGTCGAGCGCAGCTGCTCGGCACGTCGTTCGCGCAGTACGAGCGCGCGTTTCGCGAGCAGCTCGGCGACATGTTCGCGCCAGGCGGCTTCGACCCGCGGCGCGACATCGCCGGAATAATCTTGAACCGCTGGGGCCATGCGTACGTGAA
>WNGI01001497.1_pt1 | contig 19542 bp, 20 predicted proteins | sample 5400621 | NCBI WGS metagenome assembly WNGI01 (sample SAMN13153374, study PRJNA577476) | soil metagenome | isolation source: 20 cm soil or saprolite under Garry oak tree replicate 1 | place: USA:California | collected 2016-06-15
CGGCAAGTACGCGCTCGCGCGCGAGAAGGCTAGTCTCGACGCCGCCGCCCTGACCGAGCGCTACGCCGCCTGGCGCGCGAAGTATCCACTCGTGTCGATCGAGGACGGCCTGGCGGAGGACGACTGGGCCGGCTGGAAGCACCTCACGACGACGCTCGGCGACAAGCTGCAGCTCGTCGGCGACGATCTCTTCGTCACGAATATCGAGCGGATCCGGCGTGGCGTCACCGAGGGTGTGGCCAATGCGGTGCTGATCAAGCTGAACCAGATCGGCACGCTCTCGGAGACGATCGACGCGGTCGAGCTCGCCCACCGCTCGGGTTATGCGACCGTGATCTCGCACCGATCCGGCGAGACCGAGGACACCACGATCGCCGACCTCGCCGTCGCGCTCAACAGCGGTCAGATCAAGACCGGCTCGCTCTCACGCAGCGAGCGCAACGCGAAGTACAACCGCTTGATGGAGATCGAGAACGAGCTGCAGGACGCGGCGCGCTATCCGGGCCGCGACGCGTTCCCGCGCTGGGGTCGCTAGGTCTCATCGCGCGCGACATTGCTTGTCTTGACAAGTATTCTCGCCACGCCGTAGCCTCGCGCCGTGGCGGTGCAGCGCAGGATGGTGAGCGAGCCGATACGTCTTGTCGAACCGCGGCAACGGGTCGGTCGCCTTCTGATGGGCGTGGCGCGTGAGCTACGCACGGTCGTCGATCGGCAGGTCCAGCCGCTCGGGCTCACGATGCAGCAAGCGGAGCTCCTCGTCTGGACCCACCGGCAGCGTGGGGCCACCCCGACGCAGCTCACCGCGCTCCTGCTCACCGACGACGCGGGCGTTTCGCGCCTCGTCGATCGCCTCGAGGCGAAGGGACTCATCACGCGGACGGTCGCTGGGCGGGATCGCCGATCGCGCGAGCTTCGGGTTACGCCCTCGGGTCGCGCGCTTGTGACTCGGCTCATGCGGTTTGCCGCGCGCGGCAACGAGAAGCTTCTTGTCGGCCTTTCAGCCCGGGAGACAGCCGAGCTGCGGCGGTTGCTCCAGCGCGTCTCCGAAAACCTGCACAAGATGCCGCTCGACACACCGTGAGCGTGCGCGTCGTGGCTTCGCTGTCCGCGCTCGGTGCGCGCGACATCTCCGTCGCCGGTGGCAAAGGCGCGAACCTCGGCGAGCTCATCCGCGCTGGCTTCCCCGTGCCGGACGGCTTCGTGATCACGACCGACGCCTACGACGTGGCGGCGCGCGCCGCCGCTGTCGATCCGCGCGATCCAAGCGACGCGCGAGCACGCCTGACCTCGAAACCGGTGCCGCCGGAGATCGCGAGCGCGATACGCGACGCGTATCGCGCGCTTGGCGGGCCCGTCGCGGTGCGCTCGTCTGCGACGGCGGAGGATCTGCCCGAGGCGAGCTTCGCGGGTCAGCAGGACACGATCCTCGACGTCGAAGGCGAGGACGCGCTCCTCGACGCGGTCCGCCGCTGCTGGGCCTCGCTCTGGAACGAGCGCGCGGTCGCGTACCGCGCGACGCACGAGGTCGACGAACAGGCGCTCCGCCTGGCGGTCGTGGTCCAGCGCATGGTCCCGGCGACGATCGCGGGCGTCCTCTTCACGGCGGACCCGATCACCGGGCGGCGCCGACGTGCGGCGATCGACGCGGTGCGCGGTCTCGGGGAGCAGCTCGTCTCCGGCGCAGTGAACCCGGACCACTACCTCGTCGACGCGAGCACCGGCGCGGTTCTGGAGCGTCGCGGCGAGATCCTCGACGACGTGCGGCTGCGCGAGCTCGCGGCCATCGGCGCCCGGATCGAAGCGCATTTCGGCGGAAGGCCTCAGGACGTCGAATGGGCGATCGACGCGGAGAAGCTCTGGATCGTCCAATCGCGGGATATCACCACGCTCTATCCGGTCCCGGCCAGCGCGCCCGATCCGAATCGCGATCTGCGCGTCTACTTCTCCGTCAACGTCGCGCAGGGCGTTCTGCAGCCGTTCACGCCCATGGGCTCGCAGACCTTCCGGCTCTTGAGCTCGGCGCTCGCCTCCGCGATCGGGCGGCATGTCGGGGATCCCACCGCTGGCGTGCCGGTCATAGTGGAGTCCGGCATGCGCCTCTGGGGCGATCTCACCGGTCTCGTACGAAACTCCGCGGCGCGCGAGATCCCGGTCCGCATCATGTCGGTCATGGAGGCGCGGAGCTCGGGGATCTTTGCGCGGCTGCTGGAAGACCCGCGCCTCGCTCCGCGCGGCGGATCGCGACTGCGATCGCTCCTGTCGGGTCTGCGTGCCGTGGCGCACACCGGGGCGCCGCCGGTGCTGGTGCGCGCGCTGCTGCGGCCCGACGCGACGCGCGAACGCCTGCTGCGTGACGTGGACGAGACCGTGCGTCTCGACGCCGGCCCGCTCAACACGCCGGAGGAGCGGCTTGATGCGTTCGAGCGCCTGTTCCGGACGTGGCCGCCGCGGATGTTCCCCAAGCTCGTAGCGCTGGTCGGCGCCGGTTTCCTCTCCTACAACTTCGCCGGGCGGCTGCTCCGCGGCGTTGCGAGCGACGACGAGCTCCGGACGCTGCTGCGCGGTCTGCCGTTCAACCCGACGACGCAGATGGATCTCGATCTCTGGGCCCTCGCGGCGCGTACCCGCGAAGACCCGCCGTCGCGGTCGGCGCTCGCCGACCGCGAGCCCGCCGACCTCAGCGCGGCCTTCCGCCGCGGCGACCTGCCGTCCCTCCTGCAGCGCGAGCTCGAGACGTTCCTGGAGCGCTACGGGCACCGCGCGATCGCCGAGATCGACCTTGGTCTGCCCCGGTGGTCGGAGGATCCTGCGCATCTGCTCGGCGCGATCGCGAACTACCAGCGTCTCGACGCCGCCGCCCTCGCGCCCGACGCGCAGTTCTCGCGCGGCGCGCGGGAGGCGGAGGCGATGGTCGCGACCCTGCTGTCACGGGTCCACGGTCCGCGCAGCGTGCTCGCGCGCGCGCTCCTTCGCCGCGTCCGCGCGCTCGCCGGCGCTCGCGAGGCGCCGAAGTTCCACGCGATCCGCGTGTTCGCGCGCGGTCGCGCGATCCTCGCTCCCGTGGGCGACGCGCTCGCCGCCGCCGGTCGCATCGCCGCGGCCGACGACATCTGGTTCCTCACGATCCCCGACGCGCGTCGCGCGGTGGCCGGCGAGGACCTACGCGACGTGGTCGCCGCGCGTCGCTCGGAGTATCGGCGCGAGCTGCGGCGGCGCCACATCCCACGTGTGCTGCTGTCCGACGGGACCGACGCCGAAGCCGCGTTCGCATCGCCCGCCGCCGATGCCGCGATCCGCGGCACGCCCGCGTCGCCCGGGACCGCGCGCGGCGTCGCGCGCGTGATGCTCTCGCCGGCCGGCGCGCGTCTCGAGCCCGGCGAGGTGCTCGTCGCTCCGGCGACGGATCCAGGGTGGACACCGCTGTTCCTGACCGCGAGCGCGCTGGTGATGGAGATGGGCGGGATGATGTCTCACGGTGCCGTCGTCGCGCGCGAGTACGGCATACCCGCGGTGGTCGGGGTCCCAGAGGCGACGACACGGATCACGACGGGCGAGCACATCGTCGTCGACGGCTCGGCGGGCACGGTCGCGACCGAGACGCGCTAACGCCAGCGCGCCGCTACGAGATCCGCTTTGTCTTCGCTCGGCGTTCGACCGCCGCGCCGAGGATCCGCGCGTAGAAGGCGGCCAGGAGAACTTCGAGACTGGCTCCGACGACGGCGACGATCAGCACGACCACAAGCGCTACCGCGAGAAGCAGAAGTCCGAAAATGTCCACGCTCCAACTCTATGACCGAGCGAGCGAGCGACGGTGGCTAGGCCTTCTTCGTACTCTTCGCCGCGCGCTTCGCGACCCGGCTGCGACTACGGCGCGCCGCGTTCTTGTGGATCGCACCGCGCTTTGCCGCGCGGTCGAGCATGCTCGCGGCCTCGGCCACGGCCTCCTGGACGGCTTCGCCGCCCTTCTCGATCGCGGAGCGCGCGGTCTTCACCGCGCTGCGCGCGGCCGACCGCGCAACGGTCTTGATGGTGGTCCGACGCTCCGTCTGACGGATGCGCTTGAGAGCGGAGCGCTTCTTCTTCGCCATAGGGCCGGAACGATAACCCAACGGCCCGCCAAAATCTCGTCGCATCAGCCACGAGGCTTATCAAGACCGTATCGTCGCCCCGCTCGCTCATACTCACGCCGTGACGATGTCCATCGCTCGGGCGTCGCTCGTCATGATCGCCGCGCTCATCGCCAGCCGGATCCTCGGGTGGCTTCGTCTCTCGGTCTTCGGTGCGGCTTTCGGCGAGACGCCGCAGCTCGACGCCTTCTGGGCGGCCTTCCGGATCCCGGACGCACTCTTCAACCTCGTCGTGGCGGGCGCGCTCGCCTCGGCGTTCATCCCGGTCTTCGCGGGTTACCTCGCGAAGGAGAACGAGGACGAGGCCTGGCATGTCGCGTCGAGCGTCATGAACGTTCTCGTCCTCGCCCTCGTCGTTCTCTCCGGCGTGATGTGGCTGTTGGCGCCGTGGATCGTCCCGACGCTGATCGTCTCTCCGGCCTTCGCGAGCAAGCCGGGTCAGCTCGAACTGACGATCGAGCTCACTCGGATCATGCTGCTCAGCCCGATCTTCATGGGGCTGTCCTCGCTCGTCACCGGCGTGCTCCAGTCGTACCGGCAGTTCCTCGCTGGAGCGATCGCGCCTCTGGTCTACAACGGCGTGCAGATCCTCTTCGCGCTGTTCGCGTCGCCGTTCGTCGGCATCAACGCTCTCGCGTACGGCGTTGTCGCGGGCGCCGTGATGATGTTCCTCGTACAGCTGCCGGAGCTCACGTTCCGTCGCACCAAGTACCAGCTCACATTCGATCTCGGCCACGCGGGTGTGCGCCAGATCTTCGCCCTGGCCGGTCCGCGCACCCTCTCGCTCGGCGCGGTCCAGGTCGTGTTCTTCGTCGACACGTATCTCGCTTCCGGAATGCGGGACGGGTCGCTCACGGCGCTGAACTACGCGTTCCAGCTGATGCTGCTGCCGCTCGGCGTCTTCTCCATCGCGATCTCGGCGGCGGTGTTCCCTGCGCTGTCGCACTACGCCTCGCTCGGCCAGGCGGCCAGGATGCGCGACGCGCTGCAGCAGGCCATCCGCTGGATCCTGTTCCTCACCCTGCCGACCGCGATCCTCATGGTCGTGCTTCGCCGACCGATCGTGAACCTGCTCTTTCAGTACGGAGAATTCGGCGCCGATGCCCGCGAGCTCGTCCAGGCCGCGTTCCTGTTCTACGCGCTCGGACTCGCCGGTCACGCGCTGGTGCAGATCCTCGCGCGGGCGTACTTCGCGTCACGCGATACGACGACGCCTCTCGCCCTGACGCTCGTGTCGATCGGTGCGAATGTGGTCCTATCCGTGACGCTCGCGCCGGTCTTCGGCATCAACGGCCTGGCGTTCGCGAACTCCGTCGCGACCTTGCTCGAGGCCGCGCTTCTACTGGTGCTGCTCGCCCCGCGCGCGCGCCTGCGCTTGGTCGGCCTCGGCTACGCCACCCTCAAGCAGGTCACTGCGGCGCTCTTCATGGGGGTCTCGATGTTCCTGTTCATCAATGTCACGAACATCCCGCTGAACCTGGCGCAGGATCCACCAAAGCTGCTTCTGTTCGTGCAGACGCTCCTCGCCGCGACGTTCGGCGTCGGCGTCTACCTGCTCGCGGCGTGGGCGATCCGCATCGATGAGCTTCAGGAGGTCATCGTGGCCGTCCTCGCGCGCTTTCGCAGGCGGTCGGTGAAGGCAGCCTGATCCGCGACTGATCCCCCGCGAAGCGTGAATGTCGCGAATGCTTCACTTGACACTAATCTTTAGCCTCACATAGATTATCTCTGTGGGACGAACCGATGTCGAGCTCGGGGACCTGCTGCACCAGTGGCGTGAGCTCATGGCCTCCGCGCGACCGCGCTGGACGGCTGCCGATCTGACCTTCACGCAGCTCCGCGGACTGTCCGTGCTCGCCCGCAAGCAGCCGCAGCGCATGAGCGATCTCGCGGGGGCGCTCGACATGACGCCGGCGAGCGCGTCGGCGCTCATCGACCGGATGGATCAGAGAGGTTTCGTCACGCGGCGTTCGGATCCCGAAGACCGGCGCACGGTCCTCGTGGAGCTGTCACGGCGTGGCCAGCACATCCTCGATGTTATGGAGCGCGGATCCTCCGACCACTTCGGCCGGCTCATCGAGAAGATGACCCCCGCCGAGCGCGACGCGCTCGCGACGACGCTGCGGGCATTCCTTCGCATCAGCGCGGACATGACCGAAGGGAAGACCGGCAAATGCTGATCCGACTACTGCGTCGCTTCGTGCCGAAGTACCGCACCGAGGTCGCGATCGTCACGGTCCTCGTGTTCATCCAGTCGATCGCGAACCTCTATCTGCCCAACCTGAACGCCGACATCATCAACAACGGCGTCGCCAAAGGTGACACCGACTACATCTGGCGCACCGGCGCCGTGATGCTCGCCGTAACGCTCGTCCTCGGCGTCCTCGCGATCATCAGCGTGTACTTCGCGTCGCGCGCGTCGATGGGCGTTGGCCGGGATGTCCGAGGCGCCGTCTTCGAGCGCGTCCAGCACTTCTCCGCGCGGGAGATGACCCGCTTCGGGACGCCGTCGTTGATCACGCGCAACACGAACGACGTCCAGCAGGTGCAGCTCTTTCTCCAGATCGCGCTCACCATCCTCCTCACCGCGCCGATCCTGGCGATCGGCGGGGTCATCATGGCGATCCGCGAGAATGCGACGCTCTCGCTGACCTTGGTCGTCATCGTCCCGCTCATGGCGGGCGTGATCGGCACGCTGGTCGCGATCTCGGTGCCGCTCTTCCGGCAGATGCAGGGGCGGGTCGACAAGATCACCGAGGTCCTGCGCGAGCAGATCATGGGCATCCGGGTCGTGCGCGCGTTCATCCGGACGGAGTCCGAGCAGCGCCGATTCGATCGGGCGAATGGCGATCTGACCGCGACCGCGCTACGCGTGAACCGGATCTTCGCGCTCGCGATGCCGAGCCTGCTGGGCATCATGAATCTCTCGACCGTCGCGGTGCTGTGGTTCGGCGGTCATCTCGTCGACAGCGGCGCGATGCCGATCGGCAACCTGACCGCGTTCCTCATGTACATCTTCCAGATCCTGTTCGCGGTGATGATGGCCGTCTTCATGGTCATCCTCGTGCCGCGCGCCGAGGCGAGCGCGCAGCGGATCGAGGACGTGGTGCGGACGATCCCGTCCGTATCCGACCCGGCCACGCCGGTCGAGCCGGAGCGCAATACCGGCATGGTCGAAATGCGGGACGTGACTTTTGCGTATCCGCACAGTGAGCGGGCAGTGCTGCACGACCTCTCGTTCGCCATGCGGCCCGGCACGATCACCGGGATCATCGGTGGCACCGGGTCGGGGAAGACCACGCTCCTCACGCTCGTCACACGCGGCTTCGACGCCACGGGCGGCGCTGTCCTGGTCGACGGCGTCGACGTGCGGGAGCAGTCTCTGGACCGCCTCTGGAGCCGCATCGGTCTCGTGCCGCAGACCGCCTACCTGTTCAAGGGCACCGTGGCCGACAACCTGCGCTTCGGGAACCCGGACGCGACGGACGCTGAGCTGTGGCGCGCGCTCGAGGTCGCGCAAGCGCGTGACTTCGTCGCGGCGATGGTCGGCGAGCTCGAGGCCGCGATCGACCAGGGCGGCACGAACGTCTCGGGTGGACAGCGCCAGCGGCTCGCGATCGCACGCGCTCTGGTGAAGCGTCCCGCGATCTACCTGTTCGATGACTGCTTCTCCGCGCTCGACGCCGCGACCGACGCGCGCCTGCGCAGGGCGCTCCGGGCCGAGACGGGCGATGCGAACGTCGTCATCGTCGCGCAGCGCGTGAGCACGATCCTGCATGCGGATCAGATCGTGGTCCTCGACGAGGGCCGGGTCGTCGGCATCGGAACGCACGACGAGCTCATGGCCGGTTGCGTGGAGTATCGCGAGATCGTCGAGTCCCAGCTCGGTGAGGCAGCGGCATGATGATGATGGGGCGGCCTGGAAACCGGCCGGGCGCGCGGCCGGGTGGCGGCGGCTTCATGGGCATGGGCATGCCCGTCGAGAAGTCGAAGGACTTCCGCGGCACATTCCGGCGGCTTGTCGCGCGCCTGCGTCCGGAACGGGTGACGATCGCGATCGTCGCGGTGCTCGCGTCGGCGAGCGTCGTTTTCAGCGTGATCGGCCCGAAGCTCATCGGCAACGCGACGAACGTGATCTTCGACGGGGTCATCGGCAAGACGCTGCCCGCGGGCATCACGAAGGAACAGGCCGTCGAGGCGCTGCGGTCGCGCGGCCAGAGTCAACTCGCCGACATGCTGTCGGGGACGAATGTCGTGCCCGGAGCCGGCGTCGATTTCACACAGCTCGCGCAGATCCTGCTCTTTGCCGCGGCCGTCTACCTTCTCGCGGCGGTCCTGGGGTGGCTGCAGCAGTACCTCATGGCCGGCGTCGCGCAGCGGACCGTGTACGGCCTGCGCCGCGAGGTCGAGGCCAAGCTCGCCCGGCTGCCGCTGAAGTACTTCGACAGCCATCCGCACGGTGACCTTCTGAGCCGCGTCACGAACGACGTCGACAACATCGCGACGACGCTGCAGCAGGGCATGAGTCAGCTGCTCACGTCATTCCTCACCGTTGTCGGCGTGCTCGCGATGATGCTGTGGATCAGTCCGCTGCTCGCCGTCATCTCCATCCTCACGATCCCCCTCACGCTGGTCGTGACCGTCGTCATCGCCGGTCGCTCGCAGAAGGAGTTCGTCGCGCAGTGGGCGCGGACCGGCGCGCTGAACGGGCATGTCGAGCAGATGCACACGGGACACGCGCTGGTGCAGGTGTTCGGCCGGCGCCAGATCGCCATCGCGCAGTTCGACCAGCTTAACGAGGGGCTGTACGCGGCGAGCTTCAAGGCGCAGTTCCTGTCCGGGATCATCCAGCCGGCGGTGGCGTTCCTGTCCAACCTCAACTACGTCGGCGTCGCGGTCATTGGTGGCTACCGCGTCGCGTCCGGAACGATGACGCTTGGGGACGTGCAGGCCTTCATCCAGTACTCGCGCCAGTTCACGATGCCGCTCACGCAGATCGCCGCGCAGGCGAATCTCCTTCAGTCTGGCCTCGCATCTGCCGAGCGTGTCTTCGAATTCCTCCAGGCCCCCGAAGAGAGCGTGGACCGCGTCGCGCCGACAGCGCCGCCCGCGCTGGCCGGTCACGTGACGTTCGACCGCGTCTCATTCCGCTATCTGTCCGACAAGCCGCTGATCGAAGACTTCACGCTCGACGTGCGACCTGGGCAGACGATCGCGATCGTCGGACCGACGGGCGCGGGCAAGACGACGATCGTCAATCTCCTCATGCGGTTCTACGAGATCGACGGCGGTGCCATCCGGCTCGACGGCGTCGACACGCGGGAGTTGCCGCGTGACGTCGTGCGGCGCGCTTTCGGGATGGTCCTGCAGGACGCGTGGCTCTTCACCGGGACGATCCGCGACAACATCGCGTATGGCAAGGAGAACGCCACGATGGAGGAGATCGTCGCGGCGGCAACTGCAGCGCACGCCGATCAGTTCATCCGGACGCTGCCCGATGGCTACGACACCGTCCTCGCCGAGGACGCGTCGAACATCTCGAGCGGGCAGAAGCAGCTCCTCACGATCGCGCGCGCCTTCCTCGCGGATCGCAGCGTGCTCATCCTCGACGAGGCGACGAGCAACGTCGACACGCGCACCGAGGTCCTCATCCAGAAGGCGATGGCACGGCTGCGGCACGGTCGCACGAGCTTCGTCATCGCGCACCGTTTGTCGACGATCCGCAGCGCCGACACCATCGTCGTCATGGACCAGGGGCGCATCGTCGAGCAGGGCAGCCACGCGGAGCTGCTCGCGAAGGGCGGCTTCTATCACGATCTCTACTACAGCCAGTTCGAGGAGAACGTCGGGACCGAGGCCGTCGCCGTATGACGGTCCAACAGACCACGGACGCGCGAGCCACCGACGCGCGGGCCGCCGACGCGCGAGCTGGCGGCGATCAGCGCGAGTACGTCATCGAGACGAGCGCGCTGACCAAACGCTACGGCGACGTCGTGGCCGTGAACGATCTGACGCTGCGCGTGCCGCGTGGTGGCGTGTTCGGCTTCCTCGGCCCCAATGGGTCGGGGAAGACCACGACCATGGGAATGCTGCTCGGACTGGTGCATCCAACGTCCGGTGGCGCTCGCATCTTCGGCGATCCGGCTGGTCGTCCGGCCACGCTGCGCCTCGTGGGCGCGATGATCGAGACGCCAACGTTCTATCCGTACCTCTCCGGGCGCGCGAACCTGCGTTACTTCCAGGGCATCGGTCGGCGCGGCTTGCCCGCCGATATCGACCGGCTCCTGACGCTCGTCGACCTCGGCAAACGCGCCGACAGCAAATTCGCGACGTACTCGCTCGGCATGAAGCAGCGACTCGGGATCGCCTGCGCGCTCCTCGGCGACCCCGAGCTCGTCTTTCTCGACGAGCCGACCAACGGCCTCGACCCGGCCGGCGTGGTTGAGGTCCGCGAGCTGATCCGTGAGCTCGGCACCGGCGGGCGCACGGTCGTGCTGTCCAGCCACATGCTCGCCGAGACCGAGCTCGTCTGCGACAACGTCGCCGTCCTGTCTCGCGGGCGGCTCATCGCGCAGGGCACGATCAAGGAGCTGCTGCGGGAACATGATTCACTGCGCCTCCGCACGACGGACAACGCCGGCGCGCGGACCGTCCTCAAAGCACTTCCATGGGTCGAAGAGGTCGCCGAACAGGACGGTGGCCTCGCGGTCACGGCCCCGCAGGCTCGCGCGTGGGAGGTCTCGCGTGCGCTTGCAGACCGGCAGATCTACGTGAACGAGCTCGTCCCCGTGCACCGCACGCTCGAGGAGTTCTTCATGGAGATCACGGAGACCGACCCAACGACCGGACGGGTGCGCACGTGATCGGGCACATCGCGAATCTCGGTCTCTGGGAGTGGTTCAAGCTCCGGCGGCGCTGGATGATGTGGATCCTTCTCGTCTTCGCAATCCTCTTCGCGCAGCTCGCGGTCTGGGGAAGCTTCTTCTCTTACCAGAATCTCCGCGACACCGGCGGCGAGCTGACCGTGCCGGCAACGTTGCAGCAGCAGCAGGGCCGCGTGCCCCGGACGGTCCGGTGCAATGACCTCCTTTCGGGCGATCCCGCCCGGCAGCCGACCGATCTCGATGCGCAGGTGACGGCGGGGCTCGCGGCTCAGTGCCGCGCGCAGGCCGCGACGCTGCCGGCGCGGATGTCACGCGCGTACGGCAACTTCACGCTTCCCGGCAGCATCCCCAACGCGCTGGGTACGGTCCAGACCCTCGGACTGATCCTGATGGCGATCCTCACCGCGTCGGCGATCGGGATCGACTACGGCGCGGGGACGCTTCGCTCCGTCCTGACGCAGGGCACCGGACGATGGCCCTATCTGACCGCGAAATTCCTGACGCTCGCGATGCTCACCGCACTCGGGCTGCTCGTCGCGGTCGCGAGCATCGCGCTCAGCAGCACCATCGCTGGCAATCTCGCCGGTGCCGCTCCGGACGCTGTCGGCGTCGTCGCGACCTGGTCGGATGCGGGCATCGCGCTATGGAAGGCGTGGGTCTCGATCCTTCCGTACATCGCGCTCACCGCGTTCGTGACGGTCCTCGCCCGTTCGTCCGCCGCCGGCATGGCCATCGGCCTCGGCTATTACTTCGCGGAGCAGCTCATTGTCGCGCTGCTGACGAACTTCTTCAGCTGGTTCCAGAACGTCGCGGACTACCTCCTCGTACGGAACATCTCGGGGTGGACCGGCGGCGCCGGCGGCTTCCCCGGCACGGTGCTGCCGGACCAGACGCACGCGATCGTGGTGCTCGCCGTGTACACGCTCGCGTTGGGTGGCATCGCGTTCTGGCTGTTCGAGCGACGGGACGTGCAGGGCGCGACCGGCGGAGGCTGAGTCACGGGGAGGCAAGGCATGAACATCGCTCTCTGGGTAGTGCAGGTGCTCACAGCGCTCGCGTTCGGCGGACACGGATGGCTCATGACCTTCGGTCTGCAGCGGATGACAGCGCGCGTCCCGTGGGTCCGAGCGCTGCCTGCGGCTTTCGTGCGGCTCCTCGGCGTCCTTGAGATCCTCGGCGCCATCGGCGTCGTCATACCGGCCGCGACGGGAGTGTTGCCGTCGCTGACCGTCGCGGCCGCCGGCGGTCTCGTGGCGATGATGCTGCTCGCGATCCTCTTCCATATCACGCGCCGCGAGTGGCCGAACATCGGACTCAACCTCGTCCTGGGAGCGCTCGCGTTCGCAGTTGCGTACGGCCGCCTGGTGATCGAGCCTCTCTAAGCCCCCTATCCTCGACCGGGTGGCAGACGCGCAATCCCGCATCCGCAACTTCTGCGTGATCGCGCACGTCGATCACGGCAAGACGACGCTTTCCGATCGCCTCATCGAGCTCACCGGCACGGTCGCGCTGCGGCAGATGCGCGAGCAGCTGCTCGACTCGATGGAGCTCGAGCGCGAGCACGGCGTGACGATCAAGGCCCGCGCGGTGCGCATGGCGTGGACGGCTCGCGACGGCGAGATCCACGAGCTGAACCTCATCGACACGCCCGGCCACGTCGACTTCAACTACGAGGTGAGCCGGTCGCTCGCGGCCTGCGAGGGCGCGCTCCTGCTCGTCGACGCGTCGCAGGGCATCGAGGCGCAAACCCTCGCGAACGCCTATCTCGCGATCGAGCAGGGGCTCGAGGTGATCCCGGTCATCAACAAGATCGACCTGCCGAGCATCGACCTCGACGTGGTCCGCGAGGACCTCCGCACGACGCTCGGCTTCAAGGACGAGGAGATCCTGCTCGCATCGGGAAAGACCGGACAGGGTGTGGCCGAGCTCCTGCACGCGATCGTCGAGCGCGTTCCGCCTCCGAAGGGCGATCCGAGCGCGCCGCTGCGTGCGCTCATCTTCGACTCGCATTACGACGCATACAAAGGAGTGGTCGCGCACGTCCGCGTGGTGGACGGCCTTCTCAGCGCCGACGACCGCATCCTGCCGATGGCGACGCAGAAGCCGAGCGAGATGCTCGAGCTGGGTGTCTTCACGCCGGAGCCGCGGCCGGTCGCGCGTCTGGCAGCGGGCGAGGTCGGTTACGCCGCGACGGGTCTGAAGGCGGTGGCCGACTGCCGCGTCGGCGACACCCTCACGCTCGAATCGCGCCCGGCCGAGTCGCCACTGCCCGGCTACCGGCCGGCGAAGCCGATGGTCTTCGCCGGCTTCTACCCGCAGCGCGCCGAGGACTACCCGTCGCTGCGCGATGCGCTCGAGAAGCTGCGGCTCAACGATGCCTCGCTGATCTACGAAGCGGAGACGTCACAGGCGCTCGGCTTCGGTTTCCGCTGCGGCTTCCTCGGCCTGTTCCATCTCGAGATCATCCAGCAGCGGCTCGAGCGCGAGTACGACATGGACCTCATCGCGACCTCGCCGTCGGTCGAATACCGAGTCATCACGCAGAAGGGCGACGAGGTCGCGGTCGACAACCCGGCGATGCTCCCCGATCCGGGGACGATCGAGGAGATCCGCGAGCCGTGGATGAAGACGACGCTCATCACGCCGACGAACTACGTCGGGCCGATCATGGATCTCGCGCAGAACAAGCGCGGCACGATGCTCGAGATGACGTATGTCGACCCGACGCGCGCGATGCTCAAGTACGACATGCCACTGTCCGAGGTCATCGTCGATTTCTACGATCAGCTCAAGAGCCGCTCGCAGGGCTACGCGTCGCTCGACTACGAGTTCGCCGAGTACCGCGCCGCCGACCTCGTGCGCCTCGACATCCTCGTCGCGGGCACGCTCGTCGACGCGCTGTCGGTCATCGTGCACCGCGACAAGGCGCAGCACATCGGTCGCCTTCTCGTCCACAAGCTGCGCGGCCTCATCCCCAAGCAGATGTTCGACGTGCGCATCCAGGCGGCGATCGGCGGAAAGATCATCGCGAGCGAGAACGTCAGCGCGAAGCGCAAAGACGTGATCGCGAAGTGCTACGGCGGCGACATCACCCGAAAGAAAAAGCTGCTCGAGAAACAGAAGGAAGGCAAGAAGCGGATGAAGATGGTGGGATCGGTCGAGATCCCCCAGGAGGCCTTCCTCGCCGTGCTGCGGATCAAGGACGAGCCGTGAAGCAGCCCAAGCTGCAGTTCGACCACCCGACGCAGACGAACGCCTCGACCTTCCTTCAGGCGATCGTCGCGAGCGATCCCGCAGCGGTCTGGGCGCATCTGTCGCGCGAGACGCGCGGCCTGCTGGAGGGTCTATACGCCGCGCGCGCAGGCGTCGCGCTCCGGAATGCCGCGGGCGTCGACGGAGCGTCGGGCGACGCCCGGTTGGCCGAGATGGTCGCGCCGCTGCAGACGTCGATCCTGTCGGCGCTGGGCGGACCGGAGAAGATCGGTGGCTACGGCGTGTCGGGCGCGCGACTGGCCGATCGGAACACCGCGTACGTGCTGCTGCTCCCGGACTTTGGCGACGAGCGGGTCGTGACCGAGTCGGATTGGCGGCCCTCGCACCTCCTCGCCTTCGTGCACGAGTCTCGTGAATGGTTGCTCGACCTGGGAAAGACCTCAGAGCTCAGCGCGGACGCCGAGTTGCCCGATCTCCTCGGAGCGATGCGTAGATGAGCTCTCTCACGCCGAACGCGGCCTCCGCGCCGAAACCCTCTCTACGCGCGAAACCCCGTCCCTTCGGGACGGGGACCCCTCGCGCGCGGGGGCCCTCGGCGCGTCGGCCGCTCGCGTCTCTAGGCCTCTATGTGCACATCCCGTTCTGCGCTGCTCGGTGCCCGTACTGTGACTTCGCGACAGCGCCCGCGCGGAGCGCGCTTCGGTCTCGGTATATGGAAGCTCTCGACGTCGAGATCCGGCGCGAGGGCCTGAGTTTGGGGAGGCCGCGGGTCGCGACGCTCTACGTCGGAGGCGGTACACCGAGCCTGCTGGAGCCGGATGAGGTCGCGCGCCTGGGGGCGGCGCTCCGCGACGCCTTCGACCTGCGCCCGGTGGAGGCGACGGTCGAGGCGAACCCGGCGACGCTCGACCGCGCGCGGCTGGAGTCGTGGGCGGCCCTCGGCATCACGCGCCTCTCGCTCGGCGCGCAGTCGCTGTCGGCGGCCGGACTGCACGCGCTCGGTCGGACGCACCAACCGGAGGACATCGCACCCGCCGTGGCGGCGGCTCGGTCGGTCGGGTTCGACGTGAACCTCGATCTCATCTTCGGCTGGCCCGGCCAGACCGCGGCGGCGTGGCGTGAGGATCTGGCAGCGGCGGTCGCGCTGGGCCCCGACCACCTCTCCTGCTACCCGCTCGAGCTCGCGCTCGAGCCCGAGGAGGCCGTGGCGAACTGGCCGGGAGCCGGCTGGCGTTCGGTAGAGCGCTGGAGGCGCCGCGCGGCAGCGTCCCAGCCCGACGACGCGGGTATCGCGGGCCTGTACGAGCTCGCCGAAAGGGTCTTGGGGCAGAACGGTTACCGGCACTACGAGATCGCGAACTGGGCCCTTCCCGGCAAACGCTGTCGACACAACCTGGGCTACTGGCGTAACGGCGACTGGCTCGGCGTCGGTGCCGGGGCGCATTCACATCTCGCCGGCGTTCGCTCACGCGACGTGGGTGTCCTGCCCGCATACATCGCGGCGATCGATCGTGGCGGTGAGCGGATCGTCGACTCGGCCGGCGATGTCGCGGTCGATACGGCGATGCTCGCGCTGCGCCTCGACGACGGCCTCGATCTGGTCCGTTACGGGTCGCGGTTCGGCCAGGACGCCGCTGCGCGAGTGCGGACCGCGTTGTGCTCGCTCGACGGGACGCGTCTTCTGCGTTGGTCGGGTGAGCGCGTGCGCCTCACCGCGCGAGGCCGCTTGCTCGCGAACGAGGTGTTCGTGCGTCTCCTGCCGGACGATACGAGTAGTGTCTCGACGTCGGTCCAGTAAGAGTACGGTCTTGCGGCGCGATGCCGAACGCGATATGACACGTCACACGTAAGCACTTCTCCCAGCGCGAAAGAAATTTGGGGAGGCCTCATGGAGGACGAGAACACCGGAACCGATTGGTCAGCGCAAAAGCAGCCAGGATCGATCTGGCCCGCACCGCAGCCCTCGGGCACGCCGCCCATGCCACCGTCACCGATGGGTGGCGGCGGATCGATGGGGGGTGGCGCCGCCAAGTCGAGCGGCGGCCGCAAGAGCACCGCTCGCAAGAAGACGACCGCGAAGAAGAAGACGACGGCTCGGAAGAGCACCGCGCGCAAGAAGACGACCGCGAAGAAGAAGACGACGGCACGCAAGGGCACCAAGCGCAAGTCGACCGCGCGCAAGGGCACGCGGAAGAGCACCGGACGCAAGTCCACCGCGCGCAAGAGCACCGGGCGCAAGCGCCGCCGCTGAGCGCGATCCGCGGAGACCAGACACGCCGCCCACAAGGCGGCGTGTCTCATTTATCGAAGGAAGACGGCTAGTTTCGCTTGCCGCGACCCATCCCGGGCTTGCGCCCGTGGTTGGCCTTCTTGCTGCGCCACGCCAGCTTTCCGGTGGTCTTCTGCTTCTTCTGCCCCTTGCTCATGCGGCGTCGTGCCCTCCACTGAAGAGATGGAGCTGCAGCGCCCGCGTCGGCGGGGCGATCAGCTCGGTCACGAGCCATTGTGCGATGTCCGCGCCCGGCGCGTCCGCCGCGAGCCCCACGCGCGACCGCGCGTTCTCGAGTCGCTTTCGCGTCGCGCGGGGATCGAGGCCGATCGCGCGTGCTGTATCGGCGAGCGGGCGCTCGAGAACGTCGCGCAGCACGAACACGCCGAGGTCGGCGCCGCGGAGCGCGTAACGGCCGACCAGGTCGCGCAGTCCGGCGCCGAAGAGGCGACCGGTCGCGACGGCGTCCCGGATCGTGAGCGCGGCCTCGCCGTCGAGCTCGCCGATGCGGAGCAGGGCCGCGATCTCGCCGTCGGGCAGATGCCGGGCCTGCTCCAGCGACGCAAGGAAGCGCTGCACGACGACGTCGTCGGATACCACGGGCAGGGCCGCTCCCGGCGCCGCGGCCGCGATGCGGGCCAGTGCTGCGGCGAGGCCGCGACGGAGTCCGTCGAGGTCCGCGAAGCGCACGACGTCGACCACCGCGGGATTGCCGAGCAGCAGGCGCGACACCGAACGCTCGCGCTCGACGACGAGCACGACCGGCACGGCGTGCTCGCGGGCGAGCTCGACTTCGATGCCGACACCGAATGAGGGGATGCCCGCATACGCCACGACGACCCGCGCCGAGGTGACGTGCGCGCGGTCGATGTCGTACAGGGCACGCGGTTCCAGCTGGGCGGCGACGACGGGATCCGTGACGCGCTGGGGAAGGTACGCGCGGAGGCCGACCGACTCCACCACCTCGGCCAGGAGCTCGTAGAAGAGCCGCATGCGCGCGCCGTCGTCGAGCGCGGCAAGCGCGCCCGAGACGTACGCCTCGCCGGTGCGGACCGTGGTCTCGCCGTCCATGGGCGCTCGATGCTCGCACGCCCGTCAATAACAGGAGGCGATACGCGGAGTGGTCGAAAACCTAGAATCGCGCGGTGCCGGAGACACGTCTCCCGGACCACCTGCGGCGTTATCCGCTCTTCGCCAAGCTCGCCGACGCTGAGGTCGCGCAGCTTGCGGAACGGATGCGCATGCGGTCGTTCAAGCGTGGCGAAGCGCTGTTCCGCAAGGACGATCCGGGCCTGCATCTGTACGTCGTGCTGGCCGGCGCGGTGAAGATCGCGCTCCCCGGCGAGTTCGGTCAGGAGGCGCTCGTCTCGATCATGCGGACCGGCGACTTCTTCGGAGAGCTCGCGCTCTTCGACGGCAGTCCGCGCTCCGCGTCGGCAACGGCGCTCGAGGACACCCGGGCCGCGCTCCTTGCGCGCGACGACTTCCTCGCGTTCCTCGAAGCGCACCCGGCCGCTGTTCGCGTCGTGCTCGACGCGCTGGCGAAGACCATCCGCCGGCTGTCCGATCGGGTCGAGGACCTGATCTTCCTGGACGTGCCAAGCCGGGTCGCGAAGTACCTGCTCGACCTGGCACAGGTGAACGGGACCGCGAAGCTCGAGCTCACCCTCACGCAGGACGAGCTCGCCGCCTTCATCGGCGCTTCCCGGGTCTCGGTGAACCGCGTGCTTGGTGACCTCGAGCGGCGCGAGATCATCGGGATCCGTCGTCGCCACATCGTCATCGTTGATCCGGAGCGGCTCTCGAAGGAGATCCGGGTCTAGTGGCGCGCCGGCGTCCACTGGTCCTCGTGGTCGAGGACGATCCCGCGCTGGGCGACGTGATCATGACCGCACTCCGCGACGACGGGCTCGACTCGAAGCTCGCGAGCGACGGCGACGAGGCGATGCGGCTCGTCGACGCGCTCGAGCCGTCGTGCATGGTCCTCGACCTCATGATGCCGAGGCGCGACGGATTCTCGGTGCTGCGTGAGCTGCGGTCGGATGGCCGCATCGCGAAGATGCCCGTGGTGGTCGTGACCGCGATGTTCGGCCTATCGGAGCGGAACTACGCGACAGAGCTCGGGGCGGCCGACTACGTCACCAAGCCGTTCGAGCTGGACGACCTCGTCGGCCGCGTGCGCGCGCTGATCACCCCGATCCCCGGCTGAGCCGGGCGCGTCGATCGCCGACGACCGTGCCCGGCTATGCCCTTTGCGCGCCGGGTGTCGATAGCTGGCTGGTGCAGTAGCGGCAGCGCGAGGCTGAGGCGAGGATCTCCTCGCCGCAGAACGGACAGGCCTTCATCGGTACGCCTTTGGGGAGCATCGATCGCGCGATCAGGAACACCACGAAGGCAACGACGATGAACGTGATCACCGTGTTGATGAACACGCCGTAGTTGATCGTCGCCGCACCCGCGTCCTGCGCCGCCTTCAGACTCGGGTAGCTCTTTCCCGAGAGGTCGATGAACAGATTGTTGAAGTCGACCCCGCCGAGGAGCTTCCCGACGGGCGGCATGATGATGTCCTTCACCAGCGAGTTGACGACCGCCGCGAGCGCGACACCGATGATGAATGCCAGGGCCAGCGCGAGAACGTTCGCCTTGAGCAACCACTCCTTGAACTCGGAGAACATCGCCAGGAACCTCCACGCCCTACGTCGCCCCCAGCAATCAGCACGCTGGGTGCCAGGCGCACGGGCGGGCGAGCGAGCGTTACTGAGCCGTAGGCTCAGCTGCGCACCCGAGCGGAGCGAGGCAGTGCGCAGACACAAGGCCGAGATCGGCTTGACGAAGCCCACCGGGCCTTGCTAACCTTTTAGCACTCTCGATGGGAGAGTGCTAATGCCTCGAAAGCGCGACCAGCTCCCTCAGCTCGGCGACCGGCAGCGCGATCTGCTGCGCGCCGTCATCCGCGAGTACATCGCCACCGCCCAGCCGGTGGCCTCGGCGGCGCTCGTCCGCAAATACCGCCTCGACCTCTCGTCGGCGACGGTGCGGAACGAGCTCG
>WNGI01001498.1_pt1 | contig 19541 bp, 18 predicted proteins | sample 5400621 | NCBI WGS metagenome assembly WNGI01 (sample SAMN13153374, study PRJNA577476) | soil metagenome | isolation source: 20 cm soil or saprolite under Garry oak tree replicate 1 | place: USA:California | collected 2016-06-15
TTGAGGCCGAGCGCACGCATCCGGTCTCCCGGTTTACGGGTGGCGACCGTAAGGGGCAGCCGCACAAGGTCTGCGTCGAGGTGAGCGACCTGGTCGCGAGCCTTGAACGTTGTTGGATCGCAGCGGCAGGTGACGGCCGTCACAATGCCCCCACCCCGACCCTCCCCCGCAAAGCGGGGGAGGGAATCACTGGGCGCCGCTCGGGCGGCCTCGATCTCCCGGAACCCGGCATCGGGAACCAGCCGGCGAACGACACGCCGTTGGAGCGCCGGCGGCAGCTTGGCGAAGGCGTCGCGGTCACTGGCAATGTCCTCGGGAAGGGCCGCCACCTGGGCGTCCAGGAAGCGATCCTCCTCGCTGAGGATGTCGGCGGTGCGGGCCAGCAGCTCGCGCGCCGCCGGATCGAAGGCGTCGATCGCCGGGAGGAGCGCCTGACGCAGCCGGTTGCGGGTGAAACGCGGGTCCGCGTTGGTCGCGTCGCGGCGGGGTGTGAGATGGAGCCGGCTCAAGTAGGCCTCGATGTCGTGCCGCGCGATGTCGAGCAGCGGCCGGGCAAGGTCGCCGTCGCGCCGGCGCATCGCGCCGAGCCCGCGCGAACCGCTGCCGCGAAGCAGGTGGAGGAGGAGGGTCTCCACCTGGTCATCCCGCGTGTGGCCGAGCGCGATGGCGGTGCTGTTCGTCTCGGTTGCCGTCTGCCGGAGGAAGGCATACCGCGCGGTCCGGGCGGCGTTTTCCGTGTGCGGGGTGCCGGTCGGCGCGCGCGCGGTATGGAAGTCAAAGCCCCACGTCGCCGCCATCGAGGCGACGAAGTCGCGATCATCCTGGCTGTCGGCCCGCCAGCCGTGGTCGAAATGCGCGACGGTGAGATGAAGCGGCAGCGCCGGAAGAATCTCGCGCAAGATGGAAAGCAGCGCCAGCGAGTCGGGTCCGCCCGACACCGCGACCACCACACGCTCGCCAGGCTCGAGGATGCGATGCAGACTGATGGCGACGGCGATGCGGCTGGGAAGCATCATCGGAATGGCGGAGGCAAGGATCGAACTTGCGACATACCGGGTATGGGCCGGTTGCTCTACCACTGAGCTACTCCGCCCAGAGCATCGGTTAGTTTAGCAAGGATGTCGCCATCTTTTGCCAGAATTGCACCCACTTACGACGCGCTGCGCCCGCTGTCCGCTGAGGATCGCGCGCGACTCGACGCGATGCTGCGGGAGGCGGCAGTCGGCGCCGGCGATCTTGTGGTCGAGGTTGGTTGTGGCACGGGCCGCCTGACGCTGCCAATGGCGGGATTGACACCGGCGCGCGTGATGGGGGTGGATACCGAGGCTCGCATGCTCGACGTGGCGCGGGCCAAGGATGTCGCCGGGCGCGTGCAGTGGGTGCGGGGCAGCGCCTATCGACTCCCGGTCGCGGACGGGACCGCCGGACTGGTGGTAATGGTGATGGTGATCCATCTGCTGCGCCAGCGGACGCGCGCCTTCGGTGAAGCACGGCGGGTGCTGCGTCCCGGCGAGCGTGCCGGGCAGCTGTGCATCTGGACCTTCACGCCGCGGCACGTCGAGGAGTTCTATCTGAACGCCTTCTTTCCGAGCATCGCCATCATCGACCGACCGCGATTTCCCGCCGTCGACGTGTTGAGCGACGAACTGCGCCGGGCCGGTTTGGCCCGGATCCGGGTCGAGGTCCGCGAGGAGGTGCGCCGGATGGAGATTGCCGAGGTGGTCGACCGCGTGCGCGGCCGCTACATCTCGACGCTCGCCATGCTGCCGCCCCTCGAGTACCGCCTCGGTCTGCAGCGCCTGGAAGAGATGCTGGCGCAGGACCGGACGATCGCGCTGTCGCAGCGATCGGAGTGGGCGATCATCACCGCCCGGAAATAAGAAGAGGAGCCATCGGGCTCCTCTTCTCTTCGTTGCTTGGTTGCGGCGGCGAGATTCGAACTCGCGACCTTCGGGTTATGAGCCCGACGAGCTTCCACTGCTCCACGCCGCGCGCAGCCTCTCATTGAGGCGAGACGGTAATTCTAGGCGCGCCGCAACGGCCCCGTCAAGCGAGCGCGGCTCGCGCTATTTGAAGCGGCCGCCCCGTTTGGCTTCGAGGTTCCGCTTGATGTCGAGCAGGCGCTCTTCGCTGGTCTTCAGAAACTTGGAGAGCTTTTCCTCGAACACCGGGTCGGCGCCCTCCGGTAGCTCGCGCTTGCCGCGACCGCCGCGACGGTAGGAGCGCGGCAGCACCGGCGCCGACATCCCGGCCGGCCCATCCGGCACCGCGGCCTGCTTCAGCGAGAGGTCCATCTTTCCGTTGGTCGAGTCCACATTCAGGACTTTGACCTTGACCTTGTCGTTCATCTTGACGTGGTTGTTGACATCGCGCACATACTCGTTCGCGATCTCAGATATATGAACCAGCCCCGTCCCCGCTCCCTCGATCTGGACAAACGCCCCGAAGTTCGTAATCCCGACGACCGTCCCTTCCACCACCGTCCCAGGCGTCACTGCCACCTAACCCGCAGACCCTCCTAATGCCATAGATTCCTCCAAAAATCCTCGATTGCTCCGATCACGCCGCCGTCGCGCTTGCCGGCTCCAGGCCGCCCTGCGGCAGCTGGCCCACTCCCCGGTGGGGTCGATTCCCCAGCCGCCACCGCTGATGCCGAACCACTTGGTTTAACGATGACATAAACCTGTTCGCCAGGCCGAGCGAAGCCAGCCTTGCGGGCGGCCTCCTCCATCGCCGACGGTGAACCTCCCACCGCCAGCTCCTTCTGGGTCTGATCGTTCGAGGCGGCCAGCTGCGCATTCCCCTGGCGCAGTGATTGCACCTCGTGATTCAGTCGAAGGTTCAGCATCAGCTCCGATCCGAACGCCCACACTCCCCAAAGAACGATCCCGCCGACGACGAGCCAGATCAGGCGATCGGGCGCGGCGAGGTGAACCTTCGCGCGGGAGGCTTTTGGCTCGGAAGTGCTCAAGACGTGATCTGGGTTCGTTGTTTAATCAAGCCGGCCCGAAACGGACAGATTATAGGCAGGGTCACCGGGGTTGGCAAGGCCGCCAGCACCTAATGGCGTCACTGATTGCGCTTGGCGGCCTCCCAGTACTGGTCCAGGTCCTCGATCGGCAGATCCCGCAGGGCTCGCCCGTCCGCGCGGGCCTGCTGCTCCATCATGCGAAACCGCGCCTCAAACCGCCCCGTCGTGCCGCGCAGGGCGTCCTCCGGATTGATTCCAAGCTTCCGGGCGACATTGACCATCGTGAACAGGAGGTCGCCAAATTCGGCCTCGCGCGCCTCGGGCGTGGGCGCCTGTCGCAGTTCATCGAGCTCTTCGCGCACCTTGTCGAGCGCGCCCTCGACGTCACGCCAATCGAATCCGACATTGGCCGCTCGCCGCTGCAGGGACCAGGCCCACTGCAACGCCGGCATGGACCGCTGTACGCCATCGAGAGCCGACTCCCTGCCGTACTCGACGGCCTTGAGGGCCTCCCAGTTGCGAACCACCTCGTCGGACCCACTGACCACCGTCGATCCAAAGACATGCGGGTGGCGCCGGACCAGTTTCTCACGAACCGCATCGGCGACATCGCCCAGGGTGAACTCACCGGCCTCGTCGGCAATCAGGGCCTGCATCAGCACCTGCAACAGGACATCGCCCAATTCCTCTCGCAGCTTGACGATCGACTTCTCATCGATGGCTTCGAGCACTTCATAGGCCTCCTCGAGCAAGGTCGCCCGCAGCGAGGCGTGCGTCTGCTCGCGGTCCCATGGGCACCCCTGGGGCGAGCGGAGTTGCCGGACCACATCAACCAGCGCTGCAAGCCGCTCGATGTCGTCAGCCACGCCCGGCCACCGCCAGCACGGGTCGCACGCGCACATCGCGCCCAGCGGCCCGCAGCCAGGGCACTCCGAGGAGGATAAACGCCAGCCCGGCCACCGACGACACGACGAAGGGCACCCAGACCCCGAGGCCGAAGAGTCCACCGCCCAACAGCGCACCCGCCGCCTTGGCGGCCGTCTCCGCCGTCCCCACCGTGCCGGCGGCTCGCCCGCGTTGATCCGCGGCTACCGCGCTCATCAGGTACGCATTGATGGCCGGCTCCGCAAAGGCGGCCGTTGACGCCTCGACCACGCCAACGCCGATCACCGCGGGGACGCTGTGCAACAGGGGATAGATGGGCGCGATCAGCGCCGTCGATGCGGTCGAGCCCGCGCTCAGCCACCGGCGATCGACGCGGTCTGCCGCCCAGCCGGCGACCGGCGCGGTGAGCACAAGCGGCAGCGCGAAGAGTGAAAACGACAGGCCAACCTCCCAATCCGTCGCGCCGATCGTCTTCATGAAGAGACTCCACACCACGTTGTAGATGCCGTAGAGGAACCCGATCCCGATCGACAGCATGACCAATCCGCGCACGGCCGCCGCACCGACTCGCCGCGTGTCGCCCACAGTGGAAGCGCGTGCGATCGGAGGTGCGGTGCTTGACGGACGCCGGACATCGAGGGCAAAGGCCACCACCACGGCGGCGAGCAGCATGGCGAGCCCGGTCACTTCGAAGACGACCGCGCGGCCGAATACCGCCAGGATGCCGCCCAGCGCCGGGCCAAAGATCAGGCCAGCCGTGTCCGCTCCTGACAGCCAGCCATACGCGATCCCCCGTTCGCCTTCGGGCACCAGGTCGGCCACCAGGGCGCGCGCGCCCGGTCGAAACGCCGCGGCCCCCAAACCCTGGATGAAGCGCAGCCCGATCAGCCAGCCGATCGACAGTGGCAGCGCGAAGGCCGCGATCGCCGCCCCGGCCACCACCAGACCGCCGATCATCAGCGGCGCCCGGCCCACCCGGTCGGAGAGGCGGCCCGCCGGATACTGCGCGATGAACTGCGCCACGAGGTTCGCGCCCACCACGACGCCGACCATGGCGTAGGAGCCGCCCCGCTCTCGAAGGAACAGGGGCAAGATGGGCAGCACGGAGCCGACGCCGGTTCCGACGAGAAAGACCGCCGCAATGATGCCCCAGAGCGCGGTGCGCCGCGCCCGCCTAGTCGAGCCGGTAGGCACTGGCCTCGATCTCAACCAACCATTTGGGATCGATCAGGCCGCGGACTCCCACCAGCGAGGTCACCGGCTTGATGGCGCCGAAGACTTCGCCGTGCGCCTTGCCGATCTCCCGCCAGCGTCGCGGCACGGTGGTGAAGATTCGCGTCCGGGTCACGTCGTCAAAGCCGGCACCGACGCCGGCAAGCGCCTCGCCGATGACGCGAAGGCACTGGCGGGTCTGTTGGTAGACGTCGGCGCCACCCACCGTCGACCCGTCCGTAGCCGTCGGCGCACAACCGCAGATTTCGATGGTCGGCCCAACCCGCACAGCGCGCGCGTATCCCACGATGGCCTCCCACTTGCGACCGGTGGTCACGACCTGGCGCGGCACGCGCCTCATGCTACTTCTCCTCGGCTGCAGGTCAGACGGCAATGGCGACGCGTCCCAGGCGTTCGATCTCGCCCAGGACGTCGATCAACCGCTCCTTCCATTGCGCCCCGGCCTGCGTGAGGGAAATTCGCACCTTGCCAAACCGGACATAGAGGATCGATCGGAACTGCGCTTCCAACCGGCGCTCGTCGCCATTCCAGCCAGCCGGGAGGCGCATCACCAGCCAGTCGCCGTCGGTGTCGATGGCGGCCACGCCCGCCGCACGGGCCATCAGCTTGACGCGCAACGCGTAAAGAAGGTTGCGAACCGGCGCCGGCGGCTTGCCGAATCGGTCAGCCAGATTGCGCTCCGCCGCCTCCAGGCCCTGCTCGTCCTCCACCGCCGCCAGGTCGTGATAGACCTGCAGCCGCAGTTTCTCGTCAGGCACGTACTCGCGTGGCAGGAAGTGCTCGATGGGAAGATCCAGCGTCAGCCCGGCCGGCATCTCGACCGGCGTTCCGGTTTTTTGCGATTCGACCGCCTCGCGCAACATCGTGTTGTAGAGCTCGAGCCCGACGGCGGCAATCGCGCCGTGCTGCTCGGTGCCAAGCAGATTGCCGGCGCCCCGGATCTCGAGATCCTTCAGCGCCAGCTTGAAGCCCGACCCCAGGTCATGCAGCTCGGAGATGACATCGAGCCGCTTGTCGGCGTTCTCGGTGTGCGACCTCAACGGGTTGTACAGAAAGTAGGCGTAGGCCCGCTGCCCGGCGCGGCCGACCCGGCCCCTCAGCTGGTAGAGCTGCGCCAGGCCCATCCGGTGGGCATCGACCACCATGATGGTGTTCGCATTGGGGATATCGAGACCTGACTCGATGATCGTGGAGCAGACCAGCACGTCCGCCTCGCCCTTGACGAACTTGACCATGACATCGGCGAGCGTCGACTCCGGCATCTGGCCATGGCCGACCACGACGCGGGCCTGCGGCACCAATCGCTTGACGCGCTCCTCGGCCTTCTTGATCGTCTGGACCCGGTTGTAGACGTAAAACACCTGGCCGCCGCGCTGCAATTCGCGCTGGATGACCTCTTTGATCAGGTCGTCATCGTCGGCGGTGACGAAGGTCTTGATCGGTAGCCGCTCCTCCGGCGGAGTCTGGATCACGGAGAGATCGCGAATGCCCGCCAGCGACATGTGCAGCGTGCGCGGGATCGGCGTGGCGGACAGCGACAATACATCTACCGACGCCCGCAGTTGCTTGAGCTTCTCCTTCTGCATGACGCCGAAGCGCTGCTCCTCGTCGAGGATGACGAGCCCGAGATCCTTGAACCGAACGTCCTTTTGCAGCAGGCGGTGGGTCCCGATCACCACATCGATCTCGCCCACCTGCAATCGCCGCAAGATGTCGGCCGCCTCCGCGTCCGAACGAAAGCGCGACAGCATGTCCACCTTCACCGGGAACGGCTGAAAGCGCTCGCCAAAGGTCAGGAAGTGCTGTTGCGCGAGGACGGTGGTGGGCACCAGGATCGCCACCTGCTTGCCGTCCATCACCGCCTTGAACGCGCCGCGCACCGCCAGCTCCGTTTTGCCAAAGCCCACGTCCCCGCAGACCAGCCGGTCCATCGGGCGCGAGTCCTCCATGTCGGCTTTGATCTCTTGCATGACGTGGATCTGGTCGGGCGTCTCGTCGTAGGGGAACGATTGCTCGAGCTCCTGCTGCCAGGGGCCATCCTCGGAGAAGGCGTGGCCCTCGACGAGCTGGCGCCGCGAATAGAGATCCAGGAGATCGCGAGCGACTTCCTCGACCGATTCGCGGACTTTGCGCTTGGCCCGATCCCACTCCCCCGAGCCCAGCCGCTGCAGCTTGGGCGCCGCGTCGCCGCCACCGACGTACTTCTGCACGCGGTCGAGGTGCTCGACCGGCACGTACAGCTTGTCGCCCTCGGCGTACTCGAGCTGCATGTATTCGCGCCCCTGACCGTCCTCCCCCATCAAGCGCATGCCGACGAACCGTCCGATGCCGTGATCGACATGGACGATCAGGTCGCCGGGCTCGAACTCCAGCTGAAAGCTCGCGGTACGTGCCCGCACCACGCCGCGGCGAACCCGCTGGCGTAGCCCGCCGAAGAGGTCGGTGTCGCCATAGACCTCGAGCTGCTGCGAGGTCACCCGAAATCCCTGGGCGACCGGCTGGTTGCCGAGCACGACCAGCCCCGGCATCAGCGGCGTCTGCGACCAGACGAACACACCACCGGCCGGGTAGACGTCACGGTCCTCGAGCAGCTCCCGCAGGCGCGGCTCTTGCTGGGTCACGATCAACACGCGCGACTTTTCCCGCGCGTCGGTGCGCACCCGATCGGAGAAGGCGTCGATCCTGCCGGCGTAGGCGTCCACCGCCTCGAAGCCGAGGTCGATCGACCCCAGCTCACCGCCACCCCGCGCCACATCGATGGTGCGCCAGGCCTGGGCGGCTCGACCCAGAGTGGCGATGGAGACCAGTCCCGTCCGCAACCCTTTGGGCAGCTCGCCGCGATCGACTTCGACCGCCACGAGCTCGGCCAGCTCCTTTTCGCGCTGCTCGGCCTGGGCCAGCGATCGTCGCGCGTCGATGGCCAGGATCAACGTGCCGGCCGGCAGATGGTCCAGGAGGGTCGGCTGCGAGGGATCGAGGTAGGCCTGGAAGCCCTCGATGCCGTCGAAGTACGCGCCCGATCGAACCCGCTCGATATCGGACAGCCACTGATCACGGACTTCGGGGAGGGCCGTACCGAAGTCGAGCTCCCGAAGCGGGATGTCGGCGGAATGCACCGCCTCAGGAGTCAGGATCAGCTCGGCTGCCGGCAGAATCCGGGCGGCGGCGACGCTGCCGACCGAGCCCTGGCCTTCGACGTCGAACTCGCGGAGGGACTCGAGCTCGTCACCAAAGAACTCCGCCCGAAGCGGGCGCCGCCGCCCCGGCGGGAAGCAGTCCAGGATGCCGCCGCGAAGACTGAACTCACCGCGGGCCTGCACCAGGGGCTCGCGCCGGTAGCCGAGCGTGGTCAGACGGCGCAGCAGGTCATCGAGTGTGTAGGTCTGGCCCGGTGTGAACGTGAAGCCCCACTGCTGGAGGGCCTTTACGCCCAGCGTCGGCCGGGTGATCGCGGTCCAGGAGGAGAAGGCGACCAGCGGGTCGCCGGACGCCACCGCATCGAGGGCCTCCAGCCGTCGCCGCACGGTTTCCTCGTCCGGTGCGAGCCGATCAAACGGGAGCGTCTCGACGGCGGGAAACACGACAGTCCTGACATCCTCCCTGAACCAGGCGCCGGCTTCCTGGAAGGATCCCTCCGGATCCGGCACCAGGGCCAGGACCGGCCGCCGGGCGCGGATGGCCAGCCACGCCGCGAACACCGGCAGGGCGCTGGCAGGCAGGCCGTGCGCGTCAAGACGCGCTGCGGGCGCGCTCCACCAGGCCTCCAGCCGGCCACGGGCCGGGAGGCGGTCGATCAATTCGAGCAGGGTGTCGGTCACGAGACGGCGGCCATGCAAAAATGCGCCCGCGGCGCAAAACCGGGGCGTGCCTGAGCTAGGTTACCATCGCGCGCCCGTGATCAAACGCGAGGAGCTCGTCCGCCCATCCGTCGAACCACGTACAGGAGGAACCCCCCGATGACGAGAAACAGAATGACATTTGGCAGCACCACGGCCAGCCACACACTGGACGCGGGTGATTGCGTCACGTCGATCGCGACCTGGCTTTCGTGAAACTTGTCGACCAGGGTTGTCGAATATCCGGCGGGAAGAAGGGTCCGGTACCGTCCCCCGTGCTGGTCGACCCAGTCGACGCGTTCGCCATCGGACGTGAACACGCCACTCGCCACCTGCCCGGCGTCCAGCGCGGTCAGCAGGTCGCCCAACGGTTTCCCGGCCGGCGCTGTTGTGTGGTTGAAGCTCTGATAGCTGGCCCAGATCATCGCAAGCAACCCGGCCAGCAAGATGAAATAGATCGTGCTACGCCGGCTGAGACGCAAAGCCATAGTCGAGTAACGTACCAACCTCATCAAAGACCCGCGGAGAGCCCATCACGACTGCCAAGAGATGCCGGCCGTCGCGGGTGGCGGTGGCGATCAGGCAGCCGCCGGCTCGTCCGGTCCAGCCCGTCTTGAGCCCGGTCGCGCCCCGATACGTTCGGATCAGCTCGTTGAGGTTGTAGAGCTTGAGCGCGTGGTGCATGGCGCTGGCCGGCAGCGTGATCGCGGGCACGGCGGCCATCGCCGCAACCTCGGGGAAGCGGGAACGCAGCGCGATGGCCGCTTTCGCCAGGTCGGCGGCGGATGTGTACAGCGCGGCGTCATCGAGGCCGATGGGATTCACGAAGTGCGAGTCAGTCATCCCGAGCGCCGCAGCCTTGGCGTTCATCCGGGCGATAAAGGCCGTCCGCGGCATGGCCGCCTCTGACAGCGTGATGGCGGCGTCGTTCCCGGAGTTGAGGAAAACCCCGTACATCAGCTCGCGCACCGTCAGCCGCTCGCCGGCCCGCAGTCCCATGCGGGTCGAATCCCAGGGAAGCTGATTGATGGAGGCGGGGACCGTGACGACCTGGTCCAGCCCGAGCACGTCGAGTGCGGTGAGCACCGTCACCACCTTCGTCAAACTCGCCGGCGGGAACCGCCCTTGCGCGTCGCGCGCATAAAGGGTGGTCCCGCTGTCGAGGTCGAGCAGGATCGCCGCCCGGGCCCTGATGGCGGGCACCGCCGGAGCCGGGGTGAGCTCATACAGCTCGACCTGACCGGGCGGGGTTCCGGTCAGCGGCAGGTGCGCCGCGGTGCCGGCCGGCGCGAGCAGGGCGAGGAGCAGCAGCCAGATCCGCATGTCCGGACCAAAGAACCATGCGGGCCGGCTTCATACAAGGGCCTTGAGACCCAACGCCACCGCCTCGACCCGGCGCGGGTCTCGCCTCGGCGTCAGGCGGCCGCGATGTCCACCGAGGAAGCGCCGTCCAGGTCCTCGTCCGCCGCCGCATCACCGGCCGCGGCCTGGTGAACGGGGCGCAACATCAAGGTCGCGACGAACCACGCCATGCCGACGGCGATCAGGATGTCGCCGGCGCTGGCGATGCCGGGAAACGGGGCAGGCAGTTGGAACCGGTCGTCCAGCCAGGCGAAGTTTGTGTGCGGCCCGCTGAGGACATAGGTGTCAGTCCGGTTCCCGAGGGTCGACAGCATGCCATGGCCTTCAACCGGCATCCGCCCTCCATTCGCCGCCCGCACCAGCTCGTTGCAGTAGGCGCCCAGGGCGCCACAGACGACCGGGTAGACGTGCCGCCAGGCCGCCCAGATCCCCGCCGCGATCGCCAGGGCGAGCGGCAGCAACCACGAAAGCGGAGACGGCGTCAGTTGACTCAGGAGCAGGACGGCGCCCGCGCCCAACAGCGGGCGCACCGGCAGGGAAGGGCTGGCCTTGAAAACGCGGCTGGATCGTCCGCCCAGCACAAAGCCGAGAACGATTCCGGCGACGGTCACGAGCGCGCCGTCGGCAACCTTCAAGGCGGCCGGCTCCATGAACGGGGTGCGCCACGCCAGCGCGAGCAGCACGCCGGCAAATTCCAGCGAGATGGCCAGCCGGCGATGACGGGCGAACGCGCGGCGAAGCGGGGTTCCGCCAAGGCCGGCTTCCAGCGTCGCGCTGAGGACCGGGCCCAGGGCGTAATAGACCACCATGACGGCCGCCGTCGCGGCAACAAAGTGGGCGGTGTCGCCGAAGCCGACGAGCCGGAAGGTCCCCGCACCGAAGACCGCGGCGAGCACCCATTGGCTGGTGGTCGTCACCTGGGTGGGCCATGTCTGGCCCTTCAGCAGGCTCGCCAGCGGCGCAGCGGTGACCGCCACCAGCACGGTAATTTCGGGGTGACGCCGGAATACGATGACCGCGGCCAGGAGCGCGACTTTCGGGAGCTCGCCCCAGCGCGCATCGTCCTTGGAGCCCAGCAGGAAGTCGTCGACGATGCACATGCCGATGAAGCTGATCCAGGCCCAGGGCGCCTGGTACGGCTCGGCCGGCCCGACCCAGCCGACGATGGCCACGACCAACGCGATCAGGCCCGCCACCCAGAGGATGGCGCGCATCGATCGAGGGCTCAACGGCCGATGCAGGAAGCCCACGGCTGGCGAAAGTGCAACGGAATAGAGGGAGTCCGCCTTTTGGTGATTTACGCTACGGGCGATGTTTCGGCGAAAACCGGCTCAGCCGGCGCCAGTCGACCGCTGGCTGGTGATCGGCCTGGGCAACCCGGGCGGTGAATACGAGCGGTCCCGCCACAACGTGGGCTTTCTGGTGGTCGACGAACTCGCCCGCCGGCACGGCGGCCGGGTGACGGACCGCGCCGCGAAATCGCTGACCGGCCGCGTCCGGAGCGGTGCGCACGAACTCGTGGTCGCCAAGCCGCAGACCTGGATGAACCTCTCGGGCCAGGCGGCGAAGGCCCTCCGCACCAAATATGACGTGCCACTGGAGCGCGTCCTTGTTGTCCATGATGAGCTCGACCTTCCCTTTGGCCGGCTGCGGATTCGCACCGGCGGCAGCTCCGCGGGGAACCACGGGTTGGACTCGGTGATTACGTCGTTCGGAACCAAGACATTCCCCCGGATCCGGGTGGGTGTCGGCCGGCCGGTCGGGGACGCGGTCGATTACGTGCTGAGCCCGTTCACCAACGACGAGCGGGCTCGGCTGCCCGAGCTGGTGGGGCGGGTCGCGGACGCGATCGAATACACCGTGGAGCATGGCCTCGAGCGCGCGATGACCGAATTCAACCGCGGCTAGGCCGGCGGCTCAGGAAATAGCCCAGGACGGTCAGGCCGGCGACGCCCGTCAGCGCTCCACCCATCCATACCGCCGCCGAGGGCCCGAACAGATGCGCGACGAGACCGGCCCAGATATTGCCGATCGGCGTCACGCCGATGAACAGCATGGAGTACAGGCTGACCATGCGGCCCTGCATCCGGTCGGGCGAGCGGACCTGCACGAAGGTGTTCGTGCTGATCGAATAGACGGCAAACGACCATCCAATTACGAGCAGGAGCACAATCGCCTGGCCGAAGCCTGGCATCACCAGGAACACCAGCTCCATGCCAGCGAAGAGCAGGCTGCCCATCACGATCCGGCGGGGCTCGAGCAGAAACCCGCCGGCGATGGTCATGGTCAGGGCGCCGACCAGCGACCCCAGCCCTTGCGCCGCGAAGAGATAGCCGAGCGTGTCGGCGTTGGCGTGCAGCACCACCCGCGTGAACAGCGGCAACACCAGGTTGAAGTTGGCACCAAATGTTCCGGCGACAAACAGCAACAAGAAGAGGCCGGCGAGGGATGGCGTTCGCGCCACGTACCGCAACGCCTCGCCGATCAGTTGCACTGCGGTTTGCGGCGGACCCTCCGTCCGCGGACGGCGCCGCACCGTCAACAATGCGACGATCACCCCGAGGTAGCTCACCGCGTTCAGCCAGAAGCAGGCCGCCACACCGAAGGTGGCGATGATGAGACCGCCGACGGCCGGACCGAGAATGCGGGCCAGGTTGAAGGCGGTGGAGTTGAGCGCGACGGCACTGGCCAGCTCACCGCGACCGACCATCTCGAGAACGGTGGCCTGCCGGGCCGGAAAGTACAGGGCCTGGTTCACGCCGAGGGCGGCCGCGAGCAGCATGACGAGGGGGAGCGTGATGGCATGCGTGCTGGTGAGGACGGCATACAGCGCTGCGCCCGCCAGCGACACGGCCTGGGTGACGAGCAGAACGTCGCGATGCGAGAAACGGTCCACAACGGTCCCCGCATACAGCCCGAAGATCAGCACCGGGCCGTAGCTGAAGGCGCCGAAAACTGCCAACGCGAACGCCGAGTCGTGGGAAAGCTGAAGCACGAGCCAGGCGGCGGCCACCGATTGCATCCAGGTCCCGACCACGGATACCGCCTGGCCAACGAAATAGCGGCGGAATTCTGGGTATTGGAGGGCGGAAACCTGCACCACGGCGCGACGGCGTGGTTCGACGGTAGACGGAGTGGCGCGGATAGCGTTCAGTTTACCGGGGTTACGCCGGCGAACCGCTCAGATGGTGGCAACGGCCTGCACCAGGTCTTTGAACTGCGCCGCCGCGGGCGCCTGCGGTTGCTGGATGACGATCGCCCTGGTCTTTCGTTCAGATCTGAAGGCCCACGTACTCCAGGTCTCGCCAGATCATTCCGTCCTTCAGGTCGACCACACTGACCGACGGCTGGCGCACTCTCCCCTGGGGACCGGTATAGGTCCACTCTCCGATCACGACCACCGTTTCGCCCTGGCTCACCAGGCGTTCCACCTCGAACGTGACGTCGGGCGTCCGTGCCACGGCCTGCTGGCTCAGGAGGAGGAACGCGTCGCGACCCAGGATCGGTTCCGGGACCCCCGGGGTTCGATGGACCACGTCGGGGTGCAAGCGCCGAGCGAACGCTGCCCAATCGCGCGCCCTGAGCGCGTCGAGCGCGCTCGTCACGACGTCCGCCGCGCTCACGACAGGTGGAGGAGGATGTGGCGGGCGAAGAGCAGAATGCCGACGATCGCCGCACCGGCCGCCGCCACCAGCACAGCGGCAGCCGCGACATCCTTGGCCCGCCCGATCATCGGGTGGTGCTCGGGCCAGGCGTAATCGATCAGCACTTCCAGCGTGGTGTTAAAGAGCTCGGCCGCGACCACCACCGTGAAACAGATGACAAGGCCGACGAACTCGATGACGGAAAATCGCAGCACCAGCGCCGCGATCAGGACGACCGCGGCGGCCACGAAGTGAACACGCAGATTCGCTTGCGACGAGAGCGCCCACCGAAATCCCCGACCGGCGTGGCGGAAACTGTAGAGCGTTCGGCGCAGGTCGACGCGGTGGGCGCGGCTGGGGCTGCCGATCCGCTCGGCTTCGAACTCTGCGTCGGAACGAGGCGTCATGGCGAGGATCCGAGGATACGGGTGGTGAGCGCCGTCATGGCGAGCTCCTCGGCCGGTTCGGCGTGGTCGTAGCCAAGCAGATGGAGGAAGCCGTGCACGGCGAGCAGGCGCACCTCGTCGTTCACCGGATGACCGGCCTCCCGTGCCTGCCGCCTGGCCCGCGGCAGCGAAATCACGATGTCGCCTAACCAGTCTTCCGTCCCGGGCGGTGCCTGGAATCGCTGGTCCGACGGCTTCTCCCGGGCCGCGAAGGCGAGCACATCGGTGGGCTCGTCGAGTCCCCGGTAGCGTCGGTTGTACTCGCGCAGGTGCTCATCCCCCGTCAGGGTCACGACCGTCACGGTGTCGTCGGGAAGCTGAACCATCCGTGCGCCAGCCTGCAGCAGGGTCTTGAGCCCGTCCAGATCCACGCCCGAGGCCAGTGACGCGGGACCCCAACGGCTCATCTGGATGAGCACGGGGTTATCCTAACCGGGCTGGCGTCAGGCGGAGGGCTTGCCGGACGTGCGGTCGACGCGACCACCCAGGTAACGGATCCCGATCAGGCCCGCCGCCAGCACGACCCAGACCAACAGGATCCAATCCTGCGGGACTGTGGAGCGCCGGCCCAGATCGGCGGCCAGCGCGTCGGCCAGGATGAAGGCTCCGATGAGGAGCAGGCCGGTTCCTTCCATTCGCGTCCGCGCCTTGGTCGCCGCCATGCCCCGGCGGAGGAAGCGCGGAACCTTACCAAAACCGATCATCGAGATGGCAGGGATGATCACGGCGGCCGCCGCTACGTAGGCAAGCACGATGACCGAGCCCGAAAGTGGCACTAGCTACATATCGAAAATCCGGGGTTCAACATTGCACCCCAGCCGTGGCGACCCTGATTTGAATACGTCTACGACGTACTGGGTCGTGCCTGGGCGGACGGTCGCGGCAGGGGAATGGTCTTATCGTCCGCGTCGAGGGTTCCGTCATGGCCGCCGCCGGTCGTGTCGACCCCGGCCCCGGCCTTCGAGGTTTCGGCGACGGCCGCCGGGTACTCGATCCGCGCGTGATAGATGCTGACCACCATATTGGCCATTGCCTCTTCCACCAGACGGAGGTCGCGGAACGAGAGGTCGCATTCGTCGAGCTGGCCGTCCCGAGTAAATCCCTGGACCATGCGGTGGACGTGGTCCCGGATACCTTCCGTACTGCGATCCTTTAGGGTCCGAGCCGACGCCTCGACGGTGTCGGCGATCATCACGATCGCCGCTTCCTTCGTCCGAGGCCGCGGCCCGGGGTAACGGAAGTCTTCCTCCCTGACCTCGAGGCCCTGTTCCAGGGCCTGCCGGTAGAAGAAACGCTTGACCGTCGTCCCCTGGTGCTGCTGGACGATCTCCCGGATCGTGGTCGGGAAGTGGTACTGCTTGAGGAGCTCAACGCCCTCTGTCACGTGTGCGTTCAGGATGTCAGAACTGGTCGTCGGCGAGAGGTTCTCGTGGATATTGCCGATGTCCGCCTGGTTCTCGACGAAGAAGTGCGGCCGGCGAATCTTTCCAATGTCGTGGAAGTAGCAGCCGACTCTCGTCAGGACCGGGTTGGCGCCCACCGCCTCGGCAGCAGCCTCGGCCAGGTTGGCGGCCACGATCGAGTGGTTGTACGTCCCGGGGGCACTCACCATCAATCGCTTCAGCAGCGGGTTGTTGGGGGTCATCAATTCCAAGAGCTTCATGGGCGTGATGACGCGGGTGATCTCGCCGAGGAAGGTGAGCGAGCCGGCCGCGATCAATGCCGAGACGAGGCCGCTGATCAGGGTGAGTGAGCCGATGGCCAGGATCTCATCGAGCGATTGATGCCGCTCGATCAGCGAGAGCGAAACCAGGGTGACGAACTGCGCGCCCGCAACCAGGATGCCGGCCGTGACCCACTGGCCGAGGCGCTCGAGGCGGTGAACGTAGATTGACCCGATCGCCCCGCCCAGGAATCCCACCAGAGTCAGTGGGAGCACGTTGTCGGCGATGATGCCGGTCAGCAATCCGACCGCCAGCGCCACGATGATCCCCAGCCCGGTGTCCATCAGGGCGGCAACAAGCAGCGGCACTGCGGCCATCGGCACCAGGTACTGCGCGTTGGGATTGATCGGCACGAACACCTTGGCGACGACCAACAGCCCGAGCATCAGGCCTCCGAGGGTGGCGAGTTGTCGCGGGTCTCTAAGGATGGCGGGCCGAAACTGCATGAGGTAACCGAGTGCGACCGCGAACAGGATGATGACGAGCATGAAGACGGCCATGATTCGGGCCCAATCCGTCGTCGGCGCCAGCAGACCGACGGCCTGCGCCTCTTCGAGCTGGAACGGCGTCACCAGGTCCCCGTATCGAATGATGGTCTGGCCCTGGGCGACCGTCACGAAGACCGGCGGGACCGCGTTGCTGGCCTGCTGTCGCTTCAGATCCGTCTCGGCTTGGAGGTAGTTGACCTTCAAGTACGCGCGCACCAGCGTGGCGACGACCGACCCTCCGGTCGAATCGAGATGCAGAGCGGCGGCGCGCGTCTGCGCCGTATCCTGGGCGCTTTTCAGGGTGTCAGCCTTGATCCCGTTGGCTTCGAGCGCCTGAAGGATGTCGCCCGCGCTCTTGAACACCGTGGCCACGGTTCCCTCGTCCGCCTGCAGCAGGTACTGGCGCTGGGCGTCGCTCAGCTGTGGCTCGAGCAGGCTCAGTTGGGCGGAGCGATCCGGTCCCGAGCTGGAGGATCGGCGGAGGTCGGCGACCTTCGTCGCCAGCGCATCGATCGCCTGGCGCTGCTGGCTGCTGACCGAGCCGTCGAACTGGTCCGGCACCTGCGAAGCGGCCGCGGCCCGTACCTCATCGCGCTTGGTCTGACTCTCGTAGCGGACCGACCGTTGCGACACGACGTCCTGGCTCGAGACGTCGCCGGCGCGCAGGTTCAGGCGGTTCGGCAGGAAGTTCTGGGCGACTACCAGCGCCGTGGCCAGCGCCAGGATCAGCGTGATGGCCGCCGATCGTAGATACGGCGGCCAGCGTCGGCCCGGGCCAATGTGGCCGAGGCGGAGATCCCGCGCAAAGAGGCGACCGCGCCGACGAAGTTGCTCGATCGCCACCGAGCCGCGCTGTCTCATCTGTTCACCAGGGATCGCCTCGCCTGAAGGCGAAGTCGGATTACGTGGTGCGAGCCCGCCGCTTACGCGCCGCCGCGATTTTCTTTTTGCGCTTCACGCTGGGCTTTTCATAGTGCTCGCGCCGGCGGACCTCAGAGAGGACGCCGTTCTGCTTGATCTTCTTATTGAAGCGGCGTAGGGCGCTCTCGAAGGTCTCGTTCTCGCGGACCTTGATCTCCGACAACTAGGATGCACCCCCTCTGCCCGGAGCCCATGTTGGGCAGAAGTATAGCCGCGCCCGACTTTAGGCGTCAACATAAAGTGACGGGCGACCGACGGCCCGATCGCGGCCCGGTCCAGCCTGGCGACGAGCGGGTAACAGCCATGGCGCGACGTCGATGGCCCTCCTTTAGCGCGCGTTCATCCTTGCAGAGGACCCGGTCCTCGAGGAGGTCTCACCGTAATGCTTACTGTTCTGACGACGTGGATCAGCGAGCGGATCATCACGGTCACCGCGGTGACGGTGCTCACCGTCGCCGCTGTCCCCACCACGCTGGTCATCGCCTCACACGATGATCACACGACGGTCGCCGTCATCCAGCCCGCGGACGAGCATTCGAGGGTCCTGCTGGTCAAGTCCGTCAAAAAGGCCGGCGATGACGTCATCGCCAGGCTGAACTCAACGGAATCGAGCTGCAATACGCAGCTCACCCAGACGGTCAGCACGTCGAAAGTTGCGACCACGGTTCAACCGGCGCTGGCCACCGCGAAGTCTCGGGTCCACTCCAGCGTCGCGCCCATCGTCACCGCCATCAAGGCGGACCAGGAGCGCTTCGCGCGCCTGAAGTTCGTGACACCGCAAGACGAAGACAACGAGCTCGAACATCTCAAGCTGATCGAGATCATCGCTCTCGGTGACGGCCAGTCGGCTGGCACGATTACCGTCACCTGCCAGACCGTACTGATCACCATCACGCAGACGATCCAGATCACGATCGTTCAGACGACCCCGGCGCCGTGCCCGCCGAGGGAGGAGCGCGACGACGACTAACGGCCGGCTTTGCTGAAGGGCGGGAGCTCAGCTCCCGCCTTTTTCTTTCTCTCTCACCCCTACCGCCAGCACTCGAAGGCTTTCGGCACTCACAGGCCCGCCATCCCAGTCGCCGTAGAGCTCAATGCGATCGAACCCGGATGCGCGCAGCATCGACTCGATCTCGCGCGCGCCGTACAGGCGGAGAGCGTGGACGTTGACTTCGTCACCCCCGGGACGGCTGACGGTTCGTTCGACGATCATGCGACGGGCGGATCGGTCGAGTGATCGCCGTTCCATGACCGCCGCCTGCCCCACCGTGAACCATTCGCGCTCGACAAAGTGGCCCATGAGCCGCTCGCCGTTGATGACCTCCAGGAGAAATCGCCCTCCGGGCCCAAGCATGCCCGCCGCGGCCTGGACCACCAGCCGATCATCCGCCTCATCGAGGAAATAGCCAAGGCTGGTGAAGAGATTGAGGACCAGGTCAAACCTCTCGCCGGGAACCGGCCGGCGCATGTCGCCCTCCAGCCAGCGAACCTTGACGCCGCCGGCCTCCGCCCGGGCCTTCGCCACGCCGATGAGATATGGAGACAGGTCCACCCCCGTCACCTCATAGCCGCGCCGCGCCAGCTCGATGGCGTGCCGGCCCTGGCCGCACGGCAGATCCAGGATGCGCAACGGCGGTCGCAACTGGAGCAGGGCCTCGAGCTGATCGATCTCGATCGGGGTGCGCTCGCGCAACGTGTCGTCGTACAGCGCAAGGTAGCCTGGTCCGAACCAGGACCGCCACCAGTCCGAAGCCGGTTCGCCCATACCTTATATCTAACGTCCCTGAATACGAATCTGGGCCTTCCGAATACGGAGAATTGCCATATTTCATCCCAACTCCCATGGACTGACGCTCCCTCCGCGTCTATCTATGTAAAAGGAGTCTGCTTTGCTGCGTTGCCGACCGGCTGCTCTATGACTGTGACCGTTAAATCTCTAAGAAGTTTCCAATGAAACTGTGGCGTGGTATCAAACGATGACTGAGAGACGTGGCAGACGTTGGCTTGCGACGGCGTTATTGATGCCGTTGA
>WNGI01003271.1_pt1 | contig 19539 bp, 19 predicted proteins | sample 5400621 | NCBI WGS metagenome assembly WNGI01 (sample SAMN13153374, study PRJNA577476) | soil metagenome | isolation source: 20 cm soil or saprolite under Garry oak tree replicate 1 | place: USA:California | collected 2016-06-15
GGGCGACAGCGTCGCGTATGCGCTTATCGGGCGACCTGGAGCAGATCTATCGTCAATCATTCTCCGCAGGAGAGGAACAGACTCCGTGGCGTTCAGGAGCACGTGGTTCCCCAACTGGATAGAAGTCGCGCGGGTCGATTCGCGCGGCCGGATTCTGGGCGTCAATTCAACTGCCACTACTGTCAAAACAATGGCAGAGACGGCTCCCGGCCTGGACTTCGACCGGGTGGCGTCGGGCTGGGCTGCCGCGGAGAAAGCCAAGGGTCCGGCAGGATTGGTATCACCACCAGATACCGTCAGAGCAACAATCGGCGGCGCAAACATCGTCGTTGCGTACAGCCGCCCAGCGAAGCGCGGGCGCGTGATCTTCGGAAACATCGTTCCCTGGAATCAAGTGTGGCGTACCGGCGCCAACGCCGCGACCATGTTCACGACCGACAGGGATCTCGTCTTCGGCAGCACTGTGGTGCCTGCCGGAAAATACACTCTATGGACGCTTCCCACGCCGACTGGAGCGAAACTGATTTTCAACAGCCAGACAGGGCAGTGGGGTACTGATTATCAGGCCGACAAGGATTTTGCTCGCGTAGACCTGATGGTGAAGCAAGTGTCTCCGCCCGTGGAGCAATTCCTGATCGGAGTGGTTCCGCAGGGCTCCGGAGGCTTGCTGCGGTATGCATGGGACGACATGGAATACTCGATTCCGTTCACGGTGAAATAGGTTGACGTCGACCGAGACCCCGGCGCGGGGAGATCATTGGCTCCGAGCTGTGGGCTACGGATTGCTTGCCGAGATCTCGACGATCGTTACGATCATCGCGATCACGGTGCTCTATCGGTACGTCTTTGTACGGGGACTGACAAAGCCCAGCTACGCTGCGTTCAATGAACGAACTGGAGCAATAGTCGGGATAGTCGGCGGCATTCTCTACACTTTTCTTTTCGCGCGGCGCCTGATGCCCCGGATTTCAGCGCGCTTCATCGCGCACGGAATCGTCGTCGCGGTTGCGGCAATTGCGCTCTCAGTCCTTGGATCGATCGCGGGGCATCAGAGCGTTCCTGCCGCATACATACTCGCATCGGCGCTGAAGTTGGCTGCCGGTATTCTGGCCGGATTTCTCGCCGCGAAGCAGATTGCACCAGCGGCCGGCGGTTAGGGAATCACTCGGCGATGGTCAGCGATACCGGATTGTCGAGATAGACGACCTTCTCCTCTCGGCGCGAATGAAGTATTCGCCAGAACCAATTCTCGTCGTGTGGCTCTCCGCCGTGCTCCATGATGAGCTTGGCCAGGTCGGCTACGTCTCTCGGATCCATTCGCAAGCATCCATGTGATGCGGCGGAGCCAAGGCTTTCGACATCATCCGTGCCGTGGATATAGTAGTCGGGATCCTGAAAAAAAATCTTCACCACCTTCATCGGGTTCCCGGGTTCCCCTGGACCTTTGGCCGCCTTTCCCTTCGCCCACTCAGCGTCTGGCGGCGGGCGCCAGCTGGGATTCCAGACGATCTTGCTAATGGTGAAGGTGCCTACCGGCGTCGGATATCGGTCCTGCCCCACGGCAATCGCATAGGTCTTGAGCCTGCTGTCTCCGTGCTGAACGATAAGAATCCTCGCCCGAAGATCTGCCCTCAGAGTTAGGGGTGCCTCGCGAGCCGGAACCGACACGACGGTCGTCTCGCGACCCGCAGTCGGCGCCGTTCGCGGCAGCTCGATCTGTGCGCACGCCGTTGTCGCCCCGATCGCTGCGGACAGAATGCTCACTGCTAAGATCTTGCGGTATATGCTCATCTAACGGCTGAGGCTGTTTGTTTGGCTGGGCTGTCGACGCATGTGATTTATTACAAATGCCGTTCCACAATTAGGCTCTTTTTTCTTCGTCAACTGGGGAACTTTTTCGCGCTTCCCCATCGGAGATTTGCATTGCTGGCCGCAGCCGCCACGGCGCTGCATTTTCATGCTCGACAGCACCGCATGATGCCCTTCACCCGCCAAAAAACCATGCGCACCCATAACAAAGTCGTTCTGCTCGCTCTCGTTACGATCTCGTTTCCTTCCATTTTGCTGCGTGCGCAGGGGCTCGATCCGTCGCTTTACTCAAGTCTCGAGTGGCGCATGATTGGACCATTTCGTGGGGGACGCACCATCGGCGCTACCGGAGTTCGCGGTCAGCCGAACGTGTTTTACGTGGGAGTGAACAACGGCGGCGTGTGGAAGACCACGGACTACGGCCGCGTTTGGACGCCGATCTTCGACGAACAGCCCACGGGATCGATCGGTGATCTTGCCGTCGCTCCGTCGAATCCAAATGTGATCTACGTCGGAACCGGCGAAGGAGTTCAGAGGCCAGACCTCTCGACCGGTAACGGTGTCTACAAATCGACCGATGCCGGCAAGACGTGGCGTCATTTGGGACTTCGCGACGGACAGCAGATCGGTGGAATCATCGTTGACCCGCGCGACGAAAACAGAGTATTCGTCGCCGTGCTGGGCCATCCGTACGGTCCGAATCCCGAGCGCGGAGTTTATCGATCGACCAACGGTGGCGAGAGCTTCGAGCGCGTTCTCTACAAGGACGAGAACACGGGAGCGATCCAAGTGGGGTTCGATCCGGCAAATCCGCAAATAGTCTATGCCGCGCTTTGGGCGGGAAGGCAGGGGCCGTGGGAGAACTCCTCTTGGAACGGCCCGCTCAGCGGTCTGTTCAAGTCGGTCGACGGCGGAACGACGTGGCGTCAGATTGGAAAGGGATTCCCGACCGCGGCGCAGGGCCTTGGCAGAATCGGATTCACAATCGCACCCAGCGATCCGCGGCGAATGTATGCCACCGTCGACGCGCCAGCTCTGGGCGGGATCTATCGCTCCGACGACGCCGGCGAGAACTGGAGACGGACCAACGACGAGGTTCGAGTCTGGGGCCGGGCATCGGATTTTGCCGAGGTAAAGGTCGATCCGCGCAATCGGGACGTGGTGTACTCGGCGAACACATCGACTTACCGCTCGAACGACGGCGGGACCACGTTCACCGCGATCAAGGGCGCGCCAGGTGGCGACGACTATCACCGGATTTGGATCAACCCGGATAATCCCGACATCATGATCATCGCGGCCGACCAGGGTGCCACGCTCACCGTAAATGGCGGGAAGACGTGGAGCTCGTGGTACAACCAGCCGACGGCGCAATTCTACCACGTGATCACTGACAATCGAATTCCGTACTGGGTGTATGGCGGCCAGCAAGAGAGCGGTTCGATCGGAACGATGAGTCGCGGCGATTACGGCGCGATCACATTCCGCGAATGGAATCCTGTCGGAGTCGAGGAGTATGGATACGTGGCTCCCGACCCGCTCGATCCGAACATCATCTACGGCGGGAAGATCACGCGATTCGATCAGCGCTCACGGGAGGTCCAGAACATAAGCCCCGAGGCCGTACGCTCAGGCAAATACAGATTTCTTCGCACTGCGCCCGTCATTTTCTCGCCCGTGGACCCACACACGCTCTACTACGCGGGCAACGTTCTGTTCAAGACCACTACCGGCGGGCATAGCTGGGACGTCATCAGTCGCGATCTCACACGTCAGAATTACGAGGTGCCGCAGAGTTACGGCATGTACACTGATGGAGATCTCTCGCGCGCAAAGAATCGCGGCGTCATCTACGCCGTCGCGCCATCGTTCCGCAGCGTCAACACAGTCTGGACGGGCTCCGACGACGGGGCGATCAACCTCACTCGCGATGGCGGGAAGACATGGACCAACGTCACCCCGGCCGCGCTGACTCCGTGGAGCAAGGTCTCGCAGTTGGAGGCGTCGCACTTCGATGACGAATCCGCGTACGCATCCATCAACCGGTTCAAGCTCGACGATCTCCGTCCGCACATCTATCGGACGCACGATGGCGGAAAAAGCTGGACGGAGATCATCAATGGAATTCCGTCGGATGAAGTTGTGAACTCGGTCCGCGAAGATCCGGTTCGGCGCGGGCTGCTGTTCGCCGGCACCGAGCGCGCCGTCTACTTTTCCCTGGACGACGGCGGCCAGTGGCAGCCACTCAGGCTCAACATGCCGGCGACTTCTATTCGCGATCTCGTGATCCATGATGACGACATCGTCGTCGGTACGCACGGCCGCTCGTTCTGGATCCTCGACGACATGACTCCGCTTCGCCAGCTCGACGCTAAGACGGCGACCGCGGGGACGTTTCTCTTCAAGCCGAAGCTTACCTATCGGTTCCGCCGCAACAAGAACACCGATACACCCTTGCCGCCCGAAGAGCCTGCGGGAAAAAATCCGCCCGATGGTGCGATCATCAACTATCGACTCGGCGCCGATGCGGGGACGCCGGTTGTGCTGGATATCCTCGACGAAGCCGGCAAAACTGTCCGCAGCTTCTCCAGCGCCGACTCGATCGAGCCAGTTGAGAAGGATCTCAACGTTCCGACGTATTGGGTTCGCCCGCAACAACGCGTCGCCGTGAGTCGGGGGATGCACCGCTTCGTCTGGGATCTTCACTATCCACCGCCCAACGTCCTCGGACACGACTATCCGATATCAGCCATCTACGGCGCCACACCGAGATTCCCGCTGGGACCGGCCGTATTGCCGGGCACGTACACCGTCCGTCTGACCGCGAGCGGAAAGAGCTCAACGCAGCCGCTGACGATAAAAATGGATCCGCGAGTTCAGATCACCGATGCCGGGCTTCGTCTTCAGCGTGACATTGGTGTCCGAATGAACGATGCCATCAGCCGGGATTTCGCCGCGCTCAGCGAGGTGCGCGCGCGGCGAGCACTCTTGAGGGCCCAGCGTGAAGGCGCGAAGGCGAAGGAAGTAGCGGATTCTCTGGTGGCCCTCGATTCGTTGCTGGCCAACATCGAGACCGGCGCACGACGTGGAGGCGCCGCCAGCCTGGTTGTTCTGAATGAACAGCTGGCGGGAATTCTCGACACGGTGGAGGGTGCGGACGCCGAGCCTACGAGCCAGGTAGTAGCTGCCGCGGGAGACCTGGAGAAAGCGCTGGGGGCGCTTCTCTCGCAATGGTCCGATATTCAGCGCACCCGGATTCGCCCCGATCGGAAGTAGATTATGGAATCCCCGTATGCGCAGCTCACCGGAGAACGCAATGACGACGAGCAAGGAAACCGAGTGGATGAATCACCCGAGGCTGCGGAAGCTTGTAACAGCCGTCAACGAGCTGACACTCGCCGAACGGATCACTCTCGTGAAGGGACTCGTGCCCGCCATCGCCGACGAGCTGTCCGACACCGAGTACGAGAGATTCGTTGACGCGATACGATTGAAAGGCGAGCGCTTCCACGAAGCGCAGGCGCATCCTGGCGAGGGCAGGGCGGAAAGGAAGATTCCCGGCGAGCGCGACATTGAAGGGCGATAGGTCGAGGCGATGAACTTCTATTGGATTTTCGGAATTCTCATGGTTGCCGCGGTTCTCTTTGCGCTCTACGCCGGCACCCGGCGCCCCAAGCCGTAGGCTAAATCCCGAGGGCGCGCTGGATCGGCGTGCTTGAAGTCGCGGCGCCCGCATCCACGCATATCGGTCCGACGACTCTATCCTGCGCCGCCGCGGTCAGGCGCCCCTTGAATCTCGCGCGGCGAAGAGAATCACCGACGGTACCGAGAGCAGTTCGGGGATTGTTGTTTTTCTCGCTGAGGTGAGCGAGCACAATGTTGTTGAGTCCCGAGTGGACGCTCTGAGTCGCCGCACGCGCGGCGTCCCGATTGCTCAGGTGACCATACTTTCCGCGGATCCTCGCCTGGAGTGACGGCGGATATGGTCCCGCTCGCAGCATTCCCTCATCGTGGTTCGCTTCGATGACGAGGACGTCGAGCTTGTCGAGGGCGCGCAAAACGCTTTCGGTAACGTAGCCGAGATCGTAGACGATTCCCGCGCGCGCACCTTCGCGGACCGACGTGACGATTACCGCGATCGGCTCGTTCGCGTCGTGCGAGATAGGAACTGTCTCCAAATGAAAGTCGCCTACGACGACAGTGCTCTTCCTTGGCGTAAGAATCGTGCGAAGTTTTGCCCATTCCGGGCACATCATCCGGGTTCCGGCTGTGCAGACGACTGTCCAGCCCCATTTTCGAGCGGCCGCTGCAACGCCCTTGATGTGATCCGTATGCTCGTGGGTGACAACGACGGCCTCTATCGATTCCGGGGCCACACCGGCCACGGCCAGACGCTGCTTGAGGACGCGGGGAGCAAATCCGGCATCAACGAGTATGCGCGAACGCGCGGTCTCGACGAGGACCGCGTTTCCACTGCTTCCACTGCCAAGAACCCACAGCCTCATCAAATGCTCCAACGTCGTTTGTGCGCTTCCGCAAGCTGCTTCCGCGCCTTCGCTCCAAGCTCGACCTGCCGCCGCGACATCACGCGCTCAGCGACTACGAGGAATCTAGTGACGTCGTAGGTATCGTAGGGCTCGCCATCGCCCCAGGCGAATGGAGGAACTGCTTTTGGCGGCACGTTTGCGCCGAAGACATTGGCGCCGGCGCCGATCACCGTGCCTGTGCTCAACATTGTTCCGATTCCCGTCTTCGCGTGATCGCCGAACAGCGTTCCCAGAAACTGCTGGCCGGTGCTTCGAACTCCCGATGGCGTCCAAAGCTGGACCGGCCCATACGTGTTCTTCAGATCGCTGGTCGTCGTCAATGCGCCGAGGTTGACCCACCGTCCGAGGTAGGAATGGCCGACGAATCCGGCGTGTCCCTTGTTGCTGTGTCCGAGAACGATCGAGGTGCTGAATTCGCCCCGAACCTTGCAGTGATCGCCAATCGACGAAGTCGCGACGCGGTCTCCCAGGATCTGCGAATCGCGACCGACTGAGATGGGTCCGACGAGATGCGTGAACGGCGCGACGACAGCACCACGCCGAACCAGTATCGGCCCGGCCGACGCGTCGAGCACGACCTGCGGTCCGATCAACGCGCCCTCCTCCACGAAGATCCCGTGATCGCCTAACGTCGCCGCGGTGACCTTCGCCGTCGCCTCGAGTGATTTTCCGCGGAGGGGAATGTCCTCCATCAGCTGGTCACCCAGGGTGGCGATGAAATCCCACACCTCATTGATCCAGCGTCCCTTGATCCTCTGGCCGCCAAGTGTCGTCTGGATGGATCCGATGTCGACCGAGCCGTCGGAGAACTGTGAGACGGGAAGCGCTCGTGCAAGCCTCACCGCGCACGCGGCACCTTCGCACATCAGGAGGTCGAACCTTTCGAGATTGAGATCGAGCGGGATCACGCAGCGCGTGTTGACGACAATCGAGCCCGCTGGAATCTCCGATTTCAGGGTGAGAGCAGGAGGCGCGTTGCCCTCTTCGAATTGCGTGAGGTAAGGGGAGCTGATGAAGCCGGCGCTCTGGAGACCGGTGGCCCGCTCCCACCGTCTGCGAATCAGCGACGTGCCCGCCCGCAGCTCGGACCCGGGACGCGTCAGCGCGAACGGCTCGAACTGCCGTGCCTGCGCATCGTCGTAAAAGTAGAGTGCGCTCATGATTTCGCCCGCTCGCGCGCTGGGATCGATTCCACCAGCCGCTTCAGATCTGCTGCCTTCTCACGCGTGGTAACCAGTGTCAGTCCATCGTGCATGACTACCACCAGGTTGTCAACGCCGTAGGCCACCACCCGGCCGGAATCCGTGTGGATGACGTTGTCGCTGCAATCGACCATGTGGACGTCACCGGTGGTGACGTTTCCAAATTCGTCCTTGTCGCGGACGCGGCCGAGGGCTGCCCAGGTACCGATGTCGTCCCAGCCGAAATCGCCCGGAATCACTGTCACATTTTCACTACGCTCCAGAACACCGACATCGACCGAGACCGGCTTTCCGACGCTGGCAAAAAATTCGGATGCCTCGGCGTCCTTACCGAGGCTCAGCGCCTTTGCCAGCTCGGGTGTATGCTGCTTAACCTGGGCCAGGAAGTCTCCGACATTCCAGACGAAGATGCCCGAGTTCCAGAGATAACCCTCCGAGCGCATCTTCTCCGCGCGGGCACGGTCGGGCTTCTCGACGAATCGCTTGACGGGAGAGCCGCCTTGTTTGTTCGGATTGGCAGCCTGGATGTAGCCGAAGCCCTGATCGGCGCGCGTCGGGACGACACCAACCGTCACGAGCGTGTGGGTCTTGCGCGCGATCTCTTCTGCGCTGAGAAGGGTCTCCCTGAATTTCGCATCATCGCCGATGAACCAGTCGGCGTGGACAGAAATCATCGTCGCTTCCTTGCCGCCGCGACGCTCGATGGTGAGAGCCGCCCACGTCAGAGCCGCCGCAGTACCGGCAGGCTGTGGCTCGGCGACGATGTTTTCGCGCGGTATCGGAGGAAGAAGCCGCCGGATCGGCTTCACGAGGCTCGCGTTCGTGAGCACCAGCGTGTGAGCGGGATCCACGATAGGGCCGAGCCGGTCGACCGCGTCAACCAGCAGGGGCTTCGCGGTTACCAGAGGCAATAGCTGCTTGGGACGCTCGGGCGTGCTGAGCGGCCAGAATCGCGAGCCGACTCCGCCGGCGAGGACGACAGCCCAGCGGCTCACTCGCCGCTCATTCCCGCTTCGTCAGGCGTTCCGGTGAGACGCGCGACGAGCGCGTAAAGTTTTTTCGGGCTGAACGGTTTTGTCAGGAACTGGGTCGCTCCCAACGCCAGCGCATCGCGTTCGTGCTTCGCGTCGCCACCGGCCGTAAGGATGATGCAGGGGAGCGTTTTGAATCTTTCCTGCCCACGGATCTGACGGAGCACGTCGAGGCCGCTCAGCTTCGGCATCATCAGGTCCAGCAGCGCGAGATCGACGTGCTCGTCATTATTGATGAAATCGAGAGCCTCCTGTCCGTCGTACGCGATACTGACTTTGAACGGACCTTGCTCGAGCTTCATCTTGATGATGCGACCGATGTGAGGCTCATCATCCGCGACCAGGATGTGACAGAGACGCGTTGCGGTTTCAGCCACGATCAGATCAGGGACGCTATGTTGCCGCGGTAGCGGCGAACGTCGAAGAGAAGACCGCCCAGATCGGCCGACTGACGGAGAAGCACGAGCAAGAGCGTGCTGTCAGCAAGGGCCGCGACGATTGCGTATCCCTTCTGGTGCTCGAGTATCGCCGTGTTCATTGGCCCCTGGATTGTCGCCTGGCCTAGACTCTCCGCTTCGGACACGAGCGCCGGAACGCGCGCAGCGAGGTCTTCGTTGTTCAACCCGGGTGCGGCAAACCCTTCGATCAACAGACCGTCTTTTCCCAATACGAGAACCGCGTCAACTCCTGGGCGCTGCCGAAGCGCGCTCGTAAAATCTCTGATGTTGGGCATTGAGGGGTGAGGAAGTTGCGAAGCTAGGAAGCTGAAAGAGTGAAGTCAAGCGCGGCAATCGCTTGAACTGCCATAAGTTACGGGGTATTATCGTGAAGCAACCCCTCCAGTCTCTCATCTGTCTGATCTAACGAATGAAAGCTCGTCTCGCACTACTCGCGGCGATGTTTGTCGTCGTCGCCCTGAGCGCTTGTAGCAATCCTACAAACCTCAGGGCATCACTCCCGACAGCCGTCGACACGCTATCGGTCTTTGCGCTTTCCGGCACGCCTCCAACGTATCCGAGCGGAATCTCTATCCTTGCCCGGCAACCGGTCCGTGTTGACGGCTTCGCATCGTTCGATGTTGCATTGGACATCAACGCTGCCGGCAACGCTGTCATCTATCCGGTCAAGTTGGTCGTGAGCTCGCCGGGGGGCTCGCGACCGGTTGGCATGCTCAAGTTGACTTCCGTTTTCGACTCGTTGGCAGCTGCTCCGAAGACCGGCTACGAAACGGATTCATCGCTCGTCGTAGCGCCTGGCGAGGTGGTCGTAGTGCAATCGGCCCACAACAGCTCGGGTGATCTGTGTCAGTTTGCGCTCAGTCCGAACATCTACGCGAAGATCGCGGTGGACAGCATCAACCTCGCCTCCAGAACTCTCTATCTCCGGTTGGGGCTCGATCCCAATTGTGGGTTCCGTTCATTCGTAACTGGAATTCCCACGAGCTGATTGGTGCACGACCTCAGGATGGTGCGCGAGCACATCGACGCACTTCGCTCCGGCATGCACCGGCGCGGAGCGCTCGATGCGCTGTCGCCGACCATCGAGCGTGCGATCGCCCTCGACAAAGCGCGGCGCGACACCATCCAGGCTGTTGAGGAGCGGAAGGCCGCGCGCAACGTCGTCAGTCAGCAAGTAGGACAACGAAAGCGCGGCGGCGAATCGGCGGACGATCTTCAGCAGCAGTCACGCGCGTTGGGAGACGAGATCGCCCGACTCGATCGCGAGCTGGCGGAAACCGAGGGCGAGCTGTCGGCGATTCTCCTCGAGCTTCCAAACATTACACTCGATGAGGTTGCTCCCGGTGGAGAAGAGAACAACACCCCGATCAGGAGCTGGGGCACGCCGCGGGAAGGGGCGCGTGTTCAGCCGCACTGGGAAATCGGAACCAGGCTCAGGGTCATCGACTTCGAGCGAGGAGCCAAGATCAGCGGCTCCGGCTTCATCGTGTTTCGCGGAATGGGCGCACGTCTCGTACGCTCACTCATGAATCTCATGCTCGACGTGCACACCAGGGAGCACGGTTACGAGGAGACGTGGGTTCCGGTCGTCGTCAATCGCGCGAGTATGATCGGCACCGCGCAGCTTCCCAAGTTCGAGGAAGATATGTATGCGCTGAAGGGCGAGGACGCGTTTCTGATTCCCACCGCCGAAGTGCCGCTGACGAATCTTTACCGCGACGAGATTTTGCCGGAGTCGGAGCTGCCAAAATCCTTTACGGCCTACTCGCCCTGCTTCAGACGCGAAGCAGGAGCGGCGGGAAAGGACACCCGCGGGCTCCTTCGCGTGCACGAGTTCGACAAGGTGGAGCTCGTACGCTACGTCACGCCCGAAAGCTCCGCCGAGCAGCTCGAGCTCCTCACGGGCCACGCCGAAGAGATTCTGAAGCTGTTGGAGCTCCCGTATCGCGTCGTTCGTCTCGCGTCAGGGGACACCGGATTTGCCAGCGCGCACACCTACGATCTGGAGACGTTCGCGCCCGGAGTCGGGAAGTGGCTCGAGGTCTCATCCTGCAGCAACTTCACCGATTTTCAGGCGCGCCGCGCCAACATCCGCTACAAGCCCGCGGATGGCGGCAAACCCCGATTCGTCCACACGCTCAACGGTTCCGGGCTCGCGTTTCCTCGCGTCATCGCATCAATTCTGGAGCACCATCAGCAGGAGGATGGCAGTGTGCGCGTCCCCGCTGCGCTCAGCACCTATCTCGGCGCCGAGCGCCTGGTCTGAGCGATGCGCCGGCTCGCTCCGGTAACGCTGGTTACCATTGGCGTGCTTGCGCTGCTCGTGTGGTATGTCATCTACACTCGCGGCGTCGTGAGAGAGCTGAGGCAGGAGGCATCTCGGGTCGGCCTCATGTACGCGCGCGTGTACAACGGGCTCAGCGACCCCAACCCTGACGCTGCAACCGCGGCGCTGCTCGATCTCTCCCGCCACATTCGAGAATCCGGGGTCCCGATGATTCTCACCGACGAGCAAGGGAAGCCCACGGACACGGCCAACATTCCGTTCACGGCGCCCCTCGGTTCGAAGGAGTTGCACAACTACATGACGGAGCTCGACCGCCAGAATATGCCGATGGTCGAGCCCGGCGTGGGGACTGTTCATTTTGGAAACACCACGCTCGTTCGGGGCTTGATTCTCATTCCTTTGCTCCAGTCAATCCTGATTGGAGTGGTGCTCCTTGCGGGCGCATACGCGCTCCGCACGCGCGGGCGCGCGGATCGCGAACAAATTTGGGCGGGGATGGCGCGCGAATCGGCGCACCAGCTCGGAACACCTCTGTCCAGCATCAGCGGCTGGATCGAGCTTCTGCGCGAGACCGAGCCGGAAGTGACAACGGTAGCGGCGATCGATCACATGGAGGCGGATCTGGAGCGACTGAAGCGAGTCGCCCACAGATTCGAGCGCATCGGCCGGCCTCCCCGCCAGGAGGCAGTAGACCTCGGCGCACTCGTCGACCGCGTGGCCGCATACTTCAGGGCGCGCGTTCCCACTCTCGCCCAGCGGGTAACGGTCTCGTCCTCTCACCAGGGCGATCTCGTCATCCAGGGTGATGCGGTGCTGCTCGAATGGGCGCTCGAATCTCTGGCGAAGAATGCGATAGATGCGCTGGCGGGAAGAGATGGCAAGGTCGAGATCTCGGCGGAGCCACTGCCCGAAGGCCGCGTGCGAGTCCGCGTATCGGACAACGGACCGGGCATTCCGCGAGAGATCCGTCACCAGATCTTCGACCCGGGGTTCTCGACCAAGGAGAAAGGGTGGGGAATCGGCCTCTCGCTCGCGCGCCGCATCGTCCGCGACAGTCACGGTGGAGAGCTGGTGCTTGTTCCTACCGAGCGGGGCGCAACCTTCGACATGGTACTCGGCTGATCGCATTATCTTCAGATGATGTCTGAATCAACGAATTCCGTCACCGTGGAGAGGATCGAACCCCTCGCCGGCCTCAATCCCGCCCAGCGCGAGGCTGTGCTCCATTTCGAGGGGCCGATGCTCGTACTTGCGGGGGCAGGTTCCGGGAAGACGCGTGTGCTCACCGCCCGCATTGCGCGGCTGATCGAGCACCATGGTGTCGATCCATCGCGGATTCTTGCTCTCACGTTCACCAACAAAGCCGCCGGGGAAATGCGCGAGCGAATCGCGCGCCTCCTGGGGGAAGAGCCGAAAGGAATGTGGAGCGGAACATTTCACGCGATCGGGGCCCGCATCCTCCGCAAAGCAGCTCACCACGTGGGGCGGACATCGAGCTACACGATCTACGATGAAGACGACACTCTGGGCGTCGTCAAGCGCATCATGGAGCGCGAAGGAGTGCCACAGAAGCAGTGGAGTCCGAAGGTCATCGCTTCACTTATCTCTGATGCGAAGAACGCTCTCGTTTCTCCCGTCGAATACGACAAGCTCGCGATGGATCCGGTTTCGCGGACCGCCGCGAAGGTCTACAGACAGATGGAGCCGACGTTGCGGGCCGCCAATGCGGTGAGCTTCGATGACCTCCTCGTGCTCCCAGTCGAGATATTTCGCAAGGATGAGAAGACGCTCGCCAGTTATCGCGATCGGTTCCAGTTCATTCTCGTCGACGAGTACCAGGACACAAACCGCGCCCAGTTCCAGTTCATAAAGCTGCTCGGAAGCGGGCACGGGAATGTCGTCGTCGTGGGTGACGACGATCAATCCATCTATGGCTGGCGGGGCGCCGACATTCGCAACATTCTCGACTTCGAGAAGGAATTCGCCACCGCGAGGCTGGTGCGTCTCGAGGACAACTACCGGTCGACGCCGGACATCCTCCACGTCGCCAACGCCGCGATCATCCCGAACATCGGCAGAAAGGGGAAAACCCTTCGCCCGACGCGCGAGGCTGGTGAACCGGTGACGCTCGTTGCGGCACTCGACGAGCGGGACGAAGCGGACTTCATCCTGGAAGAGATCAAGGCCCGCCAGAATCGTGAGAATCGTGGGCTCAATGAGTTCGCGGTTCTTTATCGGACCAACGCACAAAGTCGCGCGTTGGAAGACGCGCTGCGCCACGATGCAATTCCATACCGTCTCGTCGGATCTGTTCGCTTTTACGATCGACGCGAGATTCGGGATCTGATGGCGTACCTCAAGCTGATCGCGAATCCTTCCGACGAGGAAGCTTTTCGCCGGGCGATAACCGTCCCCAAGCGCGGCATCGGGGAGAGCAGTGTGGATACACTATCCGCGCGGGCGCGCGAGGCGCACGTGCCGCTTTCGGAAGCGGCGGCTCGTGAAGATCTCCAGGAGTCGCTGCGCCCGGCGGCCCGAAAAGCCCTCGCGGATTTTACCCGCATGATCAACGGACTTCGCGAGCGGGCCAAGGACACGAGCGTCGATGTTCTGATTCAGGAGCTGATCGGCGAGATCCGATACGTCGAGTATCTCCAGGCCGAGGGCCCTGAGTCAGCGCGGGACCGCATAGAGAACGTCAGCGCGCTCGTCAACGGTGCGGCGGAGACGGTCATTGACGATGGAGGCGAAGTCGGCTTGACCCCGCTCGATCATTTCCTGCAGCACGCCATGCTCGTCGCCGGCGCCGACGCTCTCGACCCTTCGGCTGACGCGGTCACGCTGATGACGCTACACAACGCCAAGGGACTCGAGTACCCGGTCGTATTCCTTACCGGCTTGGAACTACCTCTCCCACACGGAGATGCGCCGACGGAATGGAGAGCTTCTGCCATCGATAAAATCGAGATTCCTCCGCGAGATCGCCGCCGCCAATCTGGATGAAAAGAAGACACTTCGCGTAAGTACCATGGGACGCGGAGCGCCCGGACGCGACATGGGATTCAGCGGTGCCTACGCGTCGCGCCGCACGCACGAGGTTCCTGCCTGGCGCCGCGCCACTCCCATCGCCGAAGCCGAAGTGTCACAGGACGAGCCTCGCTACGTGAAGGGAGAGCGCGTCAAACACAAGCTTTTTGGCGATGGATCGATCGCCGAGCTGTCAGGCGTCGGTCGCGAGGTGAAAGCCGTCATCGATTTTGACGACGAAACTGTCGGGCGGAAGACGATCAAGCTCGCCTACACAACCCTCGAGCGCGGGCAGGAATAATGCCAGTCACACGTCAGGACGTGCTGCACATCGCCGAGCTGGCTCGGCTTGGCGTCGACGGCGCCCGCGCCGACGAGCTGACGAAGGAGCTCAGCGCGATCCTCGCCCACATGGAAGTTCTGTCGCAGGTCGATACTACGAGTGTGCCGGCAACTGCTGGAGTGGGGACGGAAGGCACACCGCTGCGACCGGATGTTGGCGAGTCGCCACTGATGGAGAGGACGCTCGAGTCGTTCGCTCCAGTCATGCGCGACGGCTTCTTCATAGTTCCGCGGCTGGCGACACACGAGGATTCCGCCGAGAGCGACGCTTGATCGTCGAGAACTTCAAGAATCTCGGCGCGGCAGCTATCGCGTCGAGCGTCCACGCAGGAGATGCATCGCCGTCCGACATGATTCGGGCGTCGTTCCAGCGCGCACGGGAAATCGGCGCCGGACCCGACGCGCTCAACATCTTTCTCCACTCGGACGAAGGCGCAAGCCTTGAGGAAGCTGACCGAGTGCGAGAGCGCCTCGAGCGGGCGTCCGATGTCGGCATACTGGCCGGAGTTCCCGTCGCGATCAAGGACAACATTGCATCGCTCGGCCTTCCGACCACGTGTGGCTCGAGAATCCTTGCTGGATACGTGAGCCCTTTCGAAGCGACTGCCGTCACGAGACTGCGCGCGAACGGCGCGCTCATCGTCGCCAAGACGAACATGGACGAATTCGCGATGGGATCGTCGACCGAGAACAGCGCGTATGGCCCGACACGGAATCCGCACGACGTGCGCTGCGTTCCGGGCGGATCGTCGGGTGGGTCCGCCGCCGCGGTCGCCGCTGGCATTACGCCGATAGCATTGGGTTCGGAGACGGGCGGATCCGTCCGCCAACCGGCTGCGTTTTGCGGAGTCGTTGGTGTGAAGCCGACTTACGGTAGGGTGAGTCGTTACGGCCTGGTGGCCTTCGCGTCGTCGCTCGACCAAATCGGCGTTCTGGGGCGGACGGTTGATGATGCGGCGCTGGCTCTCGAGACGATCGCCGGATTCGACAGGTTGGATTCGACGAGCTCCGACGCGAAGGTTCCGATCTACCGCTTGTCCGCGCTCGGCGGAACGGCGCCGGATCCCCAAAGTCCCGACAACGAAGCGATTCGCCTCGGACGCAGCCCGGTGCCGCTGCCCCCTCCCCCCGGCGCCACGACGCTCCGCGGGGTGATCATCGGAAAGCCGAAGGAATATTTCCCGGATTCACTGGACGCGAGCACGAGAAACTTGTGCGAGCGCGCGCTCGACCGTTTCCGCTCGATGGGCGCGACGATTCGGAACATCTCGCTACCGCGTTCACCGCTCGCGATTCCCGTCTACTACATCCTCGCGCCGGCGGAAGCGTCGTCCAATCTTGCCCGGTTCGACGGCGTGCGTTACGGATTGCGTGTCGATCCCGGCAAAGGCTTGAAGGCGATGTACGAAGCCACGAGGTCGCAGGGATTCGGGCCCGAAGTTACTAGGCGCGTGCTTCTCGGGACTTACGTTCTCTCTGCCGGCTACTACGACGCGTATTACAAGAAGGCGCAGGCGGTGCGAACACTCATCGCGGATGACTTCCGCTCGGTATTCGCCAGCGGTGTGCACGCGATCTTTACTCCGACCACACCCACTCCGGCGTTTCCGGTGGGGGCGATCAGCGATCCCTACGAGATGTACCTGAACGACATCTTCACGGTGACAGCCAATCTCGCGGGCGTACCGGCGATCTCTGTTCCAATCGGCAGGGTGCGGCATCTTCCGGTGGGCGGCCAGATCATCACCGCACACTTCGACGAATACACGATGTTCCGCGTGGCCTACGCTCTGGAAGCGGGGCTCGGCGCTGAGGCACACCAATGAGCCGCGAACGCTACGAGATGGTCGTCGGGCTCGAGGTGCACGTCCAGCTCAAGACGCGGACGAAGGCGTTCTGCGGCTGCTCGACCGATTTCGGCGCGGCCCCTAACGTCAACACGTGTCCCGTATGTCTGGCACTGCCAGGGGCATTGCCGGTTCTGAACGAGAGGGCTGTCGAGCTGGCAACGAGAGCAGCGCTCGGCCTCGGGTGCAGAGTCAATCCGGTCTCCGTCTTCGCGCGCAAGAATTACTTCTATCCCGACCTGCCGAAGGGCTATCAGATCTCTCAGTTCGATCAGCCGCTCGCGACGGGGGGATCAGTCGTCATCGGCAAGAACGAAAAGGGAAGCGACGTCCAGATCGGAATAACTCGCCTGCACATGGAAGAGGACGCTGGCAAATCGATTCACGACCGTTATCCCGCCGCGACCGCCATTGACCTCAATCGAGCCGGCGTTCCACTCATCGAGATCGTGAGCGAGCCTGATATCCGGACTTCCGCCGGAGCAGGCGCTTACCTCCGGACCCTGAAACAGATCCTGCAATATCTGGATGTCAGCGACGTGAGCATGGAAGAAGGAAGTCTTCGTGTCGATGCGAACATCAGCGTGCGTCCGCCCGGACAGTCGAAGCTCGGAACCAAGACCGAGGTCAAGAACATGAACTCGTTCTCCGCCGTCGAGCGGGCGTTGGAAGCCGAATTCGAAAGGCAGTGTGCCGTGCTCGATTCCGGCGGGAAGGTCGAGCAGCAGACGCTGCTCTGGGATGGTGCGCGCGAAACGGTCCGACCGAGCAGAACGAAGGAAGGAAGTCACGATTACCGCTACTTCCCAGAACCCGATCTCCGCCCGCTGATCGTGGATGAGAAGTGGGTATCCGATGCGCGGACGCATCTTCCGGAATTGCCGGAGGCCAGGAAGAAGCGCCTGGTTGAGGAGTACGGAATCGCTGGCGCGGGGTCCTTGGCAGTCCCTAGCCCCTCCATTACCGGCACCGGTATTTCGCTGGGTGAAATCGAGCAATTGACGGCCACGCCAGCGCTTGCGAATTACTTCGAGGAAGCTGCGCGTGCGTCAGCGGATGGGAAGGGAGCTTACAATTGGGTGATGGGCGAAGTGATGGCGAGCGTGCGCGCATCGGGTGTAGATATCGCGCACTTCCGAGTTCGCCCGGCTGATCTTGCCGAGCTTCTCAATCTGGTACGCGACGGCACCATCAGTCACACCGCCGCGAAGCGCGTGTTCGCGCAAATGGTGGAAACGGGCAAGAAGGCCGCTCAGGTGGCGGCTGACGAAGGCTTGTTACAGGTCGGAGATGAAACCGCGATCGCAACGTGGGTCGACGAAGTCCTGAGCGAGCACCCCGAAGAAGCCAGGCGTTATCTCGGCGGCGAGAAAAAGCTTCAGGGAGTATTGGTGGGCTTCGTGATGAAAAAATCGAAAGGCCGCGCGGACCCAAAGCGCGTGAATCAATTATTGTCGACGCGAGGCGGGTAAAGAGGTTCGGGCAGCCCCACTGCGTAGCGCAACACCGACCGCGGTAGCCCGAAGTGCTGCTGGGCCTGCTCGAGGACGTGCTCCTCACCACCTCGCCGTAGCGCCGCGCGGCGAACCTTTTTCGCTTCACGCAGCGGAACCGTACCGGCCGGGTCCAGATTAAAAGGCTCGGCGCGATCCAGTCGCGTCAGTAGATCGACTATGTAGTCGAACGCGCGCACCATGTACGTGCCAACTTCCTGCTCGGTAAGATCCCAGCGGCTCTTTTCCTCGACCAGATGGAAAATGCGCTGCCACGATTCCGAGTCGGCGACGTAAACCATCCCGCGAAAAATTCTCCGGTTGGTCGGCGTGCTGAAAATGGTCGGGCTCAGAATTCGGTCGAGATGCTCGTCGGAATGCGTATGGTCCCGAAGGATCAGCTGCTTGGCCGTTCGACTGAACCGTTCGCCTATGTGCATATCGAACCGGCTCTCCCAGTAGCTGTGTCCGAGCGCCGCTGTCGACGAGGTGATGGTGAGCTGGTGGGGCACGAAGTAATTGTGAGCGACCGAATCGGCGGCGAGATGTGCCAGGTAGCCGAGCGCGAACGCGCGAAGTGCCTCTGATTCCGCTTTATCGTGGATCTCGAAGCCGACGTTCCACGAGTGGCAATGTCGACCCGCGGCGGCGTATTTCTTCGCGATGCTCGTGTCCGCCGCGATCGAGCCGTAGAGAAAATCGTACGGGTAGGTGGATAACAACTCCGCGATGCTGGAGGGAAGAAGCGCGAGCGAGCGCATTACCGCTTCTCCCAGAAAGATGTGAGTCCCGGGAGTCCAGGCATGCGCGATCGCCGGGGTGAGCACCAGCGCCAGCAGAACCGCCAGCGCGATGCGTCCGGACGATCTCATTCCGTGTGTGGCCTAGATGCCGATGCGCTTACGCTGCCGCCGGACCGCTTTGCGGAGATCGTTCAGCTCGTCCTTCACGACGTCGTTGATCGCGCCCCGCGCGGTATCGACGTAATCGCGCACCTGCTCAACCACTTCGTCGACAGGAATCCGGTCAACCAGGTCCTCGCCACGGTCCACGGCTGTGCGGAATCCGCGTTGCGCACGCGGAGCAGCCCACCGTGCGCCTTCCATGGCGCGCTCGCCCGCCCACCTGGCTCCTTCGAGGCCGCGGTTGCCCGCCCACCTCGCTCCTTCAGCTCCGGCCAATCCCGCGAGCGCCGCGCCGCGCCCAGCGTAGCGAACCAGTGGTCCGACCGGACGACGGCCCGAGGGCCCTCGCCGAAGAAGCAGCGTGATTCCGGCGCCGACCGCTGCTCCGATGATTGCCGCGGTCAGAAGATCGTATTGCTGCTCACGCTCCTCGTCCAGCTCGATCTCTGGGCCGGACGCGCGGGCGCGGTTTCTCCCCACCGTCGGCTCTGTCTTCGTCGTAGTCCCCATCGCTCCAGTCCTCCTCGTCAAATGCCTGATTGATTCCCGTTTGCACGCCTCGGATCGTCGACGCAGTCGTCACGAACGCCG
>WNGI01005506.1_pt1 | contig 19539 bp, 15 predicted proteins | sample 5400621 | NCBI WGS metagenome assembly WNGI01 (sample SAMN13153374, study PRJNA577476) | soil metagenome | isolation source: 20 cm soil or saprolite under Garry oak tree replicate 1 | place: USA:California | collected 2016-06-15
CCCTGAAAGAAGATCCCTGGCAGCGGTTGCGTGCGCTGCGAGCCGCCATCGTGAAGACACCGTTGCAGATGTTGATCCGCGGACAAACCCTGCTCGGACAATCCCACCAGCCGGACGACGTGGTGCGCGCCTTCATCGAACAGGCGGTCGAAGACGGCATTCGCGTGATCAAGATGTTCGACCCGCTCAACGACCTGCGAAACCTCGAGGTGCCGGTCGAGGTTGCCCGCAAGGCCGGGGCCCGCGTGATCGGCGCCCTCGTCTACAGTCCGAGTCCGGCCGCGGATGAGGCGCGCGTGGTCAAGTCCGCCAGCCGCCTGAAGGCGATGGGCGTGGACTGGATCGGGATCGAGGACGTCGCCGGCATCCTGGCTCCGCTCGATGCTCGCGGCCTGGTGACGGCGATCACGAGCGCGACCAGGTTGCCCGTCACGATCCACTCCCACTCCACGACGGCGCTGGCGCCGATCTCATACTTCGCGGCCATCGAGGCCGGGGCGACCGGGATCGATACCGCGCTTTCCGCGCTCGCCTGGGGCGCCTCGCAACCCGCCACCGAGACCATGGTGGCCAGCCTTCGCGACGGGCCTTACGACACCGGCCTCGACCTCAATGTGATCGGCCAGGCGAGCCGGTACTTCGATGAGATTCACGACGAATATCTCGAGTTCCAGGACCCGATCGCCTTCCGCAACGATGTTCTCGTCTTGCAACACCAACTGCCTGCGCCGGTGCTGGCGGTCCTGATCCGCAACCTCCGAGAACGCAATGCCATCGACCGCTACGATCGGCTGCTGCAGGAACTCCTCCTGGTGCGCCAGGAGATGGGTTACCCGCCGATGGCGGCGCCGATCAACCGGATCGCGGCGAACCAGGCGCTGGCCAATACGCTGAGCGAGAAGCGCTACCAGCACATCGAGCAGCCCTTCCGCGACTACGTCAAGGGCCTGTTCGGCGAGCCGCCCGGCCCCATCGACCCGGAGGTCCGCAAACGCGCGCTGGGCTCATCGAATGCGATCACGCTCCGGCCGGCCGACCTGCTGCAACCGGGGATCGACCGGGCGCGGCGCGAGATGCGCAAGCAGGGGTTGAATCCGTCCGGCGTGGACCAGGTGCTCACCTACATCCTGTTTCCCGAAGACGCCCCCAACATCCTTCGCCCCGCCGGGCATCGAGCGGAGACGCCCGTCGCCGCGGCGGCGGCTCCCGCGCCCGAGCCGCAACCGGCACCCCAGCCTGTCCCCGCTGCGCCCGGACCCGCCGCGCCAAACGAAGCCGCCGCGCGCGAGTTCACGGTCGAAGTCGATGGCGAACCGTATCGGGTTCGGATCCTCGGCGACGGCGCGGCGCCGGCCAGCGCGGCGGTTTCTCCCGTGTCGGGCCCCACAGCGGCGCAACGCGCCGGAGGTGACGGGGCCATCCAGGCGCCGATGCAAGGCATGGTGGTCAAGGTCAAGGTCGCGCCGGGCGACCGCGTCCGGCTGGGCGACGTGGTCGTCGTGCTGGAGGCGATGAAAATGCAGAACGACATCGTGGCAACCGTCGGCGGGACGGTTCGGGAGGTCTTCGCGAAAGAGGGAGCGATCGTCGCTCCCAACGAAGTGTTGATGACGATTGGCTAGCGTCACCAAGGTCCTGGTCGCAAACCGCGGCGAGATCGCGCTTCGCGTGATGCGAACCTGCCGGGAGATGGGCATCCCGGCCGTTGCGGTCTACGCGGAGCCGGACGCTCGGTCTCCACACGCCGTCTTCGCCGACGAGCGGGCGCTGCTGAGCGGCGCGACACCGCGACAGGCCTATCTCGATAGCGAGCAACTCGTGCGCATCGCGCGCGAGCACGGCGCCGATGCGATCCATCCGGGTTACGGCTTTCTGTCCGAAAACCCGGCGTTCGCGGAGGCTTGCGTCAACAACCGGCTGACCTTCATCGGTCCGCCCGCGACCAGTATGCGGGCGATGGGTAACAAGGTCGAGGCCCGCCGCCGGATGCTCGCCGCGGGCGTCCCGGTGGTGCCCGGGACGACCGCCCTTGCGGATGAGGCGGCCGCGATCTCCGAGGCGAAACGGATCGGCTACCCGGTGATGGTCAAGGCGGCTGCCGGCGGCGGCGGCATCGGCATGCGGGTCGCCAAGGGACCCGATGATCTCCCTGCGGCGTTCGAAGCTTGCCGCCGAGCGGCGCAAAGCTCCTTCGGCAGTCCCGATGTCTACCTGGAGCGCTATCTCGAGCATCCGCGGCACATCGAGATGCAGATCCTTGCCGACGATCACGGAACGACCGTCGCGCTGGGTGAGCGCGAATGCTCGATCCAGCGGCGACACCAGAAGTTGCTCGAGGAGACGCCGGCCATCGGCCTGAGCACGTCGCGCCGGCGTGCCATGGCCGAAGCGGCCGTCAAGGCCGCGGCCGCGGTCGCTTACCGCAACGCCGGCACGATCGAGTTCATCGTCTCGGGGGAGGAGTTCTACTTCCTCGAGATGAATACCCGCCTTCAGGTCGAGCATCCAGTAACAGAATCAGTGCTCGGCATCGATCTCGTCCGCGAGCAGATCCGCCTCGCTCGTGGCGAGCGGATCCCGGACAGCGGCTATCCGCAACCCCGCGGCCATGCCATCGAGTTTCGGATCAACGCCGAGGATCCCTTGCGCAACTTCATGCCGACGCCGCGACGCGTTCAACGCTACGCGCCGCCGAGCGGGCCGGGCGTGCGGGTCGACAGTGGCATCAGGCCGCACCAGGAGATCTCGCCGCACTTCGACTCGCTGTTGTTGAAGCTCATCGTCTGGGCAGATGACCGCGAGTCGGCGATCGGTCGCGGGCGGCGTGCCCTGCAGGAGTTCGTCCTCACCGGGCCGAAGACCACCATCCCCTTTCACCGAGCGCTCCTCGAAGAGCCGGACTTTCACGCCGGCCGGATTTCGACCAGCTTCATCCAGGACCATCCGAGCCTGCTCGAACGGACCCGGGAGTTCGAGGCGCAACACTCTCCCTTCGAGTCGCTCTACGGTGCCGGCGAGGTGGCAGCGGCCATCGCCGCCGGCGTGGTCCTTAGGGGGGAGGCTTAGCGGCCGACCACCTGGGCGTGGTACTCCTCGGCCAGGGTGACGCCGTTGATGTCGGTGACACCGGTTGTCACGACGAGCTGATACGTGCTCCCGGAGCGCAAGCTCAGCGTCAAGGTCGCCGTATGGGTCTCGGGATCGAACGCGATCTGGCTCCTCACGGCTTTGCCGTCGGCGTCCTTGACCTGGATCGTATCGGTTGTCACCGTCTCCGGCCGCAGGTCGGCATCGAAGTGGACCCGGACCTGGTAGCCCGGTGAGGTTGGGACGACGTCATATGAGAGGACGGTCGGGCCGCGGCCCAACGTGACCGCGGGTGTCGAGGTGACGGCGTCGACCAGGTAGCGCTGGTCCTTGAGAACCAGGGTCAGCTGCTCTTCGAAGAAGCTCCGCTGTACGCCCGCACGCGAGACGAAGATGCGCACCCCGACGAGGAAGCGGTTGGGATTCGAGCCGGTCAGCTGGACGGTCACCGGGTAGTACCGGTCGAACCTGGTGCCCGCCGGACTGAGCAGCGCAGAGCCGCCACCCTGGTAGGCGCTCAGTCCGGAGGCATCAAGGCTCTCTTGCGCCGCCACGCTATCCCCCTTGAGCCGCGCCTCCATGAACCTCTCGACTTCGGCGAGGGCCTGCTTCGATGCGGCGTCGGATTCCGAGGGCGCGGTGCTCGCGGTCCAGAACGCCCGACCGCCGGCTTCATCCTGCCTCGTGAAGACGACGAGGTCGCCATGGGATGACCACTGCGGGCTCGAATACTCTTGCTGGGAGCCGAAGTCGCGGAGCCCGCTGCCACTCGCATTGATCAGCATCAACCGCGAGGCGGAACTGCTCGCACCCACCGGCTTGCTGGCGAGCATCAGGGAGGCCCCGTCCGGAGCCCAGTTCAGATCCGACCAGGTCTGTCCCGTCGGACTGGTTGCGATCCGCTGGGCGTTCTTTCCTCCGACAGCGACGTAGAGATAGCTTCCGGACGGTTGCGGCACGACGAGGGCCAGATCGCCCTTCGGCGACCAGGCAAAGCCGGTCGCGCCCGCCGGCAACGGGCTGAGCGATCCCGAGACCAGGTCCATCACGGTCGAGCCGTCGACCGACTCCACCGCGAGCAGCGAGCCCAGGGTTGACCCCGCCAGGCTGCCGTGCTGCATCCGGATCGCGCGGCCGTTGACTTGCCCACCACGGACGTCAACGGTGACGAGACGGCCCTGGTTGATATAGGCGATCCGATCGCTCCCGATCCAGACCGGTGCGCGATCAGGGACAGTGCCGAGGGTCGCGATCGTTCCCTGCGAGTTCCCTTGCAGGTCCCAGATCCCCAGGTTGGCCTGGTTGCTGGAGGTGACCTGCCAGGCGGCGAACACACCGCCCGTCGGCGCCGCCGCCGGGAAGGTGCCGCCGGGCACGAGGAGGCGAATCGGCGCGCTCGAGGTGCTCATCAGCCAGATGTCGGTGGTCGCCGGCGCCGCTGCGCCCGAGACCGTGGCGGTTGCGGAGGCGCCTGGGGACGACCCTGGGCCCGGCTGTCCCGCGGGCCGGGTGACGAGCAGCTGGCCATTCGGCGTCCAGGCGCCGTTGAAGACGGTGCCGGCGTCCGCCAGCCGGCTCTCCTGACCAAAACTGACGTTTGCGCTCAAGTACGAGGGCGGCACGACCGGTACGACCGGTGCCTTGACGGTGGTGAAATGGACCACGACCGGCGTTGGCGCCGGCGCCGGCCGGGGGGTGCTGGCCGGGTTAGCCGGGTTTGGGGTGGGCGGGACCGCCCGTGGCTTCAGGCTGACCGTGTAGGTCGTGTTTGGGGCGAGCGGGTGATCGGGGATGATCACCAGGTTCTGGCCCACCCACTGCTTCGTCACCGAGGTGGCGGGTTCGATGACCACCGTGTCGGCGATCGCGTTCTTGTCGATCGGACCGGTGAACCGGATCACGATCGGCTCGCCGGTTGCCACGTTCGTCTGGTTCTGGAGGTGAGACAGGTCGACCGCGACCATCGCCGACGTCGGAGATTGGTTGTGGAGATAGATCTGGATGCCGAGCACGACCAGGAAGCCGGCCGCCACCGCGGCCATCGCCGGCGCCAGCACCTTCGGACTGAGGCTGAAGGGGAAGCCGCGCGGGGCCGTCCGCGGCTGGAGGGTGCGATGGGCTTCTGTCATCAGCTTGGTGCGCAGGAAGGTGCGGAAGTTCGGATCCAGGGGCGGCGCGGCCGGCCGGGACAGCTTCAGCAGGTCAACGACCTCGCGGTGTGCCGGATCCTGGAAGAGCTCCTCGAGCTCGGGATCGTTTGTCATGTCAGTCCTGCCTCGAATTCCGGCGGCAACTCGCGGCGAAGCCGTTCCACGGCGCGATGGAGGAGGAGTTTGACCGCGCCAGCGCTCTTGCCCATGATCTGGGCGATCTCCTCGATCTTCTTGTCCTCACCGAACTTGAGCACCATCGCCGCCCGCTGATGGCGGGGCAGCTGATCGATCGCCGACCAGACGCGGCGGCTACGATCGCGGCGCACGACCTCGTCGTCCACGTTCGGTGCGCCGCTGGGCAGACTGGCTCCTTCCTCGAGCTCCACCTCGCCGTGCTGGCCGCGGTAATGGTCGGCGACCGCGTTCAGCGTGATCTGGTAGAGCCAGGAGGAGAAGGGATGGCCGGAGTAGGTATACCGCTTGATATTTCTCAGCGCTTTGAAAAACACCTCCGACGTCACATCCTCTGCCAGGGACTGGTCGCGAACTCTGGAATACGCAAAGCGATAAATCTGCGGGAAGTAGCGATCGTAAAGAGCCCCGAACGCATCGGGGTCTTCTTTCGCACGCTCGACGAGTTCCCGCTCTGCAAAATCCGGCATCAGGGCACCCCACAGGGCGCCCGCTGGAGATTGAACGGGAGGCCGCCCCTCTTGGTTACGTGTTGCGCCAATTTACCAGCAACTCCCCGTTAGATCAAAAGTCGCCAGCGGTGCGGTAGGTTACGGAGACTCGTTTGTGCCCTGCTGCGGCCGTTATAATCAGGCCGTCACCGACGGCCCGCCACCCCAAAGGAGACCAGCCGCCGATTGATCCCCCGATACGCTCACCCGGAGATGAGCGAGATCTTCTCTCCAAATCAGCGGTACGAGTTGTGGCTGCGAATCGAGCTCACCGTCTGTGAGGGTTGGGCGGACCTGGGTGAGATTCCGCGGTCGGTGCTGGAGCGCCTTCGCCAGGCTCGGGTCGATCCCGACCACATCGCCCGCCTCGAGGAGCGGGTTGGGCATGACGTGGTCGCATTCCTTGATTCCCTCGCGGACTCGATTGGCGGCGAGGACGCCCGTTACCTTCATCGTGGCCTGACCTCCTCGGACGTTCTCGACACGGCGCTGGCGCTGCAGCTGGTGCAGGCTGCGGACATCCTTCTAAAGGATGTCGACCGGCTGTCGTCGGTCATCCGTCGCCGGGCGGTCGAAGAACGAAACACCCTGATGGCCGGGCGTACCCACGGCATCCATGCCGAGCCGGTGAGCTTCGGCTTTGTCCTTGCCGGCTGGCTCGATGAGCTCGACCGCGACCGGCAACGGCTGGTCACCACCCGCGAGGACATCAGGGTCGGCAAGCTCTCCGGGGCGGTCGGCACGCACGCCACCGTCGAGCCGGGCCTCGAGGAGTCGGCGTTGAAGAAGCTGGGCCTGCGGGTGGCGCCGGTCACCACCCAGGTGATCGCGCGCGACCGCCACGCCGCCTACCTCACGACGCTGGCGGTGCTGGCCGGCGGCCTGGAAAAATTCGCCACCGATATCCGGCACCTGCAGCGGAGTGAGGTGGCGGAAGTGCGCGAGCCCTTCGGGGCCGAGCAGAAGGGGTCCTCGGCGATGCCCCACAAGCGAAACCCCGTGCTGAGTGAGCGGATCTGCGGTCTCGCGCGCGTCGTCCGGGGCTATGCGCAGACGGCGCTGGAAAACCAGGCACTCTGGCACGAGCGCGATATCAGCCATTCCTCGGCGGAGCGGATCATCTTCCCGGACGCCTGCACGTTGCTCGATTACATGCTGCAGCTGATGGCGGAGATCCTCGAGGGACTGACCATCGACCGCGAGCGCATGCGCGCCAACCTCTATCGCAGCGGCGGCGTCGTCTTCTCGCAGCGGGTCTTGCTGGCACTGGTGCAGAAGGGAATGTCGCGGCAGGATGCCTACCGCGTGGTGCAACGGGCGGCGCTCAGCGCGCTCGACGGCGGACAGGACTTCAAGGCCATCGTCGGGCAAAGCCCGGAAGTGGGCGAGCGGCTCACCGCCGCGGAGCTGGCGGAGCTCTTCGATCCCGCGTTTTACCTTCGTCATCTCGACGTGACCTTCGATCGGCTCGGCATCGAACCAGTCGCGGCATCTCCCTCCCCCGCTCGCGGGGGAGGGCAGGGTGGGGGCTCGTGACGCCCATCATGACGACCTCGCTGCCGCTCCCCCTGCACTCACGAGGGAAGGTGCGCGATACCTACCGACTGAGCGAGCGCGAGCTTCTGATGGTGTCGACCGATCGGATCTCCGCCTTCGATGTCGTGTTGCCAACACCGATTCCCGAGAAGGGACGGGTGCTCAACGGACTCACGCACGGCTGGCTCTCGGAGACGACGCACCTGATCCGAAACCATATGGCGGGGGACCAGTCGATCCCCCAGGAACTCCTCCGTGCTGAGCCTGACCTGCCGGAACGGGCGATGCGGGTGGTGATGGCGGAGCCGATCATGTTCGAGTGCGTGGTTCGCGGTTACATCTCAGGATCGGGCTGGAAAGACTACAAGCGCACCGGATCGATCGCTGGTGACCCGCTGCCGGCCGGCCTGAAGGAAAGCGACCGCCTCCCCGAACCCATCTTCACCCCGGCCACAAAAGCCCTAACTGGGCATGACGAAAACATCTCGCGAGCCGAACTGGCCAGGCGGACCGGTGAGGAGCTCGCGCAGACCCTCGAGCAGGCAAGCCTCGTCCTCTATCAGTTCGGCGTTGCGCGCGCCCTCGAGCGTGGGCTGATCCTCGCTGACACGAAGTTCGAATTCGGCGTTCACGAGGGTGACGTCATCCTGATCGATGAGGTGATGACCCCGGATTCTTCTCGCTTCTGGGACCTCGAGCAGTACCGCCCGGGCGGTCCCCAGGCTTCCTTTGACAAGCAGTACCTGCGCGACTATCTCGAGGAGATCGGCTGGAACAAGCAGCCTCCCGCTCCGCCGCTCCCCCCTGAGGTCGTCCAGGGGACGAGCGGACGCTACCTGGAGGCGATGCGACGCCTCGCCTTCCGCTATGCGGCGGCGCGGCCATGAGATATCGGGCCGAGGTCTTTGTCACGCTCAAGCCCGTCGTCAATGACCCGGCCGGCCTCACGATCAGGGGCGGGCTGCACGCACTTGGGTTCGACTCGGTGACCGAGGTTCGCGCCGGCAAGTACCTCGTGCTGACACTCGACGAGCCCGATGCCACAGAGGCCCGGGCGCGCCTCGACGCCATGGCGAAGCAGCTCCTTGCCAACGCCGTGATCGAGGATTACCGGATCGATCTCGAGGCAGAATCTCCCTCCCCCCTTGCGGGGGAGGGTAGGGGTGGGGGGTCTTGAGGACCGGGATCGTGGTCTTCCCCGGCACCTGGAGTGACCGGGATTGCGCCCATGCGGTTCTCGACGTGCTGAAGGAACCGGTGCGCTACATCGATCATCGTGAGCAAAATGTCGACGGCCTGGAGCTCGTCATCCTCCCCGGCGGCTTCTCCTATGGCGACTACCTGCGCTGCGGCGCCATCGCCCGCTTCGCCCCGGTGATGGAGGCGGTCGCGGACTTCGCCAATCGCGGCGGCCTGGTGCTGGGCATCTGCAACGGCTTTCAGATCCTGCAAGAGGCCCGCCTCTTGCCCGGCGCGCTCCTGAGGAACGCGTCCTGCGAGTTCCGCTGTGAATGGGTTCACCTGCGCGTCGAGCAGAGCAACTCCGCCTTCACGCTCGACTGCCGCCCCGGACAGGTGCTGCGGATCCCGATCTCACACGGCGAGGGCAACTTCTTCGCCGATCCAAAAACCCTTGATACGCTCGAACGCAATGGGCAGGTCGTGTTTCGCTATTGCGCGCCGGACGGCCGGGTGACGGCGGATTCGAACCCCAATGGCTCCGTGCGGAACATCGCGGGCATCTCCAACGCGCGCGGCAACGTGGTCGGCATGATGCCGCATCCGGAACGAGCTTGCGAGGCCTTGCTCGGCGGCGACGACGGGCTGCTCGTCTTCCGCTCAGCCATCCATGCCCTGGCGCGGGTGGCGGTCTAGTGGCGGCCGTTATCGACCGGTCCCAGTTGGCAGCGGTGGCTCTCAATGAGGATGAATACCGTGCGATCGTCCGGGGCATCGGGCGAGATCCCAACGGCCTGGAAACCGGCATGTTCGGCGCGCTCTGGAGCGAGCATTGCGCGTACAAGACCTCGAAGGCCTTACTGCGTCAGTTGCCGACCGAGGGGCCGCACGTCCTCCAGGGACCCGGCGAGAACGCGGGCGCCGTCGACATCGGCGATGGGCTGGCGGTCGTCTTCAAGATCGAGTCACACAATCATCCCTCGGCCATCGAGCCCTACCAGGGGGCGGCCACCGGGGTTGGCGGGATCCTTCGCGACGTCTTCGCGATGGGCGCACGGCCGATAGCGATCCTCGACGCGCTCCGTTTCGGTCCGCTCGATTCAGGACGGGGCCGCCACCTGTTCCACGGGGTCGTCGCTGGGATTGCCGGCTACGGCAACTGCTTCGGCTGTCCAACGGTCGGCGGCGACGTGTACTTCGATGAGGGCTACGCCGACAATCCGGTCGTCAATGCCATGTGCGTCGGCCTGGTTCGCCACGAGGGGTTGCGCCGCGCCAGCGCCGACCGTGCCGGTGACGTGGTGCTTCTCGTCGGTGCCGACACCGGGCGTGATGGGATTCACGGCGCCACCTTTGCCTCGGTTGAGATGGACGAGCGATCGGCGGAGCGCCGTCCCGCCGTCCAGGTTGGCAACCCATTTCTGGAGAAACTGCTCTGCGAAGCGTGCCTGCAGCTCAACGAGCTGGATGGCGTCACGGCCATCCAGGACCTGGGCGCGGCCGGCCTGACGAGTGCGGCCGGCGAGCTGGCGCACCGCGGCCGGCGCGGGATCGATATCAATGTGGACCGGGTAAGCCGCCGCGAGCAGGGCATGTCCGCGTACGACGTCATGCTGTCCGAGTCACAGGAACGAATGCTGGTCGTCGTGCGGCCGGAGGCGGAGGCATCGGCGCGCGAAGTCTTCGATCACTACGAGTTGCACGCGGATCGAATCGGGACGATCACTGGCACGGGACGGATGCGGGTGCGCGAACACGGCATCGTAGTCGCGGACGTGCCGTTGAAGGCCCTGATCGACGGCGTTCCCCTCCGGACGCCGGCGGCCGCCTTTGCGGAGAAGCGGCCGGCGCCGGTGATGCCACTGGTCGAGGAACCGGAAGCCATCCTGTTGGACTTGATCGGCAGCCCGAACCTGCGAAGCCGCCGCTCCATCTATCGCACCTACGATCACCAGGTGCAGGACAACACGGTGATCGGCCCAGGTTTCGACGCCGCCCTGCTCCGGGTGCCCGCGACCAACAAGGGCCTGGCGCTGACCACCGACGGCAATGCGCGCTACGTCGCGCTGGACCCGTACGAGGGCACCAGGGCCGCGGTGGCGGAGGCAGCCCGCAACATCGTCTGCACCGGGGCCCGGCCGATCGCGGTCACCAACTGCTTGAACTTCGGCAATCCGGAGCGGCCGCAGATCTTCGGCCAGCTGCAAGAGAGCGTCCGAGGCCTCGCCGACGCCTGCCGCGCCCTCGAGCTGCCCGTCGTGAGCGGTAACGTCAGCCTCTACAACGAGACCAGTGAACGCAACATCCCACCGACTCCCGTGATCGGGATGGTCGGCCTGCTCGACGACCTGTCCCTTCGGTGCCCGGCCGGGTTCCAGGACGACGGCGATATCGTCTTCCTCCTGGGCGAGACGCACGAGGAGCTCGCCGGTAGTGAGTATTTGCGACTCCTCGGCGCGCCTCTCGAAGGCCGGCCACCAATAGTGAGTTTCGAGGCGGAGCGTCGTCTGCAAGCGGCGATGCTCGATTCCATCGGCAGAGGGGTGCTACGCTGCGCCCACGATGTTTCCGACGGAGGCCTGCTGATCGCGCTGGCGGAAAGCGCCCTCTACGGTGGCCGCGGGCTCCGTTGCCCCGGTATCGCCGGGCCGGTCAGTCGCGAGGCCGCCTATTTCGGTGAGTCGCAGGGACGAATCGTTGTCACTGTCGTGCCGCGCCGCGTTCCCGAGCTGCAGAAACTGATGGCCAAGCATCACGTTCCACTGCAGGCGATCGGTGTGGTCGGTGGCGAGGATGCATGAAGCCTGCGGTCTGTTCGGCATCGACGCCACCGGCGAGGACGTTGCCAACCTGACCTATTTCGGCCTTTATGCCCTGCAGCACCGCGGGCAGGAGAGCGCCGGGATTGCGACCAGCGACGGTCATGTCTTGCGCATGCACAAGGGCATGGGCCTGGTGGCGCAGGCCTTCGACGCCGACGCACTCGAGCGTCTCACCGGGCACCTCGCGCTCGGTCACACGCGCTACTCGACGACCGGATCGAACCGGCTCGAGAACGCCCAGCCCATCATCGTCGAGCATCCGCAGCTTGGAAGCATCGCCATCGCCCACAATGGCAACCTCACGAACACGCAACTGCTGCGTGACGACCTCGAGCATCATGGCGTTCGATTCAAGACCTCGAGCGACACCGAGGTCCTTGCCGAACTCGTGGCGCACACGATTGGAACCGACATCGTGTCGGTCTTGCGCCGCGCGCTGCCTCGGTTGCAGGGTGCGTATTGCCTCCTGTTCCTCACCAAAGACGCGCTGGTCGGCGTCCGTGACCCTCTCGGGATCCGCCCCCTGTGCCTGGGACGCTTGCCGGACGGCGGCGCCATCATCACCTCGGAGACCTGCGCGCTCGATACCGTCGGCGCCGAGTTCGTGCGTGAGATCGAGCCGGGTGAGGCGGTCATGCTCGGCCGTGGCGAGCCGGTGGCGGAGCCGCTCCTGCCGTCGACGCGCAAGGCGATGTGTATGTTCGAATTCATCTACTTCGCGCGTCCTGACTCGCGTCTGCAGGGTCAGTCGCTGTACGAGGCCCGTCGCAACATGGGCCGCGAGCTGGCCCGCGAGGCGCCGGCGGAGGCCGACATCGTCATCTCGCTTCCCGATTCGGGCACGCCGGCGGCCGTCGGGTTCGCCGAGGCGAGCGGCATTCCCTACAGCGAGGGATTGATCAAGAGCCGCTACATCACCCGCACTTTTATCCAGCCGAACCAACGGTTGCGCAACATCGGCATCAAGTTGAAGTTCAACCCGCTTCGCGAGATCCTCGAGGGGAAACGCGTCGTGCTCGTCGATGATTCGATCGTGCGCGGCACCACCAGCCGCAAGATCGTGGAAGAATTGCGCCGCGCCGGGACGAAGACCGTCCACTTTCGCGTGAGCAGCCCGCCGATCCAGTGGCCCTGCTTCATGGGCATCGACATCGCCAGCCGTTCAGAGCTGATCGCTTCCGGCCGCAGCGTCGAGGAGGTGGAGCGCCTGATCGGCGCCGACTCGTTGAAGTACTTGAGCAAGGCCGGGCTATTCCGGGCGGTGAAGAATGTCAACGGATTCTGCATGGCCTGCTTCGACGGCGATTATCCGGTCCCGGTACCGGTGCAGCTCGAGATGGACAAGATGGCACTGGAGACGGTAGCGCGATGACGACATACCGCGATTCCGGCGTCGACGTCGAGGCCGGCAACCGGACGGTCGAGTTGATCAAGCCGCTTGCGGCATCAACCCAGGGCCCCGAGGTGCTCGCCGGCGTGGGCCCCTTCAGCGGCCTCTTTGCGCTCGACACCCATCGCTACCGGCAGCCCGTCCTGGTGGCGAGCACCGACGGTGTCGGCACCAAGGTCTTGCTGGCGGCGGGCGCGGGGCGTCACGCGCAGATTGGCGCCGACCTGGTCAACCACTGCGTGAACGACGTGCTGACGGCGGGCGCGGAGCCGCTCTTTTTCCTGGATTACGTGGCGACCGGCATCCTGGATCCGCCGGTCGTCGCCGAGGTCGTCGGCGGGATGGCGGATGCGTGCCGGCGGGTGAACTGCGCGCTGCTCGGCGGCGAGACGGCGGAGATGCCGGGGGTCTATCAACCCGCCACCTACGACGTCGCCGGATTCATGGTCGGCGTCTGCGAGCGCGACGCGGTCATCGACGGTACGTCGATCCGGGAAGGCGACGCGCTGCTCGCGCTTCCCTCGACCGGCCTCCACACCAATGGGTACAGCCTGGCTCGCCGCGTGATCCCGCGCCAGGCCTTGACGCAAACGATTCCGGGCACGGGAGAGACGGTGCTGGAGGCGCTCCTCGCCCCTCACCGCGCCTATCTCGATCCCGTTCGCCGCCTGCGGGAGGCGGTCAACATCAAAGGGCTCGCGCACATCACCGGCGGGGGCATCGTCGGCAACCTGCCACGCATCTTGCCGGTCGGCCTGGGAGCCCGCATCCAGCGCGGTGCCTGGCCGGAGCCGGCCATCTTCTCCTATCTCGCGCCCTTCACCCCCGACGAGGAGATGTGGCGGACTTTCAACATGGGGATCGGGATGATCGTCGTGGTCGACGAAGCCAGCGCCACGACGGCGCTTCGGATCCTCGAGGGCGAGGTTTTCGTGGTCGGCGACATCGTGGCGTCCGCGCAGCGGCGTGTTCAAATCCTAGAGTGAGCCGACTCCGGGTTGGCGTCCTGGTCTCGGGCCGGGGCAGCAACCTGCAGGCCCTGATCGAGGCCGCGAAAGATCCGTTCTATCCCGCCCGCGTCGTGATGGTCTGCGCCAACCGCGAGTGTCCCGCGCTCGAGATCGCCAAGAAGGCCGGCATCTCCCGCCACCTGTTTCGCCTGGCGGATTTCCCCGACCGCGACGCGCGTGACCGGGAGATGGTTCGGATGCTTCGCCAGCATGGTGTCGAGCTGGTCGTCTGCGCCGGCTATGACGCGATCCTGGAGCGGGTCTTCACGCGTGAATTCACGGGGCGGGTCATCAACATCCATCCGTCCCTGCTTCCCGAGTTCGCCGGCACCATGGACGCGGTCAGGCTGGCGCTCAACGCAGGCGTCGCCGAAACGGGTTGCACGATCCACGTGGTGACCAAGGATGTCGACCAGGGGCCGATCCTCGCCCAGCGGCGCGTCGAGGTCAAGCCGGACGACACGGTGGAAAGCCTGCGTGAGCGCATCCAGGCGGAGGAGCACGGCTTACTCTCTGAGGTCGTGCGGCAGCTCGCGGGACGGCCCCTTCCGTTGCCGTTGTGAACGCGCTCCTCAGTGTCTCGGACAAGAGCGGACTCGTCGAATTCGCCCGCGGGCTCAATGGCCTTGGCGTCACGATGTACGCGACCGGCGGCACCGAGCGGGTGCTGCGCGAGGCGAACCTCCCGGTTCACGCGCTCCAGGAATTGACGGGGTTCCCCGAGATGCTCGATGGGCGGGTAAAGACGCTGCACCCCAACGTGCACGCCGGCATCCTGGCGCGCCGCGACGAGCCGCGTCATCTCCAGGAGCTCGCCGAGCGTGAGCTGAAGCTGATCGATCTCGTGGTTGTCAATCTCTACCCCTTCGTGGAAACGGTGTCCTCCGGGGCCGGCCACGCGCAAACGATCGAGTCGATCGACATCGGGGGTGTGACGCTGCTGCGCGCGGCGGCGAAGAACCATGACCACGTGCTTCCGGTGGTGCGGCCGAGCGATTACCCGGCCGTCCTCGACGCGCTCAAGAACCCGGGCGGCGTTCCGGCGTCGCTCCGTCGGCACCTTGCCGCGGTGGCCTTCGGTCATACCGCCGCCTACGACGCCGCCATCGGCGAGCACCTTCGCGGGCCGAACGCGGCGACAACGTTGCCGCAGGACTTCACCCTGGGCGGCCACAAGGTGCGCGACCTCCGCTACGGCGAAAATCCTCACCAGTCGGCTGCGCTCTACCGGACCGCCGCCGGCGGCGGTATCGCGGGCGCCAGGCAGTGGCAGGGGCTCGAGCTCTCCTACAACAACCTGCTCGACGCCCAGGCCGCCTGGTCACTCGTCGCGGACTTTTCGGATGTCGCGGTCGCCATCATCAAGCACGCCAACCCCTGTGGAGTGGCACGTGGCAAGGACGCGGCAGAGGCCTTCGATCGCGCGCTCAACTGCGATCGACGATCGGCGTTCGGCGGGATCGTCGCCTTCAACCGGCCGGTCGACGCGGCCGCGGCCCAGGCGCTGGTTGGATCGTTCTTCGAGGTGGTCGTGGGCCCCACCTTTGACGAGGCGGCCCTGAAGGCGATGACGTCCCGGCCCAAGCTGCGGGTCCTGCAACCCGGGCCGGGGCCGGCGCAGCTGGACCTCGATGCACGGCCGATCACCGGCGGCTTCCTGGTGCAAACCACTGATCAGACTGGGGGCACGTTGGGCGAGTCGCGCGTCGTCACGGCGAAGGTTCCCGATGACGCAACCTTCATGGACCTGCAGTTCGCGTGGACGGTGGTCAAGCACGTCCGGTCGAACGCGATCGTCCTTGCTCACGAGGGCGCGGCGGTCGGGATCGGCGCCGGTCAGATGAGCCGGGTGGAGGCCGTCGAGCTCGCCGTCCACCGCGCCGGACCGAGAGCAGCCGGCTCGGTGCTGGCCAGCGATGGCTTCTTTCCGTACCCGGACGGCGTGGAGGTCGCTGCCAGGGCTGGCGTGCGCGCCATCGTCCAGCCGGGTGGATCGGTCAAGGATGGCGAGGCGATTGTTGCGGCTGACACGGCCGGTGTGGCGATGGTCTTCACCGGCGAGCGTCACTTCAAGCACTAAGCTTGAGGGCCGTGATCAAGTCGGAGTCGACACACCAGGTCTCGACCGGCCCGGATATCTCGCTCGATGAGCTGCAGCTAGCGGTACGGAACCATTCGTTGCCACTCGAGGCCATGCGATATCCGATCACGCCGATCGGATTGCATTACCTACTGATTCACTTCGACATTCCGCGGGTCGAGGCCTCGGCTTGGCGGCTCGCGATCGGCGGCCACGTGCGCCGGCCCCTCACGCTGACCCTCGATGAGATCAAGCGCCGGCCGGCCGTGACCCGGGCCGTGACACTCGAGTGTGCCGGCAACGGCCGCGCGAATCTCTCGCCTCGCCCGCTCAGCCAACCGTGGCTGTTCGAGGCGGTCGGCACCGCCGAGTGGACGGGCACGCCGTTGCGGCCGCTCTTGGAAGAGGCCGAAGCCCTCGACGGCGCGGTCGAGGTCGTCTTCACCGGCCTGGATCGCGGGGTCCAGGGTGGCGTCGAGCAGCAGTACGAACGGAGCCTCAGCGTGGCCGAGGCCTCGCGCGAGGAGATCTTGCTCGCCTACGCGATCAACGGACAGCCGCTCCCGCCACAGCACGGGTTTCCATTGCGCCTCGTGGTGCCGGGATGGTACGGCATGACCCACGTGAAGTGGCTCCGCTCGATCACGCTGGTGACCCAGCCCTTCCGCGGTTATCAACAGGAGCCCGCTTATCACGTCACGAGCACCTGGGATGAGCTCGGTGAGCCCGTCACCCGGATGCTCCCGCGCTCGTTGATGGTTCCGCCCGGTATTCCGCATTTCATGCCACGCACGCGGCAGCTTGGCCTGGGGACGTGCGTCCTCGAAGGCAAAGCCTGGTCGGGCCGCGGGCGCATCGTTCGTGTCGAGGTCAGTACCGACGGCGGGCGATCCTGGTCGGATGGTCGACTGGGCGGCGACGGCGGCGACTTCGCCTGGCAATCGTGGCGCTACGCGTGGGAGGCCGACCAGGCGGGTGAGTACGAGTTGTGCTGCCGGGCGACAGACGCGGCGGGCAACGTTCAGCCGCTGACCGCACCGTGGAACGCGCACGGCGTCTGCAACAACGAGGTACAGCGCATCAAGGTCGTCGTCGGTCAGGAGTCGGTTCCTATCCAGCCCTCGGCCGATGGTCGCTAAGCCCCCGGCCGCGATGGAAGCGGGGATCACCGGCCCGCTTGTCCTGGTCGACATCTCCGGATACACGACTTTCGTCGCCGAAACCGAGCTGACGCACTCCCAGATCCTCGTGGCCGAGTTACTCGATGCCGTCCTGCAGAGCCTTGGCGCGCACCTGGAGGTTTCTCGCTTGGAAGGCGATGCCGTCTTCTTCGTTGGCGACAAAACCGGGCCGGAGCTGATGGACTGGTTCGATCAGACGTACCTTGCCTTTCACCGTCGTTTGCGAAAGGTCGTCGCGGAGCGTGCCGTCCAGTGTCCCTGCCAGGCGTGCGTCCGAGCGCCGACATTGACGGTCAAGGTGATCGCCCATCACGGACACTACAGTCGCTATCGCGTCGGTCAGGTCGAGCAACTGCACGGGACCGATGTCATCGTCCTCCATCGATTGGCGAAGAATCACGTCCCATCGCATGAATACATCCTCGCCACGGCAGCCCTTCTCGAGCGATTGCTGCCGGAGCAGGCCGCCGATTTTGTGCGCATCGAGGAGGTTGTTACCGACCTGGGTGCTGTCTCGGTCGGCTACCGCGACTTCGCGCCGCTCCGCGCGCTCCTTCACTAGCGACCTGATAATCTGGTCGTGGTCTTCGGGGCAGGGGTGTAACTCCCTGATCGGCGGTAAAGCCCGCGAGCGCCCTACGGCGCATGACCCGGTGAAGGCGCAGCGCCCACTCCGGGGCCGACCGTACAGTCGGGATGAAAGAAGGCCCTCGGAGCGCACCCGCCGTGCGCCCGATTTCTGCCCCGGCGGCCAAAGGAGTTACGACGATGGCCGTCCCGACAGCGAGATCACAGGCGACAGCACCGGCCGGACACGTGGGTCTCATCGACCGCTTCTCGGTCGTGCTGGTCGCCGTCGCGGCGACAATGTGGGCTGCTGACACCTACTTTCGCGCTCAGCTCATCGGCCACCTCAAACCCGCGCAGATCGTCGTCATCGAGGACGCCCTGGTCAGCCTCTTCCTGCTGGCGTTTCTGCTTCGCGGCATCCCCGAGTTGCGCCGCCTGGACAAGCGCGGATGGCTGGCGATCGGGCTGATCGCGGTTGGTCCGCAGGCGATCGCCACGCTCCTCTTTACGAAGTCGTTCTCGTACGGCCACTTTGCCGAGACATTCGTGCTCCAGCAGACCCAACCGTTGATCGCCATCCTGCTCGCCTGGCTCGTCCTTGGTGAGCGCCGCCGGCCGTGGTTCTGGCCGACCGCGGCGCTAGCGCTCGTCGGCGTCTACATGGTCGTCTTCGCCCAGGACCTTACGGCACCTCTCTCGGATCTCCAGCATGGCCGGCTCGAGGCCGGACTCTATGCCCTGGGCGCCGCGGCGCTATGGGCGAGCGGGACGGTGCTCGGCCGCTTCGTTCTCGGCAAGCTGAGCTTCACGACGACGACAGCATTGCGGTTCACTCTCGCGCTCCCGGTCCTCATCCTCATTGTCCTGCTGCAATACGGCGGGTCCGCGTTTGCACACTACCAGGCGTCCGACATCCTGCCGTTCCTGGGGATCGCGCTGATTCCCGGGTTCCTCGCGCTTCTCCTCTATTACCGTGCCCTGCGCAGCACGCCGGCGACGCTCGCCACCATCGCCGAGCTGGCGTATCCAGTCACGGCGACCTTCATCGCGTCGGCGCCGCCACCATACGGGTTCAATCAGCCACTCTATCTGCCGCAATTCATCGGGACCGGATTGTTGATCGCCGTCATCCTGATCCTGAACTACACGAAAGAGCGAACGCCACCGGTCGTCGTGCAGGAGCCCGCCGCCGCGTAACGCCGAGTAGCGTTGATCGCGAATGCTGTGGATAACTCCGACACGCAGCTGTCGCAAACCGGTGCCATACTGCGGGCGGCCTTGAAGAAGGAACGCCGGAACTGGATCCTCCCCGAGCCACTTCGGGCTCAGCCAGGACTGGAGGCCTTCTCCCCCGTATTCCGGCAAATCCTGCATGGACGCGGCGTGGTGCGGCAGAGTCAGCTCGATCCCTGGTTGCAGACCGACCTCGAACGTGCCCCGGATCCCTTTTTGCTGAAAGACATGGCGATCGCGTGCGAGCTGATCGCCCAGGCCGTCGCCGCCGGCGAGCGCATCGCGGTCTACGGCGATTACGACGCCGATGGAGTCACCGCCTGTGTGACGCTGGCACGCGGCCTGCGCGCCGTCGGCGCCGACGTCATCACCTATATTCCCAACCGCTTCACCGAGGGTTATGGCCTGAACCTCGATGCCCTCAATGAGTTGCATGCCCGGGGGGCCCGGCTCGTGATCACGTGCGACTGTGGAACCAACTCGGTGGAGGCCGCCGCCGGGCGGCCGCGCGGCATGCGCCTGATCGTGACCGACCACCACGAAGTCGGTGCGCATCGCCCCTCGGTCGATGCGCTCATCAATCCCAAACAGCCCGATTGTGCCTATCCCTTCGAC
>WNGI01001499.1_pt1 | contig 19538 bp, 25 predicted proteins | sample 5400621 | NCBI WGS metagenome assembly WNGI01 (sample SAMN13153374, study PRJNA577476) | soil metagenome | isolation source: 20 cm soil or saprolite under Garry oak tree replicate 1 | place: USA:California | collected 2016-06-15
CTTCGAAATCGATCCGCCGTTCGCCGAACAGGTCGCGCACCTTCTCCAGTACTCGCTCGGTGGAGAAACGCGCGTGATCAACGACCTCGCCGGCGAGGCCCGCGTCGTCGAGGTCACGAGGCGCTGATGACGCCGGCGGTCCGGGCCATTGCGTTCGACGCCGCGACCTGGCGCGAGCTCGGCCCGCGGCTGCTCGAGCTCGAGCGCCAGGAGTGGGGGAAACGGGCGTTCTCCTCGCGCGAGATGCACTGGCAGGTGACGAACCGCGACGCCGTCGTCATGACGACCTGGGACGGGTCGAATCTTGTCGGATTCGCGGTCGCGGGACCGGCTTGGGCCGAGGGCCGCGCGAGCCTTCTGAACGTGCTGATCGATCCCGCCTACCGCGGCCAGGGTCTGGTGTGGCCGCTCATCGCCGGGCTGGAGCGCGAGCTGTTCGCTCGAGGGATACGTGAGCTCGACATCGATGCACGCGTCGAGAACGGCTTTGCCGACAACATCGAACGGCGCTATGGAGCGCGCGCCAAGGTGATCGAGCCAGACCACCCGAGCCCATACGGCCCGCAGCGGACGATTCGGGTCAGGCTCATCGCCACGCCCCGTCCATTACCGCGGGGCACGAGAAGATCTCCTCGTGCCGATAAGCGCTCGCTTAAGTCCAGCTAGCGGCGCGGGTCTGATCGAGGCCGAGCAATCAGCTCGTCATTGTTCCTCGTTGAGCAGATCCCAGAGTGTCTCCAGCGAAGACTCGTCAGAGATCTCGCCCGAACTTTCGAACCGTTCTATAGCGAGCTGGCTCTCTGCTGAAAAACTGACTTCCCAATATTGGCCCGGCGCGTAAAGTCGGACCGTAAGTCCTCTCGTGCCACTGTTGATTACCTCGTAGTGGACGTTCGCGCGATCAAGCGTATTTAGGAAGTCGTTGATCCTCTCGTGGCTGTCGTCAGGAGTTGATGGGAGGCCCAGCCGCTCCCACAGTTCCGGCAGAACCTTTTCGTTGTCGGCGGGTCCGAGGCTCTCGTAGCGCTCGACCTCGATGCGACCCCAATCCACGGTCATGAACTCGATCTCCCAGCGCTCCCTCGCGGTCGTCACGAGAACCATTAGCGCTTCAGGCCTGGCCTTCTTGATCGTGTACCTCGCACCAAGAGACTCGAGACGTCTTACGAATTCGTTGAGTCGCTGCTGATCGATAGGTGGGTTGCTCATCTTGGCGTGGAGGATGCGGTCATTTACAGCGCGTCGACCTCGTCGAACGCGCGAAGCACCGAGTCCTCGAACGGTTCGCCGGCCCGCCGCCGGACCTGGACGGCGCGCAACCCGCACTCGGCCGCCCACCGGGTAGCGGTTTCGGAGTCGTCGATCACGACCGCGTTCGCAGCGTCTGTCCCCGTATCGGCGAGGACGGCGCGGTAGTACGCCGGGCTCGACTTCCAAACGTTGAGGAGGTCACTACCGTAGACGCGGTCGAAGAAGTCGAGCGTGCCCATCGTCTCCAGGTAACCGACGAGGTCCGCGTGCTGGTCACCTGACGCGACGTGTAGCTTCAGACCGCGTCCGTGTAAGTCCCGAAGGCGTTCGACGATTCGTGGCGCGCGGATGTCGACGCGCCGGCGAACGTAGTCATGAGCCGCGGTCGCGATCCGATCGGCTTGAGCAGCCGGAGGTCGCGGGCGGCCGACCTCATCGCACATCTCGTAGAACCAGAGGCGGACGTCCTCGGCGTACCAATCGCGAATGCTCGTAGACGGAGCGCTCATGGAGGCCCGTTGATAGCGCGCGAACGCGCGACTCGCGGCCCCCGTATTCGCGTTCGCCCACGCATCGGGATCGCCTCCGAGCTCGGTCGGCAGGAACTCGCCGAGCAAGCGACGGTACTGGGGACTCAGAGTGGTGTTGTCGATCAGCACTCCGCCTTTGTCGATGAAGAATGTCGTGATCTTGGCCATATGCGGACGGCTATCATCCACCTCGTGAAAACGCGCCTCCTCGCGGCGGAATCGCCGGGGGCGGTGGAGGAGGCCGCGGCCGCGCTCGCCCGAGGCGAGCTCGTCGCTTTCCCCACCGACACGGTGTACGGACTATCGGCTGGACACGAGCACGTGCGCAAGCTGTACGGCGCAAAGGACCGTCCGAAGGAGAAGCGCATCCCCGTGCTCCTCTCGGATATCGGCAACCTCGAAGCGAGTGCGATCGTGACGCCGATCGCGCGTGCTCTCGCTCGGCGCTTCTGGCCGGGTCCGCTGACCATCGTCCTCGTCGCGCCGCGGCGCGGCACGATGGCGTTCCGCGTACCAGACCATCCGCTCGCGCGACGGCTCATCGCGGCGAGCGGCGGCGGTCTCCCGGTGACGAGCGCGAATCGTTCGGGCGAACCCGACGCGCGGACGGCGCAGGAGGTGATCGCGCAGCTCGAAGGGCGCATCGCGCTGGTCCTCGACGGCGGAACCACACCAGGTGGCGTGTCGTCCACTGTGGTCGACTGCACCGGCGATCAGGTCAAGATCCTGCGGCAAGGCGCGATCACCGAGGCCGAGATCGACGAAGTGCTGGCGACCGTCGCATGAAGATCGGAGTCGCCGCGGACCACGCCGGTCAGCGTCTCAAGGCTTCCGTCGTCGAGCACATCAAAGCGTCAGGTCACACCGTCGTCGCTTTCGGACCCGAGACGACGCCCGACGACGATTACCCCTTGATCGTGCGTCCTCTCGCGGACGCCGTCGCGCGCGGCGATGTGGAGCGCGGCATCTTCTTCTGCGGCTCGGGCATCGGTCCCGCGGTCGCGGCGAACAAGATCGCGGGCGTGCGCGCGGCAGTGGTCGAGAACGAGTGGTCGGCGCGCGACGGGGTCGAACACGTCGATGTCAATCTGCTCACGCTGGGCGAACGCGTGATCGGCGAAGCGCTCGCGAAGAGCATTGTTGACGCGTACCTTGGCGCGCGGCCCGAAGGCGGGCGCCACGAACGTCGACGGAAGCAGATCGAAGCGATGGAACAACGGCCTATGACCACGGCCGACGGAAGTTCCCGAATGCGGAGGGACGTATGAGCTTGTTATCGCAATACCTCGAGCGCATCGGTGACCGTTCGCCCGATCCTGCGCCCACCGCTTTGTACGCGATGCTCGATCACATCGCGACCGTGTCGCCGAGCGTCGCAGCCGCCATCGTCCACGAATTCAACGATCAGCGCACCAACTTGAAGCTCATCGCCAGCGAGAACTACTGCTCGCTGGCGACGCAATTCGCACAGGGAACGTTGTTCACCGACAAGTATGCGGAGGGATATCCCGCGCATCGGTTCTACGCAGGGTGCGAGAACGTCGACGAGGTCGAGAGCGAAGCGGCTCGCCTCGCGTGCGAGATCTTCGGCGCCGAACATGCCTACGTGCAGCCGCACTCTGGTGCGGACGCGAACCTCCTCGCGTACCTCGCGATACTCACGACGCGCGTCGAGACGAAGATGCTCGAGAAGCTCGGCATCGAGGATCCGTCAAAGGTCGCCCGAACGGACTGGACACGCATCCGCGAGGCGACGCACAGCCAGCGCCTTCTCGGGCTCGACTACTACTCGGGCGGGCACCTGACACATGGCTATCGTCACAACTACTCGAGCCAGCTCTTCGATGCGTACACGTACACCGTCGACCGCTCGACGATGTTGCTCGATCTCGACGAGATTCGTCGGCAGGCACGCGAAATAAAGCCGCTCGTGCTCCTCGCGGGATATAGCGCGTACTCACGAAAGATCGACTTCGCGAAGCTCCGCGAGATCGCCGACGAGGTCGGCGCTGTGCTCATGGTCGACATGGCGCATTTCGCAGGGCTCGTGGCTGGCGGCGTTTTCGAGGGGAACTACGACCCGGTGCCGTTCGCGCAGGTGGTGACGACGACGACGCATAAGACGCTGCGCGGTCCCCGCGGCGGGATGATCTTGTGCACATCAGAATTCACCGAGGCGGTCGACAAGGGTTGTCCGATCGTGCTCGGCGGTCCGTTGCCACACGTCCTCGCCGCGAAAGCGGTCGCGCTGCGGGAGGCGAGCCAGCCCAGCTTCCGTGACTACGCGCGTCGCATCGTCCAGAACGCCCAGGCGCTCGCCGAGGCCTGTGTCGCGCAGGGAATGGACGTACTCACCGGCGGCACGGACAACCATCTTCTGCTCCTCGACGTGCACAAGAGCTTTGGGCTCACCGGACGCCAGGCGGAGTCGGCAATCCGCGAATGCCACATGACGATCAACCGCAACGCGTTGCCGTTCGACGCGAACGGGCCCTGGTACACGAGTGGACTTCGTGTCGGAACGCCCGCCGCGACGACACTCGGGATGACGCCGTCTGACATGCGCGAGGTCGCGGCCGTATTCAAGCTCGTGCTCGCGAACACAAAGCCGGCGATCATGCAGAAGGGGCCCGAGGCGGGCCAGCCGAGCCGTGCGCGCTTCCAAGTTGCTCACGCTGCCGGAGAGGCCGCGCGCGCGCGTGTCGCGGCACTGCTCGATCGCTACCCGGTGTATGCAGAGATCGATCTCGATCTCCTTCGCTCAGCGGCGCGTGAGTGGGGAGAGCCTTCGAGGCCAACGGCCGCGGCCGTCCACTGAGCAGCGCGCAGCTCCATGTCTCGACGCACCCTCTCGTTCGAGAGAAAGTGACGCGTCTTCGTGACGAGAGCACGCCGCCCAAGATCTTTCGCGAGCTTGTCGCCGAGATCGCCACCCTCCTTCTCTACGAAGCGACCATCGATCTGCCCACGGAAGCGCGGGAAGTCAGGACTCCCCTCGCACCGTACAAGGGCGAACGCTTGAAAGAGAAGGTCGGGCTCATCCCCGTCTTGCGGGCGGGCATCGGCATGGTCGAGGCCGCACTCGAGCTCATGCCGGAGGCGCAGGTCTGGCACATCGGCCTTTTCCGCGACGAGCGGACGCTGCGGCCGATCTCCTACTACAACAAGCTTCCGTCGTCGGCGACCGTGCAGGTCTGCCTCGTGCTGGACCCGATGCTCGCGACCGGCGGCTCGGCGACCGAGACGGTCGACATCCTGAAGAGGTGGGGCGCCCAGCGGATCAAGTACGTCGGGATCATCGCGGCGCCGGAAGGGGTGCGCGCCCTCTCGAGCGCGCACCCCGATGTTCCGATCCATGTCGCGGCGCTCGACGAGCGCCTCAACGAGAAGGGCTACATCGTTCCCGGTCTCGGCGACGCCGGCGACCGGCAGTTCGGTACCGGTTAGAGCGTCCTACCTTCCGCAGGTCCCGTCCGGGTTCCAGTCCTTGAACATGCCGTCCGGGTTGTGCTTCCAAATCCACGCGTGGATCTCGTAGAAGGGCGGCAGGCCATAGCGGTTCCCCATCGGAATCAGCTTGAGCGGCTGACCGAAGAGCGTGGGTCCTGCAGTGTTGCCCGCCTCGAGCCACGCGCCCTGGAAGACGATGTACTCCGCGGCGACGAGACGTGGATTCCCGTTCGGTTGAGGCTGGTATACGAGAGCTTCGGGCTTGGCGGGATTCAGTACGGCGTCACCGAGGGCCAATCCATTCGCGTAGTGAATGCCCATCACACCAACGCCAGGATTGTCGATGCAGGTGAGACCGGCCAAATCCCGGACGAGGATGCCGTAGCCAGCCGCGGTCGCCGCTTCCAGCTGGTGGAATTGCGCCGTGGCCGCACGCGCGGTGCTCAGATCGTCCGCCCCCGCATTAGCGGAGGATGGGATCGCCAGCAGCATGATCGCCGCGGCTGCGACGCCGACTAGCGTCCTTGTGCTTCTCGCAAACATCTACATACCCTCGGTGACGGGGTAGATCTCGTCGGCGACGAGCCCGTGCGCCTCTTTGTGCACGCGGTTCGCGGCTTCGGGATTCGGAGCGTCGACCAAGCAGAAGATCTTCCCGTTCTTCTCGTCGAACCAGTAGCGGAGGTACTGCACGCCGTACTTCCCTTGCGTCTTCACGTCGGCCATGTGCGCGTCGGCGACGTCCTTCGCCTTCGCTCCCTCGGGAGCCTTGCGGTGCACGTCCATGAACAGCGGCATCTTTCGTTCTCCTCTTCCCTGATTTGGTTGCCCGCACCGCGGGTTCTACGAGACGACCGTGTGGCGCCCCGTGTGCGGTGCCGTGTGGCCGAGCGTGTGGGAGGGCGAAAAACGCCGCAGACGTTCCGTGAGGTCGGGCATCGGTCCCGCGAACGCGATGCGCAGGGCTCGTTCGACGTGCTCCTTGTCGCGGCCGCCCTCGACCTCGACGAGGTCGGTGAGGATCGCGGCAACGTTCCAGCGGCGACCCTGCGCCTGGTCCTCGCGGGCGAGTGCCTCACGAAGGAGGCTGAGGGCGCGGCCCTCGTCGCCCCCGGCGCGCGCCACCAGCGCGAGACCGCGAAGCGCAAGAGCCTCTGCTCCCGGGTTCTTCGTCTCCTGCGCGATGGTCAGCGCGCGACTAAATCGCTCCGTCGCGCCCTCTCGGTCGCCTTCCGCGAGACGAGCGTCTCCCGCCTGCACAAGCGTCCCGGGCAGGGGCGGCAAGAGCCCTTCGCGCTCGGCTCTCGTCACCGCTGCGTCCGCGAACGCTTTGCCATCTTCAACATTGCCCATGCGGATGAGGACGCGGGCAAGAAGGCCCATGACCTCGGGCGCCCACCCGAGCGCGGGGAGGGCCGCGCGCAGCTCCTCCTCCGCTGAGGCGTACTCGCAGCGATCGGCGTGGACGAGGGCGACCATCGCCCTGGCCCATCCGGCCCCCTTGGTGTCGCCGATGGCCTCGGCGAGGCGGCGCGAGCGGCGGAATGACGCTTCCGCTGCTCCATACCGGCCTTCGATCGCGGAGATCCGGCCGCGCTCGGTCTCGATCTGGGCGACGGTCGCGCGGTCACCGAGCTCGTTCGCCAGGCGGAGCGCTCGCTGCAAGTGACTCGTCCACTCGCGTGCCGTTCCGAGCCCGCCTCCGGTGTAGCTCGTCGATCCGAGGATGAGCGCTCTCGCTTCGAGCGCGCGGTCTCCGCTCTCGCCTGCCTGGCGCGCCGCACGCAGCGCGATGTCGCGCGCGCTCGCGAAGTCCCCTGCCCAGAAACGCACTCTCGCGATGTCGAGCAGGGCGCGCGCTTGCACGTCGAGGCGGAGCAGCGGCTCAGCCGCGCTGCGCGGCGTTCGGTCAAGCGGACGCGAGATCGATGCGGGCGGTTCGATCGCGAGCTCGTCGCGGTAGCGACGCGCGAGCCCGGCGACGTAGGTACGCGCGCGTTCGCGGTCGCCCCGCGCGGTGTGGATCTCGACGATGAGCTCGTGAAGCCCGTCGTCGAACGGCTCGCTTCGCAATGCTCGTTCGGCCAAAGCCAGGGCGCGATCCGGGTCGCGATGTGAAAGCAGCGTCGCCGCCCAGCGCAGCGCGTCGGTAGCCGAGCTCGCGACGCGCGCCCGTTGCACCTGCAGCCACGTGTCGAAAGACGGCGCTTCCCCGAAGCTCATGCCTTCGAGCAGCTCTCCGCGGACGAGATCGTCGATCGAGCTCTCGTCCCACTCGCCGCGCAGGAGCTCGCCGGCGTCGACGACGAGTACCTCCGCGTCGATCTTGATCCGGCCGTCGCGCTCGGCGATCTCGGCGGGAGGATTCACCGCTTTTCGTACCTGACTCAGAGACCAGCGCACCGCGCCGAGGGGATCGTCCGCCTCCGACCACAAGAGGTCGGCGAGCTCGCGGCGCGTCGGAGCACGTGACTCGAGCAACAGGTAGGTGAGGAGTGCCCACGGCTTGTAGCCCTCGAGCCGGCGTGACTCGCCGTCATGCTCGAGGCCGGGGCGTCCCAGGAGCCGTACGCGAAGGGGCATTTGATCCCGAGTCTAAGAAGACGGTGTGGTTTGGAATGCCCTATGCGTAGTTTTCGTTATCGTGCCCGCGGTGTCTTCCACCTCCGTCCTCCTTGCGGGTTCCACGCTGCTCGCCTTCGCGTTCGCGGCGATCGCGACGCCGCTGGTCGGCGTCGTCGCGCGACGGCTCGGAATGCTCGACATGCCGGGCGGCCGCCGCATCCACGCGCGCCCGATCCCGCGCCCCGGAGGTCTTGCGATCGCGATCGCTTTCGGATCGGCCATTCTCATCTTCTGGCTCATCGACCGGCTCGCGGGTCACCCCTTCCTCATTCCCGAAGAGGTTCGCTCCTCGCGGTTCACGCTGACTGCGATCGCCGCGGTTCTCGGAATGGCGATGGGTCTCATCGACGACTTTCTCGAGCTCCGTGCGCGGTGGCAGTTCCTCGGGCAGGTCGTGGTGGCTGCGGTGATCGTGCTGGCCGGCATCCACATCGACTTTGTGAACGACCCACTGTCGGATCGTCTGATCGAGCTTTCATTTCCCGTCGCTGTCGCGTTCACGATGTTGTGGATCGTCGGAATGAACAACGCGCTGAACTTCATCGACGGTCTTGACGGCCTCGCGGCGGGCGTTGCGGCGATCGCGGCGGTCACACTCGGAGGACTCGCTCTCCTTCCGCAAGTCTCGGAGCCATTCGTCGCGTGGATGGGTTTCTCGCTCGCGGGCGCGATCGCCGGGTTCCTGCTCTTCAACTTCCACCCCGCGCGTCTCTTTCTGGGCACGACCGGCGTCATGTTCGTCGGCACGATGCTCGCGGTGCTCTCGATCTTCGGGACGGCCAAAGTCGCGGCCGCGCTTCTCGTCCTCGGCGTCCCGATCATCGACACCTTCTATGTGCTGGTCCGCCGGGTCCTCTCCGGGCATCCGCCGTTCGCGCCCGACCGAGGCCACTTCCACCATCGACTGCTCGACGTGGGGCTAACGCACCAGCAAGCCGTCCTCTTGATCTACGGGATGACGGCTGTCCTCGGCACGCTGGCCTTCATGACGAACGGGCGCGACCAGATCGCCGGATTCATTGGCCTCGCCGTGCTTCTCGGGATCCTGGTGATGGCCCTCGCGCAGCGCAGCTCAAAGGCCGAGGAGCTCGACCCTGGTCTTTACCGCGAGGAAGCTGATCGCTTCTAGAAACAGCAAGGCGAAGCTTCTCGTCGGGACGTGCTCGTGGACGGATCCGACGCTCATCGAGTCCGGCTGGTACCCGGAGCGAATAAAGGGCGACGCCGACAAACGGTTGCGCTACTACGCCGAGCACTTTCCGATCGTCGAGAACGACGCCGCGTTCTATGCCCTTCCCGCGCAGAAGCAGGCGCTGCTGTGGGCCGAGCGCACCCCCGACGAATTCGTCATGAATTTCAAGGCCTTCGCGACCTTGACGACGCACCCGACCGACCCCAAGCGCCTGCCCAAGGACATCCGCGAAGCCCTCTCGACGGAGTCCGCGGCAAAGAGGAGGATCTATCCGAAAGACTTTCCGAAGGACGTGCGCGAGGAGCTGTTCGCGCGCTACTGGGTCGGTCTGGAGCCGCTGCGTAAAACCGGGAAGCTCGGAGCGATCCTGCTGCAGTACCCCGACTGGTTCGTCATCTCGAAGGCGAACAAGGAGGAGATCCTCCACGCGCGGGAGCTCTTACCCGATGATCGCCTGGCCGTGGAGTTCCGAAACGCGACGTGGATGAGCGAGCGCAACCGCGCCGAGACCCTGTCGTTCCTCGAAGAGCACGGCCTTATTTATGTGTCCGTCGACGAGCCACAAGGATTCCCGTCGAGCATTCCTCCGGTGGCGGAAGTGACGAACGATGCGCTCGCGATCGTGCGCTTCCATGGCCGCAACGCCGAGAACTGGAAGAAGCCGGGGCTCACCGCCGCGGAGCGCTTTGATTACTCGTACAAGAAAAAGGAGCTCGAGGAGTGGCTCCCGAAGATCCGCGAGATCGCTAGCCGAGCCAAGGAGGTCCATCTCCTCATGAACAACTGCTACGGCGACAAGGCGGTCAATAACGCAGCGGAGCTTGCTGCGCTCCTCGCCTAGGCCTGACAAGTAGACTTGACAATATGTCGCGTTCATGCGACAGTCCTCCCGACGACAACGAGGGGGACAAAGAGTCATGAGTCAGCGTGCAGCGGCCCGCACGTACACGCGCGAGCTAGGCCTTGCCATGGCGGCCTACGTCATCGTCGTGCTGATCTCGATAAGAGTGGTCGGCGGTCTCGACCAGCCGATCAAGACCCTCGTCGCGCTCACCCCGCTCATTCCTGCCGCGCTGGCGCTTTCGGCGTACCTGCGTTTCCTCGCGCGGATGGACGAGCTCGGTCGCCGTATCCAGCTCGAGGCTCTCGCCTTTGGCTTCGGAGCGGCCGGCATGCTGACGTTCGCGTACGGGTTCCTCGAAAACGCCGGCTTCCCCCAGCTCTCGTACATCTGGGTGTTCCCGACGATGATCGCGCTCTGGGGGATCGGCGGCGCGATCGCGGCGTACCGCTACCGATGAAGAATCGCCTTCGTGTGCTGCGCGCGGAGCGCGACTGGTCCCAGGGCGAGCTTGCCGACCGGCTCGACGTATCGCGTCAGACCGTGAACGCGCTCGAGAACGAGAAATACGATCCGAGTCTCCCTCTCGCATTTCGCATCGCCGCGCTCTTCGGCACGCGCATCGAGGACGTCTTCCGACCGGACTAGCATCGCCTGGTCATGGCGAAGCGTCCCCTTTCGGACTTCCATCCGCGCGAGCGCCTGGCGAGCGTCCCTCACACCACCCGTCGTTTCGCGTGCCGCTCCGCGCTCGCGGCCTCGCCCGATGGCGAAACGCTCGCGGTCGTCTCGGATCAAGGGGCGGGCACCTACGAAGCGTGGACGCTCCCCGCCACGGGCGGGAAACCGCAGCGCGCGATCACCGTCGAGAGCTCGGCCGTCCGAAGCCTGTGCTGGAGTGCGAACGGCGAGCTGATCGCGGCCGCGGACCGCGGTGGCACGGAGCTGCATCAGCTGCACGTGCGGCACCCCGATGGTCCGACGTTGCCGCTCTCGACCGATCCGGCGGGCCGCGTTCAGCGACTGCTCTCGTGGAACGCGACGTCACCGGACGGCGCGCTCGTGGCGTTTTCGAGCAACGCCCGAGCGTCCACTGATATGGATGTCGTTGTCGCGGATCTCGCAACGCGGAGCGAACGGCCGCTCTTGACCGGTGCTTTCTGGCATGTCGTTGGGGGCTGGTCGCCGGACGGCGCGCGACTCCTCGTGATGCGAGTGTCCGACAACACCACGCAGGACCTTCTCGTCGTCGACCCTCACAACGGCGATGCTCGCGAGATCACCCGGCACGCGGAGGACAACTCGCACATTCCGGCGGGCTGGCTCGCCGATGGGCGTGCCGTCGTCATCACCGACGAAGGCAGCGATCACCTGTGGCTCGGCGCGCTCGACATCGCGACCGGAAAATATGAAGCGATCGATCGTCCCGACTGGGACGTCGAGCTCGCGGCATCCTCCGCCGACGGGCGAACGCAGATCTGGTCGGTGAACGACGACGGCTATTCGACCCTCCGCTGGCGGGTCGGATCCGGTCCGATTCGCGAGCGCCGCCTCGATCGAGCCGCCTGCGAGGACCTCGTCATCTCGGCGGACGGATCACGCGCCGCATTCACGCGGCTGTCTCCGATCGAGCCGTGGCAGGTGTGGACACTCGACACCGCGACCGGTGACGCGCGGATTGCGCTCGGCTCGACGTTCGCCGTTCCCAAGAGCGAGCTCGTCGAGCCGGAGCTGATCCGTATACCGGGCCCCGACGGCGACATCCCGTGCTTTGTGTACCGACCACGCGGGGTCCGCGGACCGACTCCGGCGATCCTGTATCCCCACGGCGGCCCCGAGGGTCAGTCGCGCCCTGCGTTCAGCGCCCACCTCACACACCTCGCTGCGCTTATCCACCGCGGAATGGCGCTCGTCGTGCCGAACATCCACGGATCAACCGGTTATGGACGGAAGTGGCAGGCCGCGATCCACAAGGACTGGGGCGGGATCGACCTTCGCGACCTTCGCGCAGTGACCGACTGGATGACGAAGCAGAAGGACTTCGATCGCTCGCGCCTCGCGGTCTACGGAGGGTCCTACGGCGGATTCGCGACGCTCCTCTGCGTGACCCAGATCCCCGACGTGTGGCGCTGCGCCGTCGACGTCTTCGGCGTCGCGAACCTCGTGACCATGATCGAGAACGCCCAACCGAACTGGCGCCGTTTCCTCACGCGGTGGATCGGCGATCTCGAGCACGACCGGGCGAAGCTCGTGGAGCGCTCGCCGATCACGCACATCGACAACGTGCGCTGCCCGATGCTCATCCTTCAGGGCGAGAACGACCCGCGCGTTCCCAAGGAAGAATCCGACCAGGTCGTCGAGCGCCTACGCGCACTCGGTCGGCGTGTCGAGTACGTGGTGTATCCGGATGAAGGCCACGGCTTCACCCATCGGGCGAACGCCGAGGAAGCCTACGGACGGATCGTGGACTTCCTTACGGGTGAGTTGTTGCAGCCCCCTGCCTAGATACCGGGCGGCAGGTCGTTCTTGGTGCTCTTGTAGACCGGACTCCGTGCGAGGCTCAGGATCTCGAGGGTCGTTGTCAGCGGATGTTTGGCAAGCTCGCGATCCGAATCCAATCTTGCCCTCTCCATCCGTTTCGCGAAGTCGGGGTCCTTCCCCATCCGTGAGTCGAAGTCCGTCTTGAACTGCTCGAGCTGACGTTGCGCGTCCTCGTCGCGCGCCCTTTCTGCTTCGTCGGGGCGAACATCGGCGCGACGCAAACCGGCGATCAGTCGGTCTGCCCTGTCCAGAGTCGTGGTGCGGATGCGGTCGGAGTTCATAAGCCGGTCGAGCAGGCTCAGATGGACATCGATCGTCAACTCGACCGTCGAGTGGCCCGCGCCCGCCGCCGCGATGCGGATGGTCTGCTCGATCGTGCCGATCGGGCCACCGGCCATCGAGAAGCGGACGATCCGCCCTTCATCCGACAAGACAGAGGGCGGCACGATGAATTGCGGCTCGTACGAGCGCATCAGCGCCTCGAGGAGTTCGGAGGGAGTGTGCTCGATATCGACCTGCCTGCTGATCTTCACGCCTCGAACACCGCGCGATCTTAGGCCGGACCGGGTTGGTTCCGAGGGCTAGTCCCGAAGCGTGCTTCCCAGAAGGACGCCGTTCGCCCAGTACGCGCCGGTCGCTCCAGCGGGAAGAACGTCGAACGTCGCGCCGCCGGCGTATGGGGTCAGGTCGGCGCCGACGACGATCGCGCCGTCGTAGAGGTCGCCCGGCCTGAGCTCGCCGACCTTCCGGCCAACCGCGGTGGGATGCCCCGGAGACACGTCGACGGTTCGGCCATCAGAGAGAACGAGGTGCACGACCCGATGCGTCGACGGCACCGGCGTGCTTCCTACCTCGACGAGCGGAAGAGCGACGCGCGTGCCGGTGCCATCCGTGGTCCACACGACGTCACCGATCTTCAGGTGCTCTACCGCGACATCGCCGGACGGCGTCGCGATCCGCGTACCACGCGCGAGACAGATCGGACACGGCGGCTGGCCGCTCGCCACGCTGCTCGCGACGGTCACGTTCCCGCGCTGATCGATCGTCCCGTCGACGCGAGTGCCCTGCTGCGTCGAGGAAGACCCGAAGATCGCGAGGAAGTGGAATCCGCCGCTCACCTGCTCGAGATGAAGTGCGTTGAGCATCTTCCAGTCGCGGTAGATCGCGAGCTCCTGATCCGACGCGTACGTACCCGCGGGCGCGATGCCCAGGTGGGCGAGGATCGCGCTGAACGTAGGCGCGTCCTGCTGGATCCCCGGCAGCCGCTCGTGAGCCAGCGCCTGTTCGTCGGCGCGCGCGACGGGGTAGTAGTCGGGATCGCAGAAGAGGAGCCGGCCGAACCGGTCCACGAGCCGGTACTTGAGCTGCGCATAGGTCAAGCCACCCGGCGCGGGGCTGGGCGTCGGCGAGATCGTCGGCGTTGGAAACGGCGGTGGGGTGCCGGGGACGATCGTCCCGGTGATCGCAGTCGCCGTGACCGTGCCGGCTGGGGCGATCGTCCCTGAGCCCGCCGTCGCGCTCGGTTCGGGCGAGGAGAGCGTCGCGGCGCCACCGCACCCGGCCACGGCAATGACGAAAACGAGCGCAAAGGCGCGCATGCCTCTAGGAACGGCCCGGACTCCCGCCTGGTTCCCGCTTCGGCGGACGGCGGCGGCGAACGTAACGGGTCGCATACACCTCTTCGCCGAGCGACAGAATCTTGTTGTCGACCCAGCCTGTTTCGAGCATCGCCTCCTGCGCCTCGTTCCAGCCGGATGCGCCGTCGCGCAACAAACCCTTCTTCCAGACGACAAGCCAGATAGCGCCGTCGGGATGGCTCACGCGGATGAGCTCGGCGCCGAGGCGATCCAGCGGAACGCTCTCGAGGGCGAAGCAGAGCACCAGACCGTAGCGCCCGTCGTTCGATCGGAGCGGCACGCGAAGATCCAGGACGTCGAGCTGTCCGGCGAGGTGCTCGATCGGGCGGTCGTAGGTTGCGACGCCACCGATACGGAGGGCCGGCATGCCCGATTTGAGGCCCAATTTGGGGACGACCTCGACGGCGGTGCGCATCCCGCCAGGTCTTTTCACCTGCCGTTGAAGTCTAGGGAACGCGGTATGCACAAGGGCTCGCATGGCGTTCGGTATGACTTCGCGGCCACGTCCGGTGCTCATCGTCGACGACGACGTCGAGACGCTCGCGGCCGAGCGCCAGCTCCTCGCCGAGAGCGGTTTCCGGGTGGTCGAGGCCCACGACGGCGCGGAGGCGCTTCAAGTGGTGCAGGACGATCCACCCGCCGTCGTCGTGCTCGACGTACAGATGCCGGGGATGGACGGACCGTCGTTCGCCCGCGAGCTGCGGATGGCGCTCCGTCGAGTTCCACTCGTGATCCTCACCGGCGTCGCTGATCCACGGCATGAGGCCGACCGCTGCAACGCCGAGGCGTATCTCGCCAAGCCCTTCGACGCGCAGGAGCTCGTCAGCGTCGTCCGCCGTTTCGCCGCCTGATCGCCGCGCATACTGCGAATCGTGCCTGCGCGTCTTCTCGTTAAAGAACCGCATGCGGTCGTCGATCATCCGGCCGACCAGCTCTCCGAGCTGCGCGGAGCCCACCCATGCTGGCTGGACATCTCGAACCCGCAGAGCGAGGAGTTCGCTCTCGTCGCACAAGAGCTGGAGCTGCACCCCCTCGCCGTCGAGGATGCGCGGCATGGCCACCAGCGTCCGAAGATCGATCAGTACGACACGCATTACTTCATCGTCTTCTATGCGCTCGACACACCGAGCCCCGGCGTCGTCAACTACCACGAGGTCTCGATCTTTGTCGCTCACAACGCGATCGTGACCGTGCACCAAGGCGATTTCGTGGCGCGGCGTCTCGTCGAGAAGCGGTTCGTCGAAGGACATCTGCAGACGACCGGTCTGCTCCTGCACGCGCTCCTCGACACGATGGTGGATCAGTACTTCGAGGTCGTTGACCAGTTCGGCGAGCGGATCGAGCTGCTCGAGCAGTTCGTTGCCGAGGAAGCCGGCCCGAATCTCCATCGCGCGCACGCCCCGCTCCGCGAGCTGTTCCTCGTCAAGCGCGATCTCCTGCAGCTGCGGAAGACCATCGCGCCCGAGCGCGATGTGCTCCAGGTCCTCGTACGTGGGGACATTCGCGAGCTGCGCGAGACCGGAAACCGCGCGTACTTCCAGGACGTCTACGACCACATCCTTCGCGTGACGGACGAGATCGACACCTTCCGCGAGCTCACCTCGAACGTCATCGACGCGTACCTTGCCGCCGCCTCGAACCGTCTGAACGAGGTGATGAAGGTCCTCACCAGCATCGCCACCGTGCTCCTCGTCCTCACCGTCGTGACCGGCTTCTTCGGCCAGAACTGGAGCTTCATTCCGTACGGATCGCTCCCGCTCTTCTGGCTATCCATGGCCGTAACCGGCTTGATCGCGGTCGGCCTGGTGATGTACTTCAGGCGGCGCGGCTGGCTGTAGCGCTCGGTTCGCCTACACCAAGATCCTCGGCTAAACTGACCGTGCCCTGGCCGCAACCCCGAAACCCCGGGTGGAGCGCGCTCGCAACGCGGCGATCCTGGGCCAGGTCGGATCCAAGAAATCGCGGCGTTGGGCGGAGCGTGACGTATCCCGAGTGGTGACATGCTCAAGATGGGGCTGCAGGTCGCAGTTGCGATCGGTTTCCCTCTGCTCGCCGGGACCTTCGGGGGAAACGCGGTCGATCAGAGGCTCGGCTCAGGGCCGTGGGGCCTCCTTGTCGGCATTCTGGTTGGTTTGGTCGTCGGCGGGCTCGCGTTCTTTGCGATTCTTCGGCGCTTCTTGTCGCAGCCGATCGGTACGCCGACCGAGCGTGCCAGAGCCGCTGGGCGACGATGGGGGCAGGAGATCGACGAACGTGAACGACGGCGGGAGAGCGGCGAAGAGAACGAGGATCGTTGATGCGAACCCTCGATAGGCAGCTCATGACTGCGCCCCCGCTGAGGCTTCTCGGCGGGTTGCTCATGATCGACGGAGCCCTCGTGGTGTTGGGGGCCACGATCGTGGGCCTGCCGAAGTGGCCTGACATCACACCAGAGCGCATCCTCCGCATGCTCACGGGCGAGCCACTGCTTCGCATCAGCGGTGACGAGATCTCGATTGCGAACTCGCACGTGACGATGTGGATCGTCATGGCGATCCTCATCGGACTCGTCTATCTCGGGACGCGCCATTTGTCGCTCGTCCCCGGCGGTTTGCAGGGCGGACTCGAGGTCGCCGTCCAGACGCTTGTCGACTTCGTCACTGACACCGGGGGCCGAGCCGCGGTCAAGTACGTGCCCCTCATCGGCACCCTCTTTCTCTTCATCCTGTTCTGCAACTGGCTAGGAGTGGTTCCCTTCGTCGGCCAGATCCCGCTCCTTCACGCGCCAACGGCCGACTACCACGTCACACTCGGCCTCGCGATCGTCGCCTTCGTCGCGTACCAGGCCGAGGGGATCCGAACGCTCGGTAAGGGCTACTTCAGTCGCTGGATAAACACAGCGGGCTTCAAGGACGGCGCGTTCCTCGGCGGAATCATGCTTTTCGTAGGCTTCATCGAGTTCCTCGCCGAGGTCATCCGTATCCTGACACTCACCGCACGTCTTTGGGGGAACATCTTCGGGGGAGAAGTCATGCTCGTCGTGATGGCGGCCGTCCTCTATGTCGTCGCGATCCCGGTACTGGTGCTGTTCGCCGGCTTCGAGATGTTTATCGGCCTCTTGCAGGCGGTCATCTTCGCGATGCTCACGCTTCTCTACTTCGTCCTTGCCACAGAGTCACACGAAGAACACGGGGAATCCACGACCGAACACGCGCAGACATCAAAGGAGGGTACGCACGCATGAATCTTGGTTGGCTCGCCGCCGGCATCGCCGTCGGCTTCGCGGTCCTCGGAGTCGGAATCGGGCTCGGAATCGCGACGGCGAAATCCTCGGAGGCAATCGGCCGTAACCCTGACGCGGCACCGCTCATCCGAAACAACCTCGTGCTGGGCGCGGCGCTCGCCGAAGGTCTTGGCGTGCTCTCGCTCGTCGTCGGGATCCTGCTCATCTTCCTGACTCACCCGTAATGCTTTTCAGTCCCGGGCTGCAGGAAGAGGTCTTCGTTCCAGCCGTGCACCCGTTCTGGGTGCTGGTCTCGATCGTGAACTTTCTCTTGCTTCTCTATTTCATGCGGCGGCTTCTCTGGGGTCCGATCATGACGATGCTCACGACCCGCGCAGAGAAGATCCGTGAGGGCCTCGCGATGGCAGAGCAGGCGAAGGCCGAACGCGAGCAGCTCAAGGCGGAAATCGAGCGTCGCCTCACGGAGGTTCAGCGAGAAGCGCAGGCCATCGGCGAGCGCTTGACGAAGGCCGCGGAGGCGGCGGCCGGTGAGCTCCGCATGGACGCGAAGAAGGAGGCGGACCGCATCCGTGAGCGAGGTCGCGAAGACGCAAAGCAGCTCCACGACCAGGCGCTCGCGCAGCTCCGATCAGAGCTGGCCGGCATGGTCGTTCTCGCGGCGAGTCGCGTCCTCGGCCGCGAGGTCGACGCCGAGCAGCACCGCGCCCTGATCGAGCGATCTCTCGACGAAGCGGCCGCGCAGCTCACGGAACAGAGCTAGTTGGCGCTCTCGGGGTCGGCCGCGCGACGGTACGCCGAAGCTCTTCTCGGGCTTGTCCCCGACGAACGCGCCGTCGCCGAGCTTCGCGCTTCGCTCGAAAAGCTTGCCCCTGTCTTCGACCGAGCCACTATCGCCGGCCTCCGCGACCCCTCTGTGCCCATAAAGGAACGAATCGAGGCGGTCACCTCAGCGCTTCTGGGCGAGCCCGACGTCATTCGCTCGCTCCTCATCCTTTTGCTGGAAACCGATCGCATCGCACTCGTCCCGCAAATCGCTCTCGCATTCGGGGACCTCGTCGATCAGCGTGAAGGCATCGCAAAGGCTCGCATCACGACCGCCGTCGCGCTGGACGAGCCGGCGCGCCGCGAACTTGTCCAGCGCCTCGAGCGCGAATCCGGACGCAGGCTTCGCGCAACGTTCGCGGTCGACCCGACGCTGATCGGGGGCGCGAAGGTCCAGATCGGCGATCACCTGATCGACTCATCCGTGCACGCGAAGCTCATCGCGCTTGGACGACAGCTCGCCTCATAAGGGGGAACACCATGGCCGACTCCTCGGAGATCACCGACATCATCAAGGCGAAGATCAAAGGCTTCAAAGGAGAGGCCGAGTCGGTCGACGTCGGCACCGTGGTCGAGATCGGAGACGGCATCGCGCGCGTGTATGGCCTTGCGAACTGCATGGCCTCCGAGCTCCTCGACTTCGGGGGCGATGTCTTCGGCCTCGCCTTCAACCTCGAGGAAGACACGGTGAGCGCGATCATCCTCGGCGACTACACCGGCATCGTCGAGGGCGGCGAGGTCCGCACGACAGGCCGGATCGTCCAGACGCCGGTCGGCGAGGCACTCATCGGGCGAGTCGTGGATCCCCTCGGGCGGCCGCTCGACGGCAAGGGACCGCTCAACACCAAGACATCGCTGCCGGTCGACGTTGTGGCGCCCGGCGTCATCACGCGGCAGAACGTCGACACGCCCGTCCAGACCGGCATCAAGGTCATCGACGCGATCACGCCGATCGGGCGCGGACAGCGAGAGCTGATCATCGGCGACCGTCAGACCGGCAAGACCGCCATCGCGATAGACACGATCCTCAACCAGAAGGGCAAGAACCTGACCTGCATCTACGTCGCGATCGGTCAGAAGGAATCGTCGGTCGCGAAGATCGTCGCGACCCTCGAAGAGCACGGCGCGATGGAGCACACGATCGTGGTGATCGCGGGCGCCTCGGACCCGGCGACGCTCCAGTACCTCGCGCCGTTCGGCGCGTGCGCGATGGGCGAGTACTTCCGCGACAGCGGGAAGGACGCGCTCATCGTGTACGACGACCTGACGAAGCACGCCTGGGCGTACCGCCAGGTGTCGCTCCTCACGCGCCGCCCGCCCGGCCGCGAGGCCTATCCCGGCGACGTCTTCTATCTGCACTCTCGCCTGCTCGAGCGGGCCGCGCGCCTGAACAAGGAGAAGGGCGGCGGGTCACTGACCGCGCTGC
>WNGI01002814.1_pt1 | contig 19536 bp, 12 predicted proteins | sample 5400621 | NCBI WGS metagenome assembly WNGI01 (sample SAMN13153374, study PRJNA577476) | soil metagenome | isolation source: 20 cm soil or saprolite under Garry oak tree replicate 1 | place: USA:California | collected 2016-06-15
AGCCACGTGGTCCCGGGCGTGACCGACAAGCACCGGCAGCAAACGCTCGCCCACCACGGCACCCCGCTCAAGGTCCGCCAGGCCGCTGCCATCAAGAGCATGCTCCAGGACGTGGTGCGCGGCCGTGTGCCCCACAAAGTCCCGCCCTTTCCGGAGCTGGGGTTGACCGCGCCTCGCATCATCGCACCCGTGCTGGCGGGTCGCGAGAACCTTGGGTACCTGTCGATCATCGATCACCCGCAGCATCTCGAGGAGCTGGCGATGATGGCCATCGAGCACGCGGCCACCGTCATCGCGCTCGAGATGATCAAGCAGCGCGAGGTCGCCGAAGCCGAGGACCGGGTGCGCGGCGAACTGGTCGATGACCTGCTCAACGGCACCTTCGGCGACCAGGCCAACGTCCAGCGCCGCGCGCGACACCTGCGCTACGACCTCTCGGTGCCGCACCGGCTGCTGGTGGTGGACGTGGACCACTTCGGGCGCTTCATCAGGGAGCGGCGCTACGAGGAGGGCCGCGTCATCGCGCTCAAACACCAGTTGTTCCAGGTCGTGACCGGCGCGGTCCGCCGCGGACATCCACGCCACCTGGTCAGCGCGCACAGCGACAGCGTCATCGTGCTCGTGCCCCAATCCCCTGATGGCAAGGACCCGGAGGCCGAGGAGCTGGCCACGCGCATCCGCGAGGCGGTCGCCGAGTCGGAGCTCGGCATCACGGTATCGGTATCGATCGGCCGGCTGTGCGTAAAGCCCGACGACTTCAAGCCCTCCTTCCTCGAGGCCCAGCGAGCGCTCGACCTGATGGTGCGCTTCGGTAAGCGCGAGCAGGTGATCAACTACGAGCGCCTGGGCGTCTATCGGCTGCTGGCGCAGGTCGAAGATCGAGCTGGTCTCGACGCCTTCGCCGGACGGATGCTCGCACCGCTGGTCGACTACGACCGCGCCCGTGGCACGCCGCTGCTGAAGACGCTCGAGGTCTACCTGCAGCGGCACGGCAACCTGCGGCAGTCGTCGCGCGACCTGCACATCCACCTCAACACGCTTCACTACCGGCTGCGCCGCATCAGCGAGGTGACCGGTGTCGACCTGAAGGATGCCGACGCCCGGCTCGACCTTTTGCTGGCCTTGCGCGTGCGGGCGCTCGCGGAGACCAGATGACGAAGACCATCGCGGAGAAGATCTGGGACCAGCACATCGTTGTCGCGGGCGACGGCGTGCCCGATCTGCTCTACGTCGACCTCCACCTCGTCCACGAGGTGACGTCACCGCAGGCTTTCGAGAGCTTGCGGCTGGCCAACCGGCGTGTGCGCCGGCCCGACCTCACGGTCGCGACGATGGATCATGATGTGCCGACTCGAGGCGGGCGTCCGGCGGCGGACGAGATCGCTGAACGCCAGATGTCGGCGCTCGAATCCAACTGCCAGCGCGAGGGCATCGCCCTCTACGGCATGGGCCACGCGCGCCAGGGAATCGTCCACGTCATCGGGCCCGAGCTCGGGCTCACACAACCGGGCCTGCTGATCGTCTGCGGCGATTCACACACCTCGACGCACGGCGCGTTTGGCGCGCTCGCCTTCGGCATCGGGACATCAGAGGTCGAGCACGTCCTCGCCACCCAGTGTATGCGCCAGCGCCGGCCGAAGACGCTGGCGGTGACCGTCGAGGGGGCGCTGCCGTTGGGCGTGACCGCCAAGGACGTCGCGCTCGGCATCATCGCGCGGATCGGCGTCGACGGCGGCCGCGGGCATGTCATCGAGTACCGCGGGTCGACGATTCGCGATCTATCGATGGAAGGGCGCATGACGGTCTGCAACATGACGATTGAGGGCGGCGCCCGCGCGGGGATGGTGGCGCCCGATGAGACGACGTTTGCTTACGTCAAAGGTCGCCCGCATGCGCCCCGGGACGAGCAGTGGCAGGACGCGATCACGCACTGGAAAACGCTGGCGACGGATGCGGACGCGCAATTCGACCAGGAGGTCTCGATCGACGCCACCCGGCTAGAGCCATACGTAACCTGGGGCACCAATCCCGGGCAGTCCGTACCGGTGAGCGGGAGCGTGCCGAACCCGGCATCGGAGACCGATGAGCGGGCACTCGCCTACATGGCGCTCGAGCCGGGCACGGCGATGGAGGCGATCGCGATCGACCGCGTCTTCATCGGCTCCTGCACCAATGCCCGTCTCGAAGACTTGCGCCTGGCGGCGACCGTGGTGCGCGGCCATTCGGTGCATCCGAAAGTCCGGGCCATGGTGGTGCCCGGATCGGTGAGCGTCAAGCGGCAGGCCGAGGCCGAGGGACTGGATGCGGTCTTCCGCCAGGCCGGCTTCGAATGGCGCGATGCCGGCTGCTCGATGTGCCTCGGTATGAACCCCGACATCCTCGGCCCGGGCGAGCGCTGCGCCTCGACCAGCAACCGGAATTTCGAGGGCCGGCAGGGGAGTGGAGGCCGAACCCACCTGGTCAGCCCGCCGATGGCGGCGGCGGCCGCGATCGCCGGCCACCTCGTCGACGTGCGGGAATTCAGCAATGTTCCCTCGCCCTCTGGAGGAGGGTAGGGAGCGGGCGTGGAACCTTTCACCCACGTCACGGGCGTCCTCGCGCCGCTCGATCGGGCGAACGTCGATACCGATCAGATCATCCCCAAGCAATTCCTGAAACGGATCGAGCGCTCCGGCTTCGGGCCGTATCTGTTCTATGACTGGCGTCGGGCGGGCGGCTTCATCCTCGACGAGCCCGCCTACCGTGGCGCGGCGGTGCTGGTCACTGGGGCCAACTTCGGCTGCGGCTCATCGCGCGAGCACGCCGCCTGGTCGCTGCTGGACGCCGGCTTCCGCGCCGTCATCGCCCCGTCGTATGGCGACATCTTCAAGAGCAACAGCTTCCGTAGCGGCCTGCTCCCGGTCGAACTGCCCGAGTCCCAGGTTGCGGAACTGGTCCGCCTCGCAACCGAGCACCCGGGTATGGAGGTCACGGTCGACCTGATGTCACAGCGCATCAGGGCCGACGTGTTCGAGACCGCCTTTGCCGTCGACCCCTTCTACCGTGAATGCCTCCTGAACGGTTGGGACGAGGTGGCCCTCACGCTCCGGCAGGAAGGCGAGATCGCTCGCTACGAATCGACGCGGGCGGCCTGGTTGCCGATCAGCCGCTAGAGCAGCGACTCGAGGTGGGCGGCCGCCGTTGCCGCTGGGTCCGTCGCGCGCAGCCGAGCGGAGTGTCGGGCGGCCGTCGCTGCCATCGCCTGGTTGGTCAGGGACCTCTTCACGGCGGCGCCGATCGTTTCCGCTGATGCCTGAGCGCGCGGCACGACCTCGGCGACACCGAGCGCCTCGGCTCGCGCGGCGACGCCCGGCTGATCACGGCCCCACGGGATGAGCACCATCGGCTTTCCCTGCCAGAGCGCCTTCATCACCGTTCCATGTCCCGCATGGCTTACCAGCAGGACGGCTCGCTCCAACACCGCTGAATGCGACACGGTCTTCTCCACGCGGGCATTCGCCGGGCGAGACGACAACTCCGATGGATCGTGTTCCGGTCCAAGCGTGACGAGAACGCGGACCGGCGCATCGGCGAGCGCTTGAAGGGCGGCATCGGCCAGTGCCAGGTCGTCCTGGCGTTGCGAGCTGATCGAGACGAGGATCCAGGGATCGCCCGGCTCGTCCAGGTAGCTTGGTCGTTCGCGAGCTGGCTCCCAGATACCGAGCGGTCCGACGTATTGATGGCGGGAGGGTAGACGGTCAAACGAATAGTCGAAGACCTGGTCCGTCGCATGCAAGACCAGGTCCGGAGCCTCGAGCAGTTCGGCGTAGCGCTTGACCAGGGGAAGTGCCCGGGGACCGATGTCGTCCTCAACCGGGCGGGGCGGGTGCGGACCAATGTAGAAGGTGCTGTTCACAACCGCCCATGGATTGGACGGGCAGGTGGCGTCGACCGCCTCGACGCCGAACAGGGAGGTGACGATGACGGTCGGTCGGTGACGCGCGATCGACTGCGAGAGTGGATGTGCTACATCGTGGGCCCACACCGTCAGACCGCGCTGGACCATGGGACCGGCCGTTGCCAGGTCACCGCCCGTGGCCTGCATCGCTTCCTGGATAACGCCACCGAGGCGAGGACCGAGGTCGACCTCCTTCGGAAGGACCTCAACGGCAACATGGAACGGAGCCAGGGTGCGCTCGACCGACGCATCGCCGACAAAGGTGATTTCGTGTCCGCGATCACGCAGCGCAAGGCTCGCCGCCACCAGTGGCGGTAGGTCCCCGCCCGCGCCACCGGTCGCGACCACGAGGATCCCGCTCACCGTCCAATCATGCACCGTTTCGCCGCCGAACTAAGGGGGAGAGCGGCCCGTGGGACCGCCCTCCTCAACTCGTTATCGCGCGCTACTGCTTGGCGAAGAACACATCCGGGTCGTGCCGCCCCTGCGGCCAGAGGAAATTCGTTACGACATCGCGGTTGTCGCCCCAGGCGAAGTACTGGTGCGATCCGTCGCTGACGTTCGCAATGTAGTCACCCATATAGGTAAACGCGATGATCGGATCGAACTGCGGCAGGGTGTAGACCCCGGGGAATGACTGGCTGGTCACCCGTAGTAGAGAAGGTGGAGGCCGGCGGCATCCGCGCTCAGCGCAGGCTGCGCCTCGTCGTTATCGCCGGCGGTGACCTGGGAGGTCTTCCAGGTGGCGCCGCCGTCCTTCGAGGTCCCCAGCACCACGTGGCTGTGTCCCGAGGCCCCATCGTTCCACGCGGCGTACAGGTTGCCGCCCCTGGCAGCGAGGGTTGGGAGCTCGAGATTTCGCATGAACTGCCCTGGCCCCAACTGGAAGGCACCGAAGAAGGAGCCCGTTGACGGCGACGCGTCCGCGATCTTCACCTTCTGGGGGAACGTCTGCCCAGCATCATGCGACGCGAAGATCCATTCCTCTTCCGTAAAGGGCGCCGTAAACGTGCAGTTCGGGTCGTCGACGCCGAACTTGAGCGCCGCTTCGTATACGGTCCCATCCGCCGCGACCAGCGGCATGGCCCCGATGAACTGGTGAAACGAGCAATCCGGCGGCTTGTTGGGGTCGAAGGAGAACAGCACGGCTTTGTCCGCATAAGCGATCGACCAGCTGCTGCTGCCATCGGTGGAGTGTGCGACCGGCAGGCCGCTGTATTCCGTGAAGACGCCGGTGTTCGAATCGAAGGTCGTGGTGAAGTCGTCCCAGGTGTCGTACAAGTTGCCCGCCCCGGCGGCGACCATGGCATCCTTATCCGCGCTGTACCCGAGCTCATTGCCGGGAGGCGGCGGGATCGGGTTCGCCTGGCTCCAGCTCTTCCCGCCATCGCTCGACTTTGCAACGCCGACCAGGAGTGAGAAGGAGCTGAAGTCGAGGACGAGGTTCGAGTAGTACATCGTCCCGCTGCTGTCCGTTGCGAGCCACGGATCACCGAAGTTGTTCTTCGCCGGCGCGTTCGGGATTGTTCCGCCGTCGGTGAACGTCTGGCCGCCGTCGGTCGAGGACGAGACGCCGCTCAAGTTACTCGCGGCGGTCAGGAAGAGCAAGGTCCGCTGGGAGTCGTTATAGCCGACCGCGACGTTCGAGCCGGAAACCGCAACCGAGGTTTCGCTCTGGGTCGTCTGATCGGCCTGATTCGAGTCCTTGCTCGGGTCGTTGACGCGGACATTCGGCAAGGGACCGCCGACCGGCTTCGTCCCCCTGGGCTGCCGGGTCGTGGTCGGCGCGCTGATCCCGTTCGAATCGGGCGTGGCGCGATGGTCGCCGCGCGCGATCGCCTCCAGAGCGATCCGCGCCGTCGGGGTTAGGGTTTTGCCCGCCGGTGTGGCCAGAATCCGCTTCGCGATTTCTTGCTTGCTAGGTGGCGTCTTTGGCGACGCCGCTGATCCGGCGATCGCGCCCGCCGCAATGACAACCATCGCGATCGTTAGCACGCTGAGTGTTCGACGCATGTTACCTCCCTCGTTGTCGGAAACCTGCCCCTTGTGGTTTCGCTCATCCCCTTATAGGCATCCCTCCTTCGCTACACACACGGCAAGGACCCGAATCGCGGATGGTTACCAGTTGGTCGCGATGTACTTGGTCTCGAGGAACTCGAGGAGTCCTTCGTGCGAGCCTTCGCGGCCGACCCCGCTCTGCTTGACCCCACCGAAGGGAGCCGCCGGGTCTGAAATGAACCCCCGGTTGAGCCCGACCATACCCGACTCGATCGCCTCCGCAACCCGAAGGCCCTTCGCCAGATCTCGCGTGTAGACGTAGGAGGCGAGACCGCGGTCGGTCTTGTTCGCGTACTCGATCGCCTGGTCGACGTCGCGGAACGTCACAATCGGCGCGATTGGCCCGAATATCTCTTCCTTCAGGATGTGTTCTTCCGGCGCGACGTGGCTCAGCACGGTCGGCGGCATGAAGTACCCGGGGCGGTTGGGGGCGGTGCCTCCGGTCAGGACCCGGGCGCCGTGGCCGGCGGCCTCCTGGACCAGGCCGAGCATCTTCTGACGCGCCGGGTCGTTGATGACGGGCCCGACCTTGACGTTCGCATCGAGCCCCGAACCGACCGGCAAGGCGTCCATAGCGCCGGCCAGCATGCCGGCGAACTTGTCCGCGACCTTCGCGTCGACGTAGAACCGGTTGGCGGCGATACAGGACTGGCCGGTGTTGCGCATCTTGGCAATCATGGCGCCCTCCAGCGCAGCGTCCAGGTCGGCATCGTCGAGCACGATGAAGGGTGCATTGCCGCCCAACTCCATGGAGCAGCTGATGACGTTCTCCGCGGCCTGCGCCAGCAGGATGCGACCAACCTCGGTCGATCCGGTGAAGGACAGCTTGCGCACTCGCGGATCCTTGAGCATCGCCTTGACGACTTCCGACGAGCGCTTCGAGGGAATGACATTGACCACGCCCTTTGGCACCCCCGCCTGCTCGAGCAAATCGGCGACCGCGAGCGCCGACAGCGGTGTTTCGGACGCGGGTTTGAGGATGACCGTGCATCCCGCCGCCAGCGCCGGGCCGATCTTGCGCGTCGCCATCGCGGCCGGGAAGTTCCAGGGTGTGACCAGCACCGAGACACCGATTGGCTGGTGCTCGACCAGGATGCGGTTTGCGCCGCTGGGCGAGATCGACACCGAGCCGATGTTGCGCACCGCTTCTTCCGAGAACCAGCGGAAGAACTCCGCGGCGTACGTCACCTCACCGCGCGCTTCGGTGAGCGGCTTGCCGTTCTCCCTGACCATCAACTCGGCCAGCTTTTCGCGGTCGCGGAGCATCAGCTGAAATGCCTCACGAAGGATCTCCGAGCGCTCACGAGGCGGCCGCGCGGCCCATGGACGAAAGGCCTCAGCAGCGGCATCGACGGCGCCCAGCGCATCCTGAACCGAGGCGCTGGCGACCGTGGCGATCACCTCGCCGGTTGCGGGGTCGTTCACCTCGATGCGCTGTTGATCCGACGCGGGGCGCCAGGACCCGCCGATATAGAGGTCGGTGTGACGGACGGAGATCAACTCACTGACTGGGGTCATCAGTTAGATTTTCGCACGGTCTCGACGCTCCGGTCCGCAGGCGGCCCGGTCGACTTCCGCACCACCAGTGTCGGGGCCATCCGGCGTGGTGTCGGTGGGGGACCGGGTGAGTCGAGCATGCCAATAAGGATTTGAGCAGCGATCCGCCCAAGTTCCTCGCGGGGTTGGAGGATGGAGGTGAGCGGTGGCACGATGCGGTCATCGTGCGGCAAATTGTGGTAGCCGACCATTGACAGGTCTTTCGGGCAGCTGAGGCCGCGTTCCTCGGCCGCCGTCAGTGCCCCGAACGCCATCAGGTCGTGGTGCGCGAAGATCCCGGTTGGCCGGGCTCCTTTCTTGTCGAGGAGCTCGCGCATCAGAAGTGCACCCTCGTCGATCGAGCCCGTGGGAGCCGTGGAACGGACCACGACTTCCGCGGCGCCAGCAGCTGCGACTGTTGTGGTGAACCCCTGAGCACGTACGAAGCAGGAATTGATGTCCATGGGTCCCCGAAGTTGGGCGAGGCGCCGATGTCCGAGTGAGAGAAGATGCTTGGCGGCGAGGGCGCCCCCGAGGTGGTCGTCATTGGTGCACGCCGGCAAGCGGATGCCGGGGACGTTTTGGACGGCCAGCACAAGCGGGATGCCTTGACGGCGAATCCAGCGCAGTTTCGCTGCATCGCTGAGTCGCGCAGCGGTCATGATGATGGCGTCGACCCGACGGCGAATCAGGTGATTCAGGACCCGTTCGAGGCGTGCCGAATCGTCCTGCGTCTCCGAGATCAGCGACATCAGCCCCACTTTCTCCAGTTCGTTGGCGATCCCTCGGAGCACAGGGGCGATATTGGGATTCCCGAGGTCCCCAGCGATCACCGCGACCGTCCGGGTCCTGCCGCGCTTGAGGCCGCTGGCCACCATGTCGGGCTGATAGCCCATCTTCGTCGCGACCGCCTGGACGTGCTTTCGGGTATCGACACTCACCCGACGAACCGTGGCGGGATCGAGGGCGCGGGAAACCGTCGAGTAGTGAACCCCCGCCGCGCGAGCGACATCCTCCAGGGTCACGGTCGTCCGTCCCTGGCGCGCGTCGCTTCCTCCCACCCCGCGGTCCCTCCCTGCCATTAGTAAGTGCCCGGCGCCTGGTCCAACGTTAACGGCTCCTGAACTGCTCTGCCTGAGCCGTAACGCTCCACCGTATGCGATGGGCACGGTATCGCCTGTGCCAAACGTTTGGCACCTGCGTGGCGGTGCGTGAGATTTGCATAAGCCAAACGTTTGACAGATCCAAATGCGAGGGCTAGCATGGCCATTACCGAGGGGACTCGACGCGCCTCCCGCGTCCATGGCGGCGAAGGGGGCGGCGATATGGATGCCGGCGCAGAGCGGTTGTCTGTAGCGCCGCTCCGCCTGGCGCCCACTTGTGCCGAAGGTACGACCGGCCGCGTTCCTTTTGGTTGCAATCGTCCGTGGCGTGGCACCGGACGAACCGATAGCGTGGAGTACCGACCTTGCGTCACGCGGGCTTGTACGACTCTCGCTTCGAGCACGACGCCTGCGGGATCGGTTTCGTCGCTGACGCTGGAGGGCGAGCCAGCAGAGGAGTCGTCGACGCCGCCCTCGCAGCGCTGCATCGCGTCCGTCATCGAGGGGCGGTCGCCGCGGATCACCGCTCCGGCGACGGCGCGGGCCTGCTGCTCGTGGTTCCGGACGCCTTTTTACGCGACTGGATGCAGCGAGCCGGCATCAACCTTGAGCCCGCTGCCCGACTTGGCGTGGCCGTCGTCTTCCTCTCGAACGCCCCGGGAGCGGATGGTCATCACCAGCGACGCCTGACGAGGCGGCTCTTCGATGAGGCCTGTCGGGCCGAGCAGCTGGACCTGGTCGACTGGCGCCCGGTGCCCGTGGATCCCGATGCGCTCGGCGACCTGGCCCGCTCGACCGCACCGCAGATCGAGCAGGCCATGATCACCGTCCGAGACTCCGTGGCGAGTGCAGATGCCGAGGCTCGGTGCTACCGGGCGCGCAAACGCATCGAACGGGCGATCCGGGCGGCGGGGCTGCGAGCCTATGTCGCCTCGATGTCGTTTCGCACCATGACGTACAAAGCGATGTGCGCCGCCGATCAGCTCGCGGCCTTTTACCCCGATCTGCGCGATCAGCGTTTCATCGCCCCATTCGCGATCTTTCACCAGCGCTACAGCACAAACACCGCCCCCTCATGGGAGCGGGCTCAGCCGTTCCGGATGCTCTGCCACAACGGCGAGATCAACACGATCCAGGGCAACGTCAACCGGATGCGTGCCCGGGAGGGTCGCCTCGGTGCGGGGCTGTCGGACGACGAAGGGCTGCTCGTGCCCGTCATCGATGAACGCGGCTCCGACTCGGCCATGCTCGACAACGCCCTCGAGCTGCTGGTCCGCGGTGGCCGTGACATCCGCCAGGGCCTGGCGATGCTGGTGCCGGAAGCCTGGGAGGGCTTCGACGTCGATCCGGCGGTCCGCGATTTCTATCGCTACCACGCCTGTCTCATGGAGCCCTGGGATGGGCCCGCCGGGCTGGTCTTCACCGATGGGACGCGCGTCGGCGCCGCCTTGGATCGCAACGGCCTGCGGCCGCTGCGCTACGCCGTCTGCGAGGACGGACTGATCGCCTGCGCTTCAGAAGCTGGCGCCGTCGATGTCAGTGGACATGGCCGTGTCCGCCGCGGGAAGCTCGGTCCCGGAGAGATGCTCTGCGTCGATCCCGAGCACGGCGGCCTCGAGGAAAACGACGCCATCAAGACTCGCCTCGCAGCGCAAGAACCGTACGGTCGATGGCTCGAGGACAACCTGCAGTCGCTCGACACCGGGGAACCGGACGACACGGTCATGCCCGACCTGGTCGCCCGCCAGTCCGCCTTTGGCTACACGAAGGAAGAGTTCACCTACGTCCTGCGACCGATGGCGACGCAGGGCAAGGAGCCGATCTTTTCCATGGGCGATGACACGGCGCTCTCGGTGCTGGCGCAATCACCGCGCCTCCTCTACAGCTATTTCAAGCAGCGTTTCGCCCAGGTGACGAACCCGCCGATCGACCATCTCCGCGAGCGACTCGTCATGTCCCTGCGCAGCTATATCGGGCCCCCGGCACCCCTGCTCTCGGGTGGCCCGGACGCCGCTCGCCTGGTCCAGCTCGATTCATTTCTGCTTTATCCATCGGGGCTCGACACGGTGCGCGCGCTGGGCGCCCCGTTCGCGTCGAGCGATCTGGACGCGAGCTTCGTGGTGGCCGACGGAGCGTCCGGGCTCCGCGCGGCGTGCGAGCGTTTGGCCGAGGATGCCGAACGAGCGGCGCGCCTGGGCGCCTCCATCCTGATCGTGACAGACCGCGACGCTGGGCCGGGGCGGGCGCCCATCCCTGCGTTGCTCGCCGTCGGAACCGTCCACCACCACCTGATGCGGCGTGGCCTGCGCGGCCAGACCAGCCTCGTGGTCGAGACCGACGAGGCTCGCGAGGTCCACCACGTTGTCTGCCTACTTGGCTATGGAGCACAGGCGATCTGTCCACGTCTCGGCATGGCATCGATCAGAGCGCTGGCGTCGGCCGGCCATCTGAAAGGGGAGGCGGCCGATGGCCGGGGCGCGCAGGAGCACTATGTCAAGGCGCTTGAGGACGGAACGCTGAAAGTGCTCGCCAAGATGGGTATCTCGACGCTCGACGGCTACCAGGGAGCGCAGATCTTCGAAGTCATTGGGCTCGACGCCGATGTCGTGGACCTCGCGTTTACAGGGACGCCGTCGCCGGTCGGCGGCGCGACCTTCACCGATCTCGCGGAGCAGGTTCTGGCGTACCATGCGGCCGGGTTTGCGGGAGGCTCGCCTTCCCTGGTAAGCCCCGGCTTCTTCAAGCACCACAAGCAGGGCACCGAATACCACGCGACCAACCCCGATGTCGTCGATGCCCTCCACGACGCGGTGCCGGCAGAACTGGCCCTGGTGTCGGCTGCGCCGAAAGAGATGGCGGCGGCGCACGCGCTGCAACGCGCTGTGGCGACGGGACCTGATGGTAATGGCTACGCCTCGTACGAGCGCTTTGCCCGCCTGGTCAATGATCGTCCCCCAGCCTATCCGAGGGACCTGCTGGCGATGCGGCCGGACGGGCCGCCCGTGCCGCTCCATGAAGTCGAGCCTGCCACGGCCATCCTGCGCCGGTTCTCGACCGGCGCCATGTCGCACGGCTCGATTGCCGCAGAGGCGCACGAAGCGATCGCGATCGCGATGAATCGGCTGGGCGGAAAGAGCAACACGGGGGAGGGCGGCGAGGACCCGGCCCGGTATCGGACCCGAGGTCTCCCGGTCGACCGAAACTCGCGCATCAAGCAGGTTGCGTCAGGACGCTTCGGCGTCACGCCCGAATACTGCGTCTTTGCCGATGAGCTCCAGATCAAGATGGCGCAGGGGTCGAAGCCCGGCGAAGGTGGCCAGCTGCCCGGTCACAAAGCGACCGCCGAGATCGCGCGCCTCAGGCATACCCAGCAGGGGATCGCGCTGATCTCGCCGCCGCCACACCACGACATCTATTCCATCGAGGATCTCGCGCAGCTGATCTATGACCTCAAGCAGGTGAATCCTCTGGCTGCGGTTTCCGTCAAGCTGGTCGCCGAGTCTGGCGTTGGCACGATCGCCGCCGGCGTGGTGAAGGGCCTGGCCGACGTCGTGCACATCGCCGGTATGGATGGCGGGACCGGAGCCAGCCCGCTGTCCTCCATCAAGAACGCCGGGATGCCCTGGGAAATCGGCCTCGCGGAGACGCAACAGACCTTGCGCATCAACGAGCTGCGCGGGCGGGTGCGCCTTCGGGTCGACGGGGGCATTAAGTCCGGTCGCGACGTCGTCGTCGCCGCGCTGCTCGGCGCCGACGAGTACAGCTTCGGCACGGCGGCGCTGCTGGCCGAGGGCTGCATCATGGTGCGCACCTGTCACCTCGACACCTGTCCGGTCGGGATCGCGACCCAGCGTCCGGAGCTGCGGGCCAAGTTCGCCGGGACCCCGGAGATGCTCGAGGCCTACCTAGCGCACGTTGCGGAGGAGATCCGACACATCCTCGCCGGCCTCGGCCTCAGAAGCCTGGACGACGCCATCGGCCGCACCGATCTGCTGTCGCAGCGCATCACCGGCGACGCGCGAGCCGACCGCATGGACCTCTCGCCACTCTTGAGCGACGATGGGTCTGGGCCGCGTCGATTCATCCACTCGATTCCGCTGCAACGGCCGTCGTCGGAGCTGGGCGACCGGATCTGCCTCGATGCGCTGAAGGCGGTCCTCGCCGGCGCCGAGGTGCGGGCGAGCTACCCGATCGAAAATGCCGACCGCTCGGTCGGGGCGCGCTTGGGTGGCGCGCTCGCCAGGGAATGCGGGACATCCGCGCCGGCCGGGTCTGCATCCTTCACGTTCAGCGGTACGGCCGGCCAGAGCTTCGGGGCATTCCTGACCGAAGGAATCGAGTTCATCCTTCACGGTGAGGCGAACGACTATGTGGGGAAGGGGATGGGGGGCGGTCGGATCATCCTGCGGCCGCCCGCCAACGATGCCGGCGAACCGCACCTGCTCGGAAACACCGTCCTTTACGGCGCCACCGGCGGCGAGTTGTACTGCGCGGGGAAGGCGGGTGAGCGCTTCGCGGTGCGCAACAGTGGCGCCGCGGCGGTCGTCGAGGGGGTGGGGGAGCATGCGGCGGAGTACATGACGGGCGGCACCCTGGTGGTGCTCGGACCCGTGGGGCACAACCTCGGCGCCGGGATGACCGGCGGCGAAGTCTTCGTCTACGACGATGGGATCGGACTGCCGGCGATGGTGAATCCAGAACTCGTCGACGCGCACCGGCTCAGCGGCGAGCACCAGCTGCTGGCGGAGCAGGGACTGCGCTTACGTGGATTGATCGAACGACACGAGCGATACACCGGCTCGCCCGCGGCGCGCGCGATCCTCGATGACTGGCATGCGGCACTGCATCGATTCTGGAGGGTCGCACCGCGAGATGACGTCGCCCGCATCGAAAGCGCGCACGAGGGGACCGTCGCGTCTCGAGGGTAGAAGCCCCACAAGCGAGTCGTATGTGGCCGCCAGGCGGCCCCATCGAGCCCGCTAGGCGAACCCCTATCGAGTCTGCCAGGCGACCCTATCGAACCCACAAACGCTGAGGTCGGCGCACCCTTCGGCGTGCTCGACGGGCCGGCCAGCTAAGCCTAAAGCCATTTGCCACCGGCGGCGTGAACGCCTCAGCCGTTTCGGCTCAGAGGCGGGATGCGCGCGCCCAATATTTGCGAAGCGACAATGGCCCGTCTGCGCCGCGCCGAAGGGGACCGCGCGAACCGGGCCGTAAGGGTGCCTACGCGATCGCCGACAAGAGGGACCTGCGCCGCCCCGCCGCTTGCGGGCCCATCGACGCCTCAGGCGCTACAGATCATCGCTCCGGCAACAAGAACGGCGGCTCAATCAGGCGGCGGGGCCGGGTAGGTCGTCGCCCAGATCCGAGCGCTGATTCGCCTCATGGATCGCGGCATCATGTGCCTCCATCACCCGAGCCCACGCGCCGTCGTCAGCGGCGACACGTTCGCGCGGCGGCCAATCGGTTCGCAGGGATCTGGCCACGCGCAACTGTTCGGCGAACTGGCGAGCAGCCTGAACGGGGTCCTCTGCGTCCGCCACGCGGGCCAAACCCGGTGGGCGAGGTGGCACGGCCAGCACGTCGCCATCCACTGTCCGAACCAGCTGCCAGCCGCCCTCGTGCGCCATCCAGTGGTGTCGATGGCACAAGAGGATCATGTTCGCCAGATCGGTGTCGCCGCCGTCGATCCAGTGAATAACGTGGTGCGCATCGCTGAATGATGCGGGCCGCTCGCAGCGCGGCCATTTGCAATGACCGTCGCGCGCAATGAGAGCACGACGCATGGCGCCGGCTACGACGCGACGGGCGCGTCCGACATCGATCACGACAGACTCAGGAGCCAGCACGACGCGCGTGAGGGTGCTGTCGCACGCGAGACGCTGAACTGTCGCCGCCGACACGGGCAGCGAGTACTCCACGTCGCCGGCGGGCGATCCGGCCACGGCGCGGAGGGTATTGAGCGAGGCTGTGACCTGCAGATGAGGCCGTTGCGGCAGCACGCCAATGTCCTGGACGTGGCTGCAGACCTCGACGAACGCGTCCGCATTGCGGTGTTCCCGGCCGCGCTCATCGTGATCGCCATGCGGTTGGGCCAAAGGCTCGAGCGCGCTCCGGACCACAGCGCCACCAACTGAGTCGATCCAGCCCTCGAGGGCGAGGGAGCCGTCCTCGTAGGTGCTCATCTTCAACGTGCGCGCCTCGGTCGCGCGGCTCTGCTCGGCGGCAAATTCCTCCGGGTCAGTGGCGTGACGCATGTGATGACAGAAGTACCAGAGCCGGCCGACGCTGTACTCGCGGGCTTTGTCGAGTAGCCCGCCCTCCTCGAACGGCGCGGCAGTGGACGATCCCTGCACGGAGTCAGCGGTTCGGGCCATCAACGTCAGGTGGGCATAACCAATCTCCGCACTCTCGACCGCCTCGACGCTGCGCGGAAGGTCGTCGAGGTGCTCGCCGACCGCCAAACTGTTCCAGACGGCACCCGTGGACATCCGGCACTGATGACGAATCCAGTCGATGGGGCTCACCGACCCCTCCTCCTCGTATTCCTCGGTCTTGCTGAACGCGGCCGCTGTCTGCGAAAACTCCAGCTCGAGGAGGTCCGTTGCATGGCGGATCCCCTTCAGCTCGGCGGCGAGCTCCTGGGGCTGCCGATTCGTTTTCGGCCGCTGGCGGAAGCGATCGATCGCAGCCAGCAACTCGGCCAGGTGGGAGCTCGCTGCCACGGTCGGTTCGACACCTACCACAATTCTGTGTAAGTTTAGCGAACATGCGTTCGCTTTGTCAACACGGGCGAGAAGCCGTAGGCGGATCCGTTTAACCAGAGGGATGGGCCTGCCATTCATCCTTCGGCCGCATCCCATCCCGACCGGCCGTCCGTGGTGGGTGTCTCTCATTGTGGTCGCGATCGGTGTGCCCCTGCTTCTGCTGGAGATCGGGACGCCAGGCGCGATCGCCCAGGTCGTCCTCGCCATGACGGCCGCCGCGATGGTTGCCGGCGTCATGCTGCACTGGCTCTACCGGAATCGACGGAAGTTCGCCGTCGATGAGGTGGGTGTGCGTCGCGTCAACCTCTTTGGATTTTCACGTGTCATTTCCAGGAGCGACATCGCCCGCGTGGCGTGCCCACTCGTTTCGAGCTTCGCCTTGCCGGCTGTGGAGCCCCGTCTTCTGCTGCTCGATGCCAATGGTCGCTGCGTGCTGGGACTCCGGCGCTATTACCCAACGGACGACGAAACGGTCCAGGTCGCCGCTGCCCTTCGCGTCCCCTTCGACGTGAATCCGGCCAGCCGACACACGAGCGCCATCCGGCTCCGACGGACGATTCCAGGGGCTGTGAGTTGGCCGGAGGCACACCCCTACCTGACTATGCTCGGGCTCATTCTCCCGCTGCTCGTCTTCGCAAGCCTCGTCGCGTCGGTGCTCGACGGCTTCAAATAACGAGCTTGCGTCCATTCTTGGAGCTCGTGCGACTCGCCCGTGCGGCGCCTCGTGTACGCTGCCCGTCAGGAGGGTTTGGCGTGCGTTATCGATGAGGGAGGTAGGGATGAACCAACTCGCCGACAAACGTGTGATCGTCGTTGGTGCGAGCCGCGGGCTCGGGAGGGGCGTGACGGAGGCATTCCTGGCTGAGGGTGCGTCGGTGGTGGCCGTCGCGCGCGATACAGGCCCGCTGACTGAACTCGCCGCTCGCGACCGGCGGCTGCAACTCGTGGCTGCAGATGCCAGTGATCCTGCCGTTGCGGCCAGGCTGCTGGGACAGCACAGCCCAGCGGTCCTTGCCCTTATCGCTGGTGCGGCGCCAGTCCTCCGCCCGCTGCAGCAGCACACATGGGAATCGTTCTCCATGAACTGGAACACCGATGTTCGAATTGCGTTCCATTGGCTGAGTGAAGCGCTCCTGCTTCCGCTCCGTCCAGGAAGTCGGATCATCGTGATGAGTAGCGGCGCAGCGATCATGGGGTCACCGTTGAGCGGCGGGTACGCCGGGGCTAAAGCGACGCAGCGCTTCATGGCGGACTACGCCGCACAGGAAGCGCGTCGCGGCAATCTCGAGATCAGTGTCAGCGCAGTGCTGCCCAAGCTGACGCCGCTGACTGCGTTGGGTAAAGCTGCGTCTGGCGCCTACGCTGCCCGGATGGGCATCAGCGAAGACGCGTATGAACGCCAACTGGGCAAACCGGTGACACCGGAAATTGCCGGGAGGGCGTTCGTAAGCCTTGCCCTCGGCCAGGAGACGGAGGCCGCCTACATGCTGACCGGGGATGGGCTGCAGCCCCTGTCCGATCCGGGGCAAACCCAACGGCAGCCCTCGGCCGCCGCACGCAAGGTGGAACGATGAAGGTGGTCTGGGCAATCTAATCTTGTGATCCGGCTTCGTACAATCCGCAGATGAGTCCACTGCGGGCATCGACGCTCAGCGTGGTCGGAGCCGGGGTGATGGCCGAGGCGATCATTGCCGGGGTCCTCGAGCGCCAGCTGGTGTCGGCCGGGAACATCGTTGCCAGTCACCCACGCGCCGACCGCCGGCACGCGCTGGGCGAGAAGTACGGGATCCACGTCACGGCCGACAATGCCGAGGCGGCGCGCCGCGGTGACGTCGTGGTGCTCGGCATCAAACCCCAGGTGATGCCGGGTGTGCTTCAAGAACTTCGCGGCAGCCTGGCGCCCGAGAAGCTCGTGATCTCCATCATCGCCGGCGCCACAACAGCAACGCTGCGCAACGGTCTCGAGCATGGCTCGCTCGTCCGCGTCATGCCCAACACGCCGGCGCAGATCGGCGAGGGCGTGAACATCTGGTACGCGACCCCGGAGGCGACGGAGGCGCATCGCGACCAGGCCCGTGCCTTACTCGGCGCGCTCGGCCACGAGCTCCAGGTCGCCGACGAGCGCTTTGTCGCGATGGCAACCGCCGTCAGCGGCACCGGCCCGACCTACGTCTTTTTGGTGATGGAGGCGCTGATCGATAGCGCCGTGCACCTCGGATTTCCCCGCCATCTCGCGCACGACCTGGTGCTGGAAACGCTCAAAGGCTCGGTGGCCTTTGCCGAACGGACCCAGAAACACCCGGCGCAGCTTCGGGACATGGTGACGTCACCGGGTGGAACCTCAGCCGCGGCACTGCACGAGCTCGAACGCGGCCGGCTGCGCACGGTGCTGGCCGACGCCGTCTGGGCCGCCTACCGCCGGACGATGTCGCTCTCCGAAAGCCTCAGCGCCGGAAAGGACCCCGAACCAATGCCGCCCAGGGGCGAGGCCTAGTCCGGCCGGCCAGCGACAGTGCATCGCCGCGGCCTGGTAGCGCTCGCAGTGCTTTTCATCGGGGCTCTGCCGGTATCAACCTATTACTGGGTGCAGATCCCCCTGGTGCAGTTCACCCTTCAGGCGGGGCAGTGCAAATGGGGCCCGCCGCTCGCCGGCGTCTACCTCTCGGGTCGCCTTCGCCTGGTCGATCGCTGCAGGACGGTGAGTGGCACAGTCGACTGTCTGAAAGTCGAGCCGGATGGCGACTACCATGTTCGGCTCAGGGTGGACACGCAGTACATGGCGCTGCTCACGCCGGCCAACGACTTGCAGACCTGCACCAACCACGCCGGCCCTCACCTTGTGGTGGAAATCATTCCCCAGCATCCCCAGGGCGTTCTCTTGCGCACCAACGACGCTGATGCCGGCGGCTTCAATGACCCGCCGATGCCAGCGCCGGGCGACCACGTCACGGTCACCGGACCCTACGTGATCGACACCAACAGCCTGCACCGGATCCTCTACCAGGGTCGTGCCGCGGAAAACTGGGCCGAGATCCACCCGGCGTGGGGAATCAGAGTGGACCAGCCCGGCACTCCCGGCCAGCCTAACGACTACGGTCCGTCGTTCGGTGATTCCGGCTGATCAGTTACTCATTGCACTACTGCGCAATCCGTAGTAGTCTCTATGGCGTCATACATGAACCAGGCTGAAGTCGACCCCACCCAACTGCTCAAGGGCGTCCTCGATCTGGCGGTGCTTGCCGTGCTGGCGGAATCGGACAGCTATGGCTACGACGTCGTTCGGCGGCTTCGCGAAAACGGCCTCGACCACGTCGGCGATGCGTCCGTATACGGGACGCTGCGGCGCCTCTATCAAGCCGGCGCGCTCAATTCATACGTCGTTCCGTCTGAGGAGGGGCCGCACCGCAAGTACTACGGCCTCAACAACCGAGGTCGAAAAGCCCTGGACCAGTCCGCACAGACGTGGGTCTCCTTGAGCAAGGCGCTCAATCATCTGCTAAACGGAAGGAGCAATGGTCATGGCAAGTAACGATCAGGCAGACGACGTCGCGACCTACGCGGCCTCGGTTCGCGCTGCGCTTTCCAACCTCCCCACGGATCAATCCGAGGTCCTGCTGGAGGATCTCGAAGATCACCTCCGGGAGGTGGCGGCCGAGGCCGAGGGTCCGCTGGCGGAGCGACTGGGGCCGCCCGAACAATATGCCCAGGAATTGCGTGCCGCCTACAGTGCCGCGAGCACCGGCGGCAGGCGACCGGACCCCGCGCTCCGCGACGTTCGGCGTGCGATCGGCTGGATGACGGCGTCAGCCTGGTACCGGCAGGTCCGCGCGTTTCTCCCTGAATTGCGACCGGCGTGGTGGGTTCTTCGCGCCTACCTCCTGATCCTGGTCATCACCGTAGCCTTCAGCCCGTCCTACAACATCCGGCCGATCCCAAATCCTTTCTCCAGCCGCGGACTGCTCGAGGTCGTCGCGATGGCGATCGCGATCGTGGTCTCGGTCCGCCTCGGTCGCCGGAATCGTCCGCTGGCGAAGGGCGGACGTTTGCTGGCGATCGCCGCCAATGTCCTGATCGCCCTCATCGCCGTACCCGCCCTCGCCAGCATGGGCACCTTTCACCCGTTCACGATGGTCGA
>WNGI01001504.1_pt1 | contig 19520 bp, 23 predicted proteins | sample 5400621 | NCBI WGS metagenome assembly WNGI01 (sample SAMN13153374, study PRJNA577476) | soil metagenome | isolation source: 20 cm soil or saprolite under Garry oak tree replicate 1 | place: USA:California | collected 2016-06-15
CGACGAGTTCGTCGGCAAGCCCTTCGACCTCGAGCGCCTGCTGGAATCGGTGCGGCGGTTCGCGTACGGCTGACACCGCGCTCACGCCGGAGCGGCCTCTTCGAGCGGAGCCTCCGGTCTGAAGCGAAGCGTCGCGACACGTACGCCGACGAGGATGATCGCGCCGCCGACGATCTCGAGCAGCGCGGGATGCTCTCCCAGGATCACGACCGCCTGAACGAGCGCGAAGATCGGCACGAGGTAGCTCACCATCGACGCGAGGCCGGCGCCGAAGCGGCGCACCGCCCAGTAGAACAGCACGAAGCCGATGGTCGTCGCGAAGACGACGAGGTACGCGATGTCGAGCCAGGCGCCGAGCGGCCAGGTGGGCACGTCGGCATACCCGTGTTCGAGGAAGCCGAGCGGAAAGAGCATCGCGGCACCGGCGAGGCAGGCGATCGCGGTGACGCCGAGCGGCGACCCGTGTCGGGTGTTGATCGCGCCGAGGATCGCGTAGACGCTCCAGCAGGCGGCGCCGCCGAGCATCAGCAGGTCGCCGGCGAGTCGCTCTCCGGTGAACGTCAGGCCGGTGGCGGCGGCGATCACGATCGCGGCGCCGACCGTCGCGACCGCGAGGCCGACAAGCTTGTTCGCGGTGAGGCGCTCGCCGATGAACGATGCGAAGAGCACCGTGAGAACTGGGTTGATCGTCGGCACGATGAGGGCTCCGTCGGACGCGGGCGTGAACGTGAGGGCGAAGAAGACCAGTGCGTTGTAGGCGAAGATGCCGAACGCTCCGGCGAGGATGACCAGCGGGAGCCGGGGGAGGCCGAGCGGCGCGCGTGTCGCGCGCGCGATCGCGAGCATGAGCACGCCGGCGAGCGCAAAGCGGATCGTCGAGAGCTCGAAGGGTGGGATCGCCGCGACCCCGAGCTTGCCTGCGGTCCAGCTGCCGCTCCAGCAGAGCGCGACCGTCACGTACGCGGCAAGGGTCATGAGCCGCTGCCTCGAGGTGATCCGGCTGATCATCGCCGGCGCAGCAGCGAGAGGCCCTGACCGCTCGCGATCTCGTCGAAACCGAGCTGCTCGACCGCGGCGACCTCGGCGAGGTGCTTCGCGAGATCGCGGTTCACGCTCGGCGCGGCGTAGTCGAGGATGACGTACTGGGCATCGCATACGTCGAGACCCACGAGGTTGTAATTGAACCGCCGCTGCGGGAGCTGCGTGGTGAAGAAGTCGCGTGACGAGACCGCCGCCTCCGGTGGTATCGCGCGCACCGCGGCGAGGAAGGGCTCGTAGCGGGACTCGCGAGCCAGGATCGGCTCACCCGACGGCGCGCGGCTCGGCTCGCCGCGGAGGAACGCGTTCGCGAAATCCAACGAGAACGGCAGGCCGCCGAACGAGAACGCGAAGAAGAGGCTGCTGGCGAGGACGCCGACCGTGACCCGCCGACGCCAGCGTTCGCCCAGCGCCGCGACGCCAAGGATCGACGCGCCGAGCGCGAGCGGGATGAGCGGAGCGCCGTACTGGTTGTGGAGCGTGTGCTCGCCGCCGTAGTCGGACAGCATCAGGTACCCGAGCGGGGGCAGCGACGGGATCAGCGCCCACTTCGAACGCAGCGCGAGCCCGAGACCGGGTCCGAAGAGGCTCAGGACGAAGACGATCTTCGAGCCGATCTCGCCCTTCACAAGAACGGAGAGCACGCGCAGCGGGTCGAGCAACAGCGTTCGGGCGATCTCGCCCTCATCGCGGCCGAGGCTCGCGTAACGGCCGAGGTACTGATACGGCGCGCCCGCGGCGAACGCGGGAATGATCACCTGCAGCGTCACGACGAACGCGACGATGCTGCCCGCGATCACGACCGCGCTCGAGCGCCAGCGGCCCTGGAACGCGAGCGCGACGCCGAACCCGACGCCGATGAGCGCGACCTCTTCCTTCGCGAGCAGCGCGAGGACGAGGCAGAGGACCATCGGCACGGTCCGCCGCGTCGCGAGGAAGTACATCGCGAATCCGAGCGGCGCGACCGCGAGCGTGATCTCGTGGAAGTCGTAGAGCGCGATGAACGAGAGCGGCGCGCTGAGCAGGTACGCCGCGACCCACACGAGACGCTGCGCGCTGGTCGGAAGGGACCGGCGCGCGAGAAGATAGATCGGCCACGCGCCGAGCGCGAGCGAGATCGTCTGCGCGACGATCAGCGTCTCGGGGTGCGGGAACAGCGCGTACGGAGGCACGAGCAGCAGCAGCGCCGGCGAGAAGTGGTCGCCGAAAAATGAGTGAGGCTCGCACCGCGCGAGGCTGATCGTCGATTCCATGAAGCGCCCGTGGACGGTGTTCCACATGACCTGATCGAACACCGCGAGGTCCGATGCGGTCGAATGGAACGTCCAGTGGCGCAGCAGCGCCAGCGCGCCGAACAGGATCGTCGCCAGCAGCGCCGCGCCGAGGGCGAGACGGCCTTCGTAGCGGGCGAGGATTTCCGAGCGCCGCCCCGCCAGCACGCTCTGAACCTACCTCAGCCGGCCGGGTTCGTGACTCCTTCGAAGAACGCGATCCGACTGCGCGAGTTCGCGTGGCGGATCGGCCGGAGCGGCTTGTATTCGGGCGAGTCGTACCACTCGAGCGCGCGTGCGAGCGAGGGGAACTCGAGGATCACCGTGCGCGCACCCGGCCACTCGCCCTCGCGGACGTCGGTCTTGCCACCGCGCACGAGATAACGGCCGCCGTACTTCGCGATCGTCGCCGGCACCTGCTTCGAGTACGCCTGGTAACCATCGGCGTTGGTCACGTCCACGATCGCGATCACATACCCCGCCATGCGTACACCTCTTTCATGGCCGGCGGAGGGCCGGCGCTTGGACCATCACGGCGATGCCGACCGCGATCGCGAAGAACATCGCGATGGATGACGCGATGATGATCGCGCGCTGGCTCGCCGGCGGCCGGCCGCGGCCCGCCGAGCGCTGTCCGGCGTTGTCGTGCCACGGCACGAACGCGAGCCAGCTGATGCCGACGTACGCGGCCGTCAGGACGGCGAGCCACAGGCCGATCCCGAGGATCCGCGCGCCCAGCCGCTCGGTCCACGTGAGCCACGCGGCGTGCTGATCGACGAACGTGACGACGCCGCCGACGATCGGCAGGGTCATGAGCCATGCCCACACGGCCTCGCCGTCCGCGCGCAACCGGTCCGCCGCGCGGATCCGCGCGACGACCCCGGCGACGAAACCGAGCATGGCGACGACGCGCCAGGTGACCAGCGTGAGAACGCGGTCGCGACGGCGCTCGCGCCAGCCTTCCTCGCCGTACTGCGGGAAAAAGCGCGACCGCTGCCGCGCGCCCGGTGACTCGAGCTCCTGCGCCAGGCGCGAGAGGAACTCCTCGCGGTTCGAGAAATACCCGCCGTGGTCGAGGATGACGTTCATCCAGTTGGTGACCTCGAGCTGTTCGTCCGGGAGGCGGATGTCGTCCGGAACACGCAACCGACCGCCCGACACGGGGTCGTACGCCGACCAGACGTTGATCCAGCGCATGCTCGCGGGCAGCGGCTCGCGGAGGCGACAGGTGCGCGCGGGCACCAGGCGTTTGTCCCACGCGTTGTTGAGCGCGGAACCGAACGTGACGAACGTCTTCACGCGCGCGAGGTCGGCCGGCAGCACGGAGCCGGAGCACAGGGCGTCGTACGCGACCACGGTGCCCTGCGAATGCGCGACGACCGCGATGCGATCGCACTTCCGCTTGTCGACGAGGAAATGGATCGCGGCCGCGACGCTGCCGCGGATGTGCACGGCCTGGATGTCGTCCCACATGAACGTGTAGAAGTCACCGATCTGGTCGAGGAAGAAGCTCCGGAGCCCCATGACCGCCTGCTCGACCGGGCCCGGGATCTGCGCGAGCACGAAGAGGCCGAGGATCAGCGGGATCGACAGGATCGCCGCCGCGACGTAGCCGAGGAAGAGGAGGAACGACGAGACGAGCTCGATGACGTCCTTCGGTGACCGGATGTTGCGGAACGAGGTCACCACGAGCTCCGCCAGACGCAGGCAGCGCACGACCGCCGATTTCAGGCCCCACCACGTCATCTCGTCGAGGTTCGGCGCGCTGAGTCGCGCGGCCCACCACGCCTCGGCGAGGATCCAGGTCTGCGCGGGATGGCCCTCTATCGCGGCGAGCTCGAGCGAAAAGCGCGCCGGCCGCTCCGCGAGCTCGCCGTAGGTCAGGTCCGACGACGCGACACACAGGTCGCCGTCGCGGCGCTGGTGCCACTCCTGAAGCCAGTGGAGCAGCGGTCCGCCGAACTCGCGGACCGTGGAGCTCTCGGACTGCTGGCCGATGCCGTGGACGAAGACCACGCCGACGCGCGTCGCGCCAGCGGTCTGCGCGATAAGGTGCTGCTCGACCGCCTGCCGGTCCTGCATCAGGCGACCCGCACGCCGCGCTGATAGACCGCCCAGACGCGCCACAGCGCCCGCGGATCCGACAACGGGTCGCCGTGGACGAGCACGAGGTCGGCGGGCTGGCCTTCATCGAGATGGCCGGCGTGCTCGACGCCATACAGCGCGCCGCCGTTGCGCGTGGCCGAGGCGAGCGCCTCGTACGGTTGGAGGCCCGCGTCGACGAGCAGCTCGACCTCCCACGCGAGGTGCCCGGCGCGCACCGAGCCGCCACCGAAGTCCGAGCCGGTCGCGATCACCACACCCGCGCGCCTGGCCGCGGCGATCGACGCGTACGCGCCTTCCTTCCGTTTCGCGATGCGCTCGCGTCCCTCGGCCGCGGTGAAGCGGTCGATCGTCGTCGTGCGCGCGAACGTCTCCCACGACGCGAACACCGAGAGCGTCGAGACGAGGGTGACGCCGTTGCGCTTCATCGTCGCGCAGATGTCGTCGTCCAGCTCCATGCCGTGCTCGATGGAATCGACGCCGGCTTCCGCGGCGACGCGGGCGCCGGCGAGATAGCCCGAGTGCGCCGCCACCCGCGCGCCGCGCGCGTGCACCGCCTGCACCGCGGCGCGGACGTGCGCGACCTCGAACGGCGAATCCTTCACACCGCCGGGCGCGTCCATGTACACCTTCACCAGGTCGGTGCCGAGATCGAGCTGCGCGAGGGCCGCTTCCTTCAACTTGGGTCCATCGACCGTCACCCACATCGCGGGGTACCCGGTCTTGCCGATCCACGTGCCGGCGACCCGGATGTACGGCGCGCCGGGCTTTCCCTTCAGCTCCTCGCGGACGCCGACCGAGAGCGGAACGCCGTCATGCATCGGCGCGCCGACGTCGCGCGCCCAGAGGATGCCGGCCTGGGCGAGGCGCTTCGCGTTGTCGCGCGCGACCTGCCGCAGCACCCCGGGCGGGTCGTCGCCCCGCGCGATCCAGTGGCTGCCGCCCTGCATCGTGAGATGGCTGTGGCAGTCGACCATCGCCGGGACGATCGTGGCGCCGCCGGCGTCGACCACCTCGGCGCCGGTCGTGTCCGCCGCATCGTTCGGGCGGATCCACGAGATCTGCCCATCCTCGATGGCGAGGCTGATGCCCGTTCGAAGCGAGTCCGACGTTCCGTCGGCGAGCGCCGCGTCGTGGAGGACGACCCGTGTCATCGCCGGGCGATGGTATGCGGAACCGCAGCGAGGTCTCGGCGGAAGGTCAGCCGGTCCAGTCCAGGACGACCTTTCCGCACTGACCGGAGCGAACGACCTCGAATGCCTGCGCGAAGTCCTTCGCCGCGAACCGGTGCGTGATCACCGCGGTGATGTCGAGGCCACTCTGCAGCATCGATCCCATGCGGTACCAGGTCTCGAACATCTCGCGGCCATAGATCCCCTTCAGCGTGAGGCCGCGGAAGATCACCTGGTTCCAGTCGATCGGGATCTCCTGGTCGGGGATCCCGAGCAGCGCGACGCGGCCGCCGTGATTCATGAACTCGAGCATCGATCGGAGCGCGGCGGGGCTGCCGGACATCTCGAGCCCGACGTCGAACCCTTCGAGCATTCCAAGCTCCTTCATCACCGCGTCGAGCGTCGTCGTTGTGAAGTCCACCGCGAGCGTCGCGCCGAGCCGGCGCGCGAGCGCGAGCCGGTAGTGGTTTCGGTCGGTGACGACGACGTAGCGTGCGCCGACGAACCGGCAGACCGCCGCGGCCATGACGCCGATCGGGCCGGCGCCGGTGATGAGGACGTCTTCGCCCGCGAGCTCGAACGACAGCGCGCTGTGCACGGCGTTGCCGAGCGGGTCGAGGCACGCGCCGATCTCGTCGGGCATCCCGGGCGGCAGGACATACGCGTTCGACGCGGGCACGCTGACGTACTCGGCGAACGCCCCGGGCCGCTGCACGCCGATGCCGACCGCGTTGCGGCAGAGATGACGCCGCCCGGCCCGGCAGTTGCGGCAATGCCCGCAGGTCACGTGACCCTCGACGGCAACGCGCTGCCCGGTCGCGAAGCCGCTCACCTCGCTGCCGATCTCCGCGACCGCGCCCTCGAACTCATGACCGATGACGAGCGGCACCGGGATCGTCTTCTGCGCCCAGGCATCCCAGTTCCAGATGTGAAGATCGGTGCCGCAGATCGACGTGTAATGGACCCGCACCAGGAGATCGTTCGGACCGATCGTCGGACGCGGGACGTCCTCGAGCCAGATCCCCGGCTCGCGCCGGCTCTTGACGAGCGCGCGCATCAGCGTCGCGACACTAGATGATCCCGAGTGAGCGACCGACCTTCGCGAACGCCGCGACCGCGCGATCGACGTGCTCGCCGGTGTGCGCGGCCGAAAGCTGCACGCGGATGCGCGCCTGATCGCGCGGCACGACCGGGAACGAGAACGCGATGACATAGATGCCCTCGGCGAGAAGCTGATCGGCCATCGCGCTGGCGAGCTTCGCGTCGCCGAGCATCACCGGCACGATCGGGTGCTCGCCGGCGACGAGCCTGAAGCCGTTCGCGGTCATGCCGCTCCGGAAGCGTGCGGCGTTCGCGAACAGGCGCTCGCGCAGCTCGCCGGCCGACTCGATGAGGTCGAGCACGGCGATGGACGTCGCGGCGATCACCGGCGCGAGGGTGTTGGAGAAGAGGTACGGGCGACTGCGCTGCCGCAGCAGCTCGACGATCTCCCGGCGTCCGCTGGTGTACCCGCCGGATGCGCCACCGAGCGCCTTGCCGAGCGTGCCGGTGAGGATGTCGACACGCCCCATGACGCCCCGCGCTTCGTGCGAGCCGCGACCGTTCGCCCCCATGAAGCCGACCGCATGCGAATCGTCGACCATCACGAGGGCTTTGTATCGCTCGGCGAGATCGCAGATCGCGCGGAGGTCCGCGACGACGCCGTCCATCGAGAACACGCCATCCGTCGCGATGAGCTTGAAGCGCGAGGACGCCGCATCCTGCAGCTGGCCCTCGAGGTCGGCCATGTCGTTGTTGGCGTACCGGAAGCGCTTGGCCTTGGAGAGCCGGACCCCGTCGATGATGCTCGCGTGGTTGAGCGCGTCGCTGATGACCGCGTCCTCTTCGCCGAGGAGCGTCTCGAACAGACCGCCGTTCGCGTCGAAGCACGAGCCGTAGAGGATCGTATCTTCGGTGCCGAGGAAGCGCGTGATCCGATCCTCGAGCTCCTTGTGGATGTCCTGCGTGCCGCAGATGAAGCGGACCGACGACATGCCGTAGCCCCAGCGATCGAGCGCGGCATGCGCGGCGGCCAGGACCTTGGGATCGTCGGAGAGTCCGAGGTAGTTGTTCGCGCAGAAGTTGATCACCTCGAGATCCGGACGGACGGCGATCTCGGCCCCCTGCGGCGAGCTGATGACGCGCTCCCTCTTGTACAGACCGCTCTCGCGGATCGAGGCGATCTGCTCGCGGACCGAGTCGAGGAAGCGCTGATCCATGGGCGCCAGCATCATGGCACCGGGGTGCCGAGACCGTCTTAGTTGAGGTCGAGCACCTTCTTGATCGCGTTGATGAGCTCGATGGGGCCGAACGGCTTCAGCAGGTAATCGGACGCGCCGACCGCGCGCCCTTCGGCCTGGTCGGCGGCCTTGTCGTGCGCGCTGAGCATGATGACCGGTACGTCTCGGGTCAGTGGATCACCCTTGAGCGTGCGGCAGACGTCGAAGCCGTCGGGCTTGAAGCCTTCGAACGTGACGTCGAGCAACACCAGGTCGGGCTTCGCCGTCTTCACCAGCTCCGAGACGGCGCCGGGGTCTCCGGTCTCCACAACGCGCCAACCCTGGCTGGACAGCGTGATCCGGACGAGTTCACGCATGTGATTCGAGTCGTCGGCAACGAGAACTGTGGGCACCCTCGGTCGGACGATAACAGCGCGACCAAGGGAGCCGGTGTCGCGCCGGTCTTATGCCGTCTTGATGACCTCGGCGACGGGACCGTGCCAGGTCTGTAGGAAGTCGTGTGCGTCGAGAACGTCGTCCTTCGTGAAGGCGGGCTTGGTCTCGCCTTCGCGCTCGACGACCGCGACGCTCGACTCGCCACACACGGTGCACGCGAGCTTCACGACGACGGCGTGCGGCTCCGCGGTGATGCCCCGCACCGCGCAGCTCGCGAGGCGAGCGCCGCAGGCCGGGCACTCCATGGTGCGGATCCGCTCCAGGATGGCCCCGATCCAATCCACGCCGGTCAGGACTGCACAACCGACGCCACCGCGAGCCACGCTCGGTCGAGCGGCGACCGAGCGCGCCCGCGCGTCTGGCCCGCGAGGCCTACGGGTCGGTGACGAGCCGGAGTCCCTCGTGTGCGATCTCGATCGTCTCGATCGCGACGTCATTGCTCGTCGCGTCGAAATCGGGGCCGTTCCACTTCGTCGGCCAGGCATTGGTCAGGGTGTACCGCGCGACGACCTGGCCCTTCTGGTCCGACATCACGATCGTGCCGTTCTTGTGCTCGAACTGCCCCGCGGCGATGCGAAACGCCCATTTCTGGAGATCGCTCGCTCCAGCGAAGCCCAGCTTGAGGACGATGTTCGGGTACTTCACGCGCCCGGGGATCTTGTGAACGGCCCCGTTCTCGCCGCCCTCCCGGAACTCGACGACCTCGGTCTCGATGCTCAGGCCCGAGACCGAGCGGAAGAACGCCGTGGGCATTCCGTCGAACGTGACGGCGACTTGGAGCGCCGAGAGACGAAGGTCGTCGCTGCGCGCGGGCGATCCCGACGCTGCCGTACCGAGAACGATCGTCGCGACCATGAGAGATGCGAGGACGAGCCTGTTCACGCCTTCCTCCTTGCACGCGGCTGCGCCGCGTCGCGGAGAGCCTAGTGCCCGGGAGTCGCGTCCTCCGTCGGGAACGCACCGATGAGCGCGCCGGAGATGCGCGCGTCGGCGACGAGCTCTTGCCACACGCGCTCGAGGCTCTGGGCGTCCGGCCGGCGCTCGCCGCGACGGCGCGCGATCAGCACCATCGTGCAGGCGCGGAGCGACGGCGCTGCGACGATGACGCCATCCGAGCCACGTCCGACGCTCTCGGCGTCCGGCGCGTCGCGGTGCGCAGCGACGTATTCGTCAACGTCTTCTGGGGGCGCGCCGAGGAGTGGGGTGCCGTCGGCGAGCAGGATCGACACGACGTCGTACGGCGTCATGGTGTGATTCGAGACGCCGCGGCCTCCGACGTACAGGACGTCGTGGAGGCGGAGCGTGACGCGGCCCTCGGGCGCGAGGGCGTCGGCACGGGCCAGGATCCGCGTGGCGACGGTCAGCTCGGTCGCAGGCTGTTCGCGGATGAGCATCCCTGTAGCGTGGCACGGCGTGGAACCGGGAGGGCGGCGGGTACGTCCTAGGGGCGTGCGCCCGACGCTCCTCGCGCTCGCGCTGCTGGTCACCTCCGCGTGCGGCGGAGGCGCGGCGAACCGCGCCGCCGACATCGCGGGGATCGTGACGAGCGTGGGCGGACGGGCTGACGGGGTGACCGTCCTCGTCGAGTCGGATCCTTCCACCCCATCGACCGGGTCTAAGGCCTCGGTCGCGGTGACGAGCGGCACGAAGATCACTCGACGAGCGCAGGGTGGCGACGTTGCGGCGACCGCCCGCGAGCTGACTCCCGGCGTGATGGTCGAGGTGTGGTTCGACGGTCCGGCCGCGATGTCTTATCCCATCCAGGCGAAGGCGCTGGCGGTGGTGATCGTCCGCTAGGTTCTGGCGGTCCGGCTCGCGACGTTGCCGACCGGGAGTGATCTCCCGATGAACGTGATAACGACGATGGCCGCGATGAGAACGGCGACGATGCCGACGACGATCTCCACGGCGAGCGAAAGCCTAGCGCCGGCGTCCACGGGTGGCAGAGAATCGGTGTGTGAGTCGCGCCCTCGTCATCGGCGGAACGGTCTTCGTCGGCCCGAGCGTCGTGCGCGAGCTGACCGCGGGCGGCCACGTTGTCGCGATCTTCCATCGCGGCGAACACGAGACCGATCTTCCGGCCGGGGTGCGACACATCCACGGCGATCGCGCGAGCATCGGCGACAATCGCGACGCGTTCCGATCGTTCAAGCCGCAGGTCGTGGTGGACATGCGGTCGATGACCGAGCGCGACGCGCGCGCCGTCGTCGGAGCGGTGCGCGGCATCGCGGACCGGATCGTCGCCGTGAGCAGCATGGACGTCTATCGCGCGTATGGTCGGCTGCAAGGCACGGAGCCGGGTCCACCGCTGAAGCCGCCGTTCGATGAAGACTCGCCGCTACGCGAGAAGCTGTACCCGTATCGCGACCACACGCCGCCTTCCATCGGACCGCGACCCGACTGGCTCGGCGAGTACGACAAGATCCTGGTCGAGCGGACGGTGCTCGGACAGACCGACATCGCGGGCACGGTCGTGCGCTTCCCGATGGTCCACGGCGAGCGCGACGAGCAGCGTCGTTTCTACACGCTGTGGAAGCGGATGGTCGACGATCGACCAGCGATCCTCATGAGCGCGAAGTCCGCGGCCTTCCGCGCTTCGCGTACCCACGTCGACAATGCGGCGCACGCGGTCGTCGTCGCGGCGACCGATGACCGCGCACGTGGACGCGTCTACAACGTCGGTGAGCCCGAGGCGCTCACCTGGACCCAATGGGCGCGCCTGGTCGCGGCACAGCTGAGATGGAACGGCGAGCTGGTCGTGGCACCCTCCGACCAAATGCCAATGCACCTCCGCGACAGCCGGCCGGACACCTGGGACCACCACCTCGTCGCTGAGACCTCGCGGATCCGGCATGAGCTGGGATACCAGGAGCTGGTCGGCCGCGACGAGGGGCTAGCGCGCGCCCTCGCGTGGTACGCCGAGTCGCCTCCAGCGGATCCGGCCGCTGCCGCGAGTCTCGATTACAGGGCGGAGGACGAGGCGCTTGTCACTATTCGCGGCTCGGCGGTGCTTTGAAGGAAGAGATGGAAGTGGCGGACCGTCTGCGCCTCACGACCAGTCCGGGGCCAGGCATGCCGCCGGCGTTCGAAGCGCTGTTCCGAAAGGAGTACGCCCGGGTGGTCGCGATCGCTCACCGTGTCGTAGCGGACGCCGATGAGGCCGAGGACGTCGCACAGGACGTGTTCGTCTCCTTCTATCGGAAGCACCCGGCCGACGCGCACTACGCCGCGCCGTGGCTGTATGCCGCGGCCGCGCACAACGCGCTCAACGTCCTTCGCTCACGCGAGCGGCGCGGGAAGCGCGACGCCGTGGAGGCGATCCGCCGCGACACGCAGACCCTGGATCCTGCACAGGCCGCCGAGACGGCTGAGACCCGATCCGAGGTGCGAGCCGCGCTCGCGAGGCTCCCGGATCGAAGCGCCGCGCTGCTGGTGCTCCGCTACAGCGGACTCAGCTACGAGGAGATCGCCGCCGCGCTCGGGCTGCGGCAGTCGAGTATTGGAACGCTGCTCCGCCGCGCGGAGGACGCGTTCCGTAGGGAGGTCACCACATGAGTGACATAGAGGACATGCTTTCCGTGACCGAACCAAAGGTCGATACCGAACGCGCGCTCGCGCGACTGCGCGCGCGCGTCGAGGGCGAACGGATCGCGCCGGTCATGCGCGGCGGAGCGGCGCCGCATCGCATCGGTGTGAACATCTGGGTCCGAGGCCTCGCGGCCGCGGCGACCGTCGCGCTCGTCGCGACGCTGCTCACCGTGAGCGGCGTCGCCGAGACGATCCTCACGATCTTCGAGCCGAAGCAGCTCGTCGCGGTCCCGATCACGGTCACCGACCTGAACGGCGCGGCCAGCTTCGGCGCCTATGGCACGCTGACCTGGACCGAGCAGCCGAAGCCGTACGACGTTCCCGACATCCGCACCGCGGCCCGCGACAGCGGCATGACGGTGCTCGTCCCCGGCAACCTGCCCACGGGCGTCGGCACGGCGCGCTACGGCGTGATGAACAAGACAACAGCGACCTTCACCTTCAGCGCGGACAAGACCCAAAAGGCCGCAGCGGCGCAGCAGCGCACGCCACCGCCGATGCCGGCGAACATCGATGGCAGCAAGCTCTTCATCACCGGCGGACCCGCCGTGGTCGCGTACTACGACGACGGCACGAGTCCGGCGGGCGCGACCGGCGCGAGCGGCGCAAGCCCGTTCGCCGGCATGCCGAAGCTCATCGTCGCGCAGGGCAAGCCGCCGGTGGTGCAGTCCGATGGCGTGACCGTCGAGCAGCTGCAGAGCTATCTCCTTGCGCAGCCCGGCATCTCGCCGCAGCTCGCGGCACAGATCCGCGCGATCAAGGACCCCTCGAGCACGCTTCCAGTCCCGATCCCCGTCGACATGGCGACCTCGAAGAAGGTCACCGTGCAGGGCGTGGAAGGGATCTTCGTCGGTGACTCGACCGGGCTCGGCAGCGCCGTGATCTGGCAAAAGGACGGCATCGTGTACGGCGTGGCCGGCACGCTCACGGAACAGCAAGTGCTGGCGGTGGCAAACTCGCTGCATTGATCGACGCGCCGGCGATACGCACGCAGGAGCTGGCCAAGCGATACGGCAGCATCACCGCGCTCGCCGGTCTGACGATGACCATTCCGCGCGGCGACATCTTCGGATTCCTCGGACCGAATGGCGCCGGCAAGACGACGGCGGTGAAGCTGCTGCTCGGACTGACACCGCCGACGGCGGGTCACGCTGAGGTCCTCGGCGCGGCGATCGGCGATCGCGACGCGCTCCGCCGCGTCGGCTACCTGCCCGAGCTGTTCCGCTATCAGTCGTGGCTGAGCGCGCGCGAGGTGCTCGCGCTGCACTGCGAGCTCGCGGGGCTCGACCGCGCCGCGTGGCAGCGCGAGATCGAGGACGCGCTCGCGATCGTCGGGCTCGCCGACCGCGGATCGGGCCGCGTCGGTACGTTCTCGAAGGGGATGCAGCAGCGCCTCGGCCTCGGCGTCGCGCTGCTCGGCGCGCCCGACCTCGTCGTGCTCGACGAGCCCACGAGCGCGCTCGATCCGGTCGGCCGGCACGACGTGCGCGAGATCATCCGCGGGCTGGGCGAGCGCGGCACGACCGTCTTCCTCAACTCGCACCTCCTCAGCGAGGTGGAGCAGGTCTGCCACCGCGTCGCCATCGTCGATCGCGGCCGGGTCGTCGCGGAGGGCACCCTCGACGAGCTCCTCGGCGGTGACACCGTGCGGATACGCGTGACCGACCTCGATCGCGCAGCAAAGACGGGCCTTTCGCGCTTCGGACAGCTCGACGACGAGGGCGACTGGCTGGTCATACGCGGGATCGATACCGAGCGCGTGCCCGAGCTCGTCGCCGACATCGTGCGGCTCGGCGGCCGGGTCCACGCGGTCGAGCCTCGTCACGAGTCGCTCGAGGATCGCTTCCTGCGTCTCCTCGGCCAGCCGAACTGATGCTGGCCCTCACGATCACGCGTCTTCAGCTGCAGGAGCTGCTGCGCCGCCGGCTGTTCCTCGTGCTGCTGCTGCTCACGGTCGTGGTGATCGCGCTCACGACCTGGGGCTTCTCGCGCATCCCGAGCCTCGGTGAGGGACAGGCGCGCCCGATCTCCGACGTGCAGCGCGCGGCCGTGGCGTCGCAGCTGCTCATCCTGGTGATGTTCATGTTCAGCTTCGTGCTCGCGTTCTCGGCCGTGTTCGCGGCGGCGCCCGCGATCTCGGCCGAGGTCGAGTCCGGCACCACGCTCGCGATGCTCGCGCGTCCGATCACGCGGCTCGAATATGTCGTGGGCAAATGGCTCGGTCTCGTCGCGACCGTCCTCATCTATGCGATCCCCGCCGCGTCGATCCAGATGGTGCTCGTGCAGATCGTCGTCGGCTATTCCCCGCCGCATCCGCTCGAGTTTCTCGCGTTCGTGATCGGCGAGGCCATCGTCGTCCTCACGCTCTCGCTGCTTCTCTCGACCCGCTTCGCCGGTATGGTCGGCGGCGTCAGCGGTCTGATCCTGTGGGGTCTCGCGTGGATGGGCGGCATCGTCGGCGGCGTCGGGCTGGTCTTCGACAACGCGACGCTCACACACGTCGGGACCGCGTCGAAGCTCATCCTGCCGACCGACGGTCTCTGGCGGGGCGCCGTGTGGAGCCTCGAGCCCGCGACGCTCATCGCCGCCGCGCGCGCGGCCGGCGTGGCGGCCGCGGCGAATCCGTTCTTCGCGGCCGATCCACCCGAGGCGTTGTACGTGGTGTGGTGCGTCGCCTGGATCCTCTTCGTGCTCGCCGTCGCGGTGTGGAGCTTCACGCGAAAAGAGCTCTGATCTGGGGAACCTGATCCTCGTCAAGCACGCGATGCCGCAGGTCGATGTCGAGACGCCGGCACACGAGTGGCGTCTCGGCCCGGTGGGAGTCGCCGGCGCCGGCACGATCGCGACGACCCTCGGAAAGCGCTACGCGCCAAGCCGGATCGTGGCGAGCCAGGAGCCGAAGGCCACGCAGACCGGCGCGATCATCGCCGAGCGACTGCACCTGCCGCTGGTGATGGCAGAGGGCCTGCACGAGCACGATCGCCGAGCCATCCGTTTCCTCGCGGCCGATGTGTTCGCGGCGCGCATGCGCGATCTGTTCGCGCACCCAGACACCGCCGTCTTCGGAAGCGAGTCGGCCCAAGCCGCGATCGCGCGCTTCACGGCGGCGGTCGACCGCATCACGGACGAAGACTCCGGCGACGTCGTCATCGTGAGCCACGGCACGGTGATCGCCCTGTTCGTCGGCGCGCGCGCGGATGTCGACGCCGCGCAGCTCTGGGCCACGCTCGGGCTACCGTCCTACGTGGCGCTCGAGCTCCCGAGTCATCGGATCATCGAGATCGTCGCGGCGGTCTAGGATCCGCGCGTGAACGACGCGACGTTCCGGCGCATGGCGGGCTGGTGCGCATACGGGATCGCGGTGTTGTCGCTGCTCTACGCCGGGGTCTACCTCGGTCTCGTGCGTCCCGATCCGACCAACGCCACGGCCTCCGCCCTCGCGAATGGTTTCATCGGCCTCTCCGGGATCCTCGCGACGTTCGCGGTGATCGCGATCGGCGACAGGGTCGACGGCGCCGCCGGGCGCTGGCTTCGCGTCGTCGGTGTCGGCTGGGCCCTGCTCTCCGCGGCGCACGGCGTGTTCTCCGCGGTCTCCGCCGCGCAGGGCCTCCCGACGGGCGACCTCTCGGCGACCGACCCGCGCGGCTTCGCGACCTTCGGTCTCGCCGGTTTGTGGTCGATCACGCTGGGTCTCGCGATCCGCTCGGGCACGTCGTTCCCGCGCCCGCTCGGCACGATCGCGCTCGTGAACGGCGTCGACCTGGTCGTGCTCTTCTTCGCGACGGCGACCGGCGCCGGAACGCTCGTGCTCGTCACCGGCGGCCTCGCGTCGGTGATCCTCGGCCCGGTGCAGTGGGCGTGGCTCGGGCGCGCGGTGATGAAGACCTAGACCGCGGTCACAGCGCGCGGCGATAGTCGCGGACCGTGCGGCGCCGCTCCATGCCGCACGACGTGTACAGACGTGTAGCGGCGACGTTGGCGTGGCCGCCCCAGACCATCACCGACCGCGCCCCGCACGCCCAGGAGCGGTGGTGGATGTCGCGGACGATCGCGCGCCCGAGCCCCAGCTTCCGGTACGCGGGGTGCGTGCCGAGTGGCTCGATCTCGACCGTGTGCGTGCGGCCGTCGAACCAGCCGATGCAGTAGGCCGCGGGCGTGCCATCCGGCGCGAGCACCACCGGCACCATGTCGCGCCGGAAGTCGGGCATCGCGGTCACGACGTCGTGCAGGCGGCGGTCGTACTCCGACGGCTTCACCGTCGACCACGCGGCGCGGTGCAGCTCGACGTAGCTGTCGTCGCCGAGGTCCTCGAGAGTGGCGAGCCGGTACCCCATCGGCAGCGCCGGCACCTGTGGCTCGCCGCGGACGTCGAACACGAGCTCCACACTCACGCTCCCGGAGCCCTCGTAGCCGCGAGCCAGAAGCGCCTCGCGCAGCTCGGGCTCGTCGTCGGCGGCCGCAAGCTCGAGCGTGGTCCTCCCGCTCGCGCGGAACGAGCGCTCCGCCCAGGCGATCAGCTGCAGCCGACTCTTCACCGCCCGGTCCGCCGTGCGCGGGATGACGTAACCCGCATCGTCGATCACGAATCCCGCGATGTCGTCGCCGTCGTCCCAGATGAACACCTTGAAGTCGTCCTTCACGATGCGACGGAGCCACCACTCCATGCCGCCCGGATGCTGATAGTCCGGATGCGGTGTGGCCGCGTGCAGGTCCGCGAACAGCCGTATCACGCGCGCGAGATCCCGATCGCGCTCGAACGCGCGCGGCTCGGCGAATCCGCTCACATCGTCGCGCCCCGACTGGCTGCTGCCGGCGATCGAAGCGTTGTAGCTGAGCGCATGACGATCACGGTCGTCGTGGCCATGAGGATCGCCGCGACGAGATAGGGCGCACCCGGCAGGCCGACGCCGGCAAGCGGACCGACGAAGAGCGCGAAGGTCCCGGTGTAGAGCCCGGGCGTCACGAGCGTGACCATCGATCGCAGTGCCGTCAGTGCGCCTTGGAGCTGGCCCTGCTGGTTCGGCTGCACCTCACGCGTCGCGATCGACTGGAACGGTCCGCCGCTCAACCCGGCGAGCGCGTAGATCGGCAGCGTGCCCAGCAGCAGCCAGGTCGTCGGCGCGAACGCGAACAGCAGCTCAGAGATGATCCCGAAGCCGAGGCCCGCGAGGAGCGCGTTGTATTCGCCGATCCGCTTCACGACGCGGCCGACGAGGAAGCCGTTCACGACGAGACTTGCCGCGCCGACGATCGCAAGCGAGACGCCGACGGCGCGCTCGTCGAAGCTGAAGCGGTACGTCGTGTAGAGGACCCAGGTGTTCGGGATCGCATCGTGCGCGAGGAAGGCGAAGAGCATCGCGACCGTGAGCGACAGCAGCACCGGACGAGATCCGAGGAAGCGCACCGCGCCGATGGGATTCGCGGCGTGGACGCTGAACGGCCTGCGGCGCTCCGCCGGCAGCGACTCGGGCAGGATGAACACGCCGTAGAGAAAGTTCGTTATCGATAGGACCGCCGCCGCCCAGAACGGCGCGCGTAGATCGATCGCGCCGAGGAGGCCGCCGATCGCGGGACCGACGATGAACCCGATCCCGAACGCCGCACCGAGCATGCCGAAGCGCGCCGCGCGGTTCTCAGGCGGCGTGACGTCGGCGACGTACGCGCCGGAGATGCTGAACGACGCGGAGGTCGCGCCGGAGACGAGCCGCCCGATGAAGAGGATCGGGATCGTCGGCGCGATCGCCATGACCACGTAGTCGAGACCGAGCCCCAGGTTCGACAGGAGGATCACAGGTCGTCTTCCGTAGCGATCCGCCAACGCGCCCTGCACCGGCGAGAAGACGAATTGCATTACGGCGAAGGCCGTACCGAAGATGCCGAACACAGCGGCCGCGCCCGCCATGTCTCCGCCCTGCAACTTGAGGATCAACTGGGGGAAGACCGGGATGATCACGCCGAAAGAGACCATGTCGAGCAGGACCGTGATGAAGATGAAGACGAACGCAGCCTTCTGGCGGTTGAGCATCCCGGCATGATGCCGGAGCCGGGGGCGCCCCGACTGTCTCATGGGCGACGGTCTACGGATCTGTGTCCACGCCGTCCGCCATGGAGCCTATCGGGGCTACCATCGAAACAGACGTGCCCTGCGAGAAACGTGGCACGGAATCTGGGGTACTAACTTCGGAATGTTCAACACAGTCAAGATCGTCGGGCTGCTGACGCTCCTCACGCTGATCCTCATCGCCGCGGCGCGCTGGTTCTTCGGCCCGGACGCGGTGGTGCCCGCGCTCCTCATCTCGCTCGTCCTGAATTTCGGCACCTGGTGGTTCAGCGACCGCATCGCGCTCTCGTTCGCGGGCGCGAAACCGGTGACCGAAGCTGAGGCGCCGGAGCTCTACCGGATCGTCGGCCGCGTCGCCGAGACCGCGGGACTTCCCACGCCGCGGATCTTCGTCATCGATCAGCCCGCGCCGAACGCGTTCGCCACCGGCCGCGACCCGCAGCACGCGGTCGTCGCGGTGACGCGCGGGATCCTCGACATCGTCACCGAGCGCGAGCTGACCGGTGTGCTCGCGCACGAGCTCGGCCACGTGCGCAACCGCGACACCTTCGTGATGGCGGTCGTCGCATCGGTCGCCGGCGCGATCAGCTACATGGCGCAGATGGCGCAGTGGTCGATGTGGTTCGGCGGCGGCGGTCGCGACCGCCGTGACTCCGGTGGGCTCGGGACGATCGGGTTGATCCTCGGCATCGTCCTGCTGCCGCTCGCGGCGATGCTCGTCCAGCTCGCCGTCAGCCGCTCCCGCGAATATGGCGCAGACGACCAGGGCGCGGAGCTCACGCACGACCCACTCGCGCTCGCGTCAGCGCTGCGAAAGCTCGAGACCTACGGCAAGAAGATCCCGTTGCCGGTGAACCCCTCAGTGGCGCCGCTCTTCATCGTGCAGCCCCTGCTGCCCGGCGGTCTCAGCGGACTGTTCTCGACGCATCCGCCGATCGAAGAGCGGATCGCGCGGCTCGAGAAGATGGCGGGGGCGGAGCTGCCGGCGAAGTTCTAGGGCCGCGGCGTCAGTCCGGGCGGGCTGTAGTCGCCGGCATCTCGCACGGGCTGTCCATCCTGGTCGAGCACGGCACGGTCCCCAAGCGGGTCCTTGAGCGATACGAGGACCGGCACGATGAACGCGACCGCGGGATAAACGCCGGAGTTCTGTCGCACGGCGACCGTGACACTGACGGACTGAGGACCCTCGCGGACGGTCCGCTCGGCGACATCGACGCCGAACCCGATGATGACATTGACAACGATCTTGCTCGGGTCAGCGGTGCGCTGAAAGCTGTTGATCCTCGCGGTGTGGACGGTCGCGACGCTACTGAGGAATAGCACCAGCGTGAGCACGATCAGACCGATCACGGCCGCGCCGACGACGAAGCGCTCGCGGGTCACTCCGGGGCGATCGTCGTCTTGGCGTTGCCGAGGATCGACCAGTGCGTCATGTCTTTGCCGGGCCGTGCGCCGTGCCAGTGCTTCGTGTTCGCGGGGATGAACGCGACGTCGCCGGCGCTCACTTCGTGGCGCTCCGCGTCGGTCGCGACGAGGCCCTCGCCCTCGGTGATGACGAGGATCTGATCGGTCG
>WNGI01001715.1_pt1 | contig 19520 bp, 20 predicted proteins | sample 5400621 | NCBI WGS metagenome assembly WNGI01 (sample SAMN13153374, study PRJNA577476) | soil metagenome | isolation source: 20 cm soil or saprolite under Garry oak tree replicate 1 | place: USA:California | collected 2016-06-15
CGCCGCCGCGCTTGCCGTGGCGGCGTTTCTCCTCGCGCCCCTCGCCCATCCCGAGCAGCGCGCGCGCGTTCTGCCTTTCGCGATGCTCGCGCCACCCTCGCTCATCGCGCTCGCTGAGGGTCAGACAACGCCGTTCGTGCTGCTCGCGGTCGCGGCTTCGCTTCGGGCGCCGCCGTTCTGGTCCGGCGCGCTCCTCGGTCTCACCGCGTTTCGCCCCCAGCTGCTGCCGCTCTTCGCGCTCGTCGCGCTCTCCGAACGCCGGCGCGCGATCGGCCTGCTCGCCATGACCGCCGCGGTCGCCCTCGTCTCTCTCGCGACCATCGGCTTCGATGGAATGGCACGCTACCCCGATCTCCTCACGCGCATCGGCACAGAGCTCCGCCCGGGAGAGCTTGGCTTGGCCGCAATTGTGCGTCGCGTGCTCGGAGGAGACGACATCGTCTTGAACGCGGCGCTCGCCGTGGTGATCTATGCGATCGCGGCCGTCCCGGTCTTACTTGGCTCACGGATGTTCACAACGCGCACGGTCGATTCCTCGACATGGTCGATCCTCGCAGCACCGCACGCGCTCCTGCACGACGGAGTCATGGCATATCCAGCGGTCGCCCGAGCGGCGAGGACGACGAGGACGACAGTGATATGGGTTGGGTCCGGGATCATCGTGGCTCTGATTCAGCAGGCGGGACTTCCGATCGCGCCGCTTTGGCTACTCGCCTTGTGGTTCTGGGGCGCACGCGCGGGCGGCCCAGCGGGTGGCACGGGGGAGCGGGTTGCGCGCGAGCCGCTGACCGGCCGCGTCGCAGGGGACTAGGACGCGTCAGGCGCGGAGCGGACCGGTAGGCGAGCGCGCGACCCCGACCCCGTGACAGGACCCGCTGGGCTGGCACGCGCCAGGCGGAGGGGCTACTCGCCCTTGAACTTCTGTGAGTTGCCCATGTGCGGCCAAACGCGCTCTTGTCCGATCTGCAGGAGCTGGCGGGTGTGATTCCGATCGTGGGACACCCACTCATGGAGCAGGTCGCGCACGGTGAGCCGTCCTGCCATCGGATGCTCAATCCCCTTGCCGAAATCCGCAGTCTTCAGTGACCGCACAAGCGTGATGCTGTCGTTCCGCACGCCCATGAACTCCATCCAGAGGCTCTGGCCCAGCCGCGCGCAGTCGTTGCGCTGCTTCGCGACCTCGGCTTGGTCCCACGAGCTGGTCTTCTCCTTGCCCGCGAGGATCTCGCGGATGCGCCCGGCGAAGCCGCGCTTCTCCGCCTCGACGAGATGACCGACGACCTGGTTGGCGCACCACTCCTTTGGATCGAAGTGCCAGCTCGAGTCGTCGCCAAGGGCCGTGAGCTCGGAATCGATGAGGGCGCACGTCGCTTCGAGATACTCGGCGACCTGATCGGTCGTGAGCTCGGGCGTCGTGCTCATGAGACGAGCTGCGGTGCGCTCCGGATGGGAATCTTCACCTTGAGCACGACGGTACCGTCCGCGCGCGCCTCGTGGGTCGAGTCGCCGTGGAGGAGCTCGAGGCGCTCGCTCCGCCGAATGCCGGACTGGAGCTCGCCGTCAGGCGGAAGCTCCTTGCCGTCGCTCTGCAGGAGCACATCGAGCGTGTCTTCCTTCCACTGGAGGCCGAGAACGATCTCCTTGGCCTGCGCCTTATCGATCCGCTCGACGAGCGAATCCTGGATCAGGCGGAAGATCGCGACCTCGTCGTCGGACGGCAGCCGGCGGTCGCGGCCGGTGCTCGAGAAGTCGATGCGGACGCCGTGCTTGTCGATGAGCGTCTGCACGTACCGGCGGAGTGTGGGGACCAGGCCGAGGTCGTCGAGGATCATCGGCCGGAGCTCGAAGATGAACCCGCGGAGCTCCTGCAGCGTCTTGTTGACCATCTGCCGGAGCGAGGCCAGCTCACCGCGCGACTTCTGGGCATCGACGTCGAAGAGACGCTCGCTGATCTCCGATTGGAGGACGACATTCGCCATCGCCTGCGCCGGGCCGTCATGGACCTGCCGGGCGATGCGTTTGCGCTCCTCTTCTTGCGTATCGACGACCGCCTGCAGCAAGCGGCTCTCGTCGATGAGCGGCGCGGCGTCCGGCGGAAGCGGCGGTGCGGTGTACTCGGCGAGCTGACGCTGGGCTGTGGCGAGGATCTGCGCGCTGCGATCGATGAGCTTGCGCTTCGATTGCAGCGAGTTGAGCTGACCCTCCATCGTCATGCGGCGAGCCATCGCGGCCGCATGCTCGTCGGTGGCGCCGAAGATCTCCTCGCGCTGGAAGTTGCCGGGGTTCTTGCGGACCTCCTCGACCTTTGCCTTCATCTGGTCTTCACGAGACTTGAGGCGGTTCACCTCGGTTTGCGTCGACTCGACGAGAAGGTCGAGCTCACGGATCTCGGCCGTGACTCGCTGCTGTTCGGTCGCGATCTCCGCGAGGACGCTGGGCGGTGCCATGGTCAATTACCGATCTCCGGTCCCTTGATCCAACCCTGCCGGATCGCGTACACGACCGCTTGCGTGCGGTCGTTCACCGACAGCTTTCGCAGGATGCTCGACATGTGATTCTTCACGGTCTGCTCGGAGATAGCCAACGCGTAGGCGACCTCCTTGTTCGTCATGCCTTGCGCGATGTTGTCCAAGATCTGCACCTCACGGGGCGAGAGCGGCGCGAATACGTGTGTCGACCCTGGACCATACACGGAAAGCTCGCGGAACTCAGCGAGCACCTTCGACGCGACCGCCGGCCGGCTGAAGATCTTCTCGTTGATGATGAACTGGCCGGCCCGCACCTTCCGGATGGCATCGATGAGCTCGGTGGGCTCGCAGTCCTTGTGGAGGTAGGCGGCGGCGCCAGCGCGGATCGCCTCGAAGAGGATCTGCTCCTGATCCTGGGCCGTCAGGATGACGACACCCACGGCCGGTAGCTCTCTCCGTACCCGCTGGGTGGCCTTGATGCCAGACAAGCGCGGGAGATCCACCTCGATGACGAGCACGTCCGGCTCCAGCTCGTTCGTCTTCGCGACAGCCTCTTCACCGTCGGAAGCCACGCCGATGATCTCCATGTCCGGTTCCTTCTCGATGACCTGCCGGATTCCCATCGTGGTGATCCGACTCGCGTCGGCCAGAAGGATCCGGATCGCGCGCTCGGGCCTCTCGCTCATTCCTGCTCCTTGTGAGTCCGCTCGGTGCGGCGCGCGCGGAGCGGCTCGACCTTCTTTTCGACGGGCAGGAGCAGCGTGACCGCCGTTCCTTTGCCCGGTGTTGACTGGATCTGCAGTGAGCCGCCGATGAGCTCGGCGCGCTCGCGCATCGAGAGAAGCCCGACCGATTTCTTGTGGCGGGCAGCCTTCACGAGGTCGAACCCCATGCCGTCGTCGGTGACGTGCAGCACCCAGTTGTCGTTCGCGCGTGACCACGCCATCCCGACAGCGCTCGCGTGCGCGTGCTTGTGGACGTTCTGCAGCGCCTCCTGCATGACCCGATAGACCGCGAGCTCCGCCATCGGAGTGAGCCCGGTGTCCTTGAGGTCGAGCTGACTCCCGACCTTGATCCCGCAGCGGGCTTCCCACTCGGACGCGTAGTTGCGGATCGCTTCGGCGAGACCGAGCTCGGTGAGCTCCGGTGGTCGGAGGTCGTAGATCATCGCGCGCACCGAATCGAGCGACCCGCGGAACTGGCCCTTGAGGTTCGCGAGCTCGGTCTTGAGCGTCTGGCGCACCTCGGCCGGGGCGCGCTCGGTGATTCGCTCCAGGTACTCGACCTCGAAGATGGCGTTGGCGAGCACCTGAGCGGGCCCGTCGTGGACGTCCCGGTACAGGCGCTCTCGCTCGGCCTCGAGGCTGCCGAGCACGCGTTGCGCGACCTCGACCGCCTCATCGTCGACGTCGGACGACGGATCGATCCCTGAGCCGAGCAAATAGGCGGCGCTCGACTCGATGTGCTGGATCACGAGCTGCAGCTGCTTCAGACGCCGGTAGCCGCGCTGGGTCTCTTCGTCGAGCTCGCCGTGCGTCGTCTGCCGCGAGCGGTCCTCGGCGCGTTTCTGATACGTGCGACCGTATCGTTCAACCTGCTGCCGGAGGGTGCGGACGTCGCGCCGCAGCGCGTCGACGATCCCGTCGAACTGTTCATCGAGATCCTCCGACGCTTTGACGACACGCACTGGCTCGCTCATCGGCGGTCAGTCTAGCGGCGCTCAGCGTGAATTCGGGACCAAAAAGAGCACGTATGACGCGCTCTCGGTGACGATCGGCCATCGAAGGTCGCGGGCGCGGACAGCGAGCGGCGAGGCGGGCTTGAGGAGCAACGCTCGCGCGCCGCGCCGCGTGAGAACATCCCGCCAAGTTGGACCGAGAGAGACGACGGTCTCGTAATCTCGGAGGGCATCGCCCGTGTATGGGAAGAGTCGGCCGTCGATGAAGACCGGAGTTGCAGGCGCGTACCAAATCAGGAATCCGCCCCAGTCGTAGTCGTTCACGACGCCTGGACCGGGTGGCAAAGATGACAGCGCACCGATCGGATACGGAGACAGGTTCGGTTCGCCGCGCGCGAAAAGACCAGCACCGACGACCGCCACGATCGCGATCACCGCCATCGCGAGGTCGATGCGAAGCGATGGGACGCGCGGGGGGAAGGCGGGAAGGCGCACGTTGATGCGAAGACGCGCCGCGATAGCGCCGACGGCCGCGGGTGCGTGAGCCGCGAGATATGGCGCGGACGCTACCGCGAAGAAAGGGGTGTGACGCGCCGCGGTCATCGAAACGAAGAGCACCGGCACAAGGAGCGCGACGTCGCGCAGCATCGTAGGACGCGAGAGCTGCGCGGTCACGAGAACGGCGAGCACGACGAACGCGAACACAAAACCGTACGGCTGTGTCACGTCGGGCACGCCCTCTTCCTGGATCACACGGGGCGGCGAAAGGAAGTGGCCGCTCGCCGACGTCCAGATCGAGATACCCGACGGCGTGAGGAGCGTCACCGCGACCGACAGCGCGACGACAGCAAGGGCGAGGCGCCGCGCCTCGGGACGGCGAAGCCACAGCTCGCCACACGCGATCGCGGCGACGGCGAGGCCGAGTGCGAAGGACGCGTGGAGATTGGCCCATACGAGGATGAGCGCGGGGACGGCCATGAGGACCCGCGGTCGTTCGGACGATGCGCGGAGAAGAAGGATGAGCCCGGCGAAGCAGCAGAGCCCCATGAGCTGCGGGCGCTCCGTCCACGCGAACCGCGTCAGCGTGATCGCCGGGAGTGCCGCGATCAGGGCGACGATGGGCCTGCGCTGCGCCATCAGTGCCGCGGCGACGATGAGCGTCACAGTCGCGGCAACGAGGAGCGCCCGCAGCACGATGATCCCGTTCCAACCGAGCGCGGCGTACCCCTCGTACCAGATCACCTGACCGAGCCACTGATCGGTGAGGACCGGCAGGCCGTTCACCGACCACGAGAACGCGTCGACGCGAGCGAGACCTTCGGTGACGGTCTGACGCCCCTGCGCGAGATGCCAGAAGAGATCGGGGTCGCCGATCGTCGCGAAGGTCGAGAGCACGCCGAAGATCCCGCCGGAGAGCAGCGGGAGCGACCACGAAAACCCGCGGGTCACGGCCGCGACAGGACGATCCATCGACCATCCGCGTCCGACGAGCGCACGCGCCAGCCGTCCTCGCGAAGTGCGACCGCGAGCGGACGATCGGGCCGGAGGAGCAGCTCGCTCACCTTGTATTTGTCGAGGAGATCGCGCCAGCCGGGGCGAAGGCCGACGAGCGCGCGGTAGTCGGCGAGCACGCCGCCGAGATACGGCACGTAGCGGCCGTCAATGAAGACGGGACGCTCCGGCAGATTGAAGATGAGGTACCCGCCCCAGTCGTACTCGTTGAGGAGGACGCCGCTGTCCTGACGCAGCGTGTCGAGCGCGGCCGCGGGGTACGCGCGCTCGTCGGGACGCGTCGGAGCGGCGAGCGCACTCGCGAGGGCCGCGATCAGGAGCACGAGGGCGACGGGTAGCCGCACCGGCGCCGGCAGCTCGAACGCCCGCGGACTCCGCACGAGCCCGCTCAAGCGCGCGCCGAGGAACGCGGTCGCCGCGAAACAGAAGAAGAGCATCTGGCGCTGGGCAGTGAAAGCGAGGTACAGAAGAGGCGCCAAGAGCATCGCCTCGAGAAGCGATCCGCCGCGGAGGAGTGCGCTTCCGATCACGAGCAGCACGAACGCCGCGAAGAGCGCGCCCGCCGGCGTCACAACGTCGGGCGGAAGGAACTCGGTCAGAAAGCGGGGCGGGTTGAGAAAGTCCTCGCGCGCCGCGCCGGCGAGCTCGAGCGGCGCTGGGTTCAGGAAGGTGACCGCGACGCACGCGATCGCGGTGAGAGCCAAGGGCACTCCACGGCGTCCTCTCGTCAGGACCGCCTCGACCGCGAAGATGGCGACTACAGCGAGGCCGAGCAGATAGCCGCCATGCAGATTCGTCCACACGAGGAAGAGCAGAGGGAGGATGAGCAACCGGCGCGAGAAGCCGGCGGGCAAGGAGAGCAGCAGCCCCAGGAGTGCGGGAAAGAGCGCGAGCGTGAAGAGCTGCGGGCGATCGGTCCATGTGATCTTGGAGACGAGCAGTGCCGCGACGACGAGCGGCAACGAGATCCACCACGGCGTGCCGCCACGGCGCGCGAGCCGAACGACGAAGAACGCGGCTACCGCGAGAAGCGTGGCGCGGAGCACAGCGACACCCGCCCACCCCGCCGCCCCGAACGAGCCCGCGAACGCGATCTGCCCGAGCCACTCGCCGACGCCGAAGTGCGCGCCCGCGACCGTCGAGGAGAAGATGTCCTGCCGCAGGAACGCGTGGTGGTCGAGCATCCACCGGCCCATCGCAAGCTGCCAGTAGGTGTCCGAGTCGGTCGAAGGCAGCCCCACCGCGATGATGAAGACCGCGCTCGCCACGGCGAGCGGGTATGCGCTCGCCGAGAGGGTCGCGCCTAGCGATCGCGGCGCAGCAGCCATCGGATCGTGAACGCTGCGACGTCACGCATCGCAAGGAGCGCTCCGGCTGGCGTCACGCCTTCAGCGATTCCCGCGATGCGCGGCCGATGCGGGATGTCGGTCTCGCGGACGACGCGCCGGCGCGAGCACAGGGTGATGAGTATTTCGGCCTCGAAGAAGTTCGACTCGCTTCGCGGCGGTGCGGACCGCAGCTCCTCCGCCCGGTAGAGCTTCACGCTGTCGATGTCGTGCACCGGCAGGCGGAAGATGCGACGCAGCAGACCCGAGTAGAGCTGCGCCATCACCACACGGCTCGCCGGGTCGCGCCGCGGGACACGGCGACCGACGACGAGCGCAGCGCCGTCGCGGATCGCCCACATCGGCTCGAGCGCCGCCGCCGGCACCTGCCCATCGCCCGGTGTGAAGTAGATCCACTCGCCACGCGCCTCGGCGTAGAGGCGTTTCATGGTCGGCGGGATGCCCTGCCTCGACGGGTTACGCAGGAGTCGGAGCTCCGAGACTTCCGTGCACGAGCGCTGGAGCTCCGCCCACGTGCCATCCGTGCTGCCGTCGTCGCAGACGATCAGCTCGAAGCTCGATGCGAGAGCGCGCGCGGCGTCGCGGTGGCCTCTCACGACCCCGGCCACCGTGACCTCCTCGTTGTGGGCAGGGATCACGATCGAGAGCTGGATGGCGTCACCCTAGGGCACGGCGGCTGCGCCGCCGGTGTCCGGCGAGGCGCGAATCAAGCAGAAGACGTTGCCGCGAATCGCGTAAATCCGGACGGTGCCGCGCTCGACCGGAGGGGCGAGCCACGACACCGGATCGCCCCGATAGAGGCCCTCGTATGCCGAAAAGTGCGCCGCCTCGAGGACGATGCTCTTCGCGCCGTAGCGCGCGGCCACGCACGCGGCGGTGTCCAGGCCGTCCGCCGGGGTCACAACGACAGGCCGGTCGGCGATCCAGCGCCAGGCCGCACCGTCGATCGCGAGGAACGATCCGGCCGGGATCGCGTCCAGGGCGGCGACCCGCGCGCGATACCCGTCATTGAACGTGGCGTCCCACGCCGTGAGTCCGACGACGGCAAGCGCGACCGCGGCGGCGACCGTGCCGCCGACGGCAAGGCGACGAGTCGCCGCATCGCGACGCGCGAGCCAGCGCTCGCCGCCGAGCGCGACGAGACCCATCGCGAATGGATAGAACGCCGCCAGCGAGTGGAAGTACGAGCCCCGCGTCGCGTGGAGCGGCCACACGAAGCTCTCCGCCACATAGATAAGGAGTGCGAGACCGGCGAACGCGCGCACAGAGGGGCGCTGCCAGCCGCCCTTCAGCCCGAGCGCCAGCGGGAATGCGAGGAACGCCATGAGTCCGAACAGCGCAACCGTGAAATCCGACCAGAGCGCGCCGAGCCGCGTCGTGACGATCGTCGCCAGGTCGGCGGTGCCGGTCGGCGTGATCGCGAAGAAGTCCTCGTAGCGCGCGAGGAACAGAGTGCGCGCGAGAAGGTCGGGCGATCCGCCGAGGGCGACGCCGCGCAGGAGCCACGCCGCACCGATCGCGAGCGCGACAGCGCTGCCTGCGACGCCAGCCGCGCGAGAGGATGGCCGGATTGCGAGCGCCAGAAGCGCGACGCCGAAGAGCGCGCCCTCGGCCCGGGCGAGGAACAGCAGTCCGACGAGGAGGCCTGAGATCGCGCCAGCGCGCGCGTCGCCGGTCGCAGCGCGCGCGAAGAAGATGAAGAACCCCGTCCCGATCAGGGCGGCGATGGCGAACGAATCGAGCGTGACCCACGCCGGGGCGAACGCGCCACCGCCGAGGCCCGCGAGCGCCGCGGCGACGAGAGCGGCGCGAGGCGACGCACCGATCGATCGGCCGGCGGCGTACGCGACCGCGGGAACGACGGCGGCCACCGCGATGATCGCGGCCTGAGCGGACCGGAACGTTCCGAGGAGCGGCTCGAGAACTGCGATCCCGGTCGCCTGCAGGATGGTCGCGAGCGGCATCCAGAACCGGTGACTCGCGACCGGAAGCGGGTCGAGATGCGGGGCCTCGAGAAAGTTCCATACGAAGTCGGCGGTGAGGCCTTGACCGTGGGCAAGCCGGCGCGCGACGTCAACGTAATAGAAGGCGTCGGTGAAGCCGGGTTGGATCACCACGAACGCGGCGGAGAGAACGCGGATCGCGAGGAGCGCCAGCGATACGGCCATGAGCCCGCGGCTCAACGCGCCACACCGATCCGTTCGGTGCGCCCGGTGCGGAGGTAGAGGATGCCGCCGACGACGATCACCGAGAAGACGCTGACCGCTCGGTCGAGCACGGCGACCGCGACGGCGTCGTTCTGCGCGAGACCGAATCCCGTCGTCAGGACGTAGACCATCGCGATCTCCACGAACCCGAAGCCTGCCGGCGTCAGAGGAACGGTCGTGAGCAGCGAGGAGGCCACGGCCACGAAGATCACCTGCGATGGCGGCAGGTAGAGACCGAGAGCGAAGAGAACGAGTAGCAGCCGGCTCGTCTCCAGGATCCACACGAGGAGCGTCATCGGGCCGGCGACGGGCAACGCACGGAAGCTGTGGAGGACGCCTTCTCGGAAGAGCCGCCCGATGCGGCGCACCTCCGCGGGGAAGAAGCGCCCGAGCCGCGGACCGATCGCGTACAGCGCGACAAGCCCGATGAGGATGACCAGACCGAGCGCACCGCCGGTGATGTAGAGGACGTTCAGGTCCGGGAGGATCGTGCGACCGAACGCCACGTAACCGTCGACGACCAGGAGCCCGAAGACCACGAACAGGTCGAGAAGGCGCTCCGCGACGACGACCCCGACGGTTCGCGACAGCGATATCCCGAAGCGGCGTTTCACGAGGTAGCTCCGGTACAGATCGCCGAGCTTCGCCGGCACCAGGCAGTTCACGAACCAGCCGAGGAGCAGGATCTCGAGAAGGTCGCGCCCGAAGATCCGCGTGCCGCCCTCGCGGAGCAGGCGCGCCCAGCGGATGGCGCGGACCGGAAACGACAGGTAATACACGACGAGCGCCGCGACGACGAACAGGGGGTCCGCGCGGCGCAACGTGCCGAAGGCCTGCGACCAGTCGACGTTGCGTGCGAAGTAGCCGATGAGCAGAACGGGGATAACGGTCGAGATGAGCTCGCGCCAACCGAAGAGCTGGCGCCGTACGGCGATCTCGTCGGTGCGTCCGGCCGCCGCGGCGAGCTGCTCGATCGTCGGGTCCTCGACGTGGGTCGAGGGCCGCTCTGTCACCGAGTTTGGCTCGAGCTCTTTCGTCCGAGCCACTTCCGAAACCGGTCGTATCGGGTGAAGACGTGTACCCCGCTTCCCGAGAGGCGTCCCTGGGCGACGCCCTGACGGAGGGAGTCCAGGAAATCGGCGCGCCCCGCGAAGTCCGGCATCTCGACGAAGGCGCGGCCAATCTCCGCCGCGCGGTGCGCGTCGCTTCCGGCCGTGCCGATGATGTCGTGGGCCTTCGCGTACGCGGCGGCGGCGCGGTTGTTCAGAAAGATCGCCTCGCGCGCGTTGAAGACCTCGAGCGCGTCGATCTGCGAACGGAGGCGATCGAGCGCGGGCCGCCGCATGTGGTAGCGGCGGTTGATGCTGAAGGGATGCGGAACCACCACTAGTCCGCCCTGGTCGTGGATGCGCGCGATCGTCTCTTCGCCGCTCAGGTCACGCGGAACGGCGCGGTCGAGAAAGAGACCGATGATCTCGCCGTCGCGCGAGCTGATCTCCTCCCCGACGACGACGCGAAAGCCGTCCGCCAGCTCGCGCAGCCGGAGGCCACCGTCGATGGTGTTGTGGTCGGTCGCGCAGATGACATCGATCCGGGCCGCGCGAACCGCGCGCGCCTGGTCCGCTATCGGAGTCCGGCTGTCCGGCGAAGCTTCGCTGTGGGTATGCATGTCCACGCGAACGCGCTTCGCCTCGGTTCCTATCTGGCCCTTCCTTTTTCGCGCGCATCGTCGACGATCGCGCGCACCCTCTCGCGAAATCGTGACACATCGAAGCGCCGCGCCGAGTCACGAAGCGCTTTCGGTTCGAAACGCGCGCGCTCCGCGCGCAGCACACCCTCGGCGAAGGCGCGAGGCTCGGGCACGTCGACCAGGACGCCTTCCTCGCCGTCGCGGACGATGTCGAATATCCCGCCGGCGGCGAGGGCGACGACCGGAGCGCCCGAAGCGAGCGCTTCGGCGCAGACGATCCCGAAGTCGTCCTCGGCCGGGAAGACGAGACCACGTGCCGACGCGAGGAGGGAGCGTAGCGTGGCGTCGTCGGCGCGACCGGTGAAGACGACGTTCTCGCTCGCCATCCGCTCCAGGGCTCCGCGCTCACGGCCTTCGCCGACGACGAGCAGACGCATCCCGATGTCGTTGAAGGCCCGGACCGCAACGTCCGCGCGCTTGTACGCGGAGAGCCGGCCGACGAAGAGCCAGAAGTCACTGCGTTCGTCGTTCGCCGCGAACGACTCCACGTCGACCGGCGGATGCACGATCTCGATCGCGCTCGCCGTTACACCGTAGTACGTCTCGATCCGTCCCCGCACCGCGGTCGAGTTCGCCATCCACCGATCGAAGCGCCGCGCCGCCCTCTGATCGCCGTCCCGCAGGCGCCCGAGCAGATCGCGCACGAGCGGCACGAGCGGTTGTGGAACTTCCTCCTGCAGATACCGTTCGCTCCAGTCGTACAGGTAGCGGGTCGGGGAATGGCAGTACGCGACGGCCACGGTGCGATCCGCGAGACCGATTTCCTTGATGAACGCGCTCGTCGAGACAAGAGCGACGTCGGTCTCTGGGGGCACGCGCAGCGCGCGCGCCGCGTTCGGATAGAGCGGCAAGAGCAAGCGATGACTCTCGCCGAGGAGCAGCCACTGGAGATAGCTCGTGCGGAGATTCCATCCCGGCAGGTCGCCGTAGCGGCGGCGATCGTGGAAGAACGTGTACACGGGAGCCTCGGGCCACGTCTCGTGAAAAACTTCGACTACACGCTCCGCGCCGCCGTGCGCGACGAAGTACTCGTGAGCCAGGGCGAGGTTCATCGGCCGAAGATGCGTTGCCGCGCGACGAGGGCGGCGAACACCGGCAGCACTCGCTGGCGCCGCCAACGGTGCGGCTCGAATGCGAGCCGCCAGAGCCACTCGAAGCCGATCGCATGCACGAATCGGGGCGGGACGCGTACGCGGCCGGCGAGCTGGTCGAACACGCCGCCCACGCCGATCGCGGTCCGCACCGACGGGAGGAGCGGCAGGTTCCGCGCGATCCAGCGCTCCTGCGCCGGCATGCCGTACGCGACGAGCAGAACGCGCGCCTCCGCGGTCTGAATGCGCTCGCGGATCGATGCATCGTTCTCCGGCGCCGGCGAACCGGCGTATGTCCCGGCGACGAGAAGCGACGGGATGCGGCGCACGAGGGACTCGCCCGCGCGCTCGGCCACGCCTGGGGCGGCACCGAGCAGGAAGACCGGGCCGCTGACGAGCTGAAGGACGGCGGGGACGAGCAAACGGCCCGGGACCCGGCCGGGCAACGGATCGCGGAGGACCCGCGACGCGACGAGCACACCCGTCCCATCGGCGACGACGAGCTCCGAGGCTCGGGCGAGGTCGGCGAGCTCGGCATCGCGGCGCGTGAGCATGACAAATTCGGGATTCGCCGTGATCACGAACGTCCGTTGTCCTGCGGCATGGCGCTCGATGATCCGTTCCGCGGCGGCGGCGAGGTCGACCCGGTCGAAGCCCACGCCGAGAATGTCGACGCGCCGCGGCGCCAAGGCTCGCTCGCTAGTGGACTGCGACGAGGCTTCTGCGGAAGAAGTCGAGGTGCTCGAGCGCGAGGCCCGTGCCTTTGGCAACGCAATAGAGCGGGTTCTCGGCCACGTAGCAGGCGACGCCGGTAACTTGCGTCAGGAGCTTGTCCATGTTGCGCAGGAGCGCGCCGCCGCCGGAGAGGACCATCCCTTTGTCGATGACGTCGGACGCGAGCTCCGGCGGAGTCTCCTCGAGGACGGCCTTCACGGCACCCATGATCTGCTGAAGGACCGGATCCATCGCCTCGGAGATCTCGTTTGATCCGATCGTGATCGTGCGCGGCAGGCCGGCGATGAGGTCGCGCCCGCGCACCTCCATCGTGAGCTCCGGATCCATCGGCAACGCCGAGCCGATCTGGATCTTCACATCCTCGGCCGTGCGTTCCCCGATCATGAGGTTGTAGCGCTTGCGGACGAAGTTCGCGATCGCTTCGTCGAGCTTGTTGCCCGCCGCGCGAACGCTGCGCGACACCACGATGCCGCCGAGTGAGATCACCGCGATCTCGGCGGTCCCGCCGCCGATGTCGATGATGAGATTGCCGGACGGACCGGAGATCGGGATGTTCGCGCCGATCGCGGCGGCGAGCGGTTCTTCGATGAGGTGTGCCTCGCGCGCGCCCGCGCGGATCGCGGCGTCCTTCACCGCGCGCCGTTCGACGCTCGTGACGCCGGACGGAACGCAGATCATGAGCTGCGGCTGGAAGATGCGGACCTGTCCGCAGACCTTGTTGATGAAGTACCTGAGCATGTACTCGGTGATCACGTAATCGGCGATCACGCCATCGCGCATCGGCCGGAGCGCGGTGATCGTGCCGGGCGTACGGCCGAGCATGAGCCGCGCCTCCTCGCCCACCGCGACGATCCGGGGCCTGTTCGACCCATCTTCCTTCGCGAGAGCGACCACCGACGGCTCGGTGAGGACGATGCCTTTCCCACGGACGTAGACGATGACGTTGGCGGTGCCGAGGTCGATGCCGATTTGGCGAGAGAACACGCGGTGAACTCTAACGGCCTAAAAGACCGAAAGGTGCGTTACGTCGTCACGCACCGGCCGCTGTGAGGATGAAGTCGGTTGCAAATCCAAGGAGAAGCCCGACCAGGATGCCCCACGTTGTCATGTCTTTGTGGCCGAGCTTCCGTGCGACAGCGAGTAGCTCGATCACGACGTAGAGGATCGAGCCCGCGGCGAGCGCCAGGAATGCGGCGAAGACGGACTCGTTCTGGAACGACTGACCGATGATCGTCCCGAGGAACGTCGGACTGCCCGCGATGAGACCGAGCGCTCCGAGGAAACGCCAGCTCGGGAGGTGCGCTTCGCCGGCGAGCGGCCCAACGATCCCGAAGCCCTCGGTCGCGTTGTGCAGCGCGAACCCGATGACGAGGACCAGGGCCAGGCGGAGCTGTCCCCCAGCCGCGGACTGGCCGATTGCAAGGCCCTCCGAGAGATTGTGGAAGCCGATCCCGAGCGCGATGAAGAAGGCGAGGCGCTCAGCGGGCCGCAGTCGTGCGACGGGGCCGGTGTGGAGCTCGCGTACGTCCGCCGCGCCAGGACCGAAACGGACCGTTGTGCGTGCGCGCCGCGAGAGCCAGAGGTCGTAGTACACAAGGCTCATCAATCCGACCGTCAAAGACACCGCAAAGACAGCCGCGAGCCAGCCGAAGTGGAGCCACGTTCCGCCACCCTTCGCTTCCGCGAGCGCCGCCTCGACCGGCTCGACACCTTTTGCGAGGACATCCCAAAAAAGGAAAAGGAGGATGCCGGTCGCGCCGGCGTTCAGGAGCGATCGCATCCGAGTAGATGCGCCGCGCACGCGTCCGAGGGGAAGTCCGAGGAACACGGTGAACCCCGCGACCGCGCCTAGCACCAGGATCTCGACCATCGACATCGCGGCTTCCGTTACTCCGAGTGCGATACTCACCGCGGGGAGCGCTCCCATTTAGGTCGCCCTAACGGCTAAGGCGAGCCTAACGATTTCCGACCACGGAGGTCAACAATTACCACTTCCGCCGCCGTCGAGGAGTACCTGCAAGCGATCTACACGCTCTCCGACGAGAACGGACACGTCGTCTCGGCGCGCCTGGCCGAGTTTCTTGGCTTCTCCGCGCCGGCCGTCTCGGAGATGGTCCACCGCCTAGAGCGCGAGGGCTTGATCGCCTTGGACGAGCGTAAAGAAGTGCATCTGACCAAGAGCGGGAAGCGTCACGCCGACTCGATCGTCCGTCGCCATCGCCTGGCCGAGCGGTTCCTCGTCGAGGTGCTCGGATTCGAATGGTGGAAGACCCACGAAGAGGCGGAGCGCCTCGAGCACGCGATGTCACCTGAGATGGAGCAGCGCATCCAGAACGTGCTCGGCGATCCGCAGACCTGCCCGCACGGCAATCCCATGCCCGGCGTCGCGGGCCGTCCGACGAAGCCGCTCGAGCGCGTGCTCCCTGGCACGACCGCGACCATCGAGCGGATCCCCGATCAATTCGAGCATGAGCCCGGCTTTCTCGAGTATCTCGACTCGCAGGGCCTGCGACCCGGCGTCGACCTCGCGGTCGTCGACCTCCGACACGGCGAGCCGATCCGTGTCAGGGTCGATGGGGCCGAGCGAACGATTCGCGCCGACTGCGGCCAGAAGGTGTGGGTGCGCGCATGACTGAGACACCCGCCATCTACGTTCAGGGCGAGGGCAGCTACTGGCTCGCGCACGTTCCGGTGTTGCGCGGCTGCATCGCTTCGGGCACGACACGCGACGAGGCGATCGCGAACGCGCGCCGCGCTTTCCGCGCGTACCTCGATCTGCTCGACGCGCGCGGGGTGTCCGTCGAGCACTGGAAGGATCTGGACCCCAAGACCTTCGACGTTCGCGACCTCCCCCGCGACCGCGTCGTGCCCGAAGATCTCGGCCCGCTCGAGGAGCACGAGCTCCGCGACTTCCTGCACCAGTTCGAAGCGTCGCGCGCGGCGCTCATCTCGGAGCTGCGAGGCATCCCACCTGAGGAGATCGAGCGGAAGCCGACCGAGACGATGTGGAGCGTGCGCGAAGCGCTTGAGCACGTGATGCTGACCGAGGCAGACCTTCTCTCGCGTCTCGAGAAATGGCCGGCCGACCCGTACAACACCCTTCAGGCCGTCCATCGCCTGGTCTTCCAGCGATTCACCGTGATGGAGCCTCCGGACACGGCCCTCGACCACGTCGTGATGGGACGGCGGTGGACGACGCGCAAGGTCATGCGGCGGATGCTCGAGCATGAGTTCGAGCATCTCGGACACATCCGGGAGATCGTCGCCGCGCTGGAAGCGACCCGTCCGTCCGAGGTCAGTTAAGGGCGCTGTCGCGGCGAGACTTTACGGTCGGGATTTCGCCCACTCCGCCGCTCGGGCCGCGCGCCGTTCGATGATCCCGCGCTGGTCGGCGCGCACGTCCGGGAGATCGGCGGGGTCGAAGGCGCGGAGCTCGATGAGCTCGCTCGAGAGCCGCTCGATGCCGCCGATGGGCCGGTAGGCGTAGACGATCTCGACCCGCTGCCAGCGATAACCCTGGTTCGCTTCGAGGATCGGACCGACCTCGATCTCGACACCGGTCTCCTCGCGAACTTCGCGCGCGAGAGCGTCTTCGAGCCCCTCGCGAGCCGAAAGGAATCCTCCGAGGAAGCGCCACTCCGGCGCGCCGAAGCGATGGCGCGCCAGGATCACCTGACCGTTGTGATCGACCCCGAGGCCGACGACGCCCACGAGGAAGCGCGCCTGGGTGCGGTCGAGGATGCGCCGCTGCCACCGAATTGGCAGGGCGTTGTAGAAAACCGCGAGGAGACGGAAGAGCACGAAGACAGACTATGTTCGCTGGCGAGGGATGTCGGCTGCATTGAGATGGTCGCCTTCGCCGCGGTAGACCGGTGGTAATCGCTGTGTTTTTCACGGCGGTGACCGTCGGCGCGGTCACCTGGTGGTGGTCGCTGCGGTCGCGCGTCCGATACCTGCGCCTGCGGCAGAGGTCCGGCGATGTGCCGCCGTTTGCGAGACGGGAGATCGCTGAAGAATCCAACCGGCGACCCTGGATGTTCCCGATCAAGGTCGGCGCCCTTTGGCGCGCGCAGACCGCTTGGGACCGGGCGACCCACGCCGACCCCGTGCTCGCGGCCGCCCAGGTCCAATCTGAGCGACGCCAAAAGATCGCGTTGGTCGTCTACCTCGCCTGCTTGGCGGCCATCTTTATCGCTGCAGAAATCGGCCGATAGGTAAAGGCGCCCGATTGTCTTTGTTGTTACGGCCCGGCTATCGGCACCGCCCCTATTCCATGTGCCTTCGGCACGGATAGCTTCTGCACAACAGCGCGCGTCTTCACATCGATCACATTCACCATACCGTCGACATTCGTTGTGGTGAGGAGTCGATCGCCCTCGGGATCGTACGTGGTGTGGAAGGGCTGCTGACCAAGCTTGGTCTCCGACAAAACGCGGCGGTCCTTCCAATCGACCCACAGGAGTCCCGGACCGAGATGGTCCGAGAGGACCATGAGCGACTTATCGGCCATGAAGAAGACACCGTCCTGGTCGACCTTCTCGGTATGGAAGGGATAGGTGCCCGGGAGATGGATCTCGCTCTTCACGGTCTTCGTCACGGGGTCGTAGATGACCATCCGATCGGACGGCTTGTCGAGAAAGCCCGACGAGCTCGACCAGACCTCGCTCTGATCCGGCGTGAAGTAGGCGTCGTGCACGTCGCTCACTTTGATCTCTGTGATCTTGTTTGTGTCGAGGTTGTAGACGCGCAGCACGTTGGCCTGCGATGTGTTCGTGAGCGTGAACCAGAGCTCGTTCGGCCGGCTCGGCGCGATGGTGAGCACGTGCTGCGGCACGCCGACCATGAGCGGCGGCAGCGCCTTCCACGTCCCCGCTTCGAACCGCGCGATGTACGTGTCGTGCTCATGCCCGACGAACAGCGTTTTGCCATCCGGGGACCACGTGATCCCGTGCGGCTGCTTCCCCACCATCAGGCGAACGACCTCTTTCATGGAGACGGGGTCGATGACCGAGGTGGTGTTGCCCATGCGGTTGTTGACCGCGACCCACTTTCCATCGGGCGAGACCCCGAGCTGATGCGGGAGCTTGCCGACCGCGATCTTTCCAACGAGGGCATAAGGCTCGCCCGGTCTTCCGTCGAGCACCCACACCTGGTCGGTGCTTTCGGAAGCGACGAAGATGCGGAGCTTCGCGTAGAGCGGCACTGGTGACGGCGCTGGCACGGGAGTGGGAGTCGCGGTTGCGGCGGGTGCAGGTTGAGCGGCGAGCGTGTCGTCGACCCCAGGCGCGTAGGCAACTGTCGCGCCGCACGCTGCGACGACGATCGTCCCGATGATCGCGAACGCCAAGACGCGAATGAGCCTCACCGCCACTCCACCCACTGCCCCGCGCCCCGAGAGCCTAGCCGTTCAGCGAGCGGTCGTGTCTAACTTGCCTTCATCGGCGCCGACGTCGACTTTCGCTGACCCGGAGGCGCACCAGGGCCCGCTGGAGCTCGGCTCTGGCGCGCTGCTCGTCCGCCGCCGAGGCCGGACCCGCGGCGAGGACCTGCTGAGCGCGATCGCGGGCCTGCTGCGCGCGGCCCGCGTCGATCTCCTCGGCAGGCTCGGCGGCGTCGGTCAGAACGACCACGCGGTCGCCGCGGACATCCATGAATCCGCCGAACACCGCCAGGATTTCCTCGACGCCGCCGCGCTTCACCTTGAACTCGCCGGGACCGAGCGTGGTGAAGAGGGGAGCGTCGCGCTTCACCTTGAACTCGCCGGGACCGAGCGTGGTGAAGAGGGGAGCGTGGTGCGGCAGGATCCCTACATAGCCATCGGTCGCAGGCGCGACGACCATGTCGACGTCGTCCTCGTACACCTTCCGCTCGGGCGTGATGACTTCGAGATGGAGCGGCATCAGCCGGACGCACCTTCCTTCGAGAGGCGCTCGCCCTTCTCGCGAGCCTGCTCCACCGTGCCGACGTTGTAGAAGGCTTGCTCCGAGAGGTCGTCGTGCTTGCCCTCGAGCACCTCCCGGAAGCTCCGGACCGTGTCCGCGACCTTCACGTACTGGCCGGCGACGCCGGTGAATTGCTCGGCGACGAACATCGGCTGCGCGAGGAATCGCTGCAGCTTCCGCGCACGCGCCACCAGGAGCTTGTCCTCGTCGGAGAGCTCGTCGATCCCGAGGATCGCGATGATGTCCTGAAGGTCCTTGTAGCGCTGCAGCACCCGCTGGACCTCGCGCGCCGTCTCGTAGTGCTCCTGGCCGACGATGTTCGGGTCGAGCGCGCGGCTCGTCGACGTGAGCGGGTCGACGGCCGGGTAGAGACCGAGCTCGGTCAGGTAACGCTCGAGCCGGATCGACGCGTCGAGATGCGCGAACGTCGTGGCCGGCGCCGGATCGGTGTAATCGTCGGCCGGCACGAAGACCGCCTGCAGCGAAGTGATCGAACCCTTCTTCGTCGAGGTGATGCGTTCCTGCAGCTCGCCCATCTCGGTGGCGAGCGTCGGCTGGTAGCCGACGGCGCTGGGCATGCGGCCGAGAAGCGCGGATACCTCCGAACCCGCCTGGGTGAACCGGAAAATGTTGTCGATGAAGATGAGGAGGTCGCGGCCCTGCTCATCGCGGAAGTACTCCGCGATGGTGAGGCCGGTCAGCGCGACCCGCAGGCGCGCGCCGGGCGGCTCGTTCATCTGGCCGAAGACCATGGACATCTTGTCGATGACGCCGGACTCCTTCATCTCGCC
>WNGI01001505.1_pt1 | contig 19514 bp, 15 predicted proteins | sample 5400621 | NCBI WGS metagenome assembly WNGI01 (sample SAMN13153374, study PRJNA577476) | soil metagenome | isolation source: 20 cm soil or saprolite under Garry oak tree replicate 1 | place: USA:California | collected 2016-06-15
GTTATTTTGTCAGCCGGCGCGAACGGGAGCCCCATACCATCGAAAGCCTTCACGCCGAATCGCGCCGGGTGCCGTGGGATTCTGCTGGAGATTACATCCGTTGCGAAGTGAATCTCGGCCCCGGCGAGAGCACGTTACTAACACTCCGTTTCAAAGCCGCCGAGCACGCGGTGCATAGCAGTCAGAATCTTGGCTATGCTGCGAAGACGATGCTGCGGCGTTACCTTTCAGAGGCGCGTGACAACTACCTGGCGCCCGCAAAAGCGCGAATGCTCGCCTTCTCTCGCTCGTAATGTATTTGCAATCTGCGGTCCGCGCGTCTCACAGAGGTGTGGCTACAGAAGCATCACGATCTTCATCCTCCGACACGCGAATGGTGCCCAACCAGACAAACCTATTGGACGAGAAAGTCGCTAATGTCTTAGACGACTTCACGGAATGGCTCGCCCGCTACGGAGAAACATCGCGTGATCACCAGACGTTTTTCGCGGGAGCAACCGGACAGGCTGCAAAGGCGCTGTACTATCGGCACAAGCTTCTCGGAAGGGCCGCAGTCGCTCCAATGATTTTCTTTGAGGCCTTCCTGCCATCAGCGAGACGGCTTTTTCATCATCCGACAAGATTTCCAATCGCCGATGCCCACTACGCGATGGGTTTCGCCTTCCTTTTTCAAGTCACGAACGATGAAGCTTATTTGCAGAGAGCCGTCCACTTCCTTAACGAACTGAAGAAGAGCCGGTCCCCAGGGTTCACGGAATATTGCTGGGGTTATCCCTACGATTGGGTTACCCGCAACGGCATGATCAGGAGTCAGACGCCGCTGATCACCTCGACCCCGTATGCTTATGAGGCTTTCCTGCAAGTTTACGAGATCCTCGAATCAGAGGACGGAAGACGGAGGACGGAGGACAGAAATGAGGACTTGCTTGAGCGTTACAAACAAATCATCGAGTCGATCGCGCGCCATGCTCGATTCGACATCAAGGATTTTAAGACATCGGAAAACGCCAGCAGTTGTTCCTATTCCCCCTATGATGGCGGTGGAGTCATTAACGCCGCGGCTTATCGCGCGTTCCTGCTCACCAGCGCTTCGCAGATATTATCGAACGATAGCTACTTCAACGCAGCTGAACGAAACTTGAATTTCGTCCTGGATAATCAGAATCCCGACGGCTCCTGGTTCTATGCCGTCGATGGGGTTCGCGATTTCGTTGACCACTATCACACCTGTTTTGTCATGAAAGCACTGGCGAAGATCCACACCCTCACTGGCCATGCGGCAACGCTTGAGGCGCTTCGCAAAGGAGTGAATTACTATCTAGATAACCTCTTCAGCACGGACAGTCTACCGAAACCGTTCTCACACGCTCCCCGCCTGACCGTTTACAAGCGGGAGCTCTACGATTGCGCCGAGTGCATCAACCTATGTTTGTTGCTTCGGAGCCGGTTTCCGCAATTGGAAACAACGCTGGAAACGGTTGTTGAAGGAATTCTGAAAGACTGGATCAAACCGGATGGTTCCTTTCGTTCTCGCCGCCTGCATGTGGGATGGGACAATGTTCCCATGCACCGCTGGGCCCAGTCACAGATGTTTCGCAGTCTAGCGTTCTATTTGCGCGAGTTCAGAGGACGGAGGACGGATGACAGAGGGCAGGCGTCACAGCCGAGAGAGGTCGGAGAACAGAGGGTGGAGGACAGAAGATCGAAGACACAGAGCAGTCGCGGGATGGCGGAGCAATTGAAGTTGCGATAGAAAGAAAATGAAGTGAGCGAAAAGATATCGAGCTTTAAGGATTTACGAGTGTATAAACTAGCATTTGCACTTCAGCAGGAGATCTTCGAAACGTCGAAGCGATTTCCAGCGGAAGAGCGCTACGCTCTGACTGATCAAGTCCGGCGGGCATCGAGGTCAATCGGTGCTAACCTTGCTGAAGCCTGGCAAAAGCGGCGCTATGTCGCCCATTTCGTGAGCAAGCTGACGGATGCTGACGGAGAACAAGCGGAAACCCAGCATTGGCTGGATACAGCTACCGCATGCGGCTACGTCCCGGAAAAAGACCAAAAGGTGTTGCTAGAGAAAGGCGTCAGAATTGGTCAAATGCTAGGAACGATGATGGCAAAGCCTGAAAAGTTCTGCCAGCAGAGAAGTTAGCCTTCCGTCTTCAGTCCTCGGTCATCAGGTTTAATAAACAATGTGCGGCATAGCAGGCCAGTTTAACTTCCAGCGACGCGAACCAGTGGAGCGCGAGACGATCGTGCGTATGGCGGACTCGATCGCGCATCGCGGACCTGACGATGAAGGTTTCTTCATCGCCGGGCCTGTCGGTTTGGGATTCCGGCGACTATCGATCATCGATCTTGCCGGCGGCCATCAGCCGATGTCCGACGCAGAAGAAGGGGTGTGGATAATCTTCAATGGCGAGATTTACAATTACAGGGAACTGCGAGCAGAGCTGCAAAGCAAGGGACATCAGTTTAGAACGAATTCCGACACGGAAGTGATCGTCCATGGTTACAAAGAATGGGGCACAGATGTCTTCAATCATCTCAACGGCATGTTCGGACTCGCTATCTGGGATGCGCGCAACGAGCGGCTAGTCGTGGCACGTGACGCCATGGGTATCAAGCTCATCTATTATAAGATTCGCAATGGGCAGTTGACTTTCGGATCGGAAATCCGGTCGGTTCTCGCCGCGGAAGACTCCAAGCCAGACGTAGATTCAGTCGCACTCAATCTTTTTCTTCGGTTTCGCTACACGCCGTCGCCTTTGACTATACTTGATGGTATTCGAAAGCTGGCACCCGGAAGCATGTTGGTTGTGGAAGGAGGCCAATGCCGGGACGAGCGCTGGTACAACTTCACTCCGACTCCGTACCCGAGACCAAAAGAGGAGACGGAAGCTACCCTCGAATTACTGGAGTTATACAAGGGCGCGGTCAGGCGACATCTTTTGAGCGATGTGCCCGTTGGGATACTGCTTAGCGGCGGCCTCGATTCGGGATTGCTCCTGGCGTTGATGAATGAAGAAGGCGGTCCATGGCCAGCCTACACCATAGGTTACGGAGAAGCCTTCGAAGACGACGAGTTGGCCGATGCAAAAGAGACGGCCGCTCTTTTGGGCGCTCGCCACGTGCCTGTAAAGCTAAACCGAGCCGAATTCGAGCGATCGCTTCCAAAGATCGTGGAATGTCTCGAAGAGCCTATCGCGGCTTCTTCAATTGTTCCGATGTTTTTTGTCTCCCAACGTGCGCGCCAGGATGTGAAAGTTGCCTTGATTGGTCAGGGCCCGGACGAGTTGTTTGGCGGTTACAAGCGGCACCTGGGTGTCCATTACGGCGAGTGGTGGCGCGGCTTGCCGGGCGGTCTCCGCTCGGTGGTTGGCTTCGCCATCAATGGGCTGCCTCGCAACGAAACATTGAAGCGAGGCACTCGCTCACTTGGAATCGAGAACCGGCTGAAGCGCTATCAGCATGTCTTTTCTTTGGCGCCGGCTGAAACCATCGATGGACTTTTTCGGGACGATGTTCTTCCCGCGAAGCCGGGCCATGAACTGGTCGAGTATTGGCGCGCGCTGCTGCCGCAAATGGAGCACACCGACGAGCTTGGTGGGTTTCAGCTACTTGAAATCCGCTCCTCGCTTCCGGATGAACTGCTCATGTATGCGGACAAGCTTTCCATGGCTCACGGTCTCGAAGTTCGCGTACCTTACCTGGATCGCACTGTGGTCGAGTACGTCCAGCGGCTCGACGCTAGTTTCAAAATCCGCCATGGAACTCGGAAGTGGCTACACCGGCGAGTTTGCCAGAGTTACCTGCCGCGACGCATCCTCAAACGCAAGAAGCGCGGCTTCGCTGTGAATGTGGTGGATGGGTGGTTACACTCCTCGGTGCAAGGCCTGCTTCCGGAAATGCTCCTGGATGAAAGCTCTCTTATGTTCGATTTGCTCAAACCTGAGCCGGTGCGAAAACTCCTGAGTGACCACAGATCAGGGCGACAAGATAACCACAAGCTCCTTTTCAGTCTAGTCATGCTCGAGCAGTGGTTACGCGGAATACGCTCAGCGACTCCCAGCTTTGCATCGGTTGCGTGATCCCTTTGCCGAAACACACGAACTAAAATGCCGGAAACAGTCGTTTTTAAAAGAGAACCGAAGTTGCAGGCCTTCAACCGGGAGACGTTAATCAAAGGGAAGCCGGCTCAGGTTGAGTGCGTCGAAATCGGCGGACAAACCTTCGCCATCACCAGAGGGCCGCTCACATTGGTTAGCCTAGAGGACGAGTGGTACGAAGATGTGCGTGATCCTGAATCGGTGATCAACACCTTGAAAGCCAGTAATCAGTTCAAGCCTGACATTTTCACATTCTGGCAGCGGTTGCCGAACGTCGAACCACAATACCAATACCGTACGGAGTGGGAATCCATTGCTGCCCTCCCGATCAAGAGCTTTGATTACTGGTGGAACAAACAGGTCAAGGGGACCACGCGAAACATGATTCGAAAGAGTCAGAAGGCAGGTGTTCAAGTGCGGGAAGCCACCTATGACGATGATTTTGTTCGGGGAATGACGGAAATTTTTAATGAAGCGCCTGTTCGCCAGGGACGGCGCTTCTGGCATTACGGGAAAGACTTCGAAACCGTGAAACGCCAGTTTTCACGGTTCTTGTTTCGCGAAGACCTGATCGGGGCCTATTGCCAGAATGAACTGGTCGGCTTCGCGATGCTTGGGAATGCTGGAGAATACGGAGCCCTTGGACAAATTATCTCGAAAATAAAACATCGGGACAAGGCGATCAATAACGCCCTTATCGCAAAGGCTGTTGGGATTTGCGAGCGAAAGCAACTCCCGTATCTGGTTTATGCCTACTGGAGTGCGAATTCTCTAGCTGACTTTAAGCGTCATTCGGGCTTCGAGCAGGTGAAGGTGCCTCGCTACTTCATACCTTTGACGCAAAAGGGAAAGTTGGCGCTGAAGCTCGCTCTTCACCGCGGGTGGAAGGCAGCGCTTCCGGATCGGATCAAAGACCCGTTGAAGAAGTTCCGGAAAGTTTGGTACGGCTTGAAGGGCGAGTAGCAAGCCATCTTCACTCAATTCTTTGTATGCTCGGCATAGCCGGAATTTCCCTGCCGCTTCCCCAAACATGTTCAAAAAGAAGTGCGGCCATATCAGGCCTACGCCAGGTTTGAAAAAATCCGCGCAAGCATTCCTTAAACGGATCGGTCTCTACCAGCGTTTGAAGTCCTCCCTTGTATACGATTTCTATTGGGCCTTTACCGACCGACAACTACTCGATGACAGGACTAAAGAGGTCGAATTCTATAAAAAAACATTGCAAGGCTTTAAAAAGGGAGATCTCATTTTTGACGTTGGCGCTAACGAAGGTTACAAGACCGATATTTTTCTGAGATTGGGAGCCCGGGTTGTAGCAGTGGAGCCGGATGACGCTAACCAAGAAATACTGAGACAAAAATTTCTGAGGCACAGGCTGGCGCCCAAGCCCGTAAATATCGACGGCAGAGCAGTGAGCGAAAATGTCGCGGTTAAAAGTATGTGGATTGACGCTCCCGGCTCGGCCGAGAATACGCTTGATCAAAGATGGGTCGAAACTTTGAGGAATGACTCAAAGCGCTTTGGGCACGTTCTGAATTTCGCCTGCCAGAAACAGGTTGAAACAACGACCTTGGCAGATCTCATCTCTACTTATGGTGCTCCATTCTTTATAAAGATTGACGTCGAAGGACATGAACTGAGCGTTCTGCGTGGCATGAAGGGCGCAGTTCCTTATCTTTCCTTCGAAGTGAACCTGCCAGAATTCAAGGTAGAAGGATTGCAGTGCGTGGAGATTCTCAATGAGATTGCCACGAATGGCGAATTTAATTATGCGGTTGATTGCCGACACGGGCTGATGTTTGAACGATGGATGCCGCAGCGGGAATTCGCGTGGGTTTTGGATCAATGCAAAGAGACCTGCATCGAGGTGTTTTGGAAAACGGGATTTCGCAATTGACGTGGAGCGAACGAAATAGGGCTTCGGTTCATAAAAAATAGTTTCACCCTTTTTCGAGGAATTCTTTTACAAACGGGGATACGACGGCGCCCCGATAAGTGTGGAAGCAGTGCTAAGTGCCGTTATGACCCAGCTCGAAGCTACGATTCCAGTCGCCAATCGCATTACTGTCAAATGACGCAGATCAGCAAACAGAGTTCAGAAGTCAGAGATCAGAGATCGGAGATCAGCGGTCAGATCCGGGAAATTCCACGTCGCGAAGTGGCGGAGCCATCCTCTGCCCTGGGTTGCTCCGTCTTGCCGCGCCGAAGGTCGCCGCGGCCACCGAAGGCGGGTCAACCATCAACCAAGTGCGACGTCGCCTTGCTGACCGGAGGCGGAGACAAACCTTACGCGCTCGGCCTGGCGACAGCGCTCGCTTCAGAAGACGTGTTTGTTGAGTTTATCGGCAGCGACGATCTCAACGTCCCGGAGTTGCTGAACAATCCGAAAGTTCAATTCCTTAACTTACGTGGAGATCAACGCCCGGATGCAGCTCCTTCTGTTAAGGCTTTGAGGGTGTTGAGGTATTATGCGAGACTTATCTGCTACGCTACGACGGCCAAGCCAAAAGTCTTTCACATCTTGTGGAATAACAAATTCGAATTCTTCGATCGTAGCTTGCTGTTGCTTTACTACAAACTGCTTGGAAAGCGCCTCGTGTTGACGGCGCACAATGTGAACGCGCGAAAACGGGACGCGAGCGATTCTCTTCTGAACCGGATTTCGCTGAGAATTCAGTACCAGTTGAGCGACCACATTTTCGTTCATACGGAACGGATGAAGCGGGAATTTCTCTCCGACTTTGGCATTCAGGAAAGGAAGGTGAGTGTTATTCCTTTCGGTATTAACAACACCGTCCCGAATACTGCACTGACGACGCTCAAAGCAAAGCAGCAATTGGGTCTGCGCCGCAATGAAAAGACCATTCTCTTTTTTGGAAATATTGCGCCCTACAAAGGACTTGAATACTTGGTCTCTGCTTTTGCCGAAATTCTAAAGAAGGACGGAAGTTACCGACTGATTATCGCGGGCAGGCCGAAAGGGTCTGAGGATTACTGGAAGCAAATTCATAAAGAGATAGCGTGTCTTGGAATCCGCGATCGGGTCGTTGAAAAGATTGAATATGTACCCGACGAACAGACGGAATTATATTTCAAAGCCGCTGACGTTTTGGCCCTCCCGTACACACGCATATTTCAGAGTGGCGTACTTTTTCTGGGATATAGTTTCGGTCTGCCCGCCATTGCGGCGGATGTTGGTCCGCTCAAGGAAGAAATCATGGAAGGCAGAACCGGCTTTGTGTTCAAGCTCGGGGATTCATCTGATCTGGCCAGAACGATAGGAAGGTACTTCGAGAGCGAATTATTCCGGAATCTTGAAAGTCGACGGTTCGAGATCCAGGAACACGCAAAGGATCGATACTCGTGGAATAAGGTCGCCGCGCTAACGGTGGCGGTTTATTCGAAACTAGTCCCAAGCTAAGTTGATTTTTTTGGCCGCCTATTCTTTCAAAGAAGGCGATGAGTACTATCTTCAAAACTTCGAACTCCAAGGGCAACGAAGCAAAGCCGTCTTCTCGCGCCTGCATGATAGACCCGTTTCATCTTTTGAAATGCGTGTCACTCTCTAGACTACCCGTTTCCCGTTTAGCCCGCTTAGGATGCAAAAAACCGACGATAACATGCGTAAGTGGTTGACACTTATCGCATTAGTCTCAGTTTCCTGTAATAACGCTTCTGCTGCGACCATCAATGCAGCCGACACGTCCGCCGCCGCGGTCCGAACTGCGATAAAGTCCGCTTCAGACGGTGATACCGTTACAATTCCCGCCGGAACGAGTAGCTGGGCAACGACCGTTACCTGCTCCAAAACCATCGTCATACAGGGCGCAGGGATCGACCAGACGATCATTCGGGACAACGTCCCGCGAACGAATCCAAATTTCGGCATCGTATTTTCTATGACCGGGTCTGGGACATGGCGGCTAACGGGGTTAACGATAACCTCTGGTACCGTGACGAGCATTGGCGGTCAGGGCAGCATAAACCTTTCTGGTTCCTCACATGCTTTTCGTATCGACCACGTAAAATTTAACGATCTCTATAATGGTGGTATCCAAACTACTGGTGATATGTGGGGGGTAATTGACCACAACAATTTTATCACCAGTCGCGGCCTGGTCGGAATATTCGTTGCGCATGACAGTTGGCAGGGAGTAGGAAGTCATGGCGATAATTCATGGGCGCAACCGACCAACCTAGGTACGAGCGAATTTATCTTTATCGAGGACAATACCTATACCTGCACCGCCAGCGGAGTGCAGGATTTCGTCGATGGCTTGGGCGGAGCGCGTTATGTGGTGCGCCATAATACCACGACCAATGGAAGCATCGGAGGCGGTCACGGGACTGATAGTGGCCGGCGCAGGAGATCGGTGCGGGCCTTTGAGATTTACAACAACACGATGAACGCTACATCTCTGTTTCCAATGGCCTCGTATATGCGAGGGGGTACAGGGGTTATCTATAGCAATACTCTGACTAACTTTCAATACGCCGCACAAGGCGCGAGTTACCGAGACGTTGACTCCTTCGCACCCTGGGGCGCTTGCAATGGAATAAGTCCGTGGGACACCACGGATGGAGTAGTGTACGTTTCAGGCACGCATAACAGGGGCAACGGCGTGGCTCTTGTTCTAACCGATACAACGAAGAATTTTACAACGGCAGCAGCAGGCAGGAGCTGCGTGAACTTTTCGGTTACAAATGTCACGCAAGGCTGGAGCAGCGTTATTGCTTCCATGACGACTACTACGGCGACTGCGATGGCTTCAAACTATGGTGTTGCCCGCAATTGGAATACGGGGGACGCCTACCAAATACGCCGCGCTTGCCCTTCTCTTGACCAAGTTGGACGCGGAGCCGGTGTATTGCTGGCGAACGACACTCCGACTCCATCCGGCCCAGTCAATCAAGTATTTGAGCCAGTGTACGTGTGGAGTAATACCGGCTATACCATCGCTCAATGCGGTGGTGGAATGTGGGCCAGCGTTCAATTGGGTCGGGATTTCATAGATAATGGCACGACTCCCAAGCCTGGATACACGCCTTACACCTATCCGCACCCCTTGGTGGTGGGTACTGGTGGCAGTGCAGCAGATGCGCAGCACCCTCCCACGCCCAAAAAGTTGAAGCTGCGATGGCGAGCTAGAAAGCAACATTCGAAAACGATCGGGCTGACCGGCGGGAACTGGGAGTGTCTCGCCAAATGTGTCGATATCGCGATCCCCGTTCGGTCAACCAACACCGCGAGAGTTCAGGAGTGCCACAACACCATCGGTCACTTGTTTTGCGATTCGGTGGAAAGAGATTTTTGCGGAGGCGACCCAAACTAATGAAGCAACTTGCCTGCACGATATTAGGAGGTCGTGACAAATCGTATTCGCTATCGGGACACTCATGAGATTATTTCGACTACAAGCGATTGAGAAACAGATTTTCGAGGGGACTGTTTTATCGGCAACTCCCTCGATCAAAATTCAGTAAACGAGCAATGAGAATAGCCTATATCGCACCTTATCAGGGGGCGAGTCTTGTAAGAAGACGCCCCAGTCTTTTGAATCTTAGCTTGGGTGCCAGAGCGAAAATTGAACTGATTTCAGAATTGCTTCGGAGAAATTCGAATGAGGTCGAAATACTATCGCAGGCCGAGGTTGATAAATACGAGTTCAGATTTTACCCTTCGCTTAAAGAAACGGATCCCTTTCATCCGGACATTCCTGCCTACTACGCTTCGGCGTTTCCGGTTAGATTCATTTGTGGCTTTTGGTCGAACTTTCGTATGCGGCGTCTGCTTAGAGCCAGACATAAAGTCTCTCCCTATGACCTTGTTATCATTTACAACATGAAACGCGCACAGATTGCATGTGCCAACTATGCGAGACAACGTCTTGGTCTTCCCGTCATCCTGGATTATGGAGATGATAACTTCGTCGCGTACGAAGGTGATAGATTTGTAACAACCTTACCCCAACAGATAGTGAAGCGACTGGCGGCTAAATATCATACTTTTATGTGCCGTAAGGAAATGAAGATGATGTCGGGATGCATGGCTGTTACGCCTTATCTTCTGTCGCAACTGCCATCATCCATACCGCAGCTTCTTCTCCGCGGTGTCGTGAGCGAAGAGATTGTGAACGCTAACTCGCGGGCGAAAGGCGTCCGGAGGAACTGGGTAATATTCTCGGGCACACACTCGAGGCCGCAGGGTCTTGAAAAATTGATTGAGGCTTGGGGAATGGCAAGGCTTCCGGATTGGGAGCTCCATATTGCCGGTCATGGCGAAATGACAGCTACATTAGAAAAGTTGGCAGAAAACAACCGAACAATAATATTTCACGGACTGGTCAGCAGGGAGGAAAATGCTCGTCTTTTGCGCACTGCTAGGATCGGTGTGGTTCCTTTCGACGTTTGCCAGATTCCAGGACGCGGCTTTGCGTTCAAGACGATCGAGTGTCTTGCCGCTGGCGTTCATGTTATTACCACGCCGATGGGCTTCCTAGAGCCGGAGCTAGAAGCCGGGATCACTTACATGCCCGACAATAGGCCCAGTACCATTGCCACAACGCTAAAGAAAGTAGTAGAAAATCGGCAATACGAACGCCACGCAGAAAATGCTGCAGTTGAAAGGTGTGGCCCTGCGGCCGCCTTGCGATCGCTTGATTTGTTTCTAAAACAGGTCATGACTTCCAGAGCTAAAAACGAATGCCGTCGATCACTGCCATCCGTGATTAAGGGCGTTCTTGTGAGAGTGATAGTTCCGAACCATTGATGTTTTGGCAAGTTGTGAGCGGACAGAATCGACTATGAAAGAGTGAGAGGCATGCGCACTAAGACTTTAGCAGGTACGACGATCTTAATCACAGGTGGGACCGGCTCATTTGGTAATCGGGTGGGCGCCCATTTGCTGAGACATCGGCCCGCCGAAATTCGTATTTACAGCCGGGATGAAAAGAAGCAGTGGGAGATGCAGAGGGCTCTTCCGCAACTGAGATATATCATCGGCGACGTGCGCGACCCCGAACGGCTTAACGAAGCAATGAATGGGGTGGATATTGTATTCCATGCCGCAGCTTTAAAGCAGGTGCCATCTTGTGAGACTTATCCCTTCGAGGCGGTCAAAACCAACGTGATCGGTTCTCAGAATGCCTGTGAAGCTGCCAAAGCCAACGGTGTGAAAACCTTTGTCGCCTTGAGCACCGACAAGGCAGTCAAGCCAGTCAACGCCATGGGCATGAGCAAGGCGGTGATGGAAAAAATTGTCTGCAGTCAGAACCAGATGGGCGGCAAAACCGTCTTTTGCTGTGTGCGCTACGGTAACGTCATGGGGAGCCGGGGTTCGGTCATTCCTATGTTTCGACGCCAGATCGAGGATCGCCAGCCCATCGCTGTAACGGTACCTGAAATGACGCGATTTCTGCTCACTTTGGATCAATCGGTTGGTTTGGTATTGCATGCCATGACGCACGCACAGGGAGGCGAGATTTTTGTCCGGAAGGCGCCGGCTTGTACCGTGCAAGCACTGGCCGAGACGATGCGCTTAAAATATAGCCCGCAACGAGTCAAACATCCGATCAAAATCACAGGCATTCGACCCGGAGAGAAAATCCATGAAATTCTAGTCAATGAATATGAAATCCGCCGTAGCGTAGAAACCAACGAGTATTTTCGTATCCACCCCGAATACCGATTGCCTAAGCATCCCGCGCGAAGAGCTCTGGGAGAAGAATACACCTCTGCCAACACAGATCAGCTCACCCGACCACAAGAAATCGGCAAGCTATTAGATGCTATGGGGCAAGTTGATTACTTCATATGAGAGTCTTTGTCACGGGCCATCGGGGGATGCTAGGGCATGTTGCGGCTCGTTATTTCGCTCAAAACGGGTGTAATGTCGTAACCTCGGAACAACGTTATCAAGCTTTGCCGCACGATCCTTTGGTCGACGAAATTAGGTCTTCAGAGAGCACCTGGGTTGTGAACGCGCTGGGCAAGATCAAGCAGAAATGCCAACAACCAGACGCTTTGATTAAGGCGAACACTCTTTTCCCTTTACATCTACGAAAACGACTGCATGCCGATCAACGATTGATTCATGTGAGTACCGATTGCGTGTTTTCAGGACGTGTCGGCAGTTACAGTGTTGACGCCGAACCTGACGCTGAAGATGAATATGGTTTGTCCAAATTATTGGGGGAGTGCGTTGCTGAACCAGGTCGAGCCTATGTGTTGAGAAGCTCGCTCGTTGGCCCAGAACTTTTCGGTAACGCAGGCCTTATGTCGTGGTTTCTGCAGCAGCGAGGGGCGGTAAACGGCTTTGTCAACCATTTGTGGAATGGCCTTACAACTCTGGAGTGGTCCAAGGTTTGTCTGGAAATAATGCGTGGGCAACAGACTGGGCAAGCGCCGCTCTGGCAGGTGGGGTTCTGGCCCCCCATAAGCAAGTACGAGCTCCTTCAGATGATCGGTAGGGTATGGAAACACACTGTTCCGATTCAAGTCCACAGCACTGCTGATCCCGTTGATCGATCTTTGAGACCGACCTGGTTGAGACCCCCCCTTTCTGAACAACTCGTTGAGCTCAAACGGTGGTATTAGCTCTATTCGACTCCCTCCACGGTTTAACTACCCTGCGGAACGGAATTGGCTAGGCAGAGTTGTTGCTTTCAACTTGCATAATAGGGGAATCGAAAAATGGTCACGTCGCCAGAAACCGACAAAAGTGAACTGCAACGAATATGATTAAGGCCGAAGAGAATCGATCGACCGCGGCGGCCGCTGATCAGCCTTCCTCGTTAACTACGGACGTTTTGGAGGATGGTCTCTCGATTCACGCAGCCGAACAAGAGCATTTCGCAACTGATCATCTACTGGTGGATCTAAAAGGACGTGCCATCTCAAGCGGAGTTGTCACGATGGTGGCACAAGGTGCCCAGTTTGTACTCATGCTGGTGTCCACAATGGTTTTGGCTCGTCTACTTACACCGCAGGATTTTGGCCTCGTGGCAATGGTAACAACGGTGATCGGATTTTTCCGGATCTTCAACGACGCCGGCCTTTCCACAGCAACAGTGCAGCGGGAGAGCATTACCCACGCCCAGGTCTCCAACCTTTTTTGGACGAATGTCACGTTGGGTGTAACGATCAGTTTGATCCTGGCGATCTCCGCACCGGGCATCGCTTGGTTCTATCAAGAGCCGCGGCTCGTTAGCATCACCCTGGCACTTTCCATCACATTCCTATTTACGACTTCGACTGTTCAGCACATGGCTCTCCTGAAACGCCAGATGCGTTTCAAAGCGATCGCGCTGATTCAGGTCAGCTCGGTGGCGGGTGGCATTCTGACCGGAATCGGCATGGCGTTTTTGAAGTGCGGGAGCTGGTCGCTTGTGGGAATGCAACTAGCAACGCCAATGCTTGCGCTTCTTCTGACGTGGTCGGCTTCCCATTGGCGACCGCAGTTGCCCACGCGGCGAAGTGGAACACGTTCCTTGTTAAGCTTTGGCGCCAACCTGACGGCAAGCAGTTTCCTGTGGTCACTGGCCCGGGGATCTGACAGTCTCTTGATTGGCCGGTTTTATGGCCCAGCGTCCCTCGGTCTTTATTCCAGGGCTGCAGCGCTATTAAACCGCCCCCTGGAGCAGGCTATGGCTCCCCTAGAGGCGGTTTTTGTACCGACCTTTTCCCGGTTGCAAGCTCAACCAGAGCGCTACCGCCGGATCGCGTTTCAGGTTTATGACAGCGTGGCAGTTGGCAGTTTTCCGTTCGCAGGCATGTTGCTCGCTTTGGCACATCCGTTAACCCTGGTCGTACTCGGGCCGAGATGGGAAAGCGCGGCCATGATTTTTGCCGGCTTTACACTGGTAGCGCTCTACGTCCCGATTACGTGCGTTGCTGGTTGGCTGCTCAGCAGCCAGGGCCGCGGCAGAGACTATATGATCCTGAGCGCGATTAGCTCTTCGGTTACGGTTCTGTTTTTCCTGGTGGGGTTACGCTTTGGGCCAGTCGGCGTAGCGATCAGCTATTCCCTATCATGTCTCTTGGTCCAGTTGCCAGTTGCTTATTATATCGTGGGTCGGCGGGGTCCGGTCACCACGAAAGATTTATGGAGCCGCTTTTTCAAGCATTTGCCGCTCTGGGGGGTGGTGTGCGGTGCGACCTGGCTCATCCGTACGCTGGTTAGCAATTTCGCTCCCGCGGAACAGTTGCTCATCTGTGCCCCCCTCGGTCTGGTGGCGGGAGTTGCCTTTGTTTGTTCATATGCCCCTTCGCGCCACGCGGCAATGAATCTCATGATTGCCTTTCAGGAACTGTTAAAATCGCGCAGAGTTTCCGCTGATACAAGTTAGTGTTGTGCGAACTGCTATGTCATCGGAACAAGCGCCGAAGTCTCACCCGATGCGCACACCACAAAAGTTTTGGGGAACCTTCGTACGGAAGGAACGTTGGAGCTTGTCATGGCGGGGGTGGTTGATTGTTTTCACAGGAGTCATCCTGGCTTTCTATGTATTTTTGTTTCGTATTTATCCATTTCTAGCCGTGACGCATCGTGTGGATACAAACGTTCTCGTTATCGAAGGATGGATACACGAATACGCCATCCGCGCCGCGCTAAAAGAATTCCAAAATAATCACTATCAACGGGTTTTTACGACGGGTGGGCCGGTCGAGGGAACCGGGGGTTATATCAATGACTACAACACCGCGGCCAGCGTGGGCGCTGATCTCTTAAGAAAGAACGGTCTTCCCAACGAATCTCTGCAGATGGTTCCTTCACGAGTCATGGACCGCGACAGAACATACGCTTCAGCCGTTGCGCTGCGGACTTGGTTTCGCGAACACAATCTGACTGTGCGCGGTGTCAACGTTCTGACGGAAGATGTTCATGCGCGGCGCACTTGCCTCCTCTTTCAGAAAGCTCTTGGCCATAGTGTCGCCGTCGGCGTCATCTCGGTTCCGAATCCGGATTATGATGCGAACCATTGGTGGCGTTATAGCGAGGGTGTGAAGGACGTCGTTGCCGAGAACGTCGCCTACATTTACGCAAGGCTCCTCTTTTTCTATCCGCCGGATTCGGCACGTGGCGAAAAGACGTTTGCTGGCGACTTGGCCAATTCCAAACCATGAAGATATGTATTGTTGGTCTCGGTTATGTCGGGCTGCCGTTGGCGATTCAATTTGCGCGCGCGAATGTCACCGTGCTGGGCTTGGACGTTGATCCAGCCAAGGTAGACCTGATCAACCAGGGCCAGAGCTACATTAAGCATATTCCGCAGGTGACAATTCAGAGCGTAGTCAAGGAGCAAAGGCTTTGCGCGTCGACGGACTTCAGCCGCATCAAAATGGTGGAAGCGGTGATTATTTGTGTGCCAACGCCTCTAACCAAGAACCGGGAGCCCGATATCTCGTTTATTCTCGAGACCGGCCGGGCAATCGCGTCGCATTTAACAAGAGGGGCACTGGTCGTGCTGGAATCGACGACTTATCCAGGAACGACCGACGAAGATTTGCGCGCTGTCCTGGAGGAAGGTTCGCACATGAAAGCGGGCGTGGATTTCCATTTGGCTTTCTCACCTGAACGGGAGGATCCAGGAAATGATAAGAGCAAAGTGAGGATCGTTCCGAAAGTGATCGGTGGCTATACTCCGGCCTGTTTGGAGCGAGCCAGGTCCCTCTATGGCCAGGTGGTCGAGACGCTGGTGCCGGTCTCCTCTTGTCGCGTAGCTGAAGCTACCAAGCTACTCGAAAACATCTTTCGGAGCGTCAATATCGCGTTGGTCAATGAGCTAAAGCTAGTTTACGGCGCGATGGGGATCGACATTTGGGAGGTCATCGAAGCCGCGAAAACAAAGCCGTTTGGGTTTATGCCATTCTATCCAGGACCGGGTTTGGGCGGACACTGCATCCCCATCGATCCGTTCTATCTCACATGGAAAGCGCGCGAGTACGGCAAACATACGCGTTTTATCGAACTGGCAGGCGAGATTAACACAGCCATGCCAGAACATGTCGTGAATCGAGTCATCGCTGCTCTCAACTCTCAACGAAGGGCTCTCAACGGCTCTAAAATTTTGGTGGTCGGCCTAGCCTATAAGCCGAACGTGGATGACGAGCGTGAATCGCCGAGTTACGTTTTGATGGATCTTCTCAGCGACCGCGGCGCCGAACTGGAGTACTACGATCCCTACGTGCCAATGATTAAGTCAACCCGTGAGCATTCGCATTGGGCCGGCAAGAAATCCGTGAAGTGGGATCGCGCGACTATTGAGAGCTTCGACCTTGTGCTTGTCGCAACAAACCACTCCTGCGTGAACTATCAGGAGCTTGCTGATTGGGCGCAGTGCATCGTGGATACGCGAAACGCAATGGCTGGGACACGCCTGGGATCCGGCGAAGTTTGGAAAGCATAGGTATCTCAAGCGCAGCAAATGTTGCCTTGTCAGTTACTGCTAAGTTAGGCCACCGGTCGGACACGGACCAAATGAGTGAGACCATAGACTCGCCCCGCTTGCTGTGGACTGGATTTCTCCGGTCTTGTGAGCGGTTTCCCACGCGCAAAGCGATCGACGTCGCTGGCCGTGCGGTGACTTATCAGCAACTAGCTTACCTTGCTAAGCGTCTTGCAGCCACTCTTCAGACCGGCCCTGTGCCCGGCGCAATTCCGCTGACGGCAGTGTTCGCTTACCGTTCTCAGACGGCGTACGCTGCTGTACTGGGAGTTTTGATGGCCGGTCATGGATACGTACCCCTGAACCGGACGTTCCCAGTAGAGCGAACACGGCTGATGCTAGAGAGGTCGATGTGCCGGTCGATGATCGTCGATGCCGGGTCCGAAGCGCAGTTGGAGGTATTATTATCCAGCATCGCCATTCCACTGGTAATCGTCTGTCCAGACCGCGCCGACGTGACTGAATTAGCAGCCAAGTTTCCTGCGCATCGGATCATAGGAGCGAATGAGCTGGCTGACGCCGAGCAATGGTGTCCAGTCGATGTCGCCGCAGATTCGATTGCTTACCTGCTCTTCACTTCGGGGAGCACCGGGCAACCGAAAGGTGTAATGGTGTCCCACGTCAACGTGCTTCATTACCTCGACTGCGTCACGAAGCGCTACGGCTTCACGAGCGACGATCGCGTCTCGCAAACGTTCGACCTTACATTCGATTTGTCAGCACACGACATGTTCGTGGCTTGGGAAACTGGGGCGTGCCTGTGTTGCCTCACTCAGAAGCAATTGATCAAGCCGGGCGCATTTATAAATGACGCGCGATTGACGGTCTGGTTTTCCGTCCCATCCACGGCAGCGTTCATGCGCCGATTCGGAGTTCTCAAACCGGGCATGTATCCGCGGTTGCGATTGAGCTTGTTTTGCGGCGAGGCGCTGCCTGTGGAGATCGTGCGTCAGTGGGCGCTCGCAGCACCGAATTCGGTCATTGAGAATATTTACGGCCCCACAGAGCTGACCATTGCCTGCACCGCCTACCGGTGGGACAATACAAAGTCACCCGACGAATGCACGCAAGGAATCGTGCCGATCGGCCAACCATTCGACGGCATGCGGGCGTTGATCGTCGATGAGCAGTTGCGCGAAGTGGAACACGGGAGGGACGGTGAGCTGCTCATGACTGGTCCGCAGCTAAGCCTGGGTTACTGGCAGGACGAGGAAAAGACTCGACAGGCATTTGTTCCCGTTGCCGGCAAGAATGGCACCTATTATAGAACGGGAGATCGCGTCCGTCGGCCTGCGGTGAATAAACCGCTCGTCTATTTAGGACGGCTTGACAATCAGATCAAAGTGCTTGGCCACAGAGTCGAGCTAGGTGAGGTGGAGGCCGTTGTAAGGCAGGTATCCGGATTAGAAGGAGTCGTTGCCTTAGGGTGGCCCACAACCGAAAGCGGGGCCGATGGAATCGAAGTTTTCTTAGAGACCGACAGTTTCGATACTAAGGCCTTAGTGAACCAGCTCAAAGAAAAGCTGCCCACGTACATGCTGCCTCGGAATGTCCTCCTTCTACGCCGGTTCCCGCTAAACGCGAACGGCAAATACGATCGAAAAGCATTGCAATTGATCCTTGAAAACACTTTTGGACAGGGATGTTAAAAAAAGAATTGACATTGTCAGTCTCGTCTTTCGACGGTTCTTCCGCAGACCAGTTTAACACGTATTTTCATAGCAGCATCGACCGGGTTGGCCAAGGCAATGCACCGAAACGCCCGATTAGAATGTGCTTTGAACGGACCAGCGATCAACCGCACCCAGAGTGCCTGGGCGGAGTTCGAAACAAGAAAGCCTCCATCATTGACTTTCATGCCTCAGAACGTCGGAATCGCTAACATTGGAAGATTGCCCCTGTATTTCACTGATAATCAGGAATTTAGATGTTTGTATAGCATCCAGGTGTCGGAACTCTTTACATTATCATTTCGTCCAAATTTCAACACAATCGCAATCTACTAGTCACCAATCACTTACATCAACTCGATTATCTTGGCATCCCGTGTGCTTAATAGTGGGGGCACTATGCTTAACGCCCGTTTTGCGACGGTACGCGATTAATAGATTCTACCTATGATCGGCTGGAAGTCACTTCCTCTTGATCGTCCGGTGAAGTCTTGCTCACGCTCTTCCGAGTGGCTAAGAGTTCGATTACTCGCACTGCCTTGCTTTGCAGTAGCGCACTTTATTGCAGTCTCATCTGCGAGCGCCCAGGACCCTGGTACCGTCGGGCAGTTTTCATCGGTGATGGACTGGCCGTACATGGCAGTCCATGCTCATCTGCTCCCGACGGGCAAGGTGCTATATTGGCCCCTGTTCGACCTGGGCGATAACCCCACACTCTGGGATCCATCGACAAGCACGAATACTCCGGCTACGCATGCAGGAGCAAACGTTTTCTGTTCGGGCCATGCCTTTCTGGCCAATGGACAGCTATTCGTAGCCGGTGGACACATAGACAACTTTGTGGGGCTGCCCAATGCCTATACGTATGACCCGTTGAACGATACGTGGACGCAGCTGCCTGATATGAACAACGGTCGATGGTACCCGACGAGTACCACGCTGCCGAACGGAGACGTGCTCGTGATCAGTGGCTGGATCAATACGACGGTGGGTGTCAATGTCGAGCCTCAGGTATGGCAGAGTGCAACGGCATCCTGGCGCAACCTGACCACTGCGGACCTGGCGCTGCCTTTCTATCCATTCATGTTTGTTGCGCCTAATGGCAAGGTGTTCTGTGCTGGGCCCAGCCAGACGACCCGATACCTTGATATTACTGGCACTGGCGCTTGGAGCTCGGTGGGGAATAGCAACTACGGGACTCGTAATTGGGGATCGGCAGTGATGTACGACGACGGCAAAGTACTGCTCATGGGCGGAAGCCCATGCGGATTTTACTCTACCAGTTGCAC